>Ga0207657_10000750_pt1 | contig 34395 bp, 35 predicted proteins | sample KBSC33metaG_FD_184316 | JGI IMG/M metagenome (GOLD analysis project Ga0207657, IMG submission 184316) | Corn rhizosphere microbial communities from Kellogg Biological Station, Michigan, USA - KBS C3-3 metaG (SPAdes) (version 2) | ecosystem: Host-associated > Plants > Roots > Rhizosphere > Soil ...
CAGGCGGGAAGGGCCGCCCCGACCGACTGACCCGCCCCCCGGGGGGCAGCGAGCGGAGCGAGCGTGGGGGGATGTTTCATCCTAGCCGATGTGCAGCCAGTAGTGATCGATGAGCAGCGCCGAAAAGAGTGCCGCGAGGTAGACGATCGAGAAGCGGAACATCGCGCGCGCCAGCCGATCGCTGTACCGGCGATAAAGGCGAATCGCGTAACCGGTGAAGACGCCGCCGAGAACGCTCGCCGCCACGAGATAAGGCAGGCCGCTCATCTTCAGTGCATACGGCAGCAGCGTGACCGCCGTCAGCGCGACCGTGTAGAGCACGATCATCACCTGGGTATAGCGGATGCCGTGCGTCACCGGCAGCATCGGCAGTCCCGCTTTCGAGTAGTCGTCGCGCCGGTAGAGCGCGAGCGCCCAGAAATGCGGCGGCGTCCAGACGAAGATGATCAGGAACAGCAGCAGCGCCTCGGGTGGCACGCTGCCGGTCACCGCGGCCCAGCCCAGGACCGGCGGCATCGCCCCCGATGCGCCGCCGATCACGATGTTCTGCGGCGTGGCGGGCTTCAGCAGCACCGTGTAGATCACTGCGTAGCCGACGAACGTCGCCAGCGTGAGCCACATCGTCAGCGGATTGACGAAGCGATAGAGAACGCACAGGCCGATCGATCCGACACCGAGCGCGAACAGCAGCGTGTCGCGCGACGTGAGCTGCCCGCGTGGCAGCGGTCGCCAGCGGGTGCGGCGCATCAGCTTGTCGATGTTCTGCTCGACGAGGCAGTTGATGGCGGCCGCGGCACCGGCCACGAGCGCGATGCCGATCGTGCCGAAGAACACCGGTCCCGCGGGTGGAACACCGGGGACCGCGAGGAACATGCCGATCACCGCCGTGAACACGATCAGCGAGACGACACGCGGTTTCGTGAGCGCCAGCAGTTGCCGGGCGCGTGAGTCGGCGAATGCGAGGGTTGTCAAGGGAGAAAAGCCTTCAAAGTCCGCCATTTTACAGCGTGGGTGCGCGACCCCTAGCCAATGCTGGATGCGCGCAGAAGGCGGCCGAGATCCCGCGCCATCGCCTTGATGTCAGGCTTCGACGGCCAGGCAAGCACGAAGTTGCCGAGCGGATCGACAAGATAGATGCGGTCTGCGCCGCGGGGCAGCGCCGGAGGCGCCCCGACACGCACCGCCGTGAGGTCGGGGTGTTCGGCAAGGAGCGCTGGAGCCGGCGCGGGTCCGCCGCTGATGAGCCACACGCGCACCACGCGCTCGCGCTCGGCATTCTGGATCGTGCGCGCCTGGCGCGACGCATACAGTGCGTCGGCGCAGCCTGCACCGCATTCGCCCGATCCCACGTGCAGCACGATCCAGCGACCGCGCAGACCGGCGAGATCGAACCGCGTGCCGTCGATGCGCGTGCCGGCGATCGGCGGCGCCGTACCGGTGAGCAACTCGCCGTAGTTGATGCGCGCATCGCGCGGCCAGGCGTAGTACGCAAGGTACGACAGGACAATCGGCGCGAACGCGACTGCCGCGAGAAGCAGGAGCAGCCGCTTGTTGCGCGCGCTGGTGCGCGGCGCGTCGCCCGCGCTACCGGTCGGCATGCCTTCGCTTGCGAAAGCGCGGCCGGAACGTGAACCACGCCCACAGGCCCGCCGCCATTGCGGCAAACGTGTACCACTGGACCATGTAGCTCAAATGTGTGTCGATGCCTGCGTCGGGCACCGGGAAGTCGGCGACGAGACCGCCGCTCGCAGCATCCGTGGTCTCGACGACGATCGGCGGCACGTCGATGCCGGTGGCCTGCGTGAAGCGCGCCGGGTCGAGGTGCTGCCATAACGCCCCGGTGGGAGCGCTTTTGCCGCCGAGCTCGAAATAGTTGCGGCGCGGAACGTCGATCCGGCCGCTCACCGTCACGATACCTGCGGGCGGTGGCGCGGCCGGCAGCGTCGCACGCGATGCGCCGAGGGCGATCCATCCACGGTCGACCAGCACCGTCCGCCCGTCGGCGAGGCGAAGCGGCGTCACGACGTCGAATCCGACATGGCCCGCATGCACCTTGTTGTCGATCAGGATCTGATGCCGCGGATCGTATTCACCGCTTGCCGTCACTTGCCGGAAGCGCCACGCGCTCCAGTCGTCGACAGCGGCCGGAAGCGCGACCGGCGCGAGTGATGCCGCGTGCCGCATCGCGTCCTGCAGCGCTTCCTTTTCCTGCATGCGCCGGTGCTGCCAGTTGCCTGCGGCAACGCACAGCACGACGGTGACGAGGGCGGCCGCCGTCGGCACCCAGCCGGGGCGGGCGGTGCGTCGAAGTTCGTCGGATTCCAAATGCTAAACTGGTCCGGGATTCGCGAGCGCCATGAGAGCCATCGTCATCATCGCGTTGATCGCGGTCGTCACCGCGCTCTTCACGGCGCTCGTGTTTCTCTATCGCGATCGCGGCCACGGCAACCGGGTCGTCATCGCGCTCGCGATCCGCGTGGCGCTTTCGATGGCCCTGATCGCGTTCCTCGTGTTTTCCTGGTGGATGGGCTGGATCCAGCCCGGCGGGTTGTGATCGGCTACAACCAGTAGACCAGGACGAACAACAGCAGCCAGACGACGTCGACGAAGTGCCAGTACCACGCCGCGGCCTCGAACGCGAAATGGTGTTGCGCGTCGAAGTGGCCGCGCAGCGACCGGACCAGCATCACCGTAAGCATGATCGCGCCGATCGTCACGTGGAAGCCGTGAAAGCCGGTGAGCATGAAGAACGTCGAGCCGTAAACGCCGGTGGTGAGCTTGAGGTTGAGCGCGCTGTACGCGTGCGTGTATTCGAACGCCTGGAAGCCGAGGAACGAGAAGCCCAGCACGATCGTGACGAGCAGCCAGGCCTTGAGCGCGCCGCGGTGGCCGGACTTCAGCGCATGGTGCGCGAGCGTCAGCGTGCCGCCGGAGCTCACCAGGATGATCGTGTTGAGCAGCGGAATGCCGACGGCTTCCATCGGCGTGAACGCCTGCTTGATGTACGGTCCGACCGTCGGCCACTGCGACGCGTAGCCGGGCCATAGCACGCGTCCGGTGAGGGCGCTGCCGAGGTCGGGCACGGACACGTTGCGCACGTAGAAAAGCGCACCGAAGAACGCCGCGAAGAACATTACCTCGCTGAAGATGAACCAGCTCATGCTCCAGCGGAACGACGTGTCGACCCGCTTGTTGTAGAGCCGGTGCTCCGATTCGCGGATGACGGTGCCGAACCAGCCGAAGAGCATCACGAGCAGGATGCAGAATCCCGCGAGGACGATCCACGGCCCGGGCGCGTAGCTGTTGAACCAGAATGCGGCGCCCGTTCCCATCAGCAGCAATGCGCACGAGCCGAGGATCGGCCAGTGCGACGGCTGGGGAACGAAGTAATACGGCTTGGCGCCTGCTGCGGCGGCGGTGCTCATCGATGGCTCCTGTCAGGACTTTCCGTTTCCCTCGACCTCGAAGAACGTGTACGACAGCGTGATCGTGGGCACGTCCTTCGGCAGCTTCGGATCGACGACGAACACGACCGGCATGTCGCGTTTCTCGTGCGGTGCGAGCGTCTGCCTGGCGAAGCAGAAGCAGTCGAGCTTCTTGAAGTAGAGCGCGGCCTGCTGCGGCCCGTAGCTTGGGATGGCCTGCCCGGTGATCGGATGGTCGGTGTTGTTGACGACTTCGAACATCGCCTGCGTGATCGCGCCGGGATGCACGTCGGTTGCAGGCTGCAGCGCCCGGAACTGCCACGGGAGGTTGCGCAGGTTCGTGTCGAACTCGATGCGCACGGAGCGCGACGTGTCGACCTGCGTGTTCGCGACGGTGTCGGCCGAGTCGATGTTGCGCAGCCCGGTCACCTCGCAGATCTTCTCGTAGAACGGCACGAGCGCGTAGCCGAAGCCGAACATGGCGACGACGACGACGCCGAGCTTCGTCAGCAGCGTGCGATTGCTCCGCGCGATCTCCCGGCTGCGGGCCTCGCTCGAAATCCCGGACGACGCGCTCATTTGCGCAGGTGCCGCCCGATCGCGACGACGAGGTAGAGCAGGATCGCGCCACCGACGACGGCGATCGACACCGCTTCGCTCTCGATGAAGCGCGACGCGATGATGCCGAAGAAGAACAGCAGCGCGATCGCCAGCAGGACGAGCCCGGTCCGGCGGTTGGCGGCCCGAAGACGCGCGTCGCGCTGCGGATCATTGGCCATGGCGTGCAGGGTCGATGGCGGCATTGCGTCGATCTGGATGCGCCGTTACTTGACTGTCGGCGGCGTCTCGAACGAGTGATACGGCGCCGGCGACGGCAGCGTCCACTCGAGCGTCGTTGCGCCATCCCACGGCTTGGCGGGCGCCGGCGCGCCGCCGCGGATGCACTTGACGACCGCGGTGAGGAACACGAGCTGCGACAGCCCGAAGCCGAATGCGCCGATCGTCGACACCATGTTCCAGTCGGTGAACTGCTGCGCGTAATCGGGAACGCGTCGCGGCATGCCGGCGAGCCCGAGGAAGTGCATCGGGAAGAACGCCACGTTGAAGAAGACGAACGACAGCCAGAAATGCCAGTCGGCCAGCTTCTCGTTGTACATGTGGCCGGTCCACTTCGGCAGCCAGTAATACGTTCCGCCGAAGAATGCGAACAGCGTGCCCGCGACCATCACGTAGTGGAAGTGGGCGACCACGTAGTACGTGTCCTGGAACTGCACGTCGATTGGCTGGATGGCGAGGATCAGACCGGTGAAGCCGCCGATCACGAACAGGAACAGGAACCCGAGCGCGAAGAGCATCGGCGCCTCGAGGGTGATCGAGCCCTTCCACATCGTCGCGAGCCAGTTGAACACCTTCACGCCGGTGGGCACGGCGATCAGCATCGTCGCGTACATGTAGAAGAGGATGCTCGCCGACGGCATGCCGGTCGTGAACATGTGGTGCGCCCAGACGAGGAACGACAGGATCGCGATCGCCGCGAGCGCGTACACCATCGATGCGTAGCCGAACAGCGGCTTGCGCGAGAACGTCGGGATGATCTCGGAGATGATGCCGAACGCCGGCAGGATGATGATGTAGACCTCGGGGTGGCCGAAGAACCAGAACACGTGCTGGAACAGCACCGGGTCGCCGCCGCCGGCCGCGTTGAAGAACGACGTGCCGAAATGCCGGTCGGTGAGCAGCATCGTGACGGCCCCTGCGAGCACCGGCATCACGGCGATCAGCAGGTAGGCGGTGATGAGCCAGGCCCAGCAGAACAGCGGCAGCTTCATCAGCGTCATGCCGGGCGCGCGCAGGTTCAGGATCGTCGTGATGATGTTGATCGACCCCATGATCGACGACGCGCCCATGATGTGGATCGCGAAGATCGTGAGGTCCATGCCCATGCCCTGCTGGATCGTCAGCGGCGGATACATCGTCCAGCCGCCCGACGACGCGCCACCGGGGACGAACAGCGACAAGAGCAGCATGAAGGCGGCCGGCGGCAGCAGCCAGAAGCTCCAGTTGTTCATCCGCGCGAACGCCATGTCGGGCGCGCCGATCTGCATCGGGATCAGCCAGTTGGCGAAACCGACCGCACCGGGCATCAGCGCGCCGAAGATCATGATCAGCCCGTGCAGCGTCGTCATCGAGTTGAAGAACTCGGGATTGACGATCTGCAGGCCGGGCTGGAAGAGCTCGCTGCGGATCGTCAGCGCCATGACGCCGCCGACGAGGAACATCGTGAACGAGAACCACAGGTACATCGTGCCGATGTCCTTGTGGTTGGTCGTCGTGATCCAGCGCATGATCCCCTTCGGGTGATGCGCGTGCTCGCCGTGCGGAACGCCGCCGACGACGAGATCGTGTGGGATGCTGGACATTGCGGACTCCTCGGCTACTTGCGTTCGGCTTTCACGGCTGACGGCTGCACGACGTTCTCGCCGGCCTTGTTGCCCCAGCTGTTGCGCGTGTAGGTGATCACCGACGCGATGTCGACATCGGACAGCTGGCTCCACGACGGCATCTTGCCGCCGGTGGGCGCCTTCTGCACGACACCGTCGGTCTGGCCGTTCAGCACGACGTCGATCTGGTGCTGCGCGGGACCGAGGACGACCTTGTCACCGACGAGCGCCGGCGCACCGATCGCCGCGTTGCCGGTGCCGCCCGCCTGGTGGCACGCGGCGCAGTTGGCGTTGAACACCTGCTCGCCATGCGCGACGAGCTCCTTCTCGTCCCAGACCTTGTTCGGGTTCTGCGCGGCGGCACCGAGCTTCTGCTTCTGCTCGGCGACCCACTTCGCGTAGTCGTCCTTCGATTTCACCTCGACGACGACCGGCATGAAGCCGTGCTCCTTGCCGCACAGCTCGGCGCACTGTCCGCGATAGATGCCGACCTTGTCGGCGCGAAACCAGGTGTCGCGCACGAATCCGGGGATCGCGTCCTGCTTCACGCCGAAGGCCGGCACCCACCACGAATGGATGACGTCGTTGGCGGTGACCAGCACGCGGACTTTCGCACCGACAGGCACGACGAGCGGGTTGTCGACCTCGAGCAGGTAATGCTCGTCCTTCGGTGCACGGCCCTCGATCTGGTCGAGCGGCGTCGCAAGCGTCGAGTAGTAGCCGAAGCCTTCCTGCACGTAGTCGTAGTTCCACTTCCACTGGTAGCCGGTGACCTTGATCGTCATGTCCGACGCCGCAGTGTCGTGCGCGGCGAGGATCGTCTTCGTCGCGGGCCACGCCATGAACAGCAGGATCAGGAACGGAATGATCGTCCAGATCACCTCGACCGCCGTGTTCTCGTGGAACTGCACCGCCTGGTGCCCGACCGACTTGCGGTGCCGGTACAGCGAATAGAACATCGTGCCGAACACGCCGATGAAGATCGCGACGCAGATCCAGAAGATGAGGTCGTGCAGCGTGATGATTTCGCGCGCCACGGGCGTGGCCGGCGTCTGGAAATACCAGGGGGGCACCGCGAGCGCGGCTGCCGGTACGGCGAGCAATGCGGCGATTGCGGCGCGGCGAAGCCACCGCGCGAGTTCCCTTCGTTTACGCACCATGCTTTCCCTCAGTCATGACATGGCCTCGCCATGTCCGGCGGCTTCGAATCGCACGCGGAAAAAACGCGCGTCGGCCGACGCGCGCTTTTCAAAGGATGCAAATGTTAGCACGGAACGCACAGCCGTCCTCGACATGATGCGTGCCCGCGCGCGCGCGGGCGCTCATTGGACAACCCGCAGCGCTTCGCGCTGCGGCGCTGATTCGCGCTTGGGGTCGGCCCTTCGCGGTCATGCAAGCAGGCCGAGCGTCGCGAGCCGCGCCGCGTCGAACACGGGAAGCTCGTCGCATCCGGCGACGACGATCGGCGCGCAACCGAGGCGCTCGGCGAGCGCTTCGATGTTCCGTTGCACGAGCGGCATGCCGGGCGGAAGCTCGTTCGCGACCCAGCCGGCCAGCGCGAGGCCGCGCCGTTGCAGCGCGAGTGCCGTCAGCAGCGCGTGATTGAGACAGCCGAGGCGCATCCCGACGACCAGCAGCACCGGAAGCCGCAGTGCGCCCGCGATGTCGAGCATGTCGAGCGTAGCGTCGAGCGGCACGAGTGCACCGCCGGCGCCCTCGACCACCAGCGCATCGGCCTGCGCAAGCAATCGCCGGGCGGCGGCGACGATCACGGGCAGCGCGATGTCGACCCCTTCCGACGCCGCGGCAAGATGCGGCGCGACCGCATCGGCGAACGCATACGGATTGCAGTCTTCGCGCGGCGCGTCGACGTTGCCGGCGTCGCGCAATGCAATCACGTCGGCGTTGACATTACCCGGTGGCTCGAAGCCGGCGGCGACCGGCTTCATGCCCACGGCGCGCACGCCGGCACCGGCGAGCGCGCGCAGCAGTGCGGTTGCGATCCGCGTCTTGCCGGCGCCGGTGTCGGTCCCGGTGACGAAGATTCCCGGGACGCCGCCGTTGCGATGATTCACGACGCGTTCACGGACGACGTCCCGGGCGCTGCAGGCGAACGATCGCGTGGCCTTCCGGCGTCGTGCGCGGCGGGACTTTCCATGCGTGCCCGTAGATCACCTCGAACGTCGCCGGGATGCGCCCGTCGCGGCGCAGCGCCTCGAGTCTTGCGACGGCGCGCGCCCAGCGTGCGCGGCCCATGAGCCCGCGCGGACGCCCGCGGGTGCGATTGGTGGCGCCGATCGCCTTCAGCTCCGCAACGAGCGCTTGCGGGCTTTCGTAGGTCAGCGTCACGTACTCCATGTCCATGACCGGATCGGCGAAGCCTGCGTGCACCAGCATGTCGCCGATGTCGTGCATGTCGACGAAACGATTCGTGTGCGTCCTGCCGTCGACGCCGGCGAAGGCCGCGCGCACTTCGCGCAGCGTGTCGGGGCCGAACGTGGTGAACGACAGCAGTCCGCCGACCTTCAGCACGCGGCGGAACTCGCCGAATGCGCGCGGCAGGTCGTTCACCCACTGCAGCGCAAGGTTGCTCCAGACGAGATCGCAGGCGACACCCGCGAACGGCAGCGCGTTGATGTCGGCGCACACGAATGCGGCCTCGGCCATGCTTCGCGCCGCGAACGGCCGCAGCAGCCGGCGGAACGTGCTGCGCCCGGCACGCAGGCGTGCACGCGCGGCGAGGACCATCGGCAGCGCGATGTCGAACGCGACGATGCGCGCGGCCGGATAGCGCACGCCGAGATCGCCGACCGCGTCGCCGGTGCCGCAGCCGGCGTCGAGGATCACCGACGGTGCGAGCTTGACGTAATCGAGTCGCTCGGCCATCCGCATGCCGATTTCGTGCTGCAACGCCGCCGCCGCGTCGTACGTGGCCGCCGCCTCCGCAAACGCACGCCGGACCGCGCGCGGATCGACGTCGCGCGGATCGGGCGCCGGATAGCTCGGTTCAGCCATCGACGAAGGACAGCACGGTGTCGACGAAACGCCGCCGATGCGACAGGAATGGCGCGTGCGCAGCGCCGTCGATCGTCACGTGGATTGCGTTCGGCAGCGCGGCAGCGAGCTCGCGCGTTGCGGCCAGCGGCACCAGCGCATCGCGCTCGCCGCCGATCACGAGCGTGGGTACCGCAATGTGCGGCAGCGTCGCGCGCAGATCGTTACGGATGAGCGCGTCGAGTGCGGCGTCGAGCGCCTCCCGCGACGGCTCGCCGCGTTCGAACAGCCCGTCGCGCAGTGCGGCAAGGGTCGCCCGCCCTTCGACGCTGCCGTGCACCTGCAACGCAAGGAACCGCTGCAGCGTGAGACGGTACGACGCGCGAAGCTCGTCGCCGAAGCGCGACAGCGTTTGCACGCTCATTGCATGCGGCCAGCCCTCGCGCTCGACGAACGACGGCGTCGTCGCGACCAGCACGAGCTTCCTGATCCGCTGCGGGTGTGCGCGCGCCCAGGCAAGCGCAATCTGTCCGCCGAGTGACCAGCCCAGCACGGTGAGATCGGAACCGCCGATCGCGCCGTCGATCGCTTCGACGACGCGCGGCATCTCGAACGTCGCGAGCGGCGGCGAGCGGCCGTGGCCGGGAACGTCCACGACATGGACAAGGTGTGCACGCGCAAGCTCGGGCACCAGCGGCGCGAAGAGCCCGCCGTTCATCGCGAAGCCATGCAGCAGCACGAGCGCGTTGCCCGCGCCCAGCGCTTCGACGTGCACGCCGGGAACCGGCTGTTCCATGTCACGCATCGGCCGCAACCTCGTGCAGTGCGCGCGTGAGGGCATCGACATCGGCCAGCGCATGGGCCGACGACAGCGAGACGCGCAGCCGCGCCGTGCCGGCGGGCACCGTCGGCGGCCGGATGGCGGGCACGAGAATGCCGCGGACTGCGAGCGCTTCCGCGACGCGCACGGCCGCCGCGGCGTCGCCGATGACGAGCGGCTGGATCGGCGTCGACGAATCGAGGAGCGTCCACGGCAGCGTGCCCGCCTCCGCGCGGAACGCGGCGATCAGCGTTGCAAGCGCGGCGCGCCGCGTGTCGCCATCGCGAACGATGCGCAGCGCCGCGCGCAATGTTTCGGCGAGCGGTGCCGGCGACGCCGTCGTGTAGATGTAGGGCCGCGCGGTCTGCAGCAGCGTTTCGATCACCAGCGGATGCGCGGCGACGAACGCGCCCGCCACGCCCGCCGCCTTGCCTAGCGTGCCCATGCAGACGATGCGCTCGGATGCCAGCCCGAAGTGCGCGAGCGTCCCGCGCCCGCCGCCCAGCACGCCGAATCCGTGCGCGTCGTCGACGACGAGCCATGCGTCGTGCGCTTCGGCGAGTGCGAGCAGGTCCGCGAGCGGCGCGATGTCGCCGTCCATGCTGAACACGGCGTCGGTCACGATGAACCGGCGCCGGGCGCGCACGCGCACGAGCGCATCGCGAAGCGCGCCGACGTCCCGATGCGGGTAGCGCGTGAGCGCTGCGCGCGACAGTCGCGCGCCGTCGGTCAGGCAGGCATGATTCAGCCGGTCGGCGAAGATCGCATCGTGGCGCGTTGCAAGCGACGACAGGATCGCGAGGTTCGCGAGATAGCCGCTCGAAAAGAGGAGCGCCCGCGCGCCGGCGCACGGCGCGACGAACGCGGCGAGCTCCCGCTCGAGCGCTTCGTGCGGCGCCTGGTGACCGACGATCAGGTGCGACGCGCCGGCACCCGCGCCCCACGCGCGGGCGGAAGCGCACAGTGCATCGACGAGCTCCGGCGCGTTGGCGAGGCCGAGATAGTCGTTGCTCGCAAAGGCGAGAAGCGTTTGATCGCCGCAGCGAATGCGCGGACCCTGCGCGCTTTCGACCACGCGCCGCTCGCGCATCAGGCCGTCGGCGCGGCGTCGCTCGAGGGCTGCTTCGAGTTCGGCGAGCATTGCGGCGTCAACCGCGAGCTACGCCTCCGACCCCATCGCGACGAGCCCGAGCTTCTCGAAAAGCGCGCGGTCGGCGGCGACGTCGGGGTTCCCGGTCGTGAGGAGCCGCTCGCCGTGGAAGATCGAATTGGCGCCCGCGAAATAGCAGAGCGCCTGCACGGGATCGCCGAGCTCGCGCCGGCCGGCCGACAGGCGGATCATCGCGCGCGGCATCGTGATCCGCGCAACGGCGATCGTGCGCACGAACTCGAGCGGATCGAGTGCGGCGCCGCCGCCGAGACGTGCGTGGAGCGGCGTGCCCTCGACCTGCACCAGGTGGTTGATCGGCACCGACTCAGGCTGCGGCGACAGCCGCGCGAGCTGCGCGATCAGCCCGGCGCGGTGACGCCGCGATTCGCCCATGCCGACGATGCCGCCGCAGCAGACGCGAAGCCCCGCCGCGCGCACGCGCTCGAGCGTGTCGAGCCGATCCTCGTACTCGCGCGTCGACACGATGTCGCCGTAGAACTCGGGCGCCGTGTCGAGGTTGTGGTTGTAATAGTCGAGACCCGCGCCCTTCAGTTGTGCGGCCTGGCCGTCCTTCAGCATGCCGAGCGTTGCACAGGTCTCGAGGCCGAGCGCCTTGACCGCGCGCACCATGTCGAGCACGGGCGCGAGATCGCGCTCCTTCGGCCCGCGCCACGCGGCGCCCATGCAGAAGCGCGTCGCGCCCGCGGCGCGCGCCGCCTTCGCGGCGTCGACGACCTCCGCCACGTCGAGCAGGCCCTCGTTTTCCACGCCGGTGCTGTAGCGTGCAGCCTGCGGACAATAGCCGCAGTCCTCGGGGCAGCCGCCAGTCTTGATCGACAGCAGCGTCGAAAGCTGCACCGCGTTCGGCGGATGATGCTCGCGATGCACGGCGTGCGCGCGAAACAGGAGGTCTGCGAACGGCAGCGCGAAGAGCGCCTCGATCGCGTCGACCGTGTCGACGTCGGATCGGGTCTCGCGGCGGGGGAGTTTGACGTTGGCGACGGTCATGCGTTCGGACGATCACGCGGTGCACATCCGGTGTTGCAGAATGCGTGCGCGTGGAGGCAGGACACTATCGCATGCTGTCAAACGTTCGCATGATGAAATTTGACATCGGATCGGCAGGCGTCACGCGGTGGCCGGCGCCGCTGGCGGCGCGCGTGCGCGCGGCGCTGCAATCCGCGCTGCCGCAGGCCTGCGTGCTGTGCCGGGCGCCGAGCGGAAACGCGATGATTTGCGCTCCGTGCAATGCCGGCATGCCGAGCCTCGGCGCCGCCTGCCCGCGGTGCGCGCTCGCCTCGCCGGGCAGCGTGATTTGCGGCAGTTGCATCGCAACGACGCCGCCGTTCGACGCCGCGCTCGCCGCCTGGCGTTATGCCTTCCCTGCCGACCAGCTCCTGCAGGCCTTCAAGTACGGCGGTCGTCTCGCCCTCGCGGAGCCGCTGGCGCGCGCGATCGCCGGCGCGGTGATCGCGCGCGGCGCGCCGCCGCCCGAACGGCTGCTCGCCATGCCGCTCGCGCGCCACCGGCAGCGCGAGCGCGGATTCAACCATGCGCACGAGATCGCGCGGCGGCTGTCGGCGTACGTGCATGTGCCGCTCGTCCATGATCTGCGCCGCACGCGCGATGCGCCGCCGCAAGCGGGCCTGACGCTGCGCGAGCGCCGGCGCAACGTCCGCGGCGCATTCGAAGCGAATGCGCGCATCGCCGGCCGCGCGGTCGCAATCGTCGACGACGTGATGACCACGGGCGCAACGCTTTCCGCGGCCGCCCTCGCGCTGCGCAAGGCCGGCGCGATTCGCGTCGAGGCGTGGGTCGTCGCGCGAACGCCGCCCCCATGACGCTCACCATGTTCGCCGTCGTGCTCGTCCATCCCGAAATCCCGCCGAACACCGGCAACGTGATTCGGCTCACCGCGAATGCCGGCGTCGAGCTGCATCTCGTCGAGCCGCTCGGTTTTCGGATGGACGACCGTGAGCTTCGCCGCGCCGGTCTCGACTACCACGAGTACGCGAGCGTGCGCGTGCACGCTGATTTTGCCGCGTGCCGCGCCGCGCTCGACGCTGGCGGGGCGCGCCGCTGGCTTGCGTTCACGACGCAGGCGCAGCGCTCGTCCTACGATGTGGGCTACGCCCCCGGCGACGTGCTGACGTTCGGATGCGAGTCGAACGGGCTGCCCGCCGGCATCGTCGCGCAGTTCGCGCCCGATGCGCGCGTGCGCATTCCGATGCGGCCGCACGTGCGCAGCCTCAATCTGTCGAACGCGGTCGCGGTGGCCGTGTACGAGGCATGGCGCCAGAACGGGTTCAGGTAGGGTCAGAGACGACTTCCGGCGAGCATCACCGCCTGCAGATCCTGTTCATCGAAAGTCGTCTCTGACCCTACTTCGGTGTCTCGTCCTGCTTCATCGACAGTGCGTTCATCACGAAACGCAGCTCGTAATCGCGGTCGACCACGCGCTGCTGCTGCGTCTTGCCCGTGCCGTGCCCGCTGTCGAAGTCCATGTACAGCAGGAACGGTGACACCTGTCCCGGGTGGTTCTGCACCTCGGCGACGAATTTCTTCGCATGCATCGGGTCGACGCGCGAATCGTATTCGCCGGCCACGACGAGCGTCTGCGGCAGGTTCACGCCGGCGCGCACGTTCTGGTACGGCGAATAGCGCAGGATCCAGCGGAAATCGGCGTCCTTGTCCGGGTCGCCGTACTCGGGAATCCAGTAGCGCGCGATCAGGAACTTGTGATAGCGCACCATGTCGAGCAGCGGCACCTGGCAGATCGCCGCCGTGAACAGGTCGGGCCGCTGCGTGATCACCGCGCCGACCGTCAGGCCGCCGTTGCTGCCTCCCTCGAGCGCAAGCTTCGCCGGCTTCGTGTAGCCCTCGCGCACCAGCCATTCGGCGACCGCGATGGTGTCGTCGAACGTGTTCTGCTTGTTCGCGAGCATCGCCTGCTCGTGCCATTTCTCGCCGTATTCGCTGCCGCCGCGCACACCGGCGTCGACGAAGACGCCGCCGCGCTGGACGAACGACGAGTAGCTGCCGAGGTAGAACGGCTCGACGGCGTTGTCGAAGCCGCCGTACACGTGCAGCAGCGTCGGATTGGCGCCGTCTTTCGTCATGTCCTTCCGGTGCACGACGAACACGGGGATGCGCGCGCCGTCCCGCGCGGGAACGTACACACGTTCCGCGGCCACCTGCGACAGGTCGAGCGGCGGATCGTCCTGCCAGACGAGCGACCATGCGAGCGTCTTGCCGTCGAGGCCGTAAAGCTTGTACGGCGCCGTGTACGACGCGAGCGTCGCGTACGCCCGATCGTCGTCGAGGTCGTAGGCGATCCCCGACACGTTGCCGAACTCGGGCAGCGGAAGCGCGCGCAGCCGCTGGCCGGCATGGTCGTACACGTCGAGCCTCGAGAGCACGTCCTCGCGCATCGTCGCGACGATGAAGCCCCGCGTGACCGTTGCGTCGGCGAGCACGTTCGCCTGCTCGCCGATGAGCGTCGTCCAGTCGCCGGACTGCGGCTTCGCGTAGCTCGCCGTCATCAGCTTCCAGTTCGGCGCATGGTCGTTGGTGCGGAAATACATCCGGTCGCGACGGAAGATCGCCTCGGCGCGAAACTGGCGGCTCGAGTAGATCGTCCGCGGCTCGCCATCCGAGCCGATCGGCCGGATGCGGATCGTGTTCGACCAGAAGTCGCCGTTCTCGAAAACGGTGACATCCGCATCCTCGGGCTCGTACACGGAGCAATAATTCCTGGCGTCGTCCACCTTCATCAGCAGCACGTCGTCGCGCCGGTCGCCGCCGAGGCGGTGGCGAAAGCAGCGCATCGGCTCCTGCTTCGCGTCGGATTCCGCGGTACGCGGCGTGATGAACGCGTAGCGCTCGTCGCGCGCCCAGCCGAAGCTGTCGAGGCCGCCGATCACCGGGCCGGCCTGTGCGCCGGTCGTGCTGTCGATGATCCGGTAGTCCTTGCGCTCGGTGCCCTGCGCATACACGCCGACGGCGAGCCTCGTCGCGTCGCGGTTCGGCACGATGTCGCCGATCTTCGTCTTGCCCGACGGATCGAGCGCGACCGGGTCGAACAGCAGCACGTCGCGTCCATCGATGCGCGTATAGAGCTTCGCCTGCGGCTCGCCGCGCCGCGTGCGCTGGAAGAACTCGCGTCCGTGCTTGACGAGCGGCGGATCGGTGCGATCGCGGTCGAAATACTTTGCGAGCTCTTCCTTCATGCCCGGCACAGGCGGCGCGCTGCGATCGAGGTACTGCACGGTGGCCGCGTGCTGTGCGCGCGTCCAGGCGGCGACTTCGGGGTCCTTGCCGTTCTCGAGCCAGCGATAGCGATCGGTCAGCGCCAGGCCGTGCAGCACGTCGACGACGGGCCGTGCGGGCGTCTGCGGTGCGAAAAACGCAGGCGAATCGGCACCGGCCGCGGCGGCCGACATCGCCACGATCATTGCCAGGCCCGGCACGAAGCGCATCGCGAGCTCCCCTCCATGACGAACGCCGTCATTCCCCGCGCGGCTCGCGCGCAAGCAATGCCATCACCGCGTCGCGCGGCGCGACGTGCTCGTGGAGCACGCGATGCACGGCCTCGACGATCGGCATGTCCACGCCAAGATGCAGCGCAAGCTCGCGCGCGGCACGTGCCGCAGCAACGCCTTCCGCAACATGATGCAGCTCGGCGAGGATGGCAGCGAGCGATCGGCCGCGCGACAGCGCGAGCCCGACCCGGCGGTTGCGCGACAGGTTGCCGGTGCACGTGACGACGAGATCACCGAGGCCCGCGAGCCCGGTCAGCGTCTGCGGACGCCCGCCCAGCGCTGCCGACAGGCGTCCCGCCTCGGCCAGCCCGCGCGTGATCAACGCCGCGCGCGCGTTGTCGCCGAAGCCGAGGCCGTCGCTCGCGCCGGCGGCGATCGCGAGCACGTTCTTGACGGCGCCGCCGACTTCGACGCCGGCCACGTCGTCGCTCGGATACGCTCGCAACGTTTCGCCGCGCAGCAATTGCGCGACCTCGTCGGTCAGCCGCGACGCGGTCGTCGCCACCACGACGGCACCGGGCAATCCCTGCGCGATTTCGGTTGCGAACGTCGGTCCCGACACCGCGCCCACCGGGTGCGGCCAGCGCGACGCAAGCATCCGGTGCGGCAGCGTCCATCCGCCTGGCTCGGCCGCGGCGACGAAACCTTTCGCGAGCGAGACGAGCGGCGCCTGCACGCGCGCATCGGCGAGTGCACCCGCCAGTGACGCGAGTGCCGCCACCGGCGTGGCAGCGAACAGGACGTCGGCGCGAAGGCCGGCGAGATCGGACACGACTGCCAGCGCATCGGGCAGGCGAACACCCGGCAGATAACGGCGATTCTCGCGCGCGGCCTGCACCGCGCGTGCCTGCGCAGCGTCGCGGATGAACAGCGTCACGCGCGATGGCGCGTGCGTGCGGGTCACGAGATGCACGGCGAACGCGGTCCCCCATGCACCGCCGCCCAGCACCGCGACGTCCGCGGTCATCGGGAAAGCAGCGCAGCGTCGAAACTGCAAGCGCGGGGCATCACATCTACAGACCGAACACCTGCGCGAGCCGCACGTAACCGGTCTGTCCGTCGCGATGGCGCACCTTGACCCATCCCGGCGTGGCGGTCGCCGCCGGCGACGCGGCAGGCTCGGCGAGCTCGAGCAGAACGTCCCGCTCGGCGCGAAACACGACGGGGGCCTTGTCGTCAGGCGCCGCGCGAACGTCGGCCCCGGGTGCACGCACGAGCAGCATCCGCTTGTCGGCGAGCGACTTGCTCGGCATCCAGCCGATCGTCCCCGACGCATCGCGGATCTTCGTCCAGCCTTCCACGCTCACCAGCGATTCGACGGGAACGTCGCGCCCGTACACGAAGAGCGGCTTCGCGCGTGCCGACGGCGCGTCGTACAGGACGGTGGAGGCCTCGCGCGTCGATCGGAAATCGGCCGCGCCGCAAATGCCGGGCAGCAGCAGCGCGACGGGAAGTGCAATCGCCGCAACCGCCCGCGCTGCGAGGAACAGAACGGTCTTGCGATTCAATTCGCGGCAGCGGGCGCGCCGGCCGCCGCCTGCGCGATCTGCTGCTGGTACAGCGCGTCGAAATTGATCGGCGCCAGATGGACCGGCGGGAAGCCCGCGTGGATCGTTGCACTCGCGACCGTTTCGCGGGCGTACGGGAACAGGACGGCGGGGCAGTGGATCGCCAGCACCGGCTGCAACTGGTTCGGCGGCACGCCGCGAATGGCGAACAGGCCGGCCTGCGCCGCCTCGACGAGGAACACGGTCTTGTCGCTCGAGCGCGCGGTGACGGTGATCGTCAGCACGCATTCGTACGTATCCTGCGCGACCTGTTCGGCGCGCGTGCGAAGGCCGACCTCGATCTGCGGCGCCTCGGTCATCTGGAACGATTGTGGCGCGCCGGGATTCTCCAGCGACAGGTCCTTGACGTAGATTTTCTCGATCGAGAACTGCGCGCTGACGCCTTCGGGCGCGGCTGCGGGTTGCGAATCCGCGTTCGTGGCGGGCGAGTCGGCCATGCTCCAATGCTCCGGAAGGAAAAGCGGCCGATTCTACGCTACGAAGCGCGTGCGATCAGGCGGCTTCGCCGCCAAGGAGCGCATTGAGCCGTCCCGCGCGATCGAGCGCCGCGAGCTCGTCGTACCCGCCGACGTGATGGTCGCCGATGTAGATCTGCGGTACCGTCCGCCGCCCGGTGCGTTCCATCATCGCGATGCGCGCCTCCGGCTGCTCGTCGACGCGGATCATCGTGATGTCGGTGACGCCCTTCGTCTCCAGCAGGCGCTCGGCGCGGCGGCAATAGCCGCAATACGCGGTGGTGTACATCGTCACTTGCGGCTTCATCGCTTGCGCTCGATCGTTCATTTCGAAACCGGCAGCCCGGCGTCCTTCCACGCGCGAAAGCCGCCGCGCAGCGACTGGACACGCGTGAAACCGAGGCGCGTGAGTGCTGCGACCGCCGCACCGCCACGCGCGCCGCGATCGCAGTAGACGATCACGGGACGCGCCGCATGTTTCGCGATTTCGCCGCCGCGATCCTTGAGTTGGGACAGCGGGATATGGGTGGCGTTCGGCAGCTTTCCTGCGGCGAGCTCGTTCGCCTCGCGCACGTCGAGCACCAGCGGATGCTCGTTGTTGAGGAGCCTCGTCGCGTCGAGCGTGCTGATTTCGCGCGCCGGCGCAAGGCGCCGCTGGACGAGCGGCCACAGCAACAGCGCGCCGGAGATCACGAAAACCAGCACGAGCGGCCAGTTCCTGATCACGAAGCCTTCGATGGTGGGCAACAGAGCGCGACTCCTGCGGACAAAGACTAAAATGATAGCTTACGGTGCGCCGCGATCCGCGCGCGCCGCACCAGAGCTCACCCGATGGACGTTCAGGTCCCACCCTCCCCCGCCGCCCAGGTCGAAGCGCAGACCGCAGCGCACGCGGTGCGTCGCGTCGTGCTGCTGATCCTCGACGGCTTCGGCTGTCGCGCGGATGCGCCCGACAACGCCATCGCCCGTGCCGACGCGCCGCACTGGAGACAGTTGCTCGCGACCTGCCCGCATACGACGATCGACGCATCCGAGTTGCGCGTGGGGCTTCCCGAGGGCCAGATGGGCAACTCCGAAGTCGGCCACCTCAATATCGGTGCCGGCCGCATCGTCTACCAGGATTTCACGCGCATCGACGTTGCGATCCGCGACGGGCAATTCGCGCGCAACCCGGTGCTGGTCGACGCGATCGAAACGGCGCGCGCGGCCGGCGCAACGCTGCACGTGCTGGGTCTGCTTTCTCCCGGCGGCGTGCACAGCCATGAGCGTCAGATCGAGGCGATGGTGGAGTTGGCGGCCCGTGACGCTGCGCCGCGGATCGCCGTGCACGCGTTCCTCGACGGCCGCGACACGCCGCCGCGAAGCGCGGGTGCATCGCTCGAATCGATGGAGCGCGTGTGCAAGCGCCATCCGCCCGCGCGCATCGCGTCGATCTGCGGCCGTTACTACGCGATGGACCGGGACAAGCGGTGGGAGCGGGTCGCCCCGGCCTATGCGCTCGTCGCCGACGGGAAGGCCGCACACGTCGCCGCGAGCGCGCGCGAGGCGCTCGAAGCCGCGTACGCGCGCGGTGAAAGCGACGAATTCGTACAAGCCACGGCCATCAGCGATGCGCAGGGACGAACGACGCGCATGGAAGACGGCGACGTCGTCGTGTTCATGAACTTCCGCGCCGATCGGGCCCGCGAATTGACCCGCGCGCTGACCGATCCCGAGTTCGACGGATTCGACCGGGCGCGCTTCCCGAAGCTGTCGCGCTTCGTCTGCCTCACGAACTACGGCGACGAATTCGCGCGCCTCCCCGTTGCATTCGCACCGCAGGCCATCGAGAACAGCTTCGGCGAATACCTCGCGCGATTGCATCTTGCACAGTTGCGCATCGCGGAAACCGAGAAGTACGCGCACGTGACGTATTTCTTCAACGGGGGCAGCGAGGCCGTGTATCCGGGCGAGGATCGGATCCTGGTCGCATCACCCAGGGTCGCGACGTACGACCAGAAGCCCGAGATGAGCGCCCCCGAAGTGACCGACCGGCTCGTCCAGGCCATCGAAGGCGAGCGCTACGACGCGATCATCTGCAATTACGCGAACGCCGACATGGTCGGGCACACGGGCAACTTCGAGGCGGCAAAGCGCGCCATCGAAACACTCGACGCCTGCATCGGACGCATCGTCGACGCGGCGCGCGCGCACGGCGCCGACGTGGTGATCACGTCCGACCACGGGAACGCCGAACGGATGCACGACGAGACCACCGGCCAGGCGCACACGGCGCACACCCGAAACCTGGTGCCGCTCGTCTACGTCGGACGCCCGGCGCGCATCGCGGAAGGCGGCGCGCTGCAGGATGTCGCGCCGACGCTCCTCGCGGTGATGGGCCTGCCGAAGCCGCCGCAGATGACCGGGCATTCGCTGCTGCGCTTCTGATCTATAATCCGGCGCCCGCGGGAACTTCCGGCGGTTGCGAAGGACCAAGCCGACGCGCTCGTTCGCGGGATCACCGCGACCCGGCGCCGCCTCATGCCGGACGGTCATCCACCGATCGGCTCCCGACCGCCGGCCGGCTCCCCAAGAACATCAAGAACACGCCTGTGGACCACAGTGGCAGCTGCACTGGCGCCGTCACACGTGCGCCGCCGGGCGCGGTTGAATTTGCGGGCGGGTGCAGGCGTATACTTTTGCTGGATGAAATTCCGTGCTTTTCCGCAGGCGCCGAGCCGCGGCGAGCGACGGGCCGACAAGGATGAAACAGAGGTAGCGATGCGCGAACGCATGAAGAAGGCAGGCTGGATTGGCATGGGTGCAGTACTCGGGTTGCTGTTGAGCCTGAACCTTTCGGTATTCGCGCAGCGCGAAACGCGGCTGCCGATCCCGTACGAGGATCTGCAGCTGCTCTCGGCGGTATTCGGAAAGATCAAGTCCGACTACGTCGAGCCGGTGTCCGACGACAAGCTGATCAAGGAAGCGATCAACGGGATGGTCCACGGGCTCGACCCGCATTCGGACTTTCTCGACGCCGAAGCCTTCCACGAGCTGCAGGTCGACACGCAGGGCAAGTTCGGCGGCCTCGGCATCGAGGTCGGCGTCGAGGACGGCGTGATCCGCGTCGTTTCGCCGATCGAGGACACGCCCGCGTTCAAGGCCGGCATCAAGTCCGGTGACCTGATCGTCAAGATCGACGACACCGCCACGCGCGGCATGCCGTTGTCGAAGGCGGTCGAGAAGATGCGCGGCGCGCCCGGCACGCCCGTGCTTCTGACTGTCGTGCGCAAGGATGTCGACACGCCGCTCACGTTCACGATCCTGCGCCAGGAAATCAACGTCAAGAGCGTGCGCTCGAAGATGCTCGAGCCCGGTTACGGCTTCATCCGCGTGCGCAAGTTCCAGGAAGACACGGGCAGCGATCTCGCCAAGGCGATCAAGGATCTCTACGCGAAGGGCCCGCTCAAGGGTCTCGTGCTCGACCTTCGCAGCGACCCGGGCGGCCTGCTGAACCAGGCGGTCGCCGTGTCGTCGGCGTTCCTGCCGAAGGACGCGCTGGTCGTCTACACCGACGGCCGCACGCCCGACGCACACATGCGGCTCACCGCCAATCGCGAAAACTACGTTCGCCGCGGCGAGGATTACCTGCGCGACCTGCCGGCGGGCATCAAGACCGTCCCGATGGTCGTCATCGTCGATGGCGGAACCGCGTCGGCGTCCGAAATCGTGGCGGGCGCGCTGCAGGACCACAAGCGCGCCGTCGTGCTCGGCGCGCAGACGTTCGGCAAGGGCTCCGTGCAAACGATTCTGCCGCTCGGCAACAACACCGGGCTCAAGCTGACCACGGCGCGCTACTACACGCCGGCGGGCCGCTCGATCCAGGCGAAGGGCATCGAGCCCGACTTCCTCGTCGACGACGGCCGCGATTCGCCGAACCGCATCCGCGAGGCGAACCTCGAGCATCACCTCGACGTGCCGGGCGACACCGCCACGACCGGCAAGCCGGGCGCCAAGGATGCGGCCGTCGCGATACCGGAAGTGAAGCCGGCACCGGCGACCGGCGGCAAGGTCGACGCGCTGCCGCCGCGGCTCGACTTCGGCTCCGACGACGACTTCCAGTTGAAGCAGGCAGTCAATCACCTGAAGGGCCTGCCGGTGCTCGATTCGGTGAAGCTGCAGTCGGCGGCCGCCAAGTAACAGGCGCTCGCGCAACAGGTCACAAACGCCGCCGGCCTTCGCGCCGGCGGCGCCATTTTCATCGGCCGGTAACGCGCCGGGAGCAGGCCGGCGGCGGCGCCTGCTACTGTTACCTGTCGCCTGTTACCTGCCCGCGTGTTCCTGTCACCTGTCGTGGACGACCAGCAACTCCTCCGTTACAGCCGGCACATCCTGCTCGACGAGCTCGGGCCGGACGCGCAGGACAAGTTCGCGGCGGCACATGCGCTCGTGATCGGCGTCGGCGGTCTCGGCGCGCCGGTTGCGCAGTTCCTTGCCGCGGCCGGCGTGGGCACGATTACGCTGTGTGACGCCGACCGCGTCGATCTCACGAACCTGCAGCGGCAGATCCTCTATGCGACGGCGGACGTCGGGCAACCGAAGGTGGCCGCGGCGGTCAACCGCCTCGCCGCGATCAACCCGAACGTCGAGCTGCGCCCGGTCGCGGCACGTGTGGGCGGGGAAATGCTTGCGGCGCTGGTCGCGAAATCGGACGTCGTCGTCGACTGCTGCGACAATTTCACGACGCGCCACGACGTGAATCGCGCTTGCGTCGCGGCGGGCAAACCGCTCGTGTCGGGGGCGGCGCTTCGCTTCGACGGGCAGGTGGCGGTCTTCGACGCCCGCGACGCGTCGAGTCCCTGCTACCACTGCCTGTTCGGCGAGGGAGACGAGCTCGAGGAAACGCGCTGTGCGACGATGGGCGTGTTCGCGCCGGTTGTCGGCATCGTCGGCGCGACCCAGGCCGCCGAAGCGCTCAAGCTGCTTGCCGGCGCCGGCGAATCGCTCGCCGGACGGCTGCTGATCCTCGACGCGCTCGCCATGCAGTGGCGCGAGCTGCGCGTGCCGCGCGACCCTGCCTGCGCGGTGTGCGGCGCCTGAACGGGCCGCACCAACGATTTACCGAACGATGGTCTCGGAACGGGCTTACCGTTTCGCGAGCAGGTGTTCGCACGCGCCGACTTCGCCGTCGCGCGCCTGCGCCTCGGCCCATGCGCCGAACTGCTCGATGCCGCGCGCACGCGTCGCCGCACTCGGCGATTCGAGCTCGCTTTCGAAATCAGGCTGCATCTGTGCGCAGCGGGCCGTGGCCGCGATGATTCGCGCGTGGCCCGAGCGAGCGCTTGCCCGCGCCGATCCTTCGGCAACGTTCGCTTCGGCAATGCGTGCCCCGGCGCGGCGCAGCGCGAAGGTCGCCGCGCGCTTCATCATCGCGTCGCCGAGCTTCGCACAGGCCGCCTGCATGCGGTCGGTACGGCCTTGCGTTTCGATGCAGAGCGCGTGCAGCGACGAAGCCCAGGCGAGGTCGCGCGCCGACGCATAGTTGGACGCGGCCTTCGCCTTCGCCGCGGGATCGACGTCGAGCGCCAGCGGGCGCAGGTAGCTCCACCAGGCAAGGGCGCCGAGCGACCAGTAATCGTCGAAGCGGGGAGCGCTCGCCGCCTCCTCGACGTAGCTCGCCGCCGAGTCGGGCTCGCCGCGCTGCCGCGCACGATCGGCGAGCAGCACCGCCGGCACGCCGTTGCCGGTATCGCGGCGCGCCCAGTCGGCCAGCCGGTCGACCGCCTCGCAGGCTGCAAGATGCGGCTGCACGCGCACGAGGCACGCCGTGGCAAGCGAGGCCTGGTAGAGCCGCTCCTGCGGCGCCGACGTCCGCGCCGCCGCGTAGTGGCGAACCTGCGATGCGATATCCGTGGTGTCGAGCTCGCCCGCAAGCCACGCGGCGGGCGGCGCCTCGGCAGTCAGCAGGCGCAGCCGCAGATCGGCGTCGAGCTCGTTCAGCGCCGCTTGCCAGCGCGATGGCGGCGCTTCGCTCACGCGCGCCTCCGCTCCCTGCGCCGATTGACCCAGCGTGCCGGGCGGCGGTGACGGCAGCGGCGGCTGCGCGGGCGGCGGGCCGACCGGCGTCACATTGGGCGGCGAGGCCAGCGGCGGCGGCATCGGCAACGGCTGCGCGAGTGCAACCGATGCGCCGATCGCGCTCGCAACCGCAATGGATAACAGGCGGCACGTCATGGAGCTCATCCGAACAGGAACTTGCGCTGCAGCGGCCAGCCGTCCTGGGGTGAACGTTTGAATCCCGATTTGGCAAACAGTTGCCAGCGGCCGACGACATAGGCCATCAGCACCGCGGCGTCCGCGTTCGCATCGCCATGCCAGCCGTTGGCCGCCTGGGCGATGCGCAGCGCCTGGCGCAGCGTCGCTTCGAGCTTGTCGGTGAGCTGGTTGATGCGCACCTGCAGCCGCTCGTCCTCGTTGACGAGCGCGTCGCCGATCAGCACGCGCGTCATCCCCTGGTTCTTCTCGGCGAAACGCAGCAGCATCACGACCATCTGCTCCGCCTGCGCGGCGCCGTCCTCGGACTCGGACTGGATCTTGTTGACGAGCGAGAACACCGTCGACTCGATGAACTCGATCAGGCCCTCGAACATCTGCGCCTTGCTCGCGAAATGGCGGTAGAGCGCCGCTTCCGACACATCGAGCCGCGCCGCCAGCGCCGCGGTCGTGACCTTCTCGCCGCGCGGGGCCTCGAGCATGGTCGCAAGCGTCTGCAGGATCTGCAGGCGCCGCTCGCCGGGCTTCGGCGCGGTGCGTCGCGGTGCGTCCATCACGACGTCCCCCGCGCCGGCACGTCGTCGGCGCGGATCATCGTGCCGACGCCCTCGTTGGTCAGCACCTCGAGCAGCAGCGCGTGGTCGACGCGACCATCGATGATGTGCGAGCTCTTGACGCCGTTGCGCACGGCGTCGAGCGCCGACCCGATCTTGGGCAGCATGCCGCCGTGGATCGTCCCATCGGCGAAAAGCGCGTCGATCCCGCTCGCCGTGAGTCCGGTCAGCAGCTTGCCGTTGCGATCGAGCACGCCGACCGTGTTCGTCATCAGCACGAGCTTCTCGGCACGCAGCGTTTCGGCGAGCTTGCCGGCGACGAGATCGGCGTTGATGTTGTACGCCTCGCCCTCGGCGCCGACGCCGATCGGCGCGATCACCGGAATGAAGTCGCGCGAATCGAGCAGGCTGATGAGCTCCGGGTCGATGCGCTCGATTTCGCCGACGAGGCCGATGTCGACGAGCTGCCCGGGGTCGGCCTCGCTTTTGAGCAGCAGCTTGCGCGCACGGATGAACGCGCCGTCCTGCCCGGTGAGGCCGACGGCCTTGCCGCCCTGCTGGTTGATGAGCCCGACGATCTCCTGGTTGAGCTCGCCGAGCACCATTTCGACGACGTTCATCACCTTCTCGTCAGTCACGCGCATGCCCTGGCGGAATTCGCTGCGGATGCCCATCCGCGTCAGCAGGTCGCCGATCTGCGGGCCGCCGCCGTGGACGATCACCGGGTTCATGCCGACGAGCTTCAGCATGACGACGTCGCGTGCGAAGCCGGCCTTCAGATGCGCTTCGGTCATCGCGTTGCCGCCGTACTTGACGACGATCGTGCGGTCGTGAAAGCGCCGGATGTACGGCAACGCTTCGGCCAGGAGCTGCGCCTTGACGGCGGCGTTGACGGCATCGATGGGCATCGGTTCGCGGGCGGCTTCGAAGTGCCGGGATTGTAACCCGAATGCCCGAGATCGGCCTGCAGCGTACGGTGTGGCACGAGTAAGCGCTGACAAGACCCGCCCGGCCTCGCCGCCGATTTGCTATTGTTGCCGCCCATGTCGAGCTACCTGCCGGACGCCGTCCCGCTGTCCGAGATCCGCCGCGCGCTCGTCACCAAGCTGCGCCATCACGGCGACGTGCTGCTCGCCTCGCCGGTGTTCACCACGCTCGCGCGCGCCGCGCCGCACGTCGAGATCGACGCGCTCGTCTATGCCGAGACGCAGCCGATGCTTGCGAATCACCCGGCAATCGCGCAAATCCACGCGATCGACCGCGACTGGAAGCGCCGCGGCGTGCTCGCGCAGGCGCGTGCCGAGCAGAAGCTGCTGCGCGCGCTTCGGGCGCGGCGCTACGAGCTGCTCGTCCACCTGACCGAGCATCCGCGCGGGCTCACGCTCGCGCATCTTCTGCGCCCGCGCTACGCGGTGACGCGCGAGCGCGCCGGCGGCGCACGGCTGTGGCGCACGCGCTTCACGCATTTCTACCGGCTGCCGCGGCAGACGCCGCGCCATGCGGTGGAGGCGAACCTCGACGCGCTGCGGCGGATCGGCGTCTATCCGGACCACGCAGACAGGAAGCTCGTGCTGGTGCCCGGGGAAAGCGCCCATCGGCGCGCCGAAGCGCTGCTGCGCGAGCATGCGCTCGCGCCGGGCGCGTTCGTGCATGCGCATCCCGGCTCGCGCTGGTTCTTCAAGTGCTGGCCCGCCGCAAGCACCGCGGCGCTGTTCGAGCGCATCGTCGCGGACGGGCACCCGATCGTCGTGACCGCCGCGCCCGATCCGCGGGAACGCGCGCTCGTCGACGCGATACGTGCGGCGCTTTCCCCCGCGGCGCGGGAGCGGCTCGTCGACCTCGGAGGACAGCTTGCGCTGCCCGAGCTCGCCGCGCTCACGTCGCACGCACGCGTGTTCGTCGGCGTCGATTCGGCGCCGATGCACATCGCCGCGGCGATGCAGACGCCCACGCTCGCGCTGTTCGGCCCTTCCGGCGAATTCGAGTGGGGGCCGTGGATGGTCGAGCAGCGCGTCGTCGTGTCGCACGCGCATCCGTGCCGCCCCTGCGGCCTCGACGGCTGCGGCGGCGGCAAGGTATCCGAGTGCCTGACGACACTCCCGGTCGAGCATGTGCACGCGCAGTTCCGCGCGCTGATCGCCGCAACGGCGGCGCGGCCGGGCTGAGGTGCGGCTCGCGGTCATCCGCCAGCGCTACACGCCGTTCGGCGGCGCCGAGCGATTTCTGGAGGCGGCGCTGGCCGCGCTGATCGAGCATGGCGTGGACGTCACGCTTTACACGCGCGACTGGCCGGGCGGCGGCGTCGAAGGCATCGAGCCGCGCATCGTCAATCCGTTCCACATCGGCGCGCTGTGGCGCGATGCCGGGTTCGCGCGCGCCGTGTGCAAGGCGATCGCCGGCGGCGGCATCGATCTCGTCCAGTCGCACGAGCGGCTGCCCTGCTGCGACATCTTCCGGGCGGGCGACGGCGTGCACGCGACCTGGCTCGAGGAGCGGATGCGCCACCTCGGACCGCTGCGCCGCCTGGGCGTGCGCATCAATCCGCATCACCGCTACCGGATGACGATGGAGCGGCGCATGTTCGAGGGAACGATGCTGCGGGCCGTGATCTGCAACTCGAAGATGGTGAAGGACGACATCCGCACGCGCTTCGACGTTCCGGCCGACCGGCTGCACGTCATCTACAACGCAGTCGCCTCCGATATCTACACGCCTGCGCTGCGCACGCACAGGCCGCGGATGCGCGCGCGGCTGCGCATTCCCGAGAGCGCGACGGTCTTCCTGCTGGTCGGCTCGGGATACGAGCGCAAGGGCGTTGCGGCCTCGATCGACGCCCTCGCGCAGTTGTCACCCCCGGCGCACCTGATCGTCGTGGGGAAGGACCGCCATCTTGCCCGGTATGCCGCGCATGCGCGCGCCCGCGGCCTCTCGCGTCGCGTGACCTTCGCCGGGCCGCAGGCCGATCCGCGTCCCTATTACGGCGCCGCGGACGCGTTCGTGCTGCCGACCCTCTACGATCCGTGCCCCAACGCCGCGCTCGAGGCGATGGCCTGCGCGATGCCGATCGTGACGAGCACGCGCTCCGGCGCCGCCGAGCTCGCCGTCGAGCACCAGGCAGGCTTCGTCGCCGCGCCCGGCGACATCGGCGCATTGGCCACGCACATGCGCGCGCTGCACGACCGGTCGCTGCGCGCGCGGCTCGGCACGAACGCGCGAAACGCGGTGCTGCCGCTCACGTCCGCCGCGATGATGGCGCAGCTGCTTGCGCTGTATCGCGATCTTCTCGACCCGGAAGCCGTCGCGCACCCGCATCGCCCGGCCGGCGGCCGCAGCGAGGCGATCGGGTGACGCTGCTATACTGACCGGTGGCCCCGACCGCGGCTTCGCGGTGAAATTCCAAGCCTTGCCCGACTCGCACCCTCCGAACGCCCGCGCTCCTTCGCGCATTCCAACGTCCGCCGGCGGAGCCTCCCCATGACGGGGCTCAATCTGTATCGCCGGCTTCTCCACTATGTGCGGCCGTACTGGTGGGCGTTCGGCGTGGCCGTTCTCGGCATGGTGATCGTCGCCGCCGGCGACCTGATCATGGCGATGCTCGTGATCCCCATCGTGCGCAATTTCCAGACCCCCGATCCGGTGCGGTCGCAATGGCTGCCGCTCGCGGTGATCGGCGTGTTCGTGTTTCGCGGCATCGGCTCGTTCATCTCCGAATACGGCATGGCGTACACGGGGCTGCGTGTCGTGTTCGACCTTCGCCGCGCGCTGATCGACAAGCTGCTGCGGCTGCCGACGCCCTACTACGACGTCACGCCGTCCGGGGTGATCCAGTCGAAGCTCACGTTCGACGCGCACCAGCTCGCGTCCGCGGCGTCGGGAACGATCACGACCGCGCTGCGAAGCTCGATGACGATCGTCGCGAGCCTCGTATGGCTGCTCTACATCAACTGGCGCCTGACGCTGATGACGTTCTTCGTGCTGCCGATCGTCGCCGTCGTCATCCGCTATTTCAGCCGGCGCCTGCGCCGGATCGCGCGCGACGTGCAGACGCGCACCGGCGCGATGACGCACGTGCTCGAGGAGATGATCGGCGGGCACCGGATCGTGCGCGTCTTCGGCGGCGAGGCTTACGAGCGCATGCGCGCGGTCAAGGCGGCCAATGCGCTGCGCACATCGATGACGAAGCAATCCTCGTCGAGTGCGGCGAGCTCGCCGATCTCGCAGATCCTCGCCGCGATCGCGGTCGGCGTCATCGTCTGGGTGGCGCTCGCGCAAAGCCAGACGGGCAAGCTCGACCTCGGCACGTTCGCCTCGTACGTCGTCGCGCTGCTGACGCTGCTCGAGCGGATCAAGTCGCTGTCGGGCGTCAACGCCGCGATCCAGCGCGGGCTCGCCGCGGCGGAAAGCATCTTCGGTCTGCTCGACCGCGAGGTCGAGCCCGACGAAGGCACGATCCGTCTCGATCGCGCTGCGGGGCAGCTTCGCTTCGACCACATTTCGCTGCGCTACGCGGGCTCGGAGCGCGAAGCGCTGCGCGACGTGTCGGTGTCGGTCAAGCCGGGTGAGACCGTCGCGCTCGTCGGCAGCTCGGGGAGCGGCAAGACGTCGCTCGTCAACCTGATTCCGCGCTTCTACGAGCCGACGGCGGGGCGCCTTTTCGTCGACGGCCACGACATCACGACGCTGACGCTCGCGAGCCTCCGCGCGCAGATCGCGCTCGTGTCGCAGGACGTGCTGCTGTTCGACGACACGATCGCCGCCAACATCGCGTACGGCGCGATGACCGACACGCCGCGCGAGGCGATCGAGCGCGCGGCGGCGGCGGCGCACGCGCTCGAATTCATCCGCGCGCTGCCGCAAGGCTTCGACACGCCGGTCGGCGAGAACGGCGTGCGCCTGTCCGGCGGGCAGCGCCAGCGCGTCGCGATCGCCCGCGCCATCCTCAAGGATGCACCGATCCTGATCCTCGACGAAGCAACGTCGTCGCTCGACTCCGAGTCCGAGCGGCAGGTGCAGGCGGCGCTCGACGCGCTGATGCAGGGCCGCACGACGATCGTGATCGCGCATCGGCTGTCGACGATCGAGCACGCCGACCGCATCGTCGTGCTGGAACAGGGGCGCGTCGTGGAGGAAGGCAGCCATGCCGCACTGCTCGCCCGCAGCGGCGTGTACGCGAAGCTGCATCGGATGCAGTTCGCCACCGCGCCGCTTGCTGCCTGACCGGGTGGCCGAAGCGAGTGCGCACCCGGCCGGTGCGCGCAGCGGCTCGCTATCGATCGCGCATACCGAGGCGTCCATGGGCTGGGGCGGCCAGGAAATCCGCACGCTGACCGAAGCGCAGGGCTTCATCGGGCGCGGTCATCGCGTCGTCGTCTACGCGGCACCCGGCGCGCGGATCGGCAGCGAGGCGTCGCGCTTCGGCGTTCCGGTGATCACGCTGCCGATCGGCCGCAAGCGGCTGCACGGCATCTCGAGCCTCGCGCGCACCCTGGCCGACAACCCGGTCGACGTCGTCAACGCGCACAGCTCCACCGATGCGTGGCTCGCTGCACTGGCCTGCGAATGGCTTCGCCGCCGGCGCCGGCGCGCACCGGTGCTCGTGCGCACGCGCCACGTGTCCATTCCCGTGCCCAACGATCGCGCAACGCGCTGGCTCTATCGCACGGCCACGACGCACGTCGTGACCACCGGTGATGCATTGCGCACGCAACTGATCCGCGACAACGGCCTCGATCCTGCGCGGATCGATTCGGTGCCCACCGGCATCGACGACGCGCGCTTCCGGCCGCTCGCGCGCGATTCGGCGCGCCGCGAGCTGGGCCTTGCGGCCGGCGTACCGCTCGTCGGCATCGTCGCGACATTGCGCAGCTGGAAGGGGCATCGCTACCTCGTCGACGCGATGCTGCAGCTTCGCCATCGCGACGCGCGGCTCGTCATCGTCGGGGATGGTCCGCAGCGCGCAGCGCTCGAAGCGCAGGTCGACGCACAAGGTCTGCGCGAGCGCGTGCGCTTTGCCGGCCAGCAGGCCGACGTCGCGCCGTGGCTCGCAGCGCTCGACGTGTTCGCGCTGCCCTCTTATGCCAACGAAGGCGTGCCGCAGGCGCTGCTGCAGGCGATGTTCGCGGCGATCCCCTGCGTGACGACCGACGCCGGCGCGATCGGCGAGATCGCGCGCGACGGCGAGACCGCGCGCATCGCGCGCCGCGAGGACGCCGCGGCCGTCGCCTCGGCCATCGACGCGGTGCTCGACGCACCCGAAGAAAGCGCACGCATGGCGCAGCGTGCGCGCGCGTTCGTCGTGCCGCGCTACGGCCTCGCCGCCATGCTCGACCGGATGGAAGACGTGTTTCGCCGCGCGCTTGCGCAGGAGGGGCGATGACACCGCAGCCTTTCTCGCCGTCGGCGACGCCGGCCGCGCGCCGGACGCGCCTCGCGGGGCGCGCGCAGGTGGTCATGCGCGCGGTGCTGCTGCGACGCCGCGCGCGAACGGCATCGATTGCGCCCGAGCGCGTTCTGATCGCGCATCACCTGCTGCTCGGCGATACGCTGATGCTGACGCCGCTGCTCAAGAAATTGCGTGCGCTGCATCCGCGGGCGGACATCGCGATGACCGTTCCCGCGCGCATTGCACCGCTTTACGCAACGCAGCCCTACGGCGTGCGCGCGTTGCCGTTCGATCCGCGGCATTCGCATGCCGCGCTGTTCGCCGAAGCGCCGTTCGACCTGGCGCTCGTCCCCGGCGACAACCGCTACGCATGGCTTGCCGCTGCGATGCGCGCACGCTTCATCGTCGCGTTCGCCGGCGATCGTCCCGCGGCGAAGAGCTGGCAGGTCGACCGCCTCTTGCCGTATCCCGACGCGCCCGCGGCGTGGGGCGACCTCGTCGCGCAACTCATCGATGGCGAGCCGCCCGCGCCCTATCGGACGAGCGAATGGCGGGCACCGGCCGTCGATGCGTTCGAAGCACCGGTCCCGCCGTACGCGGTGCTTCACGTCGGGGCGAGCTCGCCGCTCAAGCAATGGCCGGCCGAGCGATGGCGGTCGCTCGCGGCGCAGCTCGACGATCGCGGCATCACGCCGGTATGGTCGGCCGGCGCCGGCGAAACCGCACTCGTCGACGCGGCGGATCCGCGGCGGCGGTATCGGTCGCTCGCCGGCCGTCTCGATCTCGCACAGTTGTGGCACGTTCTCGCGCAGGCGCGTCTGCTCGTGGCACCCGATACCGGGATCGCGCACCTCGGGCGCATCATCGGCGTGCCGACGGTGGCGCTGTTCGGGCCGGGCTCGGCGGTGCTGTGCGGCGCCGGCGACTTCTGGCGCGACGCACCGTATCGCGCGGTCACCGTCGAACCGTTCCCGTGCCGCGACCAGCGCGTGCTGTTCAAGCGCGATGTCGACTGGGTGCGCCGCTGCGGCCGCAGCGTCGGCGAATGCCCGAAGCATTTGTGCATGTCCGCCATTCACGTTGCGGCAGTCGTCGCCGCGGCCGACGGCCTGATCGAGGAAAGCGCATGAATTCACCCTTTGCATCGCTCGACGCAGGCACCATCGTCGCGTTCCACGATGCGCAGGTTGCGAGAGGTCCGGCGCAATCGAGCGGCGCGGCAGGCGAGCCGTGGGCGTCGATCGCAACGAACCATTGCTGCAACCACCTGCTGTGGAACGAGGAGGACCAGGCGCGCCGCATCGACGTCCCCGACGCGTCGATCGCCGCGAACAAGCGCGCGATCGACGGCTACAACCAGCGGCGCAACGACGCGATCGAGCGGATCGACGAGGCGCTGCTGGCGCGGCTCGCCGGCGTGACGCCACGCCCGGATGCGTGGCACAACTCGGAGACGGCGGGCTCGATCGTCGATCGCCTGTCGATCCTTGCGCTCAAGATCCATCACATGCGGGCGCAGACGCTGCGCGCCGACGCGAGCGCCGGCCACATCGCGCAATGCAGCGAGAAGCTCGCACGGCTTTCGTTGCAGCGCGACGATCTCGCGCGCTGCCTCGACACGCTTCTTGCGCACGCCGCGGAAGGCCGCGCGTTCTGGCGCGTCTACCGCCAGTTCAAGATGTACAACGACCCGACGCTCAATCCGTACCTGTACGCGAAGCCGAAGTAGGCCGGGACAGAACGCTCCTCGCGCACGACGGCATCGGCAGGACCGATGCGGGCGAGCCGTCCTGGAAGTTACGGCGTCATCAGCGGCGCGAGCGCGCGGAGCACCACCTCGTCGGGCAGATCGGCGACCGCCCGGCGCGCTTCGAGATGGCGTGCGCGCGCGCCGAGCGGCGCCCAGCGCGATGCCGGTGCCGAATCGGCAGGATCGGCGAAGAGGCCGAGGACGCCGCCCGGACTCGCTGCGGCGAAATGCATCAGGCCGGAATCGGGGATGATCGACGTGCGCGCCTGATAGATGAGGCCGAGCGCCTCGCGGATCGGTCCGCGAAACGGGTGCACGTGCGGAAGTCCCCGGCGTACGAGCGCCTCCGCCAGCGCATCGTCGCCGGGATACGCGCCCTGCGTCGCGGTCCCCGGCGTCCACATGAATACGGTGGGCAGCCCGTGGCCCTCGTGAATGCACGACGCCCAGCGGGCGATCTGGTCGGCCGTCGGCTGTTTCTTCGTGCGCCGCGCACCGACACCGATGACGACGTAGCCGCGCTCGCGCAACCCGCGTGCCGCGAGCCAGCCGGCCGCGAACGCCCGCGCATCGGGCGGCAGCGCGAACGTCGGGGCGTCGAGTGCGAGCGGCACCCCCGGGAGCCCGAGCGGCTCGAGCAGCGCGAGCATCCGCGCCGTCTCGTGACCGCCGGCCGGAAGCGGCCTTGGATCGGTCAGCCGCGCGCCGTAGCGCGCCGGCACCTCCGCGTACGCGACGGTGCGTGCCGCGCCGCTCGCGATCGCAAGGCGGATGCCGCGGTGCGACTCGTCACCGCCCATCACGAGCGCCCAGTCGAAGCGCTGTCGCCGCAGTTGCCACAGCAGCGGCAACTGCGACAAGGCGGCGCGGATGCGCAAGCGTCCGCCGTCGCGCGTTCGAGGATAGGTCCAGGTCCGATGCAGGTTCGGATGCGCCGACACGACCCAGGCGTTGTAGTCGTTCGCGAGCAGGTGAATCTGCGCTTGCGGCAACGACGCGGCGAGATGCGCGAGCACCGGTGTCGTCAACAGCAGGTCGCCGAGCTTGTCGCGCTTGACGATCAGCACGCGCGGGGTGCGCGAACCAACGCCGGCGACGTCACCGCAGGCGGGCTCGCGAGTGTGCGCAGCCGCCAACCGCGGGGAATCGACGGTCGATTCGGGAATCAATCCGGATGGGGGAAGGTTAGAATCCGCGTCGCGCCAGGCGCGGCCTCGTCGAGCAAGGCTCGAAGAAGTCGGCCGGCGTTCCTTGGCAGCCCGATGACCGATCATATCAACCGCTGGCTGCTGGCGTTCGCGGCCGCCTACCTGTTCCTTCTTCCGACGAATGCCGCGACGTTTGCGGTGTCGGTCGCATTCGCCGGCGCAACGGTGTGCGCGGTCCTCGTATTCATCCTCGCCTGGCGCGACCCGGCAACGCGCATTCCGCTTGCCGGCGCAGGCATTCTCGTGCCGCTTGCGCTGTGGTCCGCGTGGTCGTTCGCGTCGCTCGCCTGGTCGGCCGACCCGCCCTATTCCCGCGGCCAGCTGTCGCGCGAAGTGATGGACAGCCTGCTCGCGATGTTCGTCTTCTACGTCGCCGCGCGCGACGCGAGGAGCCTGCGCGTGCTGATCGGCGCAGCGCTCGCGAGCTTCGCCTGCTTCGCATTGCTCGCGATCGGCATGCAGGCGGTGGCCGGAAGCTGGGATGCGGGACGCGCGCACCACGGCGTGGGCGCGTGGGCGACCTGGGCGGTCCTGATCGCACCGTTCCTGTTCGCCTTGATCGTGCCCCCGCCCGCGGGCTTCGGCGGCGGCGCGCGCCCGCTCGCCGCCGGATTCGTGCTGCTGGGGCTGATGATCGTCACGGCGCGGATGACGCAAAGCCGCGCGGTCTGGCTCGCGCTCGCAACGGTGTTCGCGACCGCGTCGCTCATCGCTGCGTTGCGCTGGCCGCAGACCTTCGTGCGCACGCCACTGCGCTGGATCGCTCCGCTCGCGGTGCTGCTGATCGTGCTCGGGCTCGCGTTCGCGGACGCGCTCGAGGAGCGTGCCGACATGGCGATGCACGGCGACGTCGCG
>Ga0207657_10000752_pt1 | contig 34385 bp, 28 predicted proteins | sample KBSC33metaG_FD_184316 | JGI IMG/M metagenome (GOLD analysis project Ga0207657, IMG submission 184316) | Corn rhizosphere microbial communities from Kellogg Biological Station, Michigan, USA - KBS C3-3 metaG (SPAdes) (version 2) | ecosystem: Host-associated > Plants > Roots > Rhizosphere > Soil ...
ATGCTGCGTAATTTGTCCGGACAATGATGCTGCGCCGCAATGATTTTCCTGAATTATCAGATGCTTACCATTGACCTTCCGGAACGTTGCTGCTAGTTTCCGGCAACTTTTTGGCCTGCTCGTGCCAGCACCTCGCGGCCATCCATTGATGCACCTGGTCTGTCTGGGGAGACAGTGGGAATGCGTTTATTTTTTGCGCCGATCACCATTTGCGTCGTGCTTGCGGGCCTGCTCGGGCTCGCTCGCGGCAGCACACCCGCGCCGGCGCCAGCGGCGACGCAAGTCAGTGATGCGGACGGCATCCAACGCAGCGACTACACCACCCAACTGCCTGCCGGCCGCGCGATCCTGATCGACAATCCTTATGGCGACGTGCACGTGCGTTTCGGCGGTTTCGCGCATGTTGTCGATACGCACGCCGTTTTGCAGCAGTCCAATGCCGCCGCGAAGATCGCGCTGGAGCCCGGCAATGATCAGAATTTCTACTTCGTAGTCCCGCGCCTGCCGGCCGGCGCGACGCTTGCCGAAGGCCAGCGTCTGGACCTGTCCGTGCTCGTGCCGGAAGGACATGCGCTCAAGGTGCGCACAGGTGCCGGCGACATTGAAGTACGCGGCGTGCATGGCGATGTCGATCTGAAGAGCGACAGCGGCAATATCAGCTTGCGCGGCATCAGTGGAATCATCAAAGCCGAAACCGGTTCTGGCCGCATCGAGGCCTCGCTCGGCAAGGCGCCGGCAAAATCGACGCAGCGTCTGGCCACGCGCACCGGCGAGGTGATCGTTGCCGTCGACGACACGCTCGATGCCGAAGTGGAACTTGCCACTTCCGGCGTGTTCGCCACCGAATATTCGCTCCACGTGACGCAGCGTCCCGGCGAGGAGCCGAACAAGCGTGCGCGCAGCGTAATCGGGCGCGACTCGGCGCGCGTCGCGCTGGAAAGCAAACGCGGCGAAATCCGCCTGCTGCGCCGCGCGAGTTTCGTTACTGCAAACGGCAAGCACATCGCCGCAAGTCCGGAAACAGAAGACAACGACAGCGACTGACGCCCATGCGCCGCAGGCGTCTTCGCATAAGCAGATGGAACGCGGCATAAAACAACGAGGAATCAGAACAATGAAGTTCAGGAAATTTCTCTCGCTCGCAATGCTGGGCCTGTTCGCGCCAGCACTGGTTTCCGCCGCACCCCCTGTCGATCACAGTGGCGTCACTGTCGGCGAGCCGGTGACGCCATTCGATATCCCCGTGGACCTGCGTCAGCAGCCGAAAGTGCCGGAATGGCGCCCGGGCATGCCGATCAAGGAAGCGCACAAGCGCCAGTTCCACGCGCCGAATCATCCGGACGCGAGCGCACCGTTCGACAAGCCGACATTGCCCGATCGCCTGCCCGAACTGCAGAAGATCTGGGACGACGCCGTCACGCCGGAACAGGCCAAACAACGTGCGCTCGAAGCCGCGCGCTCGATGCGTGTCAGCATCAACAACGGCAATACCGGCGTGTCGCCGGGCGATCCGGTCGTCGACGTCAGCAGCAATTACATCGTCTACGGCGTGAACTCCTCCTCCGGCACCACGTTCACGGTCTACGACAAGACCGGCACCAAGCTCGCCGGACCGACGACGTTTTCCTCGCTCGCGCCGAGCGGTGACGGCTGCCACACTTCGGTCAGCGATCCGATCGTACTGTACGATCGGCTGGCCGATCGCTGGTTCCTGCTGGAAATGGGCGGTACGAGTTCCGCGCCGAAGAATTGCGTATACATCTCCAAGACCAATAACCCGGTTTCCGGCGGCTGGTGGTTCTACGGTTTCTCCACGCCCAGCCAAAACGACTATCCGCACTGCGGCGTGTGGACCGATGCCTACACCTGCAGCGACAACGAAGGCGGCAGCACCGTCACGTTCTATGCGTTCGACCGCGCCAACATGCTGCTCGGCAATACCGCGCGCGGTGCGCAGCGCTTCTCGAGTGTGCCCAGCCTCAGTGGCTACGGTTTCCAGGCGCTGACTCCGGCGACTTTCATCGGCACCGCATCGCCGCCCGCCGGCACCAAGCAGATCCTTGCGCGCCACGATGACGATGAAGCCCACGCCGGCGCCAGCGCCGACGGCACCAAGGATTTCATCGACCTGTATTCGCTCAACCTCGATTGGACGACGCCGGCCAACAGCGGCGTGACCACGCTGTCGAAGATCGCAATCAGCGAGTTCAACAGCTGGTTTACCGATTACTCCACGTTCGCCACGGTGCCGCAGCCCGGTTCCACGTCGAAGCTCGATCCAATTCGCGAAGTCATTTTCAATTCGATGACGTACCGCAACATGGGTACCTACGAGACGATCGCCGGCGATTTCGCGACCAACATCAATACGGCGCGCAGCGGTTCCACCGTCAACGCCGGCATCCGCTGGTTCGAACTGCGCAAAAGTGGCAGCGGCGGTTGGACGCTGTTCCAGGAAGGCACGTTTGGCCCTGGCGACACCAGCACGCAACATCTGGAAGGCGCCATCGCCACCGATAAGCACGGCAATCTCGCTCTCGGCTACAACGTGGCGCGCACGACTTCGCCGGTCACCTACGCGAGCCTGGGCTGGACCGGTCATATGGCCAGCGACAGCGCCGGCGTGATGACGCTCGGCGAGAATTCGATCGTCGCCGGCAGCGCGGCGGAAACCTCCGGCCGCTGGGGCGATTACTACTCAATGGTCGTCGACCCGACCGATGATTGCACGTTCTGGTACGTCGGCATGTACCGTCCGGCCACGAGCTGGCAGACGCGCATACAGGACTTCAAATTCAGTGATTGCACGACCGGTGGCGGCACCACGTACTCGATTTCCGGCACTGTCACCAACAGCAGCGGCGTCGGCATCAACGGCGTCAATATCAGCAACGGCTCGACCAGCACGACGACCAGCAGCAGCGGCGCGTTCACATTGGCGAACCTGGCCAACGCCACCTATACGATCACGCCGTCGCTTTCCGGCTACAGCTTTTCGCCGGTCAACCGCAGCGTCACCGTCAATGGCGCGAACGTTACGGCACAGAACTTCACCGGCACGGCGGTCAGCAATATTCCGCCGACCGCGAACTTCAGCTTCACGACGAATGGTCTGACGGCAAACTTCACCGACAGCTCGACCGACAGCGATGGCACGATCGCGTCGCGCTCGTGGAATTTCGGCGACGGCAGCACTTCGACCACGACGAGCCCGAGCCACGCCTATGCGGCCGCCGGCACATACAGCGTCGCCTTGACGGTGACCGACAATGGCGGCGCGACGAACACGAAGACGCAATCGGTCACCGTGACCGTGCCGAACAACGTGCTGCAGAACGGCGTCGGCATCACGATTGCGGATGCGACAGTCAACCATCAGCAGAACTGGACGATGGCCGTTCCGGCGGGAGCGACGGGCCTTTCGTTCACGCTGTCCGGCGGCACCGGCGATGCGGATATGTATGTCAAATTCGGCTCCGCGCCGACGCTGTCAAGCTACGACTGCCGTCCGTATGTCAGCGGCAATAGTGAATCCTGTCCGATCGCGACAGTGCAGGCCGGCACGTATTACGTGATGGTCAACGCGTATGCCGCGTACTCGGGCGTCACGCTCAAGGGCAGCTACACGGCACCGGGTACGGGCGGCACGCCGACGGCGAACTTCACGTTCACGACGAGCGGCCTGACCGCAACGTTCACCGACACCTCGACCGATGCCGGCGGCACGATCGGTTCGTACGCGTGGACGTTCGGCGATGGCGGCACGTCGACGACGAAGAGCCCGAGCCACACCTACGCCGCGGCGGGCACGTACAGCGTGACCGAGACGGTCAAGGACAGCGTCAACAACACGACCAGCTCGAAGACCTCGTCGGTGACGGTGAGCGTTCCCACCTGCGGCGGCACGGTGTTGTGCAGCGGCACGGCGGTGGCCCTGCCATCCGTTGCTACCGGTGGCGTGTCGTCCACCTATACGATCGATGTGCCGGCAGGCAAGACCAGCGTGGTGTTCACGATTTCCGGCGGCACTGGCGATGCGGATCTGTACGTCAAGCTCGGCAGCGCTCCGACATCGTCGAGCTACGGTTGCCGACCGTATCTGACCGGCAACAGCGAGACCTGCACGTTCAACTCGCCGACCGCGGGTACGTACTACGTGAACGTGCGCGCGTACGCGGCCTATTCGGGCGTAAGCCTGAAGGGCACGATCTCGCCGTAAGCTGCAAACAAAACGGGCCGCATTCAGCGGCCCGTTTCTTTCGATCAAAGGGCTGCAGCGATGCGGCCCTTTTTCATGTGTGCTAGAACGCGTCGCCGCCGGCGGAAATGGCTTTCTCCAGGCGATCACCGAGCGGGCCGATCTCCTGGATCAGGCGCTTGAGTTCATCGTCGCTGAGCAGCCCGTACGGACGGTTTTCGCACAGATGCAGGTACGGCGAGCCGTCGAGATCGCTGACGGCAAGATAGCCAACCCGCTGTTCCCAGTTGAAACGCAGGCAGCGCTTGGCGTCCATGCCGGTGAGCGGACCGATCGGCGTGGAAATGCGCAGATACTTGCGCCCGTCGTCGCCCTCGAGTTCGGCCAGATGCAGACCCTGGTGACGCTTGCCGTTTTCCGTCGGGATATCGAAGCTGATCAGGTACGGATCGTTGATGCGCAAGGTATAGCGCGACTGGATGTGCGAACGGACTTCCTCGAACGAATGCACGACGTCATCTCCTTGATCCCTGCGCGTATGCTAACGTTTCGCGACGATGAAGTCAGCGAATCTTCCGCCCGAGCATATCGCGATCCGCCGTGTCATCGCCGCGATCCCGCGCGGGCGCGTGGCGAGTTACGGCGAAATCGCCGCGCGCGCAGGTCTGCCGCGGCGCGCGCGCCTGGTCGGGCGGGTGCTCGGCGACGCCGGTGCCGCGGGCGCGAAGCTGCCTTGGCAGCGCGTCTTGCGGTCGGACGGACGCATCGCATTCCCGCCCGGCAGCAAGGGGTTCCGTGAGCAGCGCGCGCGGCTGATCGAGGAAGGCGTGATCGTCCATCACGGCCGCGTGGACCTCGGGCGTTTCGGCTGGCAGCGAAACCTGGACGCGGAAATCTGGAGTTTCCCCACGAGCGAGACGTGATTGTCGCGCTTGATCGAATCTGCGGTGGCCCGCATGATGCAGGCTCGACAATCAAGAACAACACCATGCCGCAATTGCCCCCGGTCACGCGCGCGCTGCTGATCGCCAATGTCCTGGTATTCCTGCTGCAAATGTCCGGCGGTGACGCCATGCTCGCGCATTTCGCGTTATGGCCGCTCGGGCCCCATCATCCGGCGCAACTCGACGATGGCAGCGTGATCAGGATCGGTTTCGAACCGTGGCAACTGGTTACGTATGCCTTCATGCACGGCGGCTTTCCGCACATTGCGTTCAACATGTTCGCGCTGTGGATGTTCGGCGGGCCGGTCGAGAATGTGCTCGGCGCGAGGCGCTACACCTTGTACTACTTCGTCTGCGTGCTTGGCGCGGCGCTCGCGCAACTGCTGACGATCAGTCTTTTTTCGCCCGACGATTTCTACCCGACGCTTGGCGCGTCCGGCGGCGTATTCGGCCTGCTGCTCGCGTTCGCCGCACTGTATCCGCAAGCGCGCGTCATTTTCTTCTTCGTGCCGGTACCGGTGCCGGCGCGCATCGCGGTCGTCGGCTACATGATTCTGGAATTGGTGCTCGGCGTGACAGGTACGCAGGCCAGCGTCGCGCACTTCGCGCATCTTGGCGGCGCGCTGGTGGGATTTCTGTTGATCCTGTATTGGCGCGCGCGGATGCGGCGCTAACTATCGAAGCGCGAGAAAATCCGGGCTCACGACCAAGCGCACTGCGTCCAGCCGCAACATCGAACGCGGCAGCGTCGCCCGCAGGGCAGTGAGCTCCGCACCGACAGCTTCGATCTCTTGCGCGCTGATCGCCGGATTCACTCTCTGCAGTGCGGTCAGGCGCGCCTGTTCGGCGCCGAGCTCTCGTTCGGCGGCCGCGATTGCGCTTGCGATTTCCGTGTCGGCCAGCGCTCGCGCCAATTCCTCGCAGCGCTTGAGCATCGGCGGAACGAGAGCGGTCAGGTATTTGCGATAACGCGTCAGGTCGACGATGCGCTCGCGTGCACGCGTGAGTACAGACGCGCTCGGACGCCAGTCCGCGCGTATCGCGAGTTTGGTATCGACCACGCAGCGCAACGGCGAAGGGGGCAGGAAACGATCCGCGTGCAGTGCCGGCACGGCGACGGTTTCGAGCAGAAATGCCGTTTCCAGCAGCACGGTTTTCACCGGCAACATGTCGTCGATCAGAAATGCGGCATTACCTTGCTCGCTGCCGAGCAGCAATTCGACGCTGCCGGCGACGAGCGGGTGATCCATGCGCAGCAGCGGCACCTCTTCGCGCGTCAGCGCGCGAGCGCGATCGAACGTGATCTTCTGCGGACCGTCCTTCAATCCGGGGAACGCTTCGGTGCTCAGGTATTCCGGGTCGAGCAGGAAATCGCGGACGCCGAGTTCATCGTGATGCACACCGAACTGTTCGAACAGGCGCAGCATGAACGCGTCGGCGGCCATGTCGCCATCGCTTTCGATCAGCGCCTGGCGCAATGCTTCGTCACCGGCTTCGCGCTGGTTGGCCAATTCGAGCAGGCGATCGCGGCCATGGCGGATCAGTTCGGACAGTTCGGAATGCACGCCGCGCGTCTCGGCGATCAGCGCATCGATTTCGGCATCGGGCTCCTCGGCGCCGTGTGCGTGTTCCACGGCCAGTTCGACGAGGCGCACCGCAAATCGATTGAACAACTCGCGGCCGTCGGCAGGGCTGGTCGCGAAGGCGTCGAGCCCGTCGCGATACCAATGCGCGAGCACGTGCTGCGCGGTGCCGGTGAACGCGCAGGCGTGGATGCAGATGTCGTGGCGTTGGCCTATGCGGTCGAGCCGCCCGATGCGCTGTTCGAGCAGGTCAGGATCGAGCGGCAGATCCCACAACACGATGTTGTGCGCGAACTGGAAATTGCGGCCTTCCGCGCCGATTTCCGCGCACAGCAGCAGGCGCGCGCCATCGCGCTCGGCGAAAAACGCCGCATTGCGATCGCGCTGCACGAGGCTCATCGCTTCGTGGAAGCGCGCCAGCTTCACGCCGCTGCGCGTGCGCAGCGCTTCTTCGAGCGCGAGGACCTTGGTCTGGCTGCGGCAGACCAGCAGGAACTTGTCCTGTGGTGCGCGCTCGATCAGATCAAGCAGCCACGGCAGGCGCGGATCGTTGGAGTAGTCCAGCGCAAGCGCGCTCGGCGGCTGCTGCACGTCGGAAAGGAATTCCACGAGCAGATGCTGACGCCGATCTTCGTCGAGCATTGTCCTGTCGAGTTCGGTGAACTGCAGGATGCGCCGGGGAAATCCGCCAACCGCGGCGCGACGATTGCGAAACATGACGCGGCCGGTGCCGTGGCGGTCGATCAATGCGTCGAGTACGGCATTCGCGGCATGGGCGTCGGCTGGATCCAGGTGATCGACGCGATCGCCGAGGCCGGGATCGTCGTGAAGACGTGCGCGCAATTCGCCGCGATCACTCGCGTCGAGCGCTTGTCCACTTTGTAATTTATCCACAATGGAACTCAGGCGCGCATAGCCTTCCGCTTCGTGCTCGTACTGCGCCAAGTCCATGTAACGCGCCGGATCGAGCAGACGCAGGCGCGCAAAATGGCCGCTGCGACCCAACTGCTCCGGAGTGGCGGTGAGCAGAATCAGTCCGGGCACGGCCGCGGCGAAGCGCGCAGCCAGCACGTACTCGGGGCTGGCTTGGTGCGCGGTCCATGTCAGGTGATGCGCTTCGTCGATGATGATCAGGTCCCAGCCGGCGGCGAGCGCCTGATCGGCGCGCAGCGGCGTGTCGCGCAACCAGCCGATATCGGCGATCGCAAGTTGTTCGTCGTCGAACGGATTGTGGCCGGCATTGGCGGACTCGATCGCCTCGCAGCGCTCTTCATCGTAGATTGCAAACGGCAGATTGAAACGCCGACGCAATTCCACATACCACTGGTGAATCAATGTTTCCGGCAGCAGGATCAGCACGCGCGCTGCGCGGCCGCTGGCGATTGCGCGCGAGAGAATCAGCCCGGCTTCGATCGTTTTGCCCAAGCCGACCTCATCGGCGAGCAGCACGCGTGGCGGGCGCCGCGATGCGGCGATCTGCGCGACGCGCAGTTGGTGCGCAATCAGGTCCACGCGCGCCGACATCACGCCCCACGCGGGAGCGCGCCGCGCCTGTGCGCGGCGATTCAAGGCTTCGAGGCGGAAATCGAATTGGTCATTGCGGTCGACGCGTCCGCCGATCAGGCGCGCATCGGCCTTCGATACGTTCTGCACATCGTCGAGTTCGCCTTCCTGCAGCGTATCGCCGGCGCCGAAGTAGCGCAGCACGTCGCCGTGGCGTTCGACGCGCTCGATGGTGAACGCGCGGCCGTTGCCCGCAATACGCTCACCGGTGCGAAATTCCGCACGCGCCAGCGGCGCCGAATTCGCGGCGTACTGGCGCACCATGCCGGAAGCCGGGAAGGCCAGCTGCACGGTGCGGCCGTCCACGCGCAATACGGTGCCGAGGCCCAGTTCCGGTTCAGTGGTGGAAATCCAGCGTTGTCCGGGCGCGAAAAGCATTGCGTATGGTACTTCGGCGCGGCCGTCTTTAACAAAAATTCAACACAGAGGGCGTTAGATAGCGTTTGCAAAGCATCGGCGAACGGACAACGCTCACTGCGTTGCATTGCCGACGCCGCCGTTCGCAACTCACAAGGAGGTAGCAGCATGGGCAACGAAACGGGCAAGCCGGACTTTTCCAATGTGCAAAGCGGCTCATCGACGAGCTCCGCGCCGAAACCGGCGGCGCCGGATTTTTCCAATGTGCAGTCGGGCAGTTCCACCGCCGGCGCACCGGTAGAACAGACGTACACGGTCGCCAGCGGCGACACGTTGTCGAAGATCGCCAAGAAGTTTTACGGCAACGCGAATGCGTGGAACACCATCTTTCAGGCCAACAAGGATCAGATCAAGAATCCGGACATGATTCATCCCGGTCAGGTGTTGAAGATCCCCGCGAAATAATCAAATCAAGGAGCAGAATATGATTGCGATTCGTAATGGAAACCGATTGATTATTGCCATGGCCGGTGCGCTTGCGCTGGCCGCCTGTGGCAATCAGGCCCCGCCGCCACCGCCGCCCGCAAAACCGGCACCGACCGCGCCCACACCGGCGCCGCCACCGCCACCTGCAGCAACACCAGCAGCCACACCGGCTGCGACACCAGCCGCGACGCCCGCGGGAACCACGTTCACTTCAGTCGAGCTCGGCAACGGCGTCAACGCCAGTGGCAACGCGCTCAGCGGCGCGCCGATGACCACATTCGCGCCGAAAGACACGATCTATGCGCTGGTGACGACGAACTCCGGTTCGACGAATCCGTCGACGATTTCGGCGCGCTGGACATTCGGTGGCGGAACGCTCGTCAACGAGAACAAACGCCAGGTCGCGGCGACCGGCACCTCGGTCACCGAGTTCCACATCGCCAAGCCGGACGGCTGGCCTACCGGCAAGTACTCGGTCGCGATCAGCATCGACGACAAGCCCGTCGGCAGCAAGGATTTTGAAGTCAAGTAAGCGGGTTCGTGTCAGCGAAGAAATAGAAAAGGCGCGGAGCAATCCGCGCCTTTTTTTATTCGCTTTGCCTCACAGCAATGGAAGCGAAGCTCAGCGTTCGATCATTCGGTTGTCCGCGAACGTCACGTCGCCCTATGAGCCGGATGCGCACCTTCGGGCAGATCGGCCGGACCGACGGCTCCGCCCGACAGAACGAACGCCATCGCCTGATCCATCGTCCAGTCGGTGGCGACGATTTTCTCCACGGGAACGATTTCCAGATAACCACCGGTCGGGTTTGGCGTGGTCGGCACGTACACGGCGGCGAGTTCGCGGCCGGCACTGTCGGTGAACACGCGCGTGACGAATCCGACCGACTTCAGTTCGGGCGACGGAAAATCGATCAGCACGACACGTTGCGTACCGGCCGGCTTCGTCGCCAGCATCGTCATCAGCTTCTTTGAGCCGCCATAGATCGTCTGCACCAGCGGAATACGACCGATCATTTCCTCGAATGCCGTGAGCAGCCTCTGTCCAAACACGCGGTCGGATGCGAGTCCGACCAGATAAAACGCGAGCACGGTGCCGACGAAGGCAATGATGGACTGCAACCACTCCTGGCTCAGCCATGCCGCAGCGCCGGGGAACGCGGCGCTCAAGCCGCTGAACAGGCCGGCCACGACCGGCGCGCCGACGTGCGAGATGAACGTGAAAATGAACTTGAATACCACCCAGGTCAGCCACAGCGGCACGAACGTCAGCAAGCCGGTGATCAAGTAGCGTTTGAGGTGCAGTGCTCGCATGGAGTTGGTGGCCGTAAAGGTAGGGCATGATAGCTTCGCGCGCGTTGGCTTGAAACCGGACCTGCATGCAGAACGAAGAAATTGCTCCGCTCGGGCCAGGCAAACGCGCAGAAGCGCCGTCAGGCGAACCCATTGTCGTTGCGCTGATCGGTTTGCCCGGCGCGGGCAAGAGCGTGGTGGCGCGCGCATTGGAGGATCAGCTTGGCTTGCGCCGCATCTGTCGCGACGCGATTCGTCAGGCCATGTTCCCGAAGTGCTCGTACAGTTTCGCGGAAAAGCGCGCCGCGTTTCGCGGCATGCTGGTCGCGCTTGAGGTCAATTGCATGCTCGGTATTTCCAGCGTGCTCGACGGCGTGACGTTTTCGCGGCGCCGCGATTTGTTGCGCGTCGATGCCGTGATCCGTCGCTTCGGTTTTACGCCCGTGCCGATTTATCTGGATTGTCCGCCCAACGTGGCGCGCGCCCGCATCGCCGACGATGTACTGAACAACCGCCACCTCGCGCGGGATCGCACGCCCGAGATCGTCACTGAAGTGCTCGTGCGTTTTGAGGCGCCCCCGCCAACGGCGCTGGTCATCGACGCGACATTGCCGGCGCAGGAAGTGTGTCGGCAGGCGATTGCCGCTGCTGCCTCGATACGCAGCGGGGCGCTCTAGTTCACGCCGTTCTTTTGCTTGCAGCGCACGTAGATCTGTTTGCGCACGCGTGCAATCAGCTCGCCAGATTCGGTCTTGATCTCGGTGTCGCACCAGCGCAGATGTTTATCGCCATTTGCGGTGGCAGCGCGGATTTCCGCGAGCATCGCGTCGTCGATGCGGATTTCGGCGATGACGTCGCTGCGTCCCGGCGCGATGAACTCGATTTCGCCGGCCTTGTCCCAGACGATGTATTCGTGGCGAAGTGCTTCCAGCGTCAGAATCATCCAGAACGGGTCGACCATTGCGAACAGTGCGCCGCCGAATTGCGTCTTGACGTAATTGCGGTTGTACCAGCGCAATTTCAGGCGCACACGCGCATAGCGCCAGTCGTCGGCAATCGCTTCGACGCGGATGCCGGAAAACAGGAACGGCGGCCACAGATTCATGATCCGGCGCAGCGTGGCCGGAGTGGCTTTCATGGGGTCAGGCCTTCTTTAGACGCGCGCCGTGGAAATAGGCGACGCGCAGATCCAGGTTGCGCTGACTCTTGCCGATGTAGACGAATCCGCCAAGCGTCTTCCATACCGGCTTGCGCCCGACTTCCTTGAAACGGTCGTTCTCCAGTTCCAGGATCATGCCGACACACGGGAAATCATTGTCCTGCGCGTATTTTTCGAGCAAGTTGCGCGTGCGTTTGAGCAGTTGGCCGACAAGCTGTGTCTTGCGCCACTGTTTGCCGACGAAGCAGCGGAAGTAATACATCGGCTGACCGACGCGCGGGTGCAACATCGCCACGGCGGTGCTGACGCCGGCTACAGTGCCGCTCGCGTCGCGCGCGTGCATCACGATCTGCTTGAGGCGTTCCTGGGTCTGAGCTTCGCTGGTCAGGGCGTTCTCGTTTTTCCAGAATGCCAACACCGCCGCGTCGTTTTCCGTGTTCTCTGTTTTCCAGTGCGGCACGAACTGAAAAGCGCTTGTTTGCTCCGTGTCGTTCATTTGATCTCTTCTGGCGCGGTTGCGTTTTCTGTGCCGCCATACCCGCTCGTCGGCAGCGGCGGCGGCGACTGCAGCGGCGCCACATCTTTGAGCGCCTTCTCCGGCAGTGCGTAGGAGTTCACGAGCAGCTCGCCTTCATGGATGATCTCCGGAAACAGCACGCCCGGCACGGCCTGCACGGCGAATATCTCCTGTACGCCGCCGGTGAATTTCAGGAACGCGACAGTTTGGCCGGTCTGCAGGTGCACGGCCCAGACGCCGGACAGGCGGTCGGCATTGTCATCCGTGATCGGGATGTCCGTAAACGGCGTGGTGCCGCGCAGCTGCGACAAACCGATGAACGCGATCGGTCCGATGAAGTCGATGCCGCGGCAGAATCCGGGCACTCGCGCAATGTCGGTTTTCGCGCCGGTCTTTGGATCGATCGTACACAGCGCGCCGCGGCCGGATTCGAGCACCCACAATCGATTGTCATACCAACGCGGTGAGTGTGGCATCGACAGACCGCGCGCAATCACGCGGTTCGTGGTGATGTCGATCAGCAGGCCGCCGTCGCGCTTGTTCGCGCGCCAGCCTTCGTGAGTGTTGGTTTCGCCGAGCGCGGTGACGTAGCGCGGAATGCCATTGCGCATTGCCAAGCCATTGAGGTGGCAGCGATCCTCCGGCGCGTAGTGCGTAACGAACCTGGGTCGCCAGCGCGGCACGAAGCTCGACTTTCCGTCCAGGGTGCACAGGCAAGAAAACAGTGTATTGACGAACCAGATCGTGCCATCGGCGTCCCACGCCATCTCGTGGATGTCGATGTGGCCGGTCAGGTGCACGCGTCGCATCATGTACACGGCGTCGTGCACGGGCGGGTCCTGCATTCGCCTGGCCACGTCCGGCATGTTGCGGAATTCGATGATGTCCAGGTTCGCGCCGAGCATCAGGCGCTGGCGATCGGCGGCCATGCCCATCGGGCGGTTGAATGAGCGGAAGTGTGTATTGATCGTGTTGCCGTCAGGCCGCAGCAGCACCAGCTTGCCGGCTTGATAGGTGCTCAGGATCAGGCAGCCGCCGAGCTGGCGCAGCAGATCGGGGAAGTTGCTGGTGTGGACGCTGGCGAGGACCTGCTCGATCGTCGGCTCGGGCGCCGGCGGAGTGGGGTTCGCGTAGCTGGTGTCAGCAAGCGCCGCCCCCGCAGGGGCGGCTTCGGTTTGTTCAGTCGTTGCAGTGTTCATGGGTGCCGGCATTGTCGCGCAATGCCGGCACCGCGCAAAACCAGGCTCAGCTGATCACTGGAACCCGTCGCGGAAGATCACGTCGTTGTAATCGAAGAATTCGATCGACGTGTAGCTGATCGCATGCGCGTTGGGATCGGCCGGCGTCAACGTTCCGGTCGTCCCGCTGCTCGACGCTGCTGCGAAGTAGTCCAGTTCATCACCCGGGAAGGTCGCGGGGTTGCCGCCAAAGATATTGACCGCCGTGACGTTCTGCGAAAGCATAACTGCGGAACTCACATCGAAGTAATCGTTGTTGTTTCCGCCGTAGAAGTTGTTGGTGGTGAATGCTCCAAGGCCAGCGCCGTTGATATACATCTCGTTGGCGCCGTCGCCCATCAGGATATAGGTGTAGGCACCGCCGGAGACACCGCTCGAAGGAGTACCGGACACGTGCACGGTATCGCTACCGCTGCCGAAAACGACGAACACGGCTGCCACGTCGTTTTGGGTCCACGTGACGCCAGCCGCGGCTGGGGCCAGGCCGGTCAGGCCGGTAGCCGAATAGTGTCCACTGTGACCGTTCACATCGGCTGAGTCATCGACGATGATGGTGCTGTAGCTGCTCGAATTGTGGACGGAAACGGGGCCGTAGATCGCCTGTGCGCTGCCGGCATTGCCGATCGAGACGGTATCAGTGCCACTGGTGCCTTGGACGTTGAGTGGCGATGACGTGGAATGCACGTTCACAGTATCGGCAGCGGTGCCCATCTTCAGATTGACGCTGCTGGCCCAGTCCCAGGAAATCGTGACCGGTGCGACAGTAGTGAGAGCTCCGGAAATTCCTGCCTCGGAATAGTTCGCGGTGCGCGCCGTGGTGTCTGCGGAATCGTCGAAGGTCAGGTTCGAAAAGGCAAGGGTATTGGTTATATAAAGCGCGCCGTTAATATTCTGCAGACCGCTGCCGTTGCCTACGGTGACGGTATCGATTCCGTCGTTGCCGTCGACATTGAGCGGGGCAGTCGTGGACTGTATGGCGAGTGTGTCGGCCCCGGTGCCCATGTTCAGGTAAACGTGATTCGCCCACGACCACGTGATCGCGCCGGGTGATAGGCCATTGAGACTGGATGCCGTATATGTGGCGTTGCGTCCCGTCGTGTCTGGCGTGTCGTTGAAATGCATAATGTTGAAGTTGACGGCATTGGTTATGTATACCGCCGTGAGAATGTTCTGGACGCCGCTCGCATCGCCGATGTTGATGGTATCGAGCCCATTGGTGCCGTCGATCGTCAAGGAACCGATCGCGTTGTATACCGATTGCAAGTTCAGGGTATCGGCCGCGGTGCCCAATTTGACGCTGATATTGCTGGTGTCGGTGCTTGCCCAGCCGATGGCTGCCGGCGCGAGTCCGGTGATGCCAGCGGACGTATAGGTAGCAGTACGGGCGGTGGCATCGGCTGAATCGTCTAGGTTGATGACGGAAAACGAGCCGCTGTTGTTGATGTTCAGCAGGCCGCCAATGGATTGCACGCTACCCGCATTCCCGACGTTGACAACGTCGCCCCCGCTGTTGCCTTCAACGTTCACCGTGTCCGGGCCGAACGTCGACTTTACGTTGACGGTGTCCGCGCCTGTGCCGGTGATGATATTGAGCGTCTTGTGCGAGGAAGAGGCATCGTTATAGCTCAGCGAACCGACAGTGACGGTTCCGACGCCCGAGGCCTCGGGGACATTGTAGGTATGGCCGGTCGAGCTCGCCGTCGAATCGAGGTTGACGATGGCGCTGCTCGCGCCGGGATTGCTTAGAGAAACCGTGCCGACGATCGCGTCGGCAGAGCGGTACGAGGCCTGGCCAACGTTCAGAGTGCCGCCGGCGAGATTGACAAAATGGATTGTCGTCGCGCCCGCGGCGAGGTTCTGCTGGCCGGCGACGCTGGTATCCCAGTCGGCCGTGTCAGTAGCCCCAGCGAAGCCGCCGCCGAAGTGAAACCAGTAGAAGGTTCCACCGCCATTGTCGAACTGGCTGACCGTGACCACATCAGACGCCGCGGTGCATGTCACGTTGGCCGTACTGCCGGAGAGCGTGCTCGTGCAACTGGCAAACGCCGTTGAGGAAAGTCCGACACTCGCAGCGAGGATAAGAGCACCAGTAGCAAGCGACGGGCGCTTGAAATAAGAAATAAATGCAGACATCACAATCCCCTCCGAATGACCGAAGCGCCGCCCCATGCGGCACCAACCCCTGTATCTTTCGAGCTTAGCATAAATTTGTCCGGACAAAAAAACCGGAAGCGGTGATGTGTAGTCATGCACTTTCCCTCGTGGCGGTTGACTTGAGCGGTCTTCGAAAATTCGATTGCCGATCCTGAATGCAACGCCGCGCAGCGGGCAAAGCGAACGCTTCGCCGTGCGCGGTTCCAAGTCGATGCATACGTATGCAACGTAGCACGAGGCGTCGGCGTGCAGACGCGGACCCGTTCACGGACGTCAGTGGAAGCAGTCGCGCTGCATAGTGTGACGTGGTTCACAAAATGCCCAGGCGCGGCAAACCGGCTACCCGCAGATGTCGGCACGCGCGGGCGCTGGGCAGTGATCGGCGCTTTACGTCGCCTAGAACAACAGCGACGCCATCTTGCGGCGATAGCTACCGACGAGTTCTTCGTCATCGAGCACACTGAACGCGGCGAGCAGGCGCTTTTTGGCCGCGCCGTCGTTCCAGTCGCGCTGCTGCTTGAGAATATGCAGGAACTCGTCCATGCCGGCCGCCGGTTGGCCGTCGATCAGCAGGCGCACGCCGAGCAGGTCGCGCGCGGCGTGATCGTTCGTATCGTGCGCAAGACGCGCACGCAACGAGTCCGCATCGGGGGCGCCGGCGAGCGCCCGCGCGAAGTCGAGTTGGCTGCGCAGGCGTTTTGCCCTGGCGTCATGCTCCAGATTCGCCGGCAGCGTGTCGAGCAGCGCCGCCGCGGCATCGGCTTGTCCGGCTTGCATGTAGGCCAGCGCCAGGTCGAGTTTCAGTTCCGGTTTGTCCGCTGCTGCGGCGATTTCCTGTTGCAAGCGCGCGATGGCCTGGTCCGCTGTTTCCGCGGCCGGCGCCGGTGGCTCGAAGGCTTCCTCGTTCGCCGGGACCAGATGTCGCGCCAGGAATTCGCGAATCTGGCCTTCCGGAAGCGCGCCCATGAAGCCGTCGATCATTTGGCCATCCTTGACCAGCACCACGGTCGGCAAGCTGCGAATGCCGAAAGCGGCGGCGAGCTGCATCTGTGCGTCGGTGTCGACTTTGGCCAGCTTCAGCGCGCCGTTGTAGCTGCCGACGACTTTTTCGAGGATCGGTCCAAGCGCCTTGCACGGTCCGCACCACGCGGCCCAGAAATCCACCAGAACCGGCGTGTTGAGCGAAGCCTGGATGACATCGGTTTCGAAATTGGCTTCGGTGGCATCGAAAACGTGCGGTGTGGCAGACATGAAAGTTTCCAGGAATCCAAAGTGCTCAAGTGTAGCCGCAGCTTGCGACTATCAAGAACGCGCTCAGTGTTCGCCGTTCTTGTACACCCGGCCTTCCTTCATCACGAAGCTCACTTTCTGCATCAACGTGATGTCGTCGAGGGGGTTGCCGGGCACTGCGACGACATCGGCGTAGCGTCCGGCGCTGATGCTGCCGATGTCGCCTTCATGCTTGAGCAGCAGTGCGGCGTGCGTGGTCGCGGCTTGCAGCACGAACAGCGGCGGCATGCCGGCTTCGACCATGTACTGGAATTCCTTCGCATTGAGTCCGTGCGGATACACGCTGGCGTCAGTGCCGAACGCAATCTTGACGCCGCCCTTGTAGGCGCGCCCGGCGGCGGCCTGGATGATCGGGCCGACCTGTTTGGCTTTTGCCGCGACTTGCGGCGGGTAGTAACCCGGCTTGTTCGCCATTTCTTCGACGTACTTGCCGGCGATGATCGTCGGCACCAGCCACGTGCCGCGCTCCTTCATCAGTTTGATGTCTTCGTCGTTGATGAACGTGCCGTGCTCGATCGAATCCACGCCGCCGATCACCGCGCGGCGGATCGCTTCGCTGCCGTGTGCGTGCGCGGCGACGGTGAAGCCATAATCGTGCGCGGCGGCGACGAGCGCCTTGATTTCCTCGAGCGTAAGCTGTGCGTTGTCCACGCTTGCGCTCTGATCGAGCACTCCTCCGGACGGCATGATCTTGATGAGGTCCGCGCCATCCTTGTAATGCTGGCGCACGGCTTTCCACGCGTCTTGCGGCGAATTGATGATGCTGTCCTTCGCGCCAGGGTCGCCGGCCAGGTCGTGCCGGTAGCCATCCGTGTGATCGGCATGACCGCCGGTGGAACCGATCGCCGGACCCGCAGTGAAAATGCGCGGTCCGGGAATGACTCCGGAGTTGATCGCGTTGCGCAGTGCGACCGAGTCGTAATCGTTATCGCCGACGTTGCGCACGGTCGTGAATCCGGCATCGAGCGTGCGCTGCGCGTAGGCGACGCTGCGGATCGCGTAGTCGGCCGCGTTCCAGTGGAAGTCGTCGACGTACTGCGTGGGACTTGTTTCGCCGGTCAGATGCACATGGCTGTCGATCAATCCGGGAAGACAGGTCACGTCGTGCAGATCGATCGACTTCGCGCCGGCTACATCGAGGTGTCCGGCGCGCACTTCCTTGATGCGCGTGCCTTCGACAACGACCGTCGTTTCGCCAAGCAGCTTGCCGGCGTCGACATCGAGCAGGCGCGGACAGTGCAACGCCACGGATTCGGGTGCGTCGGCCGCGAACGCGGTGGGGCCGAGTACGTTGGCGAGTGCGATGAAGATGGCAATGCGCATGGTGATTCTCCGGGAACTGGAATCGCCGCATATTACGCAATGCCGCTGCGGGTGAATGTGCTGGAAGTCGCCTACGTGCTGACCATGCCGGTACGGACGGCGTAGAGCGCGATCTGCGTACGATCTTCCAGCCGCAGCTTGGCCAGGATCTGGCTGACGTAGCCTTTGACGGTGCCTTCGGTCAGGTGCAGGCGATTGGCAATCTGCTTGTTCGACAGGCCTTCGGCGACGAGTTTGAGCACGTCGTGTTCGCGCGCGGTGAGTGTGTCGCGCGCGGCTTGCGGCTTGCGCAGCAGCTCCATCAGCTGGCGCTGCGCGGCGGGGGCGAGGAATGCATCTCCGGAAGCCACGCTGCGGATCGCGTTGACCAGATCGTGTTGCAGAGCGTCCTTGAGCAGGAAGCCGATTGCCCCGGCGTCGAGGGTGGCGCGGATCAACGCGTCCTCGCCGAAGCTGGTGAACACCAGCACGCGCAGACAGGGAACGCGTTCGATCAGTCCACTGATCGTCTGCGGCGCGGTCAGTCCCGGCATCTTCAGGTCGACCAGGGCCACGTCCGGCGCCAGTGCACCGACGGCAGCAATCGCATCGGCGCCATTGGCGTACTCGCCGACCACACGGAAATCAGCATGTTCATCGAGCACCGCGCGCACGCCTTCGCGCACGATGGCGTGGTCATCGACGAGAATGATGCGGATCGGCTGCAACCGCGATTCCTCGGCAGGGGCGGGCGTCATTGCGACACTGTGCGCCCATCGCCGCGCCGATGCCACCGACACGGGAGGGGATACCCCACTAACTTTGGTCAGAGGGGATCTGGCGATCGGCGCGCGGCAACCGCGCTTCGATCAGCGTGCCGCGCGGATTATTCGAGCCGACGCGAAACGTGCCGCGCAAGGTTTCGATGCGCGTGCGCATGCTGCCCAGGCCAATGCCGGGGCGGAAGTCGGTGTCCAGGCCGCGACCGTCGTCGGATACGCGCAACACGGCATGCTCGCCGGTCACGGCAGCTTCCACGCGCACGCGTTTGGCCGCGGCGTGACGCAGGCTGTTCGACAGCGCTTCCTGGCAGACGCGGTACAGCGCTTCCTCGTGTTCGAGTTTCTGCGGCAGGTACGCGCCGAAACTGGAAGCCACGGCGACGTTCTCCGGCACGATCGTGCCGAGCAGCTTGGTCAGCGCGCCTGGCAGCGCGTGCGTGCGCAGGTTTTCCAGGCCGATGAGCACGCGGCTCTTGCGTGAAATCGTATTGAAATTCTGCGGTTCCGCCGGGGCGAGCTGGCGCAACAGCATGCGCATCTCCGCGAACGCGGTCTGCGCGAGCTGATGCAGGCGTGCGGCGCGCTGTTCGCCTTCGGCAGGGTCGCGTTTCCACGTCGAAGCCAGCGTCTGGCTCAGCAGATTGATCGACGCGAGAATCTGCGTGACGTTGTCGTGCAATTCGTGCGCGAGGCGCTCGCGTTCGTCGATGACGGCGCTGCTGCCGGAAAGCTGCTGTTCGCGCCGGCGCGTCTGCCCAATCATCACCGCGGCAATACCGGCGAGCAGTTCCGTAATCGCAACTTCGCCCGGCTTGAAATGACGCGGTGGTTCCACGCTCAGCGCCAGATAGCCGAGCAGCTCGTTCGCGCCGCGGATCGGAAAGCCGAGCGACTCGTGTTCGCGCAACTCGGCGACGACCGGGCGCGGCAGATCGCCGTAACGGCCCAGATAGCGCTGCCCGGTGGCAATGATGTGGCCGGCGAGGCCATCGCCACGCGCGAAATGCGTCACGAACAGCGCCGGCATCGCGTGACGCGTGATCGCCGTATGAATGGTGTCGCTGGCCGCTTCGTACAGGCCGATCGTGCCGGTATCGGCGTGCGCGAGCCGGCAGGCGGTGTCGAGCGTGCGCTCCAGCGCTTGCGGCAACGCCGGCGCGGCGGTGAGCTGCGCGAGCAAATCCGCAATCGAGGCGAAGGCGTTGGCCGGTAACACCGCGGACATGACGGCATTAGCGTAGCGCATCGGGGCTCGCCTCGCTGCTACTGTTAGAATGGTGCAAATTTCAGCCATTTCGTTGCAGGCCATGGAAGAATCCTACGATTTCAAGGCGGTGGAAGCCGCCGCGCAAAAATTCTGGAGCGACGCCCGCGCTTTCGAGGCTAAGGAAGACCCGGCGCGGCCGAAGTTCTACTGCCTGTCGATGCTGCCGTATCCGAGCGGCGCACTGCACATGGGCCATGTGCGCAATTACACGATTGGCGACGTCATAAGCCGCTACCAGCGCATGCTCGGCAAAAACGTGCTGCAGCCGATGGGCTGGGACGCGTTCGGCTTGCCCGCCGAGAATGCCGCAATCAAGAACAACACGGCGCCGGCGAAGTGGACGTACGCCAATATCGAGCACATGCGCACGCAGCTGCAGACGATGGGCTATGCGATCGACTGGTCGCGCGAGTTCGCCACCTCCCGTCCCGACTACTACGTGCACGAGCAACGCATGTTCGTGCGCCTGTTCAAGCAGGGTCTGGCTTATCGGAAGAAATCGGTCGTCAACTGGGACCCGGTCGACCAGACCGTGCTCGCCAACGAGCAGGTGATCGACGGCCGCGGCTGGCGCACCGGCGCGGTCGTGGAGAAGCGCGAGATTCCGCAGTGGTTCCTGAAGATCACCGCGTACGCCGACGAGCTGCTCAACGAACTGGACAACCTGCCGGGCTGGCCCGATGCAGTCAAGACCATGCAGCGCAACTGGATCGGGCGCAGCGAAGGCCTGGAAATTCCGTTTGGCATAGACGGCGAGAACCAGCCGGTGACGGTGTTCACGACGCGTCCGGACACGTTGATGGGTGTGACGTTTCTGTCGATCGCGGCCGAGCATCCGCTCGCGCTCAAGGCCGCATCCACAAATCCACAAATCCAGAAATTCATCGATGACTGCCGTCACGGCGGCATCGCCGAGGCGGAACTCGAAACGCAGGAAAAGCGCGGCATCGAAACCGGGTTCCACGCCGTGCATCCGATCACGGGCGAGAAACTGCCGGTGTGGATCGCCAATTTCGTATTGATGGGCTACGGCACCGGCGCCGTGATGGGCGTGCCAGCGCACGACGAACGCGACTGGGAATTCGCCACCAAGTACGACCTGCTGATCAAGATGGTGATCATCAGCGATGCCGTGCGTGACGCCATCGTCGAACTCAATCGCGACGCCGTCGACAATACCGATCCGATGACAGCGGCTCTTGCCGGCGGGCGCGCGATTGACGTCTACGAACCGGCTGCGGCGGAAAGCGTGATCGCCGAATTCGAGCGCGCGATCATCGAGGACGGCGCTTACACGGACTACGGCACGCTGGTGAATTCCGGCGAATACGACGGCCTGGATTATCAGGGCGCGTTCGATGCGCTCGCCGAACGCTTCGCACGCGAAGGCAAAGGCGCGCGCCGCGTGAATTGGCGTCTGCGTGACTGGGGGGTGTCGCGCCAGCGCTACTGGGGCTGCCCGATTCCGATCATCTATTGCCAGAAATGCGACGCCGTGCCGGTGCCGGAAGACCAATTGCCGGTGCTGCTGCCCGAGGATGTGAAATTCATGGGTGTGCAATCGCCGATCAAGGCGGATCCGGAGTGGCGCAAGTGTAAATGTCCACAATGCGGCGCTCCGGCCGAGCGCGAGACCGACACGTTCGACACGTTCATGGAATCGAGCTGGTATTACGCGCGCTATACGAGTCCCGGCGCAGCCACGCAGGTCGACGCGCGTGCGAATTACTGGTTGCCGGTCGATCAATACATTGGCGGTATAGAACACGCCATTTTGCACCTTTTATACTTCCGCTTCTATCACAAGCTGATGCGCGACGCGGGCTTGGTGAAGTCGAACGAACCGGCGACAAACCTGCTGTGCCAAGGCATGGTGATCGCCGAAACGTTCTATCGCGAAGATGCGAATGGTCACCACGACTGGATCAACCCGGCAGACGTGGAAATCCAGCGCGACGAGCGCGCCCACGTGGTCGGCGCGCTGCTCAAGGCCGACGGCAAGCCCGTGTCGATCGGCGGCATCGAAAAGATGTCGAAATCGAAGAACAACGGCGTCGATCCGCAAACGATGGTCGACAAGTTCGGCGCCGACACGGTGCGCCTGTTCTCGATGTTCGCCGCTCCGCCGGAACATTCGCTGGAATGGCGTGAAGCCGGAGTGGAAGGCATGTCGCGCTTCCTGCGCCGGCTCTGGCGCGACGTGCGCGCGCACGTGCAGTCGAGCGATCACCCGCAGGTGGATGCGAAGGCGCTGAACGCGACCCAGAAAGCGATGCGCAGGCAGATTCACGAGACCATAGCGAAAGTCGCCGACGACTTTGGCCGTCGCCTCTCGTTCAACACCGCGATCGCCGCGGCAATGGAACTGCTCAACGCACTGGCCAAGTTCGACGACATGAGCGACCAGGGCCGCGCCGTGCGTCACGAAGCGTGCGAGACGCTGGTGTTGCTGCTCAATCCGATCACTCCGCACATCTGCCACGCGCTGTGGCAGGCACTCGGCCACGCCGAGCCGCTGATCGATGCGCGTTTCCCGCAAGCCGAAGCGGCCGCGCTGGTGAAAGACGCCGTCACGCTCGCCGTGCAGGTCAGCGGCAAGTTGCGCGGCACCATCGAAGTGGCCGTCGATGCGCAGCGCGAACAGATCGAGCAGATTGCGCTGGCCAACCCCGACGTCGCCAAATACGTCGGCGCTGCAGCACCGAAGAAAATCGTCGTCGTCCCCGGCAAAATAGTGAATATCGTCCTATGAGCATGCAAACCGTTCGCTGTTTTGTCGTCGCCGCGGCGGCACTCGCGCTTTCCGCCTGCGGCTTCCAGCTGCGCGGTGAAGCGAATCTGTCCGCTGAACTGCATCGCGTGCATGTGCAGATCGCCGATCAATTCAGTCCGCTCAAACGCGATCTGGAGGCGGCACTCGCGCGTTCCGGCGCGAAGGTCGAAGAAAAATCCGGCGACGGCATCGCCGAAATCAATCTGGGCAACGTATCGCTTGCGCCGGTCGTGCGCTCGGTCGGCGCGACCGCGTTCGTCAACGAGTTCAGCATGATCTATCACGTCGAGCTTTCGATCAGCGGCGCGGATGGCAAGTCGCTGCTGGCGCTGCAGACGATCGAACATTCGCGCGAGTTCACGTTCGACCAGAGCCAGGCAATCGGCACCAATGTCGAACAGGACGAGATCAAGAAGGAAATGGAACGCGACATGGTCGCCGCGCTGATGCGCAAAGTGGAAGCAGCGAGCAAGACTTAGCACTGTGTCTGCGACCCTCGCACAATTCGAAAAGCAGATCGCCGGCAACGAACTGAAGCCGGTTTACCTGCTCGCGGGCGAGGAACACCTGCTCGTGCTTGAAGCCGCCGACGCGCTGCGCGCGCGCGCGCGGGCGCTCGGCTATGCGGAGCGCGAGATACTCGATGTCGAGCAGCGATTTGACTGGAACGCGCTCGCGCAGAGTGCCAGTGCGATGTCCTTGTTCGCGCAACGCAAGCTCATTGATCTGCGTTTGCCGAGCGGGCGGCCGGGCGTGGAAGGTTCCGCCGCGATCGTCGAATACTGCGAGCATGCGCCGCGCGACAACGTCCTGCTGATCACCTGCATGGAATGGAGCAACAAGCACGGAGGCGCGTGGTCAGCGGCCGCGGCCCGCATCGGCATGTTCGTCGAGGTGAAGACGATGTCGCTCGATACACTGCGGCGCTGGATCGGCGAACGCATGGCCAGCCGCGGCCTGAAGCCCGACGCCGGCGCGATCGCCGCGCTGGCCGAACGCGTCGAAGGCAATTCGCTCGCCGCGGCGCAGGAGATCGACAAGCTCGCACTGCTGCACGGCTCCGCGCCGCTGGATACCGACACGCTGGAACAACTTGTCGCCGACAGCGCGCGCTATGACGTGTTCAAGCTCGTCGACGCGGCGCTCGGCGGCAACGCGGCACGCGCGCTGCGCGTTCTCGACGGGCTGCGCGCGGAAGGCGAACAGGTGCCCGGACTGATGGGATTCGTGCTGTACCGCTTGCAGCAACTTGCCGCGAGCGACCCCGTGCGCTGGCGCAGGCATCTTGTGCAGGCCGCGCGCATTGATCGCGTTTCCAAAGGCCGCGAGATCGGCGCTGACGGCAAGGCAATCGGCGACGCCTGGCGCGAATTGGAGCGCCTGCTCGTTGCGATCGCGCAGCCGCGCTCGGATTTTGCGAGAGCGAGCTGATTGGGCGTGCAAGCGCTCGCCATTCTCGGTGGCACGTTCGATCCGGTGCACATCGGTCATCTGCGCGTGGCCTGGGAAGCCGCCGAAGCGCTGAACGCGCAAGTGCGTCTGGTGCCGGCGCAAGTGCCGCCACATCGTCCCGCGCCGGTGGCGAGCGCCGCCCAGCGCGTGCGCATGCTGCAACTGGCACTGGCTGGACAGCAACGCCTGATGCTCGATACGCGTGAGCTGGAGCGCGCGGGCCCTTCGTATACTTTTGATACCTTGCAGAGTCTGCGCGCGGAATTCGGCGACTCGCGTCCGCTCATCCTGCTGCTCGGCGCCGACGCGTTCGCCGGATTGCCGAGCTGGCACCGCTGGCGCGAGTTGTTTGAACTGGCACACATCGCAGTGCTGACGCGACCCGGCCACGCCGCCGCGCGATCCGCGGAACTGTCCGCCGTCAGCGCGCCGCGCCGGACCGAGCGAGTGCAGGACCTGCGCGAGCGGCCGGCCGGCGGCGTCTTCGAAATGGCGGTGACGCCACTGGAGATTTCCGCCAGCGCCGTGCGCGCGCTACTCGCCGCGGGCCGCGATCCGCGCTGGCTGTTGCCGGATGCGTTGTGCGCGGACCGCGCACTGCTGGCGCCGTATCGCGCCTAACCCTTCAACGGTTTTTTCGCTCCTTTCGTGTTGTCCCGCTTTCGCTTGTCGTAGCCGGCCTTGTCGTAGGCGGCTTTATCGAACGGCTTCTTGGCGAAGGATTTTTTATCGAACGACTTCTTCGCGAACGACTTCGGCTTGAACGCGTTAGGCTTGGTATGCGGCGTGCGCTCGGTGGCAAGATCCGGCGCCTCGCTGGCGCGCGTGATGCGCAACTGCTGCTTCTTCACCCACACTTTCTTCAGCTGCCGGAAAATCTCCTCGGGCATGCCGTCGGGCAGATCGATCAGACTGTGGTCGTCGCGAATGTCGATGCGGCCGATATTCTTGCTGTCGACGCCGGCTTCGTTGGCGATGGCGCCGACGATGTTGCCCGGCTGCACGCCGTGGACCTTGCCGACTTCGACGCGATACGTCTGAAAACCTTTTTCGGCGGCACGCGGGCGTTCGTCACGATGCGCACGTTGCGGCGCGCCGGTGGACGCCTTGCGCGCGCCGCGTTCGAACGAGCCTGCCGCGCGCGAATCTTCGCGGGCTCGTGGTCGCGTGGTGTCGAGCGGTTTCTCGAACCGCGGCGGGGCTTTCAGCAACAGCGGTTCCTTGCCTTGCACCACGCGCGCCAGGGCCGCGGCAATCTCCACCGCCGGCACGTTGCTTTCGCGCTCGTATTGCTCGATCAGTTCGCGGAATGGACCGAGATCGTCCGCTGCGAGCGAAGCGGATATGCGCTGCTTGAACTTGGCGATGCGCTGATCGTTCACCGCATCGAGGCTCGGCAACTGCATCTCCGCGATCGGTTGGCGCGTAGCGCGTTCGATCGCCTGCAGCATGCGTTTCTCGCGTGGCGCCACGAACAGAATCGCTTCGCCGCTGCGCCCGGCACGGCCGGTGCGCCCGATGCGATGCACGTACGCTTCAGTGTCGGTCGGGATGTCGTAATTCAACACATGACTGATGCGTTCGACGTCGAGTCCGCGCGCTGCCACGTCAGTCGCCACGAGGATGTCGATCTGACCGTCCTTGAGCTGCTGGATCGTGCGCTCGCGCACCGCTTGCACGACATCGCCATTGATCGCCGCCGCCGAGAATCCACGCGCCTGTAATTTCTGCGCAAGTTCCTCCGTCGACTGTTTCGTGCGCATGAACACGAGCATGGCCGCGAACGGCTCGACTTCGAGAATGCGTGTGAGCGCGTCGAGCTTCTGCATGCCGCTGACGTACCAATAGCGCTGGCGAATATTCGCCGCGGTGGTGGTTTTGGCTTTGATCGCGATCTCGACCGGGTTGCGCAGATAGGTCTGCGCAATGCGCTTGATCTGCGCCGGCATCGTGGCCGAGAACAGCGCGATCTGACGCTTGGGCGGTGTTTTCTTCAGCACCGTCTCGACATCGTCGATGAAGCCCATGCGCAGCATCTCGTCGGCTTCGTCGAGCACCAGCGTTGTCAATTGCGAAAGATCGAGCGAGCCGCGCTCCAGGTGATCGATCACGCGCCCCGGCGTGCCGACGATGACGTGCACGCCGCGCTTGAGGCCGCCGAGCTGCGGGCCATAACTCTGGCCGCCGTAGATCGGCAGCACGTGAAAGCCGGGCAGGTTTTTCGCGTAGCGCTGAAATGCTTCAGCAACCTGGATCGCGAGTTCGCGCGTTGGCGTCAGGACCAGTGCCTGCGGCTTGCTGCGGCTCAAATCCAGGCGCGACAGGATGGGCAGTGCGAATGCGGCGGTCTTGCCGGTGCCGGTCTGCGCCTGGCCGAGCACATCGCTGCCAGCCAGCAGCGGCGGGATGGTCGCCGCCTGGATCGGCGACGGTGTCTCGTAGCCAACCTCGGCCAGCGACGCCAGCAGGGCGTCGGCCAGGCCAAGCTGGTCGAAAGCAACGGCTACGCTCGGTTTTTCAGTGTGGGGCACGGTGGTCGCGGCCTCGCCGCAGGGAATCAGGATCGAGCAGTTTACTGCGTTGCGCGATGCGGCATGCGTTCGCTTTCACGCTGCTGCGTCGACACTGGCATCAGGTGGAAATCGGCCTATACTGGCCATGTCCGCGCCGGGCCGCCCGCGTGGACTTGGAAGTCCACCAACGAGGGTCACTCCACTTTGGCCACGCCTGCAAAAAAAACCAGCCCGAAAACCAGAACCCGTTCCACCTCCACCACCACCACCACACCCGCAGCGAAGACCGATCCGGTCGAAGTCCTGCGCAAGCAAGTCCTCGCCGCTCTGGACGAGCTCAAGGCGAAAGACGTCAAGGAAATCGACGTCCGCGGCAAAACCAGCATTGCCGACATCCTGGTCATCGCCAGTGGCACGTCGACGCGCCACGTCAAATCCCTTGCCGATGAAGTCGTCAAGTTCGTCAAGAAGGCGGGCATGATGCCGCTCGGCGTGGAAGGCCAGCGCGAGGCCGAATGGGTGCTCGTCGATTTGGGCGACGTCATCGTGCACGTGATGCTGCCGCGCATCCGCGAGTTCTACGGCCTCGAACGGCTGTGGACAGTCGGCGACGAGATGCCAGCCGCGGCAAACTCGGAGTGACCGCCACGCAGCGCCGCGCCAGACCGCGACGATGCGTGCCTGGCTGATTGCCGTCGGCGAGCGCATGCCGGCCTGGGTGCAGGCCGGATACGCCGAATACGCCAAACGCCTGTCGCGCGAATTGCCGTTGCAACTTGTGGAAATTTCCACAAAAACGCGCGATCCGGCGCGGCTTACCGCGGAAGAGGGCGCCGCGCTGCTCGGCGCCATCCCGAAAGGCGCGCATGTTGTGGCTCTCGACGGCCGCGGAAAAACCTGGAGCAGCGAAGAACTGGCCGCGCAGCTTGCGCGCTGGCGCATGCAGGGCAAGGATCTCGCATTTCTGATTGGCGGTGCCGATGGCCTGGCGCCTGCAGTGCTCGAACGCGCGGATCAACACTGGTCACTCGGGCCGTTGACGTTTCCGCATCCACTCGTGCGCATCGTCGTGGCCGAACAGCTCTATCGCGCCAGTAGCCAACTCGCTCACCATCCTTACCACCGGGAATAGGGAACCGTCACGCTGGCGCGCTGACCGATCGATCGCCCGGTGACCGTCGCGGCTGAAGCTGTCCGTGAGCCATGAACCAGCGCCGTGTAAAGGACCTCCCTTGTCGAGGGAGGTCCAAGGTCGTCCAGATCAGAGCAAACCCGACTGAAAACCGTTGGCGAAGATCGTGTCGTCGGTGTACGGAAAACACGCCGAGAACTCCGAGGTATTGTTTGATCCATCCGTCACGGTGGTCGTGATCATGACGCCTGGTACCTGCAGGAAGAAGTTTTCCACGGTTTTGCTGAAGGACACCGTGGTCTGACCGTTCACTGTTATGTTGGGCAACGTGATGCTGGTATGGCCGAGATAGATTTCGCCTTCGCCATGGCCGGACGCGTTGCAGGCGAGCGCTGCGAACCATTCGACGCGGTAATCACCCGGCGTGCTGGTCAAAGTGCCGCTCAGCGTGCCTTTGGTGTGACCGCCAATCGCACTCGTCAGCACCGGAAAGTTCAGGTAGCGATTCGGCGGATCGCCCGAGGTCAACACCGAATCGTTGTCGTTGAGCGTGACGCCGTCGTATCCCAGATCGATACCCAGGCCGGTGTTGTCGTGGATATTGTTGGCGCGCACGAGGTTGTGCTGACCGGACTTGATGCCGACGCCGGCAGCCTGATTGTCGGCGATCGTGTTGTCGCGGATGGTGTTGTCGTGGGCATCCTGATTGATCCACACGCCACCGTAGGGATTGCCCAGGTTGTCGCCGGACGGCGAGATGCCGATGTAGTTGCCGCTGACCGTGTTGTCGTGGGCATCGGTGCTGTACAACTCCATTCCGGAAAGAAAGTTGAAACCGATGATGTTGTTGCTGATGGTGTTGCTGCGCCCGACGATGGCCAAGCCAAGCTGGCCGTTGCCGAGATTGGTGAACTTGCCCGTGTTGTTGTTCCAGCCCACACCGATGTAGTTGTTGACGATCTGGTTGTCGTGGGATGGCGTGGCGACGTCGCTGCCGCCGGCGAGCGCAATGCCTTCGGACGTCGCGTTGCCGATGATGTTGCGCCGATCATTCTCATTGCCGCCGATCGTGACGTCGTGTACGCCGAGACCCAGGTCGATGCCGTCATGCACCGGAGCGAGGGCGCCGCCGCTGGTCGAACCGCCGATGCGGACGCCTTCGATCACGTGCCCGCTGCCGCCCTGCAGATTGATGGCGGCGTTCGTGAAACCGGAGAAGGCCAAACCCTCGAGCGTCAGCGCAACGCCATCCGCGGCCGTGCCAGGCACATTGAAACCGTTGCCGATATGGTTCGTGTCGCCGTCGAGAACAATGCAGAACACCGCGTCGTCGCCGACGTCGAGCGTATTTTCCGACGATCCCGTTTGGGTGTAGCCATTGATCAGCACGCTCGTGGTGATGTTCGGCAGATGCGATTGCAGCGTGATGACGTGAGGTCCACAGCCTGAGCCGATCGCGAATTTGATGATGTTGAAGCCGCCGTTGCTGTTTGCGCTCGTGATCGCTTCGCGCAGTGAGCCGCTGCCGGAATCGTTGTTGTTCGTCACCGACAGAATGAATGCATCGTCGACATTGGATTCGTAAGCGCCGCGATCAACCGCACTGCCGACCACGCGTGGGCCGCCATCCAGATCGTGTGTCGGCAGGCCGCCAATTGCATAGCCGGATCCGGAATTGATGACCGGCGACGGCGGAGATTCGATTGGACGATAACTGGCATTGAGCTTCGGATCGCCCGTCAGCGTTCCGGCGTTGATAAGGAATCCAGGATAACTGTGCGTGCCGATCACGTTGTCGACCAGAACGATGCTGCTGTTTTCATCGAACACGTCAACCTGGTTACCGTAGAAAATGCTGTTGTAGGCAAACAGGCTCGGGTTGCCGTGGTCGCTGTGTCCGCCGAAATGATCGTAGATGCAGACGCCGTAGCCACTTGTATTGTCGACCAGCGTGTCGTTGATCAGTTCCAGACTGGGCGTGCCGCCGAGCTCATTGTCCAGTTGCACGCTGCAACGGCCATTGTTGCCGGTCACGAGGGTGTCGACAAAACGGATGGTGCCGCCAATATCGTCGTCCTGTTCCCAATCGACCGTCACCGAGCCGCCACCGGAAAAATCATCGCGGCGGAACAGCACCTGGGTGTTGGGAGGCAGATCGATGTTGCCGGGAAGCGGCCCGAAATCGCCGTCGCCGATATTGTTGGCCGAGATGGATAGATACGTGCGGATGGTCAGGCCTTCGAAGGTCACGTTGCCGTGGATGATGAAGGTATCCTGGCCCGCGCTGTCGTCGAGAATCGTGTTGCCCGCGGCGATGTTGCGGCCCGCGCAGTTGGCGGTATAGCCACCCAACAGCTGCGTCCCGCTTTGCACGATCGCGTTCTCGTAGCTGAATCCGCTCCACACGCTGGAATGCAGGTCATAACTTCCCTGCACGACCTTGATCGTCAACGGGACGAACTGCGCTTCGGTCAGCGCGACCGCGAGGTCGCTATTGCTGTTCACGCAGAAATCGGTCGCCCAGGTGGAATGCCCATACATCATTGCTACCGAACCCATGATCGCTATCCGCATCGCCCCTGATGCGCCAATTCGCCGTTTCATCTGCGTTTCCTCCACATGCGGACCCGATTTGGCCCGTCGTCATGGATGAATACGCAAACGCCTGGGAAATCTTGGTGGCCAGGGATATCCCTCACAGAAAGCGCGGTGCACGGCCATCGGCCAAGCTGCTATCCTCATCCGGTGCAATGTCGGTGGGTTGATGTCGCAGGTCGCCGAGATCACGAATCTGCTGAACGCCGCGAATTCCGGCGACGTCGCTGCGCAGGATGCGGCGTACGCGCTCATCTACGACGAACTCAAGCGCTGCGCGAGCCGACAAAGCCAGCTGATGCCCGGTTCTTCGCTGTCGCCGACGGCGCTCGTCAGCGAGTTGTACCTCAAGTTGCAAGCCGGGCGTGTCGCGCGCATTCATAGCCGAAGTCACTTCTTTGCGCTGGCGGCGCGCGCCATGCGCCAGATCACGATCGACCATGCGCGCCACCACGTTCGGGCCAAGCGCGGTCGCGGCGTCGAACATGTGGAAATCGACACGCGCGATCTCGGCGCCGCATCGGCGGACGCGGCGCTTGAGCTCGACGCGGCGCTGACGAACCTGAGCCAGCGCGATCCCGATCTGGCCCAGATCGTGGAATGGCATTTTTTCGCCGGCTTGACGTTCCAGGATATCGCCGACGAGCTCGGCCGCCACGAGCGCACGGTGCGGCACGATTGGGAATTGGCGCGAGCGTATCTGCGCAAATCGATCGGCCGGAGTCCGGATTCGTGAGCATCAGCGACCGCTGGCTGCGGATCAAGGATCTGTTTCGCCGTTACCCATTGCAGCCGCAAGCCGAGCGTGAGCAATGGTTGCGCGATCAATGCGCGGGTGACCAGGATCTGTTGCGCGAAGTTCGCGATCTGCTGGCCGCGCACGACGCATCGGCAGATCTGCTCGAAGACGGCGCGTTCGGTTTGATCAGGCGCATGCACAACACCGCGCCGGCGGCAGATTTGATCGGTCGCCGGATCGGCGCCTACCGCCTGGTGAAACTGCTCGGCGAAGGCGGCATGGGCACGGTGTACCTGGCCGAGCGCGACGACGGCGATTTCATGCAACAGGTCGCGCTGAAGCTTGTGCGCAGCGATTTCGTCGACGCCGATATGCATGCGCGCTTCGTACGCGAGCGCAATTTTCTCGCCGGACTGAGTCATCCGCATATCGCACAACTTCACGACGGCGGCGTCGCCGACGGCGTGCCGTATTTCACGCTCGAATATGTCGAAGGCGAGCCGATCACGCGCTTTTGCGACGCGCGCAATTGGAATCTGCGTCAGCGCGTGCAGCTCATGCTGCAGGTGTGCGCGGCCGTGACCTATGCGCATCGCAATCTGATCGTGCACCGCGATCTGAAGCCGTCGAACATTCTCGTCACACGCGACGGCGAAGCCAAGCTGCTTGATTTCGGTATTGCCAAGCTGGTCGATCCACAAAGCCAGGCGGGCCAGACCGCGACGCAAGCGCGCCTGATGACGCCCGAGTACGCGGCTCCCGAACAAGTGCTCGGCGGCAAGATCACGACGGCGACCGATGTGTATGCGATCGGCGTATTGCTGTACGAACTCTTGAGCGGCCGGTTGCCGTATGCGCGCGCCGACGCCGGCGCGCTGAGCTGGCCGCAGGCCGTCGTGGAAGAGGGACCGGAGCCGATTGCACGCGCGTTGAATCGCACGACGGGTCGCCGCGAAACGCTTGCCGCCGATGCGATCGCGGCGCATCGCGGCACCACGTTGCCGAACCTGCGTCGCGCGCTGCGCGGCGATCTGGAGCGCATCGTGCAGCGCGCGCTGGCGAAGGAACCCGACGCGCGCTATGCGTCGGTGGCCGAACTCGCCGACGATTTGCACGCGTTCGTCGACGGACGCGCGATCAGCGGCGGCAGCCGGCGATATCAGCTGCGCATGTTCGTGCGCCGACATTGGCTGCCGTTGTCCGCCACCGCGCTGATCGTGCTGATCCTGCTAGCCAGCGGCGCAGCGATCGTCTGGCAGTCGCGGCAGATTGCGCGCGAAGCGCAGAACACACTGCAGGTGAAGGACTTTCTGTTCGGCCTGTTCACGGCCGTCGATCCGAATCTCGCCAAAGGCCGCACGTTGACGGCAAACGAACTCGTCGATCGCGGCGCCGAACGCATTCGATCCGACAAGACGCTGGATGCGGAACAGAAAGCCGAAATCGAAGCGACGCTTGGGCAGATCTACTACAAGCTCGGTGCCTACGTCCAAGCCGACAATCTGCAGGACAGCGCGATCAGCGCGTTGAGGCCTAGCACTGCTTTGCGCGCGAGGACACAACGCGAGCGCGCGGAAACCTTGACCGAAATCGGCGACCTGAAGAGCGCGTCGGCGCTGGCCGAAACGGCGCGCATGAACACCGAAGCGCTGCGCGATGCGTCGCTTGCCGATCGCGCTGCGGTGGCGCACGCACAGTCGCGTATTGCGCTCGCGCAGCGCGACTTTGCCCAAGCCCGACTATATGCGCAGCGTGAGCTTGCGTTCGCGCAGCAGATCCCCGACGCGAGCCCGAGAATTGTCTTCGGCGCATTGATGACAGCCGGCGCCGCGAGTTGGGGCCTGCAGCAGTTCGATGAGGCCGCAGCGAAATGGCGCGAAGCCGCGGCAACCGTGACGCCCATTGCCGATCCGGAAGATATGGATCTGGCCAAGGCGCGGCAGAATCTGGCGATGGCCATGCAGAGCAAATCACTTTACGCGCAGGCCGCTGAGCTCGAACAACAGGCGCTCACGGCCTATGAGAAAGTGCTCGGCGCCGATCATCCGCTGACGCTCTCGGTCAAGGGCGACCTGGGTCTGGCGCAGTATCGTCTGGGTTTTTATGCGCAGGCGCGCACGATGCTCGAAGAAGTGATCGCCGCGCAACGGCGCAAGTTCGGCGGCGATCATCCGGCGATCGCCGGCACCGAAATCAACCTGGGTCTGCTGCTGACCGACAGCGGCGATGCGGACGCGGCCGAACGTGTGTTGAGCGAAGCGGTCTCCATCTTCGAGAAAAAATACGGCCGCGATTATCAAGGCGTGCGGCTCGCGCTCGGCGATCTTGCCGCCGCGCACATCGCCCAGGGCAAGCTCGATCAAGCGCAGGCGGAGTTGAGCGAGGTACTCGAACGCGAGCGGAAAGCCGGTACGCCGCCGCTTGGCGATTACATCGACACCTATCGACTCGGCGACATCAAGCGTCGCCAGGGCGATTTCAAAACGGCGCTCGAACTGCAGCGTGCAGCACTGGGTGCGAGCCAGAAAGAACACGGCGAAAATCATCGATTGACCGCGAACGCACACCGTTTTCTGGCGCTGTCGCTGCGCGACACTGGCGACAGTGAAGGTGCCGAGCGGGAGCTGCGCGCCGCGCTGACGGGTTACCCGACGGCCGAGCCGCCGTTTATCGCGACGGTGAAGACCGAACTCGGCGGATTACTGCTGCGCCGCGCAGATTCGCGCAGTGAAGGCATCGATATGCTGACGTCGGCGGTGCAACTGCGTGAACAGTTTCTCGGTGCCGACAATCCGCTGACCGAGCAGGCGCGCCTGGCATTGAGCCAGGCGCGTGCTCCGACGAAATCCTGAACTTCGCCTCGATGCGCGGCGACCACCGTTGCGCGCCGTCCACGCACTCACTGGAATCCGTCGGCGAAAATCCGATCGTTCGTATATGCCACGCATGCCGAGAATTCCGACGTATTGCCGGGAAACGAGTTACTGGCGGCGTCGGTGGCGGTCGCGGTTATCGCGGCGCCGAAGCCGATCGATGCCGGAGCGTCGA
>Ga0207657_10000753_pt1 | contig 34370 bp, 29 predicted proteins | sample KBSC33metaG_FD_184316 | JGI IMG/M metagenome (GOLD analysis project Ga0207657, IMG submission 184316) | Corn rhizosphere microbial communities from Kellogg Biological Station, Michigan, USA - KBS C3-3 metaG (SPAdes) (version 2) | ecosystem: Host-associated > Plants > Roots > Rhizosphere > Soil ...
CCTGAAGCCTGACGGAGCGCCCTCGTCCTCGCGGCGGGGGCGCTTTGTCTTCAATGGTGGTGGCCGCCGCCGCACATCCGGTGGACGCTGTCGTCCATCCACATGATCTGCACGCCCGGGCTCCAGCTCAGCGTGCGCCGCCCGTCGCTCCAGATCAGCTCGACCGGCGGGCCGTGGTAGGGGCGCGAGGCCAGCGTGTGCGGCCCGTCTCCGTCGAAGGCGTCGACGATGGCCACCAGCCGCCCGCGCTCGGTGGCGAAGCGGGCCACGATCGCCCCGCCGTCCTGGCAGGCGAAGCGCTTGGCCGGGCCGTCGTTCTCCGAGGCGCCCATGCCCTGGCCAACGTCATCCGGCGCGGCCCAGGCGGGCCCCGCAGAGGCGAGAGGGACGCAGAGGAGGGCGGCGGCCAGCGCCACGATCCGGGTGGTGGGAAACGCCATCGCTAGCCCCCTCGGCCGAGCTCGGGGTCGGCCCCCGCAGGTCACCGAACCGCGTTTCGAAGGGTCGGTCAACGCTCGCCTTGCACCGCTCCCGAACCGATGGGAGAAAAGCGCAACGGGGAGCGAACCAGTGCAAAGCAAGACTACCAGCGTCGTCGTCGGGGCGGGCTTCGCCCTGTCCATCCTGCTGTCCGCCGGGGTGACCGCCGCGCCCAAGGCTCCGGCCCACGGCTTCGGGGCGGCCGCGGTCGATTCGGCCCGCCTGCTCGCGGCCGACCAGGAGCCGGGCAGCTGGATGGCCGCAGGCCGCACCTACTCCGAGCAGCGCTACAGTCCGCTCACCGGCATCAACAAGGCCAACGTCAGCAAGCTGGCCCTCGCCTGGTACGGCGACATCGACACCGAGCGCGGCCAGGAGTCGACGCCGGTGATGGTCGACGGCGTGCTCTACGTCACCACCGCATGGTCGATGGTGAAGGCCTACGACGCGGCCAGCGGCAAGAAGCTCTGGGAGTTCGACCCCAAGGTCGACCGCGCGACCGGCCAGGTGGCCTGCTGCGACGTGGTCAACCGCGGCGTCGCAGCCTGGAAGGGCAGGATCTACCTGGGCGCGCTGGACGGCCGCCTCATCGCGCTCGACGGCAAGACCGGCAAGGTCGCCTGGTCCGTCCAGACCACCGACCCTAAGCAGCCCTACACGATCACCCAGGTCCCGCGGATCGTGAAGGGCATGGTGATCATCGGCAACGCCGGGGCGGAGTACACCTGCCGCGGCTACGTCTCGGCCTACGACGCCGCGACCGGCAAGATGAAGTGGCGCTTCTACACCGTGCCCGCCGCGCCGGGCGACCCGACCAACACCCCGATGCTCGACAAGGCCGCCAGGACCTGGAACGGCGACTTCTGGAAGTACGGCGGCGGGGCCACGGCCTGGGACACGATCCTCTACGACCCGAAGACGGACCTCGTCTATTTCGGCACCGGCAACGGCCTGTCCTGGAGCCAGAGCATCCGCAGCCCCGGCGGCGGCGACAACCTCTTCGTCTCCTCGATCATCGCGGTCCACGCCGACACCGGCAAATACGCCTGGCACTTCCAGGAGGTGCCCGGCGACGAGTGGGACTACGACGTCACCAACCCGCTCATGACCGCCGACCTGACGATCAAGGGCAAGGTCCGCCACGTCCTGATGCAGGCGCCCAAAACCGGCTTCTTCTATGTCTGGGACGCCGCCAGCGGGAAGCTGATCTCGGCCGAGAAGTTCGCGCCGGCCAACTGGGCGACCAGGATCGACCTTGCGACCGGCCGACCCGTCGAGAACCCGGCCGTGCGCTATACCGAGGAAAAGGCCGCCATCGTGCAGCCGGCGCCGCTCGGCGCGCACAACTGGCACCCGATGGCCTTCAGCCCGCGCACCGGGCTGGTCTACATCCCGGTGACGGAGAGCACGACCGGCTTCCAAAGCGCGGTGGTCAAGGACTTCGAGGTGAAGGATCGCGTCTACAACACCGGAACGGTCTCGTTCTCGGACAAGATCACCGCCCTCTACGGCCAGCCCGGCGCGCCGCCGCGCGGCAACATCAAGAGCTACCTCGAAGCCTGGGACCCGGTGGCGCAGAAGGAAGTCTGGCGCGTACCGGACAAGGATTACGGCCCGCACGGCGCCATGGCCACGGCCAGCGACCTGGTTTTCTCAGGCGACTGGAGCGGCCGTTTCTCGGCCTACGACGCGCGCACCGGCGCCAGGCTCTGGAGCGCCCCGGTGCAGGCCGACGTGGTCGCCGCGCCTTCGACCTATACGATCAACGGCGTGCAGTACGTGGCTCTGCTGGTCGGCGCGCGCGGCCTGCCGCCGGGCCAGGCCCGCACCAGCGAGACGAGCGCCAACAACTCGCGCCTGCTGGTCTTCAAGCTCGACGGCGCCGCTCAGTTGCCCAGCGCGCCGGTGGCGGGCGCGGCCGTGGCGCCGCGCAAGCTCAACCCGCCGCTGCTGACCGGCACCAACGAGCAGGTGATCGACGGGCAGGGCGCCTACGGCCGCTTCTGCTCCGGGTGCCACGGCCAGGGCGGGGTGGCCGACAAGTCGATCCCCGACCTGCGCTACTCGCCGGTCCTGAACAGCCTGTCGGAATGGAACGCGATCGTCATCGACGGCGCGCGCAAGGACAAGGGGATGGTCTCCTTCAAGCCCGTGCTCGCCGAGGGCCAGGCCGAAGCGATCTTCCACTACATCGTGAGCCAGGCGAACAAGGACAAGGCGGCCGAACAGGCGGCGCGGCACTAAGACCGCGCCGCGCGCGTCGCCGCCTCGTTGCAGATGCGAAACGCGACCTCGCTTGCGCCGTGGCCGAGGCTCCCTAAGCTAACGCCGATAACCTGGGGGGAATCCAATATGCATCGTCGCGCCTATCTCGCCACGGCCCTGGCGGCCGCCCTGCTGCTCCAGGCGCCGTTCGCGGCCGCCAGGCCTGCGCCTAAGGCGGTGGCCGCCCACGCCGGCGACCTGACGCCCGCGGCGAGTCCGGAATCCGTCGGCTTCGACTCCCACCGTCTGCAGAAGCTCGATGCCTATATGGCCAAGGTGGTGGCCGATGGGCGGGTCGCCGGCATGACCACCCTGCTCGCCAGGCACGGCAAGATCGTCGCGTTCAACACCTACGGCAAGGCAAGCCTCGCGACCGGCCAGGCGATGCCCAAGGACGAGATCTTCCGCATCTATTCGATGTCCAAGCCGCTGACCGGCGTGGCCATGATGGTCCTGTTCGAACAGGGCAAATGGCGGCTGGACGATCCGGTCACACGCTATGTGCCCGAGTTCAAGAACCTCAAGGTGATGGTCGAGGCCGACAAGGACGGCAAGATCACCAAGGTCGAGGACATGAAGCGCCCGCCCACGATGCGCGAGATCATGAGCCACACGGCCGGGTTCGGGTACGGCCTTGGGGACAAGCACCCGGTCGACAAGCTCTATCGCGAGCGCCAGGTGCTGGGGTCCAGCAGCCTGCACCAGATGATCGAGCGCACGGCGACCATCCCGCTGATGTTCCAGCCGGGGACCGACTGGTCCTATTCCAGCGCCGTCGACATCCAGGGCTACATCGTCGAGAAGCTGTCCGGAAAGCCGTTCGGCCAATTCCTGCAGGAGAACGTCTTCGGCCCGCTGAAGATGAAGGACACCGGCTTCTACACCGGCGCGGCCAAGGCGAGCCGCCTGGCGGCGGTCTATGTGGGCGACAAGGACACCGGCAAGATCGAGCAGGCCGACGACCTGTTCGGCAACAAGATGCCCGACTATTCGAAGCCGCCGGCGATGGAGAGCGGCGGCGGCGGCCTGGTCTCGACGACCATGGATTACGCCCGCTTCTGCCAGATGATGCTCAACAAGGGCGAACTGGACGGCGTGCGCATCCTCTCGCCGGCCTCGGTGGAGCTGATGGACACCAACGTCATTCCGAAGAACGTGCTGGTGAATTCCAATGGCACCAGCGTCGCGCGCTTCAACGAGGCCGTGGGCTTCGGCCTCGACTTCATGGTGGTGAATGACCCACGTGCAGCGGGCACGCTTGAGGGAAAGAACACCATGAGCTGGGGCGGCGCGGCCGGCACTTGGTTCTGGATCGACCCGACCAACGACGTGCTGTTCGTCGGCATGATCCAGCGGATGGGCGGCAGCGGCGGCGACGACCTGGGGACCCAGGCGCGCACGCTCACCTACCAGGCGCTGCTGCATCCGGAGAAGTAGCGCGTCGCGCCTCGCGGTTTTGGGGGGCGATGCTTGACTTTCGCCCCCCCTCATGCGCCCTTCCGCGCCTCGTAAAACAGCCGAATTCTCCAGGTAAATGCACGCCTACCGCACCCATACCTGCGGCGCGCTTCGCGCCGCCGACACCGGCAAGACCGTTCGCCTTTCGGGCTGGATCCACCGTAAGCGCGACCACGGCGGGCTGATGTTCGTGGACTTGCGCGACCACTATGGGCTCACGCAACTCGTGCTCTCGCCTGAGACACCGGGGTTCGACACGCTCGAGCGCCTGCGGGCCGAGAGCGTGATCCGGGTGGACGGCGAGGTGGTGGCTCGCTCTCCGGAGACAGTGAACCCGAGCCTGCCGACCGGCGAAATCGAGATCCGAGTCAGGGACGTCGCCGTGCTGTCGGCCGCCGCCGAACTGCCGCTGCCGGTCTTCGGCGAGCCGGATTATCCCGAGGACATCCGGCTGAAGTATCGCTATCTGGACCTGCGGCGTGAGACGCTCCACCGCAACATCGTGCTGCGCTCGAAGGTCATCCACTCCATCCGAAACCGGATGATCGAACAAGGCTTCCTGGAGTACCAGACGCCGATCCTGACGGCCTCTTCGCCGGAAGGAGCCCGAGACTTTCTGGTGCCCTCGCGCCTGCACCCGACCAAGTTCTATGCGCTGCCGCAGGCGCCGCAGCAGTTCAAGCAACTCCTGATGGTCTCGGGCTTCGACCGCTATTTCCAGATCGCGCCCTGCTTCCGCGACGAGGACCTGCGCGCCGACCGCAGCCTGGAATTCTACCAGCTCGACGTCGAGATGAGCTTCGTGACCCAGGAGGACGTGTTTGCGGCCATCGAGCCTGTGATGCACGGCGTCTTCGAGGAATTCGCGAACGGCAAGCCGGTGACGCCATACCCGTTCCCGCGCATCCCTTACCGCGAATGCATGGCCAAGTACGGCACCGACAAGCCGGACCTGCGCAATCCGCTGATCATGCAGGACGTCTCCGACCACTTCCGTGGTGGCGGCTTCGGCCTCTTCGCGCGGATCCTGGAAGACAAGAAGAACGCGGTGTGGGGCATTCCCGCGCCGGGCGGCGGCTCCCGCGCCTTCTGCGACCGCATGAACTCCTGGGCGCAGGGCGAGGGCCAGGCCGGCCTGGGCTACATCTTCTGGAGCGAGGACCAGGGTGGCTGGGGCGGCCCGATCGCCAAGAACCTCGGGCCTGAAAAGACCGACGCGGTGATGGGCCAGCTTGGCCTGGGCAAGGGCGACGCCGCCTTCTTCTCGGCCGGCGACCCCAAGGTCTTCGCCAAGTTCGCCGGGACCGCGCGCACCAAGGTGGGAACCGACCTGAAGCTGGTGGATGAGGATCGCTTCGAATTTGTCTGGATCATCGACTTCCCGATGTTCGAGATGAACGACGAGACGAACCACGTCGATTTCAGCCACAACCCTTTCTCGATGCCGCAGGGTGAGCTGGAAGCGCTGAACACCCAGGATCCGCTCGATATTCTGGCCTACCAGTACGATATCGTCTGCAACGGCTACGAGTTGTGCTCGGGCGCAGTGCGGAACCACCTGCCGGAGATCATGCTCAAGGCCTTCGAGATCGCGGGCTACGGCCCCAACGTGGTCGAGGAGCAGTTCGGCGGCATGCTGAACGCCTTCCGCCATGGGGCGCCGCCGCACGGCGGTTTGGCGCCGGGAATCGACCGCATCGTGATGCTGCTCGCCGGCGAGACGGCGATCCGCGAGGTCATCGCCTTCCCGCTGAATCAGCAGGGTCAGGATCTGATGATGAACGCGCCTTCAGAAGTTTTCGACAAGCAGCTGAAAGAGCTGAACATTCGGCTGGCGGCCCCGATCAAGGCGTAGGTCGCCGTCAGTTCGCGACGGCGACCAGTCGGCGGATCGTCGGCGGCGGGGGCGCTGGCGGCGCGGGCGGGATCACCACATGGGCGGCCCAGACCGGCGAACCCGCCTGCTGGATGATCACCCGCATGTTCGCGCCGCAGGTGCGCGCGACCAGGCCCTTGGGCGTCCGCGTGCGGCTGTCGGCGCAAGCGTCGTCCAGCTGTTCCTGCGCAAGGCCGCGCGCCCGTGAGAGATCGACGCCTGCGATCACCGTATGGTGCAGATCCGCATCCTTGAAATCGGCGCCGTCGAAGCTGCCGCCGCTCAACACCGCTCCGGTCAGCGGGGCCGAACGGAACGAGGCCTTGTCGAAATTCCCGTCGATCATCACGGCCCCCTCGAGCGACGCGTCCCGGAAGTCGGCGCCCCGCGCTTGGGCCTTGGTAAGGTTCGCGCCCTGCAGCTCGGCTGAGCGTAGGCTGGCGCCGTTCAGGTTTGACTTGGCGAAGTTCGCGCCCGTGGCCTCGGCGTCGTTGAGGTCGGCGTTGCTGAGGTTGGCGTTGGCAAAGGTCACGCCCCTGGCCTCGGTCGACCGGAGCCGCACGTGGGACATGTTCGCGCCGGCGAAGTTCGTGCCCAGGATCTGGGCGTCGCTGAGGTCGGCGTGCGACAGGTTCGCGCCGGTGAAATTGGAGCCCAGGAAATGGGCTTCGCGCAGATCGGATCCGACAAAGGCCGAGCCGGAGAAGTCGGCGCCCATGAAGTGGGCGCCGGCCAGCCTGCGGCCGGACAGCTCGCATTTGGGGCAGGCGCCGCCAAATCCGGTGGATCGCGGGACTTCCTTCTCGGCGCCCGCTGCAGCCGCCGCCTGGGCCGCGATCGGGCCGGACGCCGACAGGAAGAGCACGGCGGCCAGCAAACGGTGAAGGTTCGTCGTCACGCGAGCAGAGTCCTTGAACTGCAGGTTCCATCTGCGCTTCGCGGACCTGGGACGCCACTTAATTCGCGGTAATTTTTAAAGGCTTAGCCGAGTCGGACTACGCGCCAAGGTCCTCGCCAAGGCGGCCGGCGCGCGCCCCGCAGGTTTCGCAGATGAGCGCCTGGCCTTTGCGCACCACCGCGACGTCCCCGCACGCCGCGCAGACGTCCGCGGCTTCCAGGTTCGAGGGGCCGTTCGCCCGGTTGCCGATCGGCAGGAACAGCAGGTTGTCCGGCGCGGCGCCGCGCGAAAACCCGCGGGAAATGAACCGCGAGGCCGGCTGCGGCTCGTCCGGCTTGCCAACGCCCAGGCTGTCGGCGTCGTGCTCGGCGGGGTCGCCCGTGGCGAGATCCCTGCGGCCCAGGTAGGAAACGCCGAGTTCGCGGAAGATGTAGTCGAGGATCGATGTCGCCGACTTCACCGTGTCGTTGCCGGTGACCGGCCCGGCCGGTTCGAAGCGGGTGAAGACGAAGGCGTCGACGAACTCGTCCAATGGCACGCCGTATTGCAGGCCGATCGAGACCGCGATGGCAAAATTGTTCATCAGCGAACGAAAGGCGGCGCCTTCCTTGTGCATGTCCAAGAAGACTTCGCCGAGTTCGCCGTCGTCGTATTCGCCGGTGTGAAGATAGACCTTGTGGCCGCCGACCGACGCCTTCTGGATGTACCCTTTGCGGCGGTCCGGCAGCTTCCGGCGGGTGCGTTCGCGCTCCACGACCCGTTCGACGACGCGCTCCTCCGGCGCCGGACCGCGCGCGGCGCGCGTTTCGCTGGCGGTGGGCAGGTCCAGGACCAGACCCGATGGCGCGGCGGCGCGGCGCAGCCAGGTGGCGGCGCTCGCTTGGGCAAGCCGGGCCAGGGCCTCGGCGGGACCCGCCTCCCAGGGCATTTCGCGGTGATCCATCGGCGGAATGGCGAGGGCAGGGGCCACGGCGTTCAGCATGGCCTGCCTCGGCGCATCCCCCAGCGACGCGGCGGTGCGAAAGACGTCGCGGGCGGCCGGTGAAAGGAACTCGGCCTGCGCCAGGCCGTCGTCGCCCAGGGCATGGGCTTCGGCCGCCGCGACCTCGGCGGTGGTGAATCCCATCAGCGCCAGGGTGTCGAACTGCGGATCGGCCAGCTGTGCGCCGCTTGCTCCGAGCACGTCGCGGATGAAGCCTTCGCCAATGACGGCCGGTGAAAAGGCGTCGGCCAGGCGCGCCACCAATGGCAGGGCGGCTTCCACGGCGGCGACCTCATGGTCGGTGAAGCCGCGCGAAATCAGCGCCTGACGATTGATCCCAGGCGCGTCGGCGAGGTCGGCGCGGCCCAGCAACAGCTGGTGAGCCTCAGCCGTTTGAACCCCAGCGAGCGCCAGCCCACGAACCGCCGCCTCGCCCAGCGTGCGGACCTGCTCGCCGTCCGCAGATTCCGCCCAGGTGACCGGACCCTGCCAAGCCTCGCCGCCGAGCTGTCCGCCGCCCAGGCGAAGCTCCAGCTCCGGATCGCGGAACAGGCCGATCGCGGCGCCGGCCCCAGCCATCGCTCGGCCAGCCGCAAGATAGAGTTCGCGAGCGGTCTCGCGTCCGACCTCGCTGTCGTAATCGAGCCCGTGGGCGACCAGCCAGTCGCCGAGGCCGGCGAGACCGATCACTGCCGGTGCGTCGTCCGCCGCCGCGAGCGCGGCGGCCAACAGCGCCACTGCGGCCGTGAACGCCTCGATGCCAAAGCCGTCGGGCGACCAGAAGCCCATCAGGTCGACCCCGCCGCGAAGCGCGCCGGCGCCCGCCGCAATGGCCTGGGCCTGGGCAAGGTCGGGCGCCACCGCCACGGCCCCGGTGGACCAGACCGCGCGGGCTATGGCCTCGTCCGGCGCGCCGGCCACGACGAGGCGAAGGCCGTTGCGGTCGACCGCGAGCGGTTCGACGTCCCAGGCGCTCTCGCCCGATCGCGCCAGCGCGATGGCGTCGAGGATCGTGCTGTCAGGCGCACCGGCGGCCCGGGCGGCTTCGGCCGCCCGCGCGAGGCTCGGATTTGCCTGGGGATCGGCGCAGGCGTCGGCGTCGCCTTCGCAGCGAAGCACTGCGTCCATGACGGCCTGGAGGCGACACCCATGTTCCAGGGCGGCGGCATGCGCCGCCTCGCGCCCGCGATGCTCGGCAATTACGCGGGAAAGCGTCGCCGCCAGCTCCGGCGCGCCGGCTTCAACCACCTCGATCGCTGCGGCCCGGGGTGGTCGCCCGATGGCGATGATTCCGCCCAGCAGCGCCTCGGTGAGTTCGTCGCGGAATCGGGTGCGCGCACGCACGTCGCGGATCAGGCCCTTGGCCTGCGCTTTGGCGGTGAGGTCCTCGACATAGTCGGCGATAGCCGCAGGAAGGTCGATTGGCTGGCCGGCCCAGTCGAGCCAAGCGTCGAGCCGCGCGGCCGTCCAGTGGGCGGGCGCCAGCACCTCGACGAAGCGTCCGTCGCGTTCGACCGCGCGCGCCTCGATTCTCGTTCGCGACTCTTCGCGGCCCATCCGCCGACTCCCTTGCGGAAGCCTAGGCGGCAGCCGGTTGCCCAATCAATAGATGTTGCGGTCTTGCGCGCCTTATCCCCAATATCTTGCCTTCACGCCTGCGGCGGTGGAGTGCTGGACGCTCCAAATCGGCCCGCCTATAGTCCGCCCGCTCCAAGCGCATTTTTCCAACCCCGTTTTCCAGAGATCCACGTCCCGTGCTGAATTTGCTGAAGATCATCTTCACTTGGTGGAACGGGGCGACCGTCGGCGTTCTCTTCCACGTCGGCCGCCGCGGCGTGTTCATCGGCGAGGACGAGCGGGGCAACCGCTACTACGAGGCCAAGGACGCCTCGGACAGCTACGATGGGCGCAAGCGGCGCTGGGTGATCTTCCGCGGCTATGCGGAGGCCTCGAAGGTCTCGCCCGACTGGCACGGTTGGCTGCACTACACCTTCACCGAGCCGCCGACGACGGCGCCCTTCCGGATCAAGACCTGGGAAAAGGGCCATCTGCCCAACCTCACCGGAACCATCCACGCCTACCGCCCGCAGGGCGCGATCTCCCGGGGCGGGGAGCGCCAGAAGGCCACCGGCGACTACGAGGCCTGGACCCCGAAGTAAGGCGCACGTCCGTGCAGCATCGCTCGAAGCCCCAGACCTTTCGCCGGCGCAGGACCCTCTTCGCAGCGGGAGCGATCGTGGCCGTGGCCGGCGTTGTCGCCGCGCAACCTTCCCGACCACCGCCGCCGCCGCCGGCGGAAACCTCGCCCAAGAGCGCAGCCTCCGAAGAGCCGCCTCCGATCAACGTGCCGACGCCGGCGCCCATCGCCGTTCCGCCGATCTCGGAAAAGGAGGTGGCGCCTGCGCCGCCGCCCGCTCAGGTCGTGACCAAAGCCCCTGGCGTGCCGGTGCGGCGCGCGCGCTATGATGTGGCGGTCATCGAGGCCCTGGACAAGGTCACCGCCGAAAGCCTGCGTTTCGAGGCCGCGGTGGGCCGCCCGGTCCGCTACAAGAGCCTGATCTTCACGGTGAAAGCCTGCGAGCGATCGGCGCCGGACGAGCCGATCCAGGATTCCATCGCCTATCTGACCATCGACAGCCAGCCGCGGCCCGCGCCAGGCAAGCCGGAGCTATCGCCACGCCAGGCGTTCAAAGGCTGGATGTTCGCCTCGTCGCCCAGCCTGCATCCGCTGGAGCATCCGGTCTATGCAGCCTGGCTGGTCAGTTGCAGGGCCGCCGCGCCGGTCAGCGCGCCTGCGCGCTGAAAATCCGCGTCCGCCGACAAGGCTCGGGCGAGGCGGCGGTGGTAGTCGAGGCGTGAGATCTCCTGTGCGCCGAACTGCTCCAGGTGGGCGGTCATGAACTGGGCGTCGAGAAGCCGGTAGCCGCCAGCGATCAGGCGCGCCACAAGGTGGACCAGGGCCACCTTCGAGGCGTCGCGCCGACGCGAGAACATGCTCTCCCCGAAGAATGCGCCCTGAAGGGAGACGCCATAGAGGCCTCCCACCAGTTCTCCGTCCTGCCAGCACTCCACGCTATGAGCGAAGCCGAGTTCCTGGAGGCGCACATAGAGCTTCTCGATTGGGTGGTTGATCCAGGTTTCGGTGCGCCCCGGCCCGGAAGCCGCGCAGGCCTCGACGACCGGCTGAAATGCGGTGTCGATACGGACCTCGAAGGGATCGCCACGCACGGTCCTGGCCAGGCGGCGCGCGACGTGGAAGCGGTCGAGCGGCAGCACACCGCGCCGTTCCGGATCGATCAGGAAAACACGGTCGTCATCGCGCGCGTCGGCCATCGGGAAGACGCCGCGGGCATAACAGGACAGGAGGTCGCGAGCGTCGAACGCAGCCATCGCTCGATTTAGCAAGGATCGAGGCGGCGGCGACAGCTTCGTCGCGGCCGCCCGCTGCCAAGGTGCGTCGGAGGAAGGCGCCGGACGCGGAGGCCTTGGCCGAGGCCGGCTGATCGGCCGGTCAGGCGGCGCTGGCGAGTTGCGCCTTCATCCAGTTTTCGAGCCAGTGGATGTTGTAGTTCCCGGCCACGATGTCGGGGTTCACCAAAAGCTCCTGAAACAGCGGGATGTTGGTGTCGACGCCGGCGACCACGATCTCGCCCAGGCAGCGGCAGAGCCTGGCGATGCATTCGTCCCGGTCGCGGCCGTGGACGATCAGCTTGCCGATCAGGCTGTCGTAGTAGGGCGGGATCGTGTAGCCGGCGTAGAGCGCGGAATCGAGCCGGACGCCCAGGCCGCCCGGCGCATGGAAGTCGGTCACCAGGCCCGGTGAGGGCGCGAAGGTCTTCGAGTTCTCGGCGTTGATCCGGCACTCAATGGCGTGGCCTTCGAAGACCACGTCGGCTTGCGTGAACGACAGCGGCAGGCCCGCGGCGACGCGGATCTGTTCGCGGACCAGGTCGATGCCGGTGACCGCCTCGGTGACCGGATGCTCGACCTGCAGGCGGGTGTTCATCTCAATGAAAAAGAACTCGCCGTTCTCGTAAAGGAACTCGATGGTGCCGACGCCCAGGTAGCCGATCGCCTTGACCGCATCGACCACCACCTTGCCGATCTTCGCGCGGGTCTCGGCGTCGATGACCGGTGAGGGAGCTTCTTCCAGGACCTTCTGGTGGCGGCGCTGCAGCGAACAGTCGCGTTCGCCGAGGTGGCAGACGTTGCCGAAGCTGTCGGCGACCACCTGCAGCTCGATGTGCCGCGGCGTCTGCAGGTAGCGCTCCATATAGACGGCGTCGTCGCCGAAGGACGCCTTGGCCTCGGAGCGGGCCGTGGACACCGCCTCGTAGAGGTCGGCCTCGCTCTGGGCGACCTTCATGCCGCGGCCGCCGCCGCCGGCCGCGGCCTTGATCAGGACGGGAAAGCCGATCGCCTTGGCGGCCGCGAACGCCTCCTCCTCGGTCGTCACCGCGCCGTCGGAGCCCGGCACCACCGGGATGCCAGCGGCCTTCACCGCCTGCTTGGCGGTGATCTTGTCGCCCATCATCTTGATGTGCTCGGGCCGGGGCCCGATGAAGGTGAAGCCGTGCGCGCCGACGATCTCGGCGAAACGGGCGTTTTCCGAAAGGAATCCATAGCCTGGATGGATTGCCTGAGCCCCTGTGATCTCAGCCGCGGCGATGATCGCGGGGATGTTCAGGTAGCTCTTGGCCGCTGCGGGCGGCCCGATGCAGACGCTTTCGTCGGCGAGCCGCACCCACATGGCGCCCGAGTCGGCCTCGGAGTGCACGGCCACCGTCGAGATGCCCATCTCCTTGCACGCCCGATGCACGCGAAGGGCGATCTCGCCGCGGTTGGCGATGAGGATCTTTTCGAACATCGCGCTAGCCGATAACCGCGAGCGGCTCGCCGAACTCCACGGGCTGGCCGTCCTCGACCAGGATCTCCAGGACCCTGCCGGCCTTCGGCGCCGGGATCGGGTTCATGGTTTTCATGGCCTCGACGATCATCAGGGTCTGGCCCGCGGTGACCGTGTCGCCGACCTTCACAAAGGGCTCCGCGCCGGGCTCAGACTGCAGATAGACGCTGCCGACCATCGGAGAATTAACCGTGTCGCCAGCGGCGCGGACTGGGGCCGCGGCCTCGACCGGCGCGGAAGAGGGGGCGGCGGCGACCGGAGCCGGCGCGGCGGCCGGCGCGCTGTGCATGAGTTGCATCGGAGCGGCCGTCAGCGTCTTGGCGACGCGGATCTTCAGGCCTGAATGCTCGACTTCGATTTCCGAAAGGCCGGTCTCCGTCAGGATGTCCGCCAGTCTGCGCACCAGGCGCGCGTCGATCGGGTCGGCGGCGGGGGCCTTGGGAGGACTAGCCATGGAGATACCTTCTTCTTGCGCCGAAACTCTAGCGGACGAGGCCCGCAGCGGCCTCGACGGCCAGTTCATAGCTCGCCGCGCCGAACCCGGACACAACTCCGGTGGCGGCGAGGGACACGTAGGTCTGATGGCGGAACGCCTCGCGCGAGGCCGGGTTCGAAAGGTGGCATTCCACGACGGGGACGCCCACGGCCTTCAAGGCGTCGAGGATCGCGACGGAGGTGTGGCCATAGCCCGCCGGGTTGATCACCACCGCCGAGCCCTTCTCGCGCGCCTCCTGGATCCAGTCGATCAACTCGCCCTCATGGTTCGACTGGCGGAAGACGACCGAGCAGCCCAAGGCGGACGCGCGGGCCTCGCAGAGCCGCTTCACGTCTTCCAGGGTTTGGTGACCGTAAATCTCCGGCTCGCGGGCCCCCAGGAGGTTGAGATTGGGCCCGCTCAGCACATAGATCGGTTTCGACATTCGGCTCCGCCGTCGATTCCGCCGTCTTGTACCGGCAGGGCTGCGGCGTCACAAGCTTGCCGACCGGAGGACCCGCGATGAACCTGACCGTCAATGGAGAGCCACGTGCGTTTCCGCCGCTCGCCAGCCTGGCGGCGCTGGTGGCGGCGCTGGGGCTGGACGGGCGCAAGGTCGCCGTCGAACGCAACCTGGAGATCGTGCCGCGCTCGGCCTATGGGAAGACGAAACTCCTCGACGGCGATCGGATTGAGATCGTGCACTTCATCGGAGGCGGCTGACATGGACGGAGCCCAGCAGATCCCAGAGACCATGCAGGACACCTGGAGCGTCGCCGGCCGCACCTTCCGCTCGCGGCTGATCGTCGGCACCGGCAAGTACAAGGACTATGCCCAGAACGCCGCCGCCGCCGAAGCCGCGGGCGCCGAGATCGTCACGGTGGCCCTGCGCCGGGTGAACCTGTCAGACCCCAGCCAGCCGATGCTGGTGGACTATGTTAAGCCGGAGCGCTTCACCTTCCTTCCCAACACCGCGGGCTGTTTCACGGGCGAGGAGGCGGTGCGCACCCTGCGCCTGGCGCGCGAGGCGGGCGGCTGGGACCTGGTGAAGCTGGAGGTGCTCTCCAACACCAAGCACCTGCTGCCCGACATGGAGGAGACGCTGCGGGCGCTGAAGCTGCTGATCGCCGAGGGGTTCTCGGTGATGGTCTACTGCAGCGACGACCCGGTCTACGCCAGGAAGCTGGAGGATGCCGGCGCCGCGGCGATCATGCCGGCGGCCGCGCCGATCGGCTCGGGCCGCGGCATCCAGAATTTCCTGAACCTCGGGCTGATCATCGAGCAGTCGAGCGTCCCGGTGCTGGTGGACGCCGGCGTCGGCACGGCCTCGGACGCAACGCTGGCGATGGAGATCGGCTGTGACGCGGTCCTGATGAACACCGCCATCGCCGAGGCGCGGGACCCGATCCGCATGGCGGTCGCGATGAAGCACGCGGTCATGGCCGGGCGGGAGGCCTGGCGGGCTGGCCGGATGGCCAAACGCTCCTACGCCGACCCGTCCTCGCCGATGGCGGGGTTGATCTAGAAGGGGGCTTATCCAGCTCAGCTCTGCGTCTTGTACTTCGAGTGGCAGGCGGTGCAGGTGTCGCCGAGGCCGTTGGCGGCCGTCGAGAAGCCCGCGCCGTCCTTCTTCATGGCCGCCTTTTCCGCATCGTCGGCCAGCTTGGCGAAGTCGGCGGCGGACTTGGCCCAGACCTCGCCCGGCTGCTTCTGTGGACCGGCCAGGTGGGCTGCCGCGCCCTTGAGTTTCTGAGCCGCCGCCAGCGCCTCGTCCCAGCGGGCGGCGGAGACCTTGGCGGCGTCGGGGCCATTCGCCGGGTCCACCTCGCCGCCAACCGCGAAGATGGTGTTGGTGGCCGGATCGACCACGGTCTTCATCTCCGCCTTCACGGTCATGCCTGCGGCGAACGCGCCTCCCGCGAGGACCAGGCTGAGGACGAGGGCGAGGGGAGTTGAACGCATCTGAAAGGGCCTTCCGCCGGAAAGGCGGACCTTGGCCGATCAGGCCGCGCCTTCCAAGACCCGTTGGACGTCGAGGTCCGGCGACAGGCCCAGCCGGCGCAACATCTCGTCGCGCTCGGGGCCGCCCTTGGGCCGGTAAGCCTCCGCGTTGCGTTCGCGGCCGCGCGCCCAGTAGCCTAGCACCTTGGCTAGGTTCTTCGGCCGCCTCAGCCAGGCCTGCGGATCCTCCAGCATATGGAAGCCGCGCAGGGCGGCGCGGAACAGCTCGACGTCCGAGCGCACCGCGATCGCCACGCCGTCCTCGAGAAACTGCTTGGTGAGGCGACTCTTCAGGTTCGGCCGGTAGTTGGGGGTCAGCGCCTGGCGCGCGCGGCGGATCGCGCTGCGGTCGGCGTCGCGCATGGCGGTGTAGTAGGGGCCAAGCTCGGCCTGCACGCGGCGCTGGTAGGCCTCCACCCGCGCAGCCGGATCGCTGAACATCTGCAGGGCGTCGCGCAGCAGGTGGGCGCTGACAGCGGCGAAGGAGCAGCCGCGTCCGAACAGCGGGTTCGACCGGACCAGGCTGTCGCCGACCGCGAAGAAGCCGGTGACCGCCGCGCGGCCGCCCGGTGCGAGCTCGCGCCAGCGGCTGTGCAGGTCGCCCATGCCGAACACCCGGCTGATCGGCGTTGCGGTGGCTTGATCGATCCAGGGCGCGAGGCCGGGCAGGGCGCTGCAGGCCGCGTCGAACACCGCCGGATCGACGATCCGCTTGCGCAGCTCCTCCTCGATCTGCGGCACGCACAGCGTAATCGAGAAGCAGCCGTTGTCGGCCGGGAACACCCCGAACTTCAGGTACTCCAGGTCACCGGTCAGCGGCGCCTTGCTCCGTTCGGGCTCGGCGACCCCGGCGTTCAGGCGGTAGTGGCGCGTGAAGTAGAGGATGCCGCAATCCTCGGACTCCTCGCCGATCGCTGCCCCCGCCTCGGTAAGCTGTTCGACCGCGGACGACGTCCGGCCGGCGGCGTCCACCACCACGTCCGCGGGAAGGTCGTGGCGCCCGTCGGCGTCCTCGACGACCAGGCCCGTGACAGCAGGGATCTGGCCGGGGGTCACCAGCAGCTCGCGGACGAAGGCCCCGGAGCGGATGGCGACGTTCGGTTGCCGCTCCACATAGCGGCGCATGATTAGCTCCAGCGTCGTGCGCCGGCTGGTCAACACCGCCAGGTCGGCGTCCACCGGATCGGGCGTGTAGTTGCGTTTGTGGATGTCGGTAAGCCCGCCTTCGAAGCCCAGGTCGCGGCAGCCGGCTTCCAGCAGATCGGCCAGCAGCTGAGGGTGCTCGTCGCGGATCAGGATGCGCAGGCGCGCGAGGAAGGCGTGGCTATGGCGCAGGTGCCCGACGCCGCGCCGCGTCCAGTCCTGGAAGGCGGCGTCGGCTCCGCCTTCCGGCGGGGGCGGATCGCGCTCCAGCAGCGTCACCGCACGGCCGGTCGGCGCAAGCGCCAACGCCGTCCAGAGCCCGGCCATTCCGGCGCCGATGACCAGCACGTTTTCCGTCATGTCGACCTCCGCCACCCCTCGTCCGGTTCAGGATAGGCCAATCTCCGCCTGCCCATAGGTCAAGGGCGAGCCGCGACCGCTCAGCTGGCGGTCTTGGGGGCCGCGGCTACGCCGCTGCGCGCGGCGGCGATCGCGGCGCGCAGGGCGTTCATGTCCGCGCCCGGGATCATGGTGTCCCCGACGATGAAAGCCGGCGTGCCGTCGATCTTCAGCGCTTCGGCCAGGGCGTGGGTGTCGAGGATCTGGCGCTGGATCATCGGATGCTCGGCGGCCGCGTGGGCGGCGGCTGGGTTGATGCCGACCTCGGCCAGGTGGCGGTCGAGCGCCGCCTCGTCCAGGGCCTTGTCGTCCATCAGCACCTTGTAGAGCTCGACGCCCTTGGCTTTCGCCTCGGGGGTGAGCGCGATCTTCGCCGCGGTGTCGGAGACCTCGCCGAAGATGGGGAACTCCTTGAACACGAAGCGGACGTCGGGGCTGTCCTTGATCAGCTTGACCACCTCCGGCGCCGCCAGCTTGCAGTAGCCGCAGCGGTAGTCGAAGAACTCCACGACCGTGATCTTGCCGTCGGGGTTGGCGACGAAGTCGCGATTGTCGCGCTCGAGCTGATTGCGATAGCGGTCGATCGCCGCGGTCGAGGCCTTCAGCGCCGCCAGCCGATCGTTCTCGTTGAGCTTGACGGCCGCCTCGCGGATCACCTCGGGGTGGGCCATGAGGTAGGCATGCACCCGGTTCCCGAAGGCGTCGTCCGATTTCTGGCAGGCGCCCAGCGTCAGCGCGGCGACTGCGACCAGGGTCGTACGAAGGGCGTAGGTCATGAAAGCCAGATAGGTCGGCATGGCGTCCTTTGTTAGTCGAGGAGATGATGGCCGGGTCGTGAGGGAACTAGCGGACCTGGGCGCCGGAGATCGACCCCTCTTTCGCGAGGTCCTTCAGGTCTTCCTTGCTGGGTTTCGAGACCAGCACGATGTCGGTGGCGCGCCGCCACTCGGGGCTGTCCTTCGGCAACCGCTCCCGCGCGCGAATGGCGAACTCCCGCGCCTGGCGCAGGTCGCCCACGTTGAACTGGAACTCCGCGGTGGCGAGCCGGGCCATGCCTTCCTCGCCGCGCTTGTCATAGGCCTCGGCCAGCATGCGCCAGGCTGAGGCGTTGTCGTTCTCCTCGGTCAGCGCCTTCTTGAGCTCGACAATGCCTTCCTCGACCTTCTTCTTGTCGTCCAAGGCGATCAGGGTCTGGCCGAGGTTCATGTGGAGCAGGGGTGCGTCGCCCTTGAGCTGGACGGATCGGCGCTGCGGCGCCTCGGCCTCGGCCTGCCGGCCGAACTCGAAGAGGATCTGGCCCTTCAGCTCCCAAAGGTAGGGGTTGTTCGGCTGTTCGGCGAGGAGCGCGTCGACCCGCTTCAACGCCTTGTCCGGCTCCTTCATCTGGTAGTAGGCGATCGCCCGCGCGTAGCGGGCCGGATAGGAGGTGTCCTTCTCGTCGTACTTGGTCATCGAGACCTGCGGATTGATGAAGCCGTCCAGCTTGGCCTTCATCACCTCGTGCTCCGCCAGGGCCTCGGGGCTGTCCTTCTGGTTGTAGTGAGGCATGGAGACCACGCGGCTCTGCAGGGACTCGACGCGGTCCGACGAGAGCGGGTGGTCGATGAAATACTTGTAGCGGCGGTAATTGGCGAAGACCTCCTGGTAGCGGTTGTTGTCCAGGAACTCTTCCAGCCCGCGCGCCGACAGACCGGCCTTTTCCATCAGAGTGGCGCCCGCCTGGTCGGCGCGGCCCTCCTGCTCGCGGCTGTAGCCGGCGGCGCCCAGGGCGCCGAAGTAGGGCGCGCTGGTCACCAGGCCCGCGGCTGCGTCGCCGGACCCTGCCAGCGCCGCCAGCACGCCCAGGCCCATGGTTAGGATCATCGGCACCATGCCGGCGCGCTGCATGTCGCCCGAGCGGAAGCTGTGGCCGCCGGCCAGGTGTCCGACCTCGTGGGCCATGACGCCCTGCAGTTCGTTGGGATTCTTCGACTGCAGAATGAGTGCGGTGGTGACCATCATCAGGCCAGGCGCGGCGGCGGCGTTGACCTCCTTGGAGCCGATCAGGACGATCTTCACGCCTTTGGGGTCCATGCCCGCGGCCGCAAAGATCGGGGCGACGTCCTTGTGCAGGATGTCCTCGATCTCGGTGTCCCGGATCAAGGTGTCGCCGGCCGCGAACTGGGCGGCCGCCCGCCCAGGCTGCAGCGCCAGGCTCAGGCCCAGCGCTGCGGCGAGTGCGACCTTGAAAACCGAACGGGCAGGGGCGGCCATGCTCAACTCTCGTCTCCGCCCCCGACTGCGAACCTAGCGCGTCACCCGCGCCGCCACCAGCCTCTGCGCGGCGCCGCCGGCGGGGCGGAAATCTCCGCCGGATCGGGCTCGCGGGGAGCCGCCACGGCGGGTTCCGGCGCTGGTTTCGCCTCGATGGGCTCGGGCGCGGCGGCGACGACTTCCGGGGCCTCCACAGGCGCGGCGTTGACAGGCGCCGTCTTTGCCTTGGCGCGGCTGGCGCGCGGCTTCTTGACGCTGGGCGGGGCGTCGTTGGCCGCTACCGCCTCGGGCTCCGGTTCGGGCGTCGCCACAGCCTCCGGCGTCGCCACCTCGGCCACGGGTTGCGCGGCGGGGGGGCCATCGCCGCGGCCACGTCCGCGTCCCCGGCGCGGCCGCTTCGGCTTGTCTTCGGCCGCGGGCAACTCGACCCAGATTTCCTCCTCGGAATCGCTGCCGGACCTCGACGGCCCAGGCGTCGTCACCGAGAGGGCGGGGGCCGCGGCCTCAGCGGCGATACGCGGCGTCTCGCGCTGGTCGTTGGCCGGCGGCGGCGCGGCGTCGCGCTTCATGTCCTCCGAAGGGTCGTACCAGACGAAGGGATCGTCGCCATAGGGCACCCACGGACGGGTCCAGGCGAACACGTCCGTCGGGCGGCCCTCCTCGCGCATCCGCCGGCCGCCACGCCGTCCGCGGCGGCGACGCCGGCCCTGGGCGCTGTCGTCATCATCGTGCTGCGCGCCTTCCGCACGCGGGGCGGGCGCGGCGGCGCCGGCTTCCCGAGGCTCGCCATCACGGCGCCCGCGGCGACGGCGGCGACGTCCGCGACGGACGCCCTCTCCATCTTCAGAGGCCTCCTCGTCGCGATGCGACCGCTCGCTGCGAGCGCGCGGCTGGTCGTCGTCGGTGTCCTCGCGCCCGACTTCCTCTTCGTCTTCTTCCTCTTCGTCCTCCTCGAAGGCCTCGTCATCGTAACCATCGTCGATCATCGGCTCGTAGGCCGCGCTCGGCGCGGCGATCGCGGCGTGATCCGGGCGCTGTTCCATCGAGGTGCGTTCGATCAGGCATTCGGCATGGGCCATGTCGTCATCGACGACGACCGTGACGAAGAGGCCCAGGCTCTGTTGCAGCCGCGCCAGGTGGGCGCGCTTTTCGTTCAGGATGTAGAGGCCGACCGCGCGGGGCGCCTTCAGAGTCACCTCGCCGCCGCCCTTCAGGGCCTCGATCTCCAAGGAGCGCAGGGCGGAGAGCGCGCTGGACTCGACGGAACGCACCCGGCCCGTGCCGCCGCAGTGTTCGCAGACGTGGGTGGTGCCTTCCAGCACGCCGGAGCGGCGGCGCTGGCGGCTGATCTCCATCAGGCCGAAGGCGGAGATCTTGCCCATCTGCACGCGGGCGCGGTCGTCCTTCAGGCAGTCCTTCAGCTTCTTCTCGACGGCGCGGTTGTTCTTCGATTCATCCATGTCGATGAAGTCGATGACGATCAGGCCGGCGAGGTCGCGCAGGCGAAGCTGGCGGGCGGCTTCCTCGGCCGCCTCCATGTTGGTCTTGAGCGCGGTGGCCTCGATGTTCCGTTCGCGGGTCGAGCGGCCGGAGTTCACGTCGACGGCGACCAGCGCTTCGGTCTGGTTGATCACCAGGTAGCCGCCCGATCGCAGCGGGACCACGGGCGAATAGATCTGGCTGAGGTGGTCTTCGACCCGATGCTTGACGAACAGGGGCGTGGGCTCGCGGTAGAGCTGCACCTTCTTGGCCTGGCTGGGCATCAGCATGCGCATGAATTCGCGCGCTTCCTTGAAGCCGGCCTCGCCTTCGACGAACACGCCGTCGATGTCCTTGTCGTAGAGATCGCGGATCGCCCGCTTCACGAGGTCCTCTTCCTCGTAGATCAGGGCCGGCGCGATGGAGTGCAGCGTGGTCTCGCGGATGTTCTCCCAGAGCCGCAGCAGGTAGTCGTAGTCACGTTTCAGCTCGGCCTTGGTGCGCTTGGCGCCGGCGGTGCGCACGATCAGCCCCATGCCCTGCGGCACGTCCAGGCTCTGGACGATGCCCTTCAGGCGCCGCCGGTCCGTGGCGGTCTCGATCTTGCGGCTGATGCCGCCGCCCCGCGCCGTGTTGGGCATCAGCACGCCATAGCGGCCGGCCAGCGACAGGTAGGTGGTGAGCGCCGCGCCCTTGTTGCCGCGTTCTTCCTTGACGACCTGGACCAGCATGATCTGCCGGCGGCGGATCACTTCCTGGATCTTGTACTTGCGCATCAGCCGCCGGCGGCGGCGCGCGACCTCTTCCTCCATGACGTCGTCTTCGTCATCGGAGACCGCTTCGTGATCCTCATCCTCGTCGTCGGAGCCGCCTTCGGCGGCCGCGCCGTTCCCACGCCGGTCCTTCGGCTCGTGGTGGTGGTCCTCCTCTTCCTCCGCTTCCTCGCGCATCAGCGCTTCGCGGTCGGCGACCGGGATTTGGTAGTAGTCGGGATGGATTTCGTTGAAGGCGAGGAAGCCGTGGCGGTTGCCGCCATACTCGATGAACGCCGCCTGCAGCGACGGCTCAACGCGCGTCACCTTGGCGAGATAGATGTTTCCTCTGAGCTGCTTTCGGTTGGAACTTTCGAAATCGAACTCTTCAACGCGGGTCCCGTCGACGACCACCACACGCGTCTCCTCCGCGTGGGCTGCGTCGATCAGCATATTCTTTGACATCAAGGTTATCTCCGCGGCGCGCGCTGGACGTCAGGTCCAGGAGCAGCCGGCTATTTGTGGGATGGGCGCGCGCGAAGTCCGCCTGGACGCCGGAAGCGGCGCCGCGGGGGGCTGGAGGGCAAGGAATGTCCCTCAAATTATGGTGAGCAGCGCTGCCCATCGGGTGTGTTCCTAAGCGCGCCGGGAGGCGCGGATCGGATAGAGCGTCGCTCGCCGGGAATCGGTCAGCTGACGCGGGCTTTGGTTCGCGCGACCCTTCGCCCCGCTAGAATGCGAGAGGCGGTGCGGCGCGCGACGGGACATTGCAACAGCGGGCCGGAAAAGGAAAGCCGAACCGCAAGCGGGGAGCCGGGCGCCCCTGCGTAACCGCGACGCAAGTCCCGGTTAACCATTTGTCTACCCCGCGGGCGCGTATATGCGTCTTCATGTGGTGATTTACCAATCCCTTCGGGGGTGAGGCTGGATGCTGGCTGGGGCGGGGTGGGTGTTTGTGCGGAATCGGGCGCGGGCGGCGATCACCGCGGCGGCCGTCGCCATAGGCCTGAGCGCCGTCTTCGCCGTTTCGCACGCCGCCACCTCGACGGCGGGGCTGCTGAAGGTCCGCGTGGGCGGCGACGCGCAGCAGACCCGGCTGGTCATGGACATCGACCAGGCGGCCAGCGGCAAGCTGATTTCGGACGGCTCCGCCGACGGCCACCTCATCCTGGTGATGCCGACCGTCTCGGCGCAGGGCGGCCTGCAGGGATCGAGCCAGGGCCTCGTCAAGGCGTGGACCATCCAGCAGACCTCGGCCGGCGCGCGGCTGCAGATGGACCTGGCCGACAATGCGCGGATCAAGGGCCGCTTCCTGCTGCCCCCCGCCGACGGGATCGACCACTACCGCTATGTCGTCGACATCGTCTCGCAGGTCGGCGCGGTGCGCCTGGTCAGCACCAACGCCACGGCGGCACGGCGGCCGACGACCGTCGCGCTGAAGCTCCGCCCGCAGATTCCACCGGCTCGCGCCTTGCCCATTTCGCTCAAGAAGGTGGTGGTCATCGACCCCGGCCATGGCGGCCATGACCCGGGCGCCAGCGGCGCCAAGGGCTTCGAGAAGGACGTGAACCTCGCCGCGGCGCTGGCGCTCAAGGCAAGGCTGGAGCGTTCGTCACGCTACCAGGTCGTGCTGACCCGCGAGACGGACACCTATGTTCCCCTGGAGGAGCGGGTCCGGATCGCCCAGCGCGCCAACGCCGACCTGTTCATCTCGCTGCACTCCGACAGCGGGCCCGACGCGGACACCCGCGGGGCCAGCGTCTACACCCTGTCCGACAAGGCCTCGAACCGGGCCGCCCGGTTCGTGAGCCGCGACGACTGGTTCATGAAGGCGAGCCTGACCGGGGACCGCGGGGTCAGCGACATCCTGTTCGACCTCACGCAGCGCGCCACCAAGAACCGTTCGGCGGCCTTCGCCCAGACGCTGGTCGGGCATATCGAGGGCAAGGCGCCGCTGCTGCGCCGCAGCCACCGCAACGCCGGCTTCATGGTGCTGCTGGCGCCCGACGTGCCTGCCGTGCTGCTGGAGATGGGGTTTGTCAGCAATCCGCAGGACGAGGCGCTGCTGCGCGATCCGGCGCGCCGGGGACGCCTGATGAACGCGGTCGGCGACTCCATCGACGACTACTTCGCCGAAGCCACCCGGCTTGCGTCGCGCTGACGCGACCCCGCCGGCGCCCGTTGGCGCCGCATCCGAAGCCGTTTAGACCCAGGCTCGTGAAGGGGCGGGGCGCCTCTGGAGACCGTAAGTCCGTTGAATCCTCCCCGCGAAAGATGGGTCGCCATCGCCGGCGTCACGGTGCTGAGCCTCATTGCCGCGGCGGGATTCGCCATCGCGATCTGGGCGGCGTGGCTGTTCCACGACATGCCGGACGCCAGCGACCTCGCCGATTACCATCCGCCCACGGCGACGCGCGCCTATGCGTGGGATGGCACCCTGATCGGCGAGTTCTCCCGCGAGCGGCGGATCTTCGTGCCCTATGACGCCATCCCCGCCCAACTCGCCCAGGCCTTCCTGGCGGCGGAGGACCGCAACTTCTTCAAGCACTCCGGCCTCGACTACGCCGGCATCATCCGCGCCAGCGCCAAGGACGTCGTCAACCTGGCCCAGGGCCGGCGGCTGGAGAGCGGCTCGACGATCACCCAGCAGGTGGCCAAGAACATCCTGCTCACCAACGACGCCACCATCGGGCGCAAGCTGAAGGAAGCTCTGATCGCCCAGCAGCTCGACGGCACGCTCTCCAAGGAGCGCATCCTCGAGCTCTATCTGAACGAGATCTGGCTGGGCTATCGCTCCTACGGCGTCGGCGCGGCGGCCTACAACTACTTCGGCAAGTCGATCACCGACCTCGACCTCGCCCAGTGCGCCTACCTGGCCTCGCTGCCCAAGGGACCCGACAACTATCATCCGATCCGCCACAAGGCTCAGGCCATGGCGCGCCGCAACTGGGTGCTGGACCAGATGGCCGAGGCGGGCTGGGTGACGCGCGCCCAGGCCAACGCCGCCAAGCAGGAGGATCTGGTCGTCCAGCCCGAGCCGACACGCGCGAAGTACCGCGACGCAGACTATTTCGTGGAGGAGGTCCGCCGCCGGGGTCTGGCGACGCTGGGGCCGCGCCTGACCGAGGGCGGTTACTTCATGCGCACGACGCTCGACCCGCGGCTGCAGAGCGCGGCGCGCACGGCGCTGATGGACGGACTCGAGCGCTATGACCGGCGTCACGGCTGGCGTGGAGCCTGGGGCCATGTCACCACCCTGGCCGGCTGGGAAGACGTGGCCAAGAAGTCAGCCCGACCGGCGGAGCGGCGGACCTGGCTGCAGGCGGTGGTCACCGACGTCGGCGGCGGGACGGTGCGGGTCAGGACCATCGACGGCCAGACCGGTGCGATCCAGAGCGAGGACGTCTCCTGGGCGCGCCGCGGCAAGGGCATCGGAGCCGGCGACCTGATCTTCGTCGCCCCCAACGACAAAGGACCGGGCTTCCTCCTCAAGCAGATTCCGGCCGTGAACGGGGCGCTGGTGGCCATGGACCCGGACTCCGGCCGGGTGCTGGCGATGGTCGGCGGCTACTCCTTCTCGCTCTCCAGCTTCAACCGCGCGACCCAGGCCTTGCGCCAGCCGGGCTCGGCCTTCAAGCCGATCGTCTACGCCACCGCGCTGGAGAACGGCTACACGCCGGCCAGCGTGGTCCTGGACGGCCCGATCTCGCTGCCCGGCGCCAACGGCCAGGCCTGGACGCCGGAAAACTACGAGCACGACTACCTGGGGCCGCTGCAGCTGCGCAAAGGCCTGGAGCTGTCGCGCAACACCATGACGGTGCGCCTGGCCCAGGGGGTCGGGATGCCGAAGATCAGCGCCTCGGCGATTCGGCTGGGCGTGGTGACCAAGATGGAGAACGTCCTGGCGATGGCCCTGGGCGCAGGCGAAACCACCGTCTTCCGGCTGACCGCCGCCTACGCCTCCTTCGTCAACGGCGGCCGCAAGGTCGAGCCGCACCTCATCGAGCTGGTGCAGGACCGTGAGGGCAAGACCATCTTCCGGGCCGATGGCCGCGACTGCGACCGCTGCGGCGCCGGCTTCAATGGCGATGAAAGCCCGCGTATCCCGGTGTCCGGGGCGCAGGTCTGGGACCCTATCACCGCCTATCAGATCACCTCGATGCTGCAGGGTGTGGTCCAGCGCGGCACGGCCGCGGCGGCCTCGGTGCTGGGTCGCCCCACCGGCGGCAAGACCGGCACCACCAGCGAGTACCGCTCGGCGTGGTTCATGGGCTTCACCCCGCACCTGGTGGTCGGCACCTATGTCGGCTTCGACGACAACCGCAGCCTGGGCAAGGGCGAGACTGGCGCGCAAGACGCCGTGCCGATCTTCATCGACTTCATGCAGCAGGCGAACAAGAGCTTCGCGCCGGATGACTTCAAGGCGCCCAGCAACGCCAAGTTCGCCATGGTGCGTGGCATCCGCGAAGCCTTCCGGCCCGGCACCGAGCCGCGTGTGGCGGACCTGGGCGAGGCGCCGGTCGCCGGACCGCAGCCCTACAACAAGGTGTTCGGCAACGGCCTGACCGGCGCGCCGAACGCCGCCGCCGCCGTCGGTCCGCAGCCCCCGCCCAAGAAGCCGGACGAGATCAACGGCTTGTACTAAATCGCGGGTCTGCCTATCTGGCGCGCCCAACCGTTCGGGAGTTTTCCATGAGATTGGATGTCGAGGCCGCCAAGGCCGACATCGAGCAGTCGATCGAACTGCTCAGGAGGCGTCTTTGACTGGGAGCCCGCGCTCCGCAGGCTCGACGAGCTGAACGCCCGGGTCGAGGACCCGACCCTCTGGGACGACGCCGCGGCGGCGCAGGCGCTGATGCGCGAACGCACACGGCTGGCCGGCAGCGTCGAGGCGGTAAAATCGCTGGAACGCGACCTGGCCGACGCGCTCGGCTACGCCGAGCTGGCCGACGAGGAAGGCGACGAAGCGTCGCTGGAGGAGGCTCGCGCCCAACTCCGCGGGATCAAGGAGCGCGCCGGCCGCGCCGAGCTCGAGGCCCTGCTTTCCGGCGAGGCGGACGGCAATGACGCCTTCGTGGAAATCAACTCCGGCGCCGGCGGCACCGAGTCCTGCGACTGGGCCGGCATGCTGCTGCGCATGTACACCCGCTGGGCCAACGCCCATGGCATGACCGTCGACTTCCTGGAGGAAACCGCCGGCGACCAGGCCGGGATCAAGTCGGCGACCCTGCAGGTGAAGGGAACCAACGCCTACGGCTGGCTGAAGACCGAAGCCGGGGTGCACCGCCTGGTGCGCATCTCGCCCTTCGACAGCGCCGCCAAGCGTCACACCAGCTTCGCCTCGGTCTGGGTCTACCCGGTCGTGGACGACAACATCGTCATCGACATCAATCCGGCCGACGTGCGCACCGACACCTACCGCGCGTCAGGCGCCGGCGGCCAGCACATCAACAAGACCGACAGCGCGGTCCGGCTCACGCACATTCCCACCGGCGTCGCGGTCGCCTGCCAGGCGGGCCGTTCGCAGCACCAGAACCGGGAAGAAGCCTGGAAGATGCTCCGCGCGCGGCTTTACGAACTGGAGCTGCAGAAGCGCGAGGCCGACAAGCAGGCTCTGGAAGACCAGAAGACCGACATCGGCTGGGGTCACCAGATCCGCAGCTACGTCCTGCAACCTTATCAGATGGTCAAGGATCTGCGGACGGAGGTCGAGACCTCCGACACCCAGGGCGTCCTCGACGGCGACCTGGACGCGTTCATGGGCGCCGCCCTGGCCCAGCGCGTGGGCGTGACCCGCGACGCGACGGAGCCGGCTTAGTCGGGATTACTCCGCCGCTTCGGGCACCAGGCTCAGTTGCTCGGGCGCCGGAGAGGCGAGCTTCACGCTGCGGCCCGAGAAATAGGCGCCCGGCTCGACGGTGAGCTGGCCGTGGGTGATGTCGCCCTCCACATGGGCGCTGGCGTGGAGCTTCACGCTTCGGGCCGTCACCGTGCCTACGATCCGCCCCCGGATCTCGACCGCCTCGGCGATCACCGCGCCTTCGACCTGGCCGGTCTCGCCGATGGTGAGGTGCGCCACCGTCATGTCGCCACGGACCGCGCCGTCGAGCTGGACGTCGCCGTCGCTCTTCAGGTCCCCCTCAAGGCTGACGTTCTCGGCGATCAGCGAGCAGGCGATGGGTTTGCGCATCGGGGCCTCGGCGCCCTCGATGCGCGCGGAGGAAGCGGCCTTAGCCGGCTTGGAGAACATAGGCGCCTGCCTTGACGAAGCGGTCCGGGTTCTGGGCGCGGCCGTTCAGCCACACCTCGTAGTGAAGGTGCGTGCCGGTCGAGCGGCCGGTCGAGCCCATACCGCCCAGCCTCTGGCCGACCGCAACCTGCTGGCCGACCCGGACCGAGATCACCGCCATATGCGCGTAGCGGGTCTTGAAGCCGCGGCCGTGGTCGATCTCCACGGTGTTGCCATAGCCGGAGCGAACGCCGGTGAACGACACCACGCCGGGCGCGGTCGCATGGATCGGCGTCATCGGCCCGCCGGAGAAGTCGAGGCCCGAATGGAACGCCGGGTGGCTGGTGAAGGGATCATAGCGCACGCCGAAGCCGCTGGATTTTTCGGCGCCGGAGGTGGGCATGGCGAACGGCAGGGTCTGCGCGGCCCGCTCCAGGGCCCGGGCCTCGCCCATGTCTTCGGCGGCGTGTTGCACGCGATCGGCGAAGGCTTCGTCGACGTCGAGCACGGCGGCCAACGCACGCGGGTCCTTGGACTCGATCAGCGGACCGCCGAGCGCGCCACCTTTCGGCATGTAGGCGGCGGGCGTCAGGCCGGCGAGGCGGAAGGCGAGCCGCAGCCGGTCCGCCCGGCTCTTGGCGAAGGTGTCGGCCGCGTCGAGCAGCTTTTCCTGGCTCACCCGCACGGCGGCGACGATATGCGAAGGGTCGGTGTCCTTGGTCATGACCGCTTCGTTGATCACCGGCGTCAAAGCCGTCGCCGCGCCGGGCTCGCCCTTCATGCCGGTCAACAGCATGGCCAGGGCCGCGTGGCGCTTTTCGATGTTGGCGGCGAGCGAGAGGTTCGCGCCCCCGCCGGCGTTCAGTTCGGCCACGGCGGTGTTCAGCCGGGCCTGGCGGTCGGCGATCCAGCGTTCGTATTTGGCCTGGGTGCGGGCGATCTCGCGGTCGGCGGAGGAGGCCGAGAGCATGTTCACCAGCATCGCGGCGCTGCAGACGCCCATCCAGAGCGCGGCGGCGGAGAGCCCGCCGGCGGCGATCATCTGCTTTCTGGGGGTGAGGACGTAGCCCTTCATCTCGCCGCCCGAGCGGACGTAGAGATGACGTTCCGGGAACAGCTCAACGAGCGAGCGGCGGAGGCGCGCCAAGCGTTTCATGCGTTCGCTGAAGGTCCCCAGCCTTTGAACCTCGGCGATATGCGATGAGAAATTCGCGGCGCGCAAGGCGCTTTGACCGACCGGCGATATCTTGCCCAGTATCCGCAGATTCGGGCCGAGTCGGTAGACGAAACCTTAACGGCGATCAGGCGCCGCGGTCGGGATGGATTCCCAGCAGCCGGGAACCCACGGCCGATCACATCGCGGCGGAGCCTCGTGCGGCGCCACGCCGCACCGCCTCAAAGCGCCTTCGCCGCGTCCAGCACGGCCTGGGCGTGACCCGCCACCTTCACCTTTCGCCAGATGCGCCTGATGACGCCGTCCCTGATCAGGAAGGTCGAGCGGTCGATGCCCATGTACTCGCGCCCGTAGAGCTTTTTCTGCACCCAGCTCTCGTAGCGCTCGATGACGGCGCCCTCGGGGTCGGACCCCAGCGGGATCGCAAAGCCGTACTTCTCCGCGAATTTCTGATGGCTCTTCACGCTGTCCTTGGAGACGCCGACGACGCTGACGCCCGCCTTGGCGAACTCCGGCGCGAGCGCGCTGAAGTCCTTGCCCTCCTGCGTGCAGCCCGTCGTGTCGTCCTTCGGATAGAAGTAGAGCACCAGGGTCTTGCCTTTGAAGTCGGAGAGCCGGATCGGCCCGCCGGCGCTCTCCAGTTCGAAATCCGGCGCAGGGGCGCCCTCCGTCACCTTGGCCATCTCGCCCTCCTCAGACCGGCTTCACCAGCACGATCTTCTTCTTGCCGGCGGCCAGCTTTAGCACGCCCTCGACCAGGTCGGCGTCGGTGATCGTGCGGTTGGCGTCGGTCTCGGGCTTGTCGTTGAGCCGCAGCCCGCCGCCCTGCGCCAGCCGCCGCGCCTCGCCGCGCGAGGCGGCCAGGCCCGCGTCCGCCGCCAGCGCCGCCAGCACGATGCCGGCCGTCAGATCCGCGGCCGGGACCTCGTGGGTCGGCAGGCCGTCGGAGAGCCGGCCCTGTTCGAAGGCGGCCTCCGCGGCGGAGGCGGCCTTGGCGGCTTCGGCGTCGCCGTGCAGCAGGGCGGTCGCGGCGTTGGCGAGCACCTTCTTGGCGTCATTGATCTGTGCGCCCGGCAGCGCCTCAAGGAGCGCGATCTCGTCCAGCGGCAGGTCGGTGAACAGCCGCAGGAACCGGCCCACGTCGGCGTCCTCGGTGTTCCGCCAGAACTGCCAGTAGTCGTAGGGGCTGCGCATGTCGGCGTTCAGCCAGACGGCGCCGCCCACCGTCTTGCCCATCTTGGCGCCCGACGCGGTCGAGAGCAGCGGCGTGGTCAGCCCAAACGCCGGCTTCTGGTCCACGCGGCGGATCAGCTCCACCCCGTTGACGATGTTGCCCCACTGGTCGGAGCCGCCCATCTGCAACACGCATCCCAGCCGCCGTTCCAGCTCAAGGAAATCGACCGACTGCATCAGCATGTAGTTGAACTCGAGGAAGGTCATCGGCTGCTCACGCTCGAGCCGCGCCTTGACGCTGTCGAACGCAAGCATCCGGTTGATGGTGAAGTGGACGCCGAACTCGCGAAGGAACTCGACGTAGCCGAACTTCGACAGCCAGGTGTCGTTGTCGACCATCACCGCGTCGGTGGGCCCGTCGCCGAACGTCAGGAAACGTTCGAAGACCCCTTTGATCCGGGCGATGTTGTCCTGGATCTGGGCGTCGGTGAGCAGCGGCCGGGAGGCGTCCTTGTCCGTCGGGTCGCCGACCTTGGTCGTGCCGCCGCCCATCACCACGATAGGCCGGTGGCCAGCCTGCTGGAACCGGCGCAGCATCATGATCTGGATGAGGCTGCCGACATGCAGGCTGGGCGCGGTCGCGTCGAACCCGATGTAGGCGGAGATCGGCCCCGCCTTGGCTGCGGCGTCCAGCTCCGTCGGGTGCGTGATCTGATGAATGAACCCGCGCGCCTGCATGGTCTTCAGGAACTCGGAGTGGAACGGCGCGTCGGTCATTCGAGGATTCTCAAGGATCGGATGGCCCGGCCTTAGCATGGCGGGACCGCAGACTTCGAGAGACATGGCAGGCTCCTTGGAAAAGGGGGCCGGCGCGTCCGAGAGCTCTTGTGAGGATCGTGCGCCGGCCGGGTGAGGCAGGCGCGTGGGATCGGTCGCCTGCTAGTAGGGCAGGCCGTAATAGCGGCCGGTGAGGGCGGCGGGACCGATCATGGCGGGCTGACTACGGCTGCGCGGCATGGCAGTCAAGCGACATGCGCGTCCTCGGATTCATGACCGGCACATCGCTCGACGCTGTCGATATGGCGGTGCTGGAGACCGACGGCGAGGCGATTTCCGCCTTCGGGCCGGCTGGCGAGCGCAAGCTCACCGAGGCCACCCGGGAGATCATGCTGGAGGCGACGAAGCAGGCGCTGGCCTGGCCGCGCGGCGCGCCGCAACCCGCGATCTTCGCCGAGGCCGCGCGGGCGGGCGCAGAGGAGCACTTCACCGCCGCCGAGGCGTTCCTGGCGGCCAACGACCTGAAATGGTCCGACGTCGAGCTGATCGGCATGCATGGCCAAACGGTGCTGCATGAGCGCCCGCAGGAGGGCCGGGGCGGCCGCACGGTGCAACTCGGCGACGCCGGCCTGCTGGCCGCGAAGTCCGGCGTGCCGGTCGCCTACGATTTTCGCAGCGCCGACGTGGCGGCTGGCGGGGAAGGCGCGCCGATCGCGCCGGTCTATCACCTGGCCCGCGCGCAGGCGTCAGGCCTGCAGCCGCCGCTCGCCGTGCTGAACGTCGGCGGCGTGGCCAACGTCACCCTCTGGTCAGGGGCCGAGAATATCGCAGCCTTCGACACCGGCCCCGGCAATGGCATGATCGACCTGATGGTGCAGGCCCGCGGGGCCGGGCGCTTCGACGACAAGGGCCGCTACGCGAGCGTGGGACAGGTGAACGCGGGCGTGCTCTCCGGCCTACTCGGCCACCCCTATTTCAAGGCGCCGCCGCCCAAGTCGCTCGACCGCTTCGACTTCTCCCTGGAACCCCTGGAAAAGCTTGAGCTTGAGGACGCCGCGGCGACCCTGGTGGCGTTCATGGCCGAGGCGGTCCGGCTGGGCCTTGAGACGGCCGGAGGCGCGCCGCGGGAGGTCATCGTCACCGGCGGCGGACGGCACAATCCGCAGATCATGAAGGCGCTCGGCGAACGCCTGCCGATGCCGGTCAAGGCCGCCGAGGACCACGGATGGCGCGGTGATTCCATCGAAGCCGAGGCCATCGCCTATCTGGCCGCCCGGACGGTGAAGGGCCTGCCGATCAGCTTTCCCAGTACGACCGGCGTCGCCAGGCCGATGAAAGGCGGGCGGATCGCGCAGCCCTGAGGCGGACAGTCCACGGTCGCTGGCGCGGATAACGACGACAGCGGCGGATCTTGGGAACTGCAGCGATCAGTGAACGATCAGCCGCCGAGCAGCAGGTTGTCGATCAGCCGCGTGGTCCCAAGGCGCACGGCCATGGAGGCCAGGGCCCGGTCCTCGACGCGGGTGAGTTCGCGAAGGCTGTCGGCGTCCGCAACGCTGACGTAATCGACCCGCATCAACGGTTCGGCCGCGATGACGGCGCGCATCGCATCCCGCAAGGCCTCGGCCTCCCGCTCGCCGCCCTCGAACTGCGCCTTTGCGGCGTTGAGCGCGCGGTAGATCGCCGGCGCGGCCGCGCGCTCGCCCCGCGTCAGGTAGCTGTTGCGGCTGGAGAGCGCCAGGCCGTCGGTTTCGCGGACGGTCGGCGCCACGACTACCTCGACCGGCAGGTTCAGGTCGCGGACCAGCTTGCGGATCACGACGCTCTGCTGGGCGTCCTTCTGCCCGAAGTAGGCGCGCGTCGGCTGGACGATGTTGAACAGCTTGGCGACGACGGTGGCGACGCCGGCGAAGTGCCCGGGGCGCACGGCGCCCTCCAGCACATCGGTGACGCCGCGGACCTCGATGACGGTGTCGAACCCCGGCGGATAGACCTCCGACGGCTGGGGCGCGAACACGAGGTCGACGCCCGCGGCCTCTAACAGGCCGAGGTCACGGGGCAGGTCGCGCGGATAGCGGGCGAGGTCCTCGTTGGGTCCGAACTGCGTCGGGTTGACGAAGATGCTGGCGGCGACGGCGACGCACTCGGCCCTGGCTCGCGCGACGAGGCTAAGGTGCCCCTCGTGCAGATAGCCCATGGTCGGCACGAGGCCGAGTTCGCCGAGGCCGGTGCGCGCCGCGCGAAATTCGGCGACCGTTTCGATGAGCCGCATGGCGCCGGTGCGTCAGGCCAGGGCGCGGGCGAGTTCGTCGGCGTCCATCTTTGAGCTCTGAGCCGACGTCGGGAACAGGCCGTCGCCTACGTCCGAGGCATAGGCGCGGATCGCGCTCTCGATCGCCGCGCCGATCTCGGCATAGCGTTTCGCATGCCGCGGCGAGGTCTCGAAGAGGCCCAGGAGGTCGTGCCAGACCTGCACCTGCCCGTCGCAGCCGGCCCCGGCGCCGATCCCGATGGTGGGGACCCGAAGGCGCTTGGTGACCTCGGCCGCCAACTCCGCAGGCACGAGTTCCAGCACGACGGCGAAGGCGCCAGCGGCCTCTAGCGCCAGCGCGTCCTCGATCAGCCGCCTGGCGCAGGCCGCTTCCTTGGCCTGCACGCGCACGCCCAGCGTATGCTGCGACTGCGGCGTGAAGCCCAGGTGCCCCATCACTGGGACGCCGAACTGCGTCAGGTGCTCGACGATTGGGGCCACGCGCGCGCCGCCCTCCAGTTTCACCGCCTGCACCTTGGCTTCCTGCATGAGGCGGCGCGCGGCGACGACCGCGTCGTCCGCGCTCGCGTAGGTGAGGAACGGGAGGTCGGAGATCACCAGGGCGTTCTCGGCTCCGCGCACGACGGCGGCGGCATGGCGCACCATGTCGTCCAGCGACACCGGCAGCGTCGTGTCGTGCCCGTGGACCACCATGCCCAGGCTGTCCCCGACCAGCAGCAACGGCACGCCCGCCCGGTCGGCGATGCGCGCCGAGGGATAGTCGTAGGCCGTGAGCATCGGAATACGGCGTCCGGCGGCCTTCATCCGCCGCAGATCGAGGAGGGTGGTGCGCATGGGGTACTCCAACACTGGCGGGCCGCTAGACGGCTGCGCCCTAGGTGGGGCCGTGGCCGGCCATCTGCCAGACGCGCCCCCCGCGCGCCTCAGCGATTAGTCTTTCGCCCGCTCCTGATAGGAGCCGTCCTCGGTCAGGATCACCACGCGGGTGCCGGACGCGATGTAGGGCGGCACCATGATCCGCGCGCCGTTCGAAAGCGTGGCGGGCTTGTAGGAGGAGGAGGCGGTCTGGTTCTTCACCGCCGGCTCGGTGTCGACGATCTCCAGGGTGACCGTGCGCGGCAGCTCCAGCGCGATCGGCACGCCCTCGTGGGTGGAGAGCGTCACGGTCATGCCGTCCTGCAGCCACGGCGCGCTGTCGCCCACCACGTCGCGCGACGCAACGACCTGATCGTAGGTCTCAGGGTTCATGAAGTGGAAGCCCTCCGCGTCCTCGTAGAGGAAGGTGAAGTTGCGGTCGTCGACGAAGGCGCGCTCGACCTGCTCGGTCGTGCGCCAGCGCTCGGACACCTTCACCCCGTCGGAGATGCGGCGCATGTTG
>Ga0207657_10000754_pt1 | contig 34369 bp, 33 predicted proteins | sample KBSC33metaG_FD_184316 | JGI IMG/M metagenome (GOLD analysis project Ga0207657, IMG submission 184316) | Corn rhizosphere microbial communities from Kellogg Biological Station, Michigan, USA - KBS C3-3 metaG (SPAdes) (version 2) | ecosystem: Host-associated > Plants > Roots > Rhizosphere > Soil ...
CTGACACGTCAGTAGCCTGTGCGGACAGGATGACGGCGATCAGCAGCTCGAACGGCGTGGTGTATTCGAGCTCAGTGGTCGGGTGCGGGTTGGCCTCGCGGAAGCGGCGAAAGATTTCCAGACGTTTTTCAGCATTCATTTGTTTTTGGCTTCTTCTTCCAGCTTGCTGTTGACTTCTTCGATCTGCCGCCGTACGGCACGCGACACGTCATTCAGGCCGGTTGCGCCCTGAGCTTGTGCAGCCAGTTTTTCCTTCTGCAGACGGGCACGCTCCATGGCCGCCTGAATAATGGCTCGCTTGCGTTCCTGCGCTGCCTTCTCTTCCGGTGTCATGGCAGCTTCAGCTTCCACTGCCTTCAGCTTGGCGGCGGCCTTGGCAGCCAAGCGCGCATCGTTTTCCTCCTTTTCGCGTCGCAGCCGGAATACGTGGAAGTTGTGACGTCCACGCGCCGCGTCAGCCTGTTCCTGAGACCAGGCATCCCAGCCGGTCTTGCCTGGCGTAGCCTCGATCATGTCAATGCAATCGACAGGGCAGGGCGCCACGCACAGATCGCAGCCGGTGCAAAGTTGCGGTAGCACGGTGTGCATTTGTTTGGCCGCGCCAACGATGGCATCGACCGGACAGGCCTGGATGCAGAGCGTGCAGCCAATGCATAGTGCTTCATCGATCAGGGCTACCGGCCGCGGCCGTTCGACACCATTGATCGGGTTCAGAGGGATGACAGGTTTGCCGAGCAAGGCAGCCAGTCGGCGGATGCCTTCCGCACCGCCGGGCGGGCATTGGTTGTAGTTCGCTGTGCCGGCCGCGACCGCTTCCGCATAGGGGCGGCAAGCCGGATACCCGCATTTGGTGCACTGGGTTTGCGGTAACAGGTCTTCAATCTGGTCGGCCAGCGATTTGGGAGCGGTAGAGGACACAGCGCGATGGATGATGAAAAACCAGAATTATCCGAGTAATTCGCCTGCGCTTCAAACAAAACGAGGTGTTTGCTGCCATGAAAACAAAAAAGCCGTTCGCCCGAAAGGTGAACGGCTTTGCACAAGAGCGTGGTTTTAAGCGTAAGTACGGATGAATTCCCCAATTCTCGGGCAAATGTTCTCGCGCCAGCGGCGTCCGGAGAAAATGCCGTAGTGGCCGCACTTCGGTGCGATGTAATGTTGCTTCCTGGACTGGGGAATGCCGGAGCACAAATCGTGTGCAGCCAGGGTCTGTCCAGTGCCGGAAATATCGTCGAGTTCACCTTCGATGGTAAACAGTGCGACATTCTTGATGTCCTGCGGGCGGACCAGCTTGCCCTCGACTTCCCAAGTGCCCAGCGGCAGGCGGAATTCCTGGAACACGGTCTTGATGGTCTCAAGGTAGTATTCGGCCGGCATGTCCAGCACGGCGTTGTACTCGTCGTAGAACTTGCGGTGTTCTTCCGCCGATTCCTGGTCGCCGGCACGCAGATGCATGTAGAAATCCCAATGGCTCTGAGCATGGCGGCCCGGGTTCATTGCAATGAAACCTGCATGCTGTAAAAAGCCCGGATACACCTTGCGGCCGAAGCCGGGATAGTTTGCGGGCACGCTGTAGATCACGCGGTTCTCGAACCAGGAGTAGGGCTTCTTGATGGCGAGATCGTTAACCTGAGTCGGCGATTTGCGCGGGTCAATGGGGCCGCCCATCATCGTCATCGTCTTGGGCAGTTTCGGATCGTTCGCGGAAGCCATCAACGAGATCGCTGCGAGCACTGGCACGGTCGGTTGACATACTGAAATTACATGCAGGTCCGGACCGAGGCGGCGGATGAACTCCTGCACGTAGTAGACGTAGTCGTGCAAATGGAACGGGCCTTCCGCTGCCGACACCATTCGTGCGTCGGTCCAGTCGGTGATATAGACGTCATGTTTGTGCAGCAGGGCGCGCACGGTGTCGCGCAGCAGCGTCGAGTGGTGTCCGGACAGCGGCGCAACCAGCAGTACGACAGGCTGCTTCATGCCGGCAAACTGCTTGTCGCTCAGATCCTTCTTGAAGTGGATCAAGCGGCAGAACGGCTTTTGCATGGTGACTTCTTCAAGCACGCCGACGGACTTGTCTTCGACGGGAACAGTCTTGATACCGAACTCGGGCTTTTCGTAATCCTTGCCAAGACGGTACATAAGTTCATAACCGGCGGCGATACGTTGCGCAAACGGCGTGTGCGCGAGGGGCGAGACCGGATTCGTGAACAGCTTGGCAGAAGCTTCCGCCCATTGAATGAGCGGGTTCAGGAAGGTGCGGTTCAACTCATGAAATTGGTAAAGCATGTGGGCCTCTTACAAGTGGTACCGGTGTCGCGAGATTCTGCAGCGAAAGTCATGTTGCTGCAATGCATCAAATGCAAGTTCTGAAAATTTCCTTGAAAATTCATTTTCTTGCTATCTGAAAACAACATTTCCCGGATCTGCCCTACAGCAAGTACTTACTTGGGCTATTGAACCATTTGTTTATGAGAAACATAGCACAAACTTGCTGACTCGTTGCAACACAGTTTTACCAGCATATATCCCTCATACTTTATATGGGTATTAACGGCGAAACCCCCAAGATCTTGATGCATGGATCGATCTGGTCGGCGCGTCTCGTTTTGCTTGCTGTGTCGTTAAGAAAATCAGCAGAAATTATGCCAAACACCACATTGCTTACCCGATTAAACGCATTTGGCGCTTGCTTGGGTGACTTGATTTGCAAAACGGCTCTTCGTGTCTCTTCTTATTTTTGCCCTCTCATTTTGCGCCCCGCTCATGCTTGAAAAATTTACACATGTGGAGCTGCCGCCTTGGATTATTGATGGAGGGCGATATATTGCTGACAAAAAGATTTTTTTGGGGCAGCACAATTTCTGCCGTGCAATACTGACACTTGCTGCCCGATTGTTGGGTCTTGCCTGACAGCGTACGCCAAAAACAAACGCCCCAGACCTTGGCAGGTGCGGGGCGTTTGTTTTGGAGGCAATAGGAGGCGGGTCAGAGGCGCATCGGCGTTATTTGCTGAAAGGCATGACCATGGCTTAATTGCCATGCACAATTACTTTTCGAGGTACTGGAGCTTGTCCTTGACGTCTTTCCAATCGTCCGCATCGGGCAACGGATCTTTGGTTTTGGTGATGGAAGGCCACTGGCGCGCCAACTCGACGTTGATCTGGATGTACTGCTGCTGATCGGCAGGCACATCCTCTTCAGCGTAAATCGCATTGACCGGGCATTCGGCAACACATACCGCGCAATCAATGCATTCATCTGGATCGATCGCAAGAAAATTGGGGCCTTCCCTGAAACAGTCTACCGGGCATACATCTACGCAGTCGGTATAACGGCAGCGGATGCAGGATTCGGTCACAACGTGGGTCATAACAGTCCTATCTATGGATTTTTGAAACTGGAGGATTTGGTAGCTGAGCTGAAGGCACCTGGCCTGAATGAACAACCCGCCGCAAAGCCTTGTATTTTAAGACAATTTAGTACTTATCTCAAACCGGGTTTAGATAGATTATGAATAAGCAAATGCAGAAATTTCCTGCTACCCGCCTGATAGGATAGATGTTGCATATCTGAAATATTGCGAGACGCACCTGCTGCTCTGCCATGCAGGCTGAGTAATCGGAGTCAGGAGGCGAGCCTTGCTGAAAGCCACTACATTTTTTCACAACAGCACGTATCTCTACTCAGGAAGTCTGCCGTTCGTTCCAAGCTACAATGCCAGCAATTCCACAATTCCAATAGCGACGGAGACAATAACTTGCGTGCGCGATCACTCCTCATCGGTCTGTTCGGCCTCGTCCCGGCATTGTGTTTCGCATCCGGGCTCGACGGTAGCCATCTGAACCTATGGTGGAGCGTCCCCTTTTTCGGGCTGTTGCTGTCGATTGCGCTATGTCCGCTCCTGACGCCTGCTCTCTGGCATCACCATTTCGGCAAGATCGTGCTCGGTTGGACATTGACGTTCCTGCTGCCATGTGCGGCGATATTCGGCCTCGGAACAGCTGCAAGCGGGGCAGCGCATGCATGCATTGCTGAATATCTTCCTTTCATCATTCTTGTCACTGCGCTCTTCGTCGTCGCGGGCGGTATCTACATCAAGGGCAATCTTCATGGAACGCCAGTGTTGAACGCCGTCTTACTGGCGCTAGGCACACTCCTGGCAAGCGTGATGGGCACCACTGGTGCATCGATGCTGATGATTCGTCCTGTGATACGTGCCAATGACAACCGTAAGCATGTCAAGCATATCGTTGTGTTCTTTATCTTTCTGGTTTCGAATGCCGGCGGTTCGCTTACGCCGCTTGGCGATCCACCGCTGTTTCTCGGCTTCCTCAAAGGCGTGGACTTCTTTTGGACCATGCGCAACATCTTCCCCGAGACGTTGTTTTTATGTGTCGCATTGCTGGCGATTTTCTACCTTCTCGATCGCTACTACTATCACAACCGCGAAGATGAACTGCCGCCAGAGCAGGATCCGACACCGGACTCTCCCATCCGCTTCGAAGGCACAGTCAATTTTGTCCTGCTGGCTGCGATTGTCGGTCTGGTGCTGTTGAGTGGTTTCTGGAAAACTGGTGTGACACTATCCATCTTCGGTGTCGATGTGGAACTGCAGAATCTGGTACGTGATGCCTTGCTGCTGGCAGTGATTGCCATCTCGCTTGCCATTACGCCGGACTGTGCACGCAAAGGTAATGATTTTTCCTGGGGGCCGATCCAGGAAGTCGGCAAGCTATTTGCCGGTATTTTCATCACCATCATTCCGGTAGTTGCTATGTTGCGTGCCGGTGAGTCGGGCGCTTTTGCAGTTGTGATCGGTGTAGTAACCGACAGCAGCGGCCAACCGATCAACGCCATGTATTTCTGGGCTACGGGTATCTTGTCGTCTTTTCTCGATAATGCGCCGACTTATCTCGTGTTTTTCAACACTGCCGGTGGCGATCCGGCGACACTGATGACAAGCTTGGCCGCAACGCTCGCCGCCATTTCCTGCGGTTCCGTCTTCATGGGTGCCAACAGCTACATCGGCAACGCGCCGAACATGATGGTGAAGGCGATCGCAGAGGAGCGCGGCATCCGGATGCCCACCTTCTTTGGTTACATGGGGTGGTCCTGCATGGTCCTGATCCCCTTGTTTATACTGATGACCTTCATCTTCTTTCGTTGATCCGTCAGGAGCGGTAAGCCGACGAGATATGGTCTGCCCATACGATGTGCCATGGCCAATTGCGCTGCTGATAATTTCATCGCTGCCTTAACGAACGGCAAGCCGCAGAATATCCTTAACCCTGATGCATTATTACGTGGTCGGAGCTTGTGAATTCATAACAGGCTCCACATTCAGTTATCACTGGTCACTGTGTCAACTACGGCACTCCCGGCATTAACGACGCCTTTGGTGACGGTGGTCGCAACACCGACAGCGGTGGATCCGGCAGCCACCCCCACACTGACAGCAGTGCCGGCAACAGAAACGGCGGTAGAGGCGACAGAGACGACTGTGCAGCCATTGAGCGCGAGGCAGAGGCTCGCAAGAAAGATGATGAAAAGAGGCATGAACACTGAGTCCGGCAAACGATGCGTCGAAACGCATCCAGGTTAGTTATTGAGCAAGTGGCGCCGCGAGAACGAGCAAAGCGCACCATCAACGGCCTGAACGACGACACGTCGCCTGCTTGCCGGCATCAGGCTTTCTTAAGAGTAATCACACACCCAATAGTTCCACTTCGAAAATCAGTGTTGCATTTGGTGGAATCACGCCGCCGGCACCACGCGCGCCGTAGCCGAGGGACGAGGGGATGATGAGCTTGCGCACGCCGCCGATCTTCATGCCTTGCACGCCTTCGTCCCAACCTTTGATTACATGGCCTGCGCCAAGTGGGAAATCGAAGGGGGTGTTGCGGTCCTTACTCGAATCAAACTTGCGTCCGGCAGTGCCGTCCGGGTTTTGCAGCCAGCCGGTGTAATGCACAGTGACGTGCGCGCCTGCCTTTGCTTCGTCACCGGAACCGACCGTGACGTCTTCATATTGGAGCCCGGAGGCAGTCATGATGGTGGACATGTTTTTTTGCCTTGTCATTCAGTTGCAAAGAGAGGCGGATTGTAGCATTCGCGGCTGATGTATCTTGGCGTGAATGAACAGTTCTCGCCGTCAACGTTTGTGAACTCTTGGGCGTTGATGCGATATGTGCGACGGACTGCTTAACGTCTGTGTTGGGGCACCACAACACCAATGCGGACGTTCTGAAAAGCGATTTTGCAATTCTTGATGGTAATTGAGCAAGAATCAGAAAGAATTTAGTCCGGACGGAGGGAAAAGCATTAATTCCTCCCATTCGCGCATTTTCCGCGCAGTAAAATACTGCCTTGTAATAATTCATTTATCTGGGTCGTCATGTTTCGTCGTTTCGGTTCGCTTCTGTTCCTGTCCCTCTGCTTGGCTGCCGAAGCTGCGCACGCCAATGTTGTCGTGGTTCTCAACTCGCGCGATGCCACCATCAGCCTGCTCGATCAATCTACCTATAAAGAAGTCGGTTCGATTCCGGTAGGCAAAGAACCACACCATCTAATGGCGACGCCGGACAACAAGTCTTTGATTGTGGCTAGTGCCATGAGCAATGAATTGTTTTTTCTCGACCCCAAGACGGGGCAGGTACAGACCCGTGTCAAAGATATCGTCGATCCTTACCAGATCGGCTTTTCACCGGACCAGAAATGGTTTGTCGCCAACGCCCTGCGGTTGGATCATGTGGACTTGTATCGCTATAACGGCAAGGAGTTAACGCTTGCCAAGCGGCTGCCGATCGGCAAGTTGCCTAGCCATATGGCATTCAGCGCCGATAGCAAGATGGTGTTCGTGACGCTGCAGGGCAGCGACCAAATTTGCGCGATTGACTTGCAGACGCAACAGGTCAAGTGGATCATGCCCGTCGGCAAGCTTCCGGCCGGAATTGTAATGACCCCAGACGGCAAATATCTGTTGGTCGGTATCATGGGTAGCAATTATGTCGAGGTTATCGACTGGCGTGCGCAAAAATCAGTCAAAAAGATTCCTGCCGGTGAGGGGACACATAACTTCCGGGCGATGGGAGACAAGCGCCATCTCTTTGTGTCCAACCGAGTGTCGAACACTATCAATATCATCGACCAGCAAACGCTCGAGAACGTCGGCACGATCAATGTTCCGGGCGGGCCGGACTGTATGGAACTGACTGATGACGGCAAGTATTTGTGGGCAACACTGCGTTGGATAAAGAAAGTCGCGGTTATCGATGTTGCGACGAGGAAAGTGGTGAAAATGGTCCCTGTCGGCCGCTCGCCGCATGGTGTGTATTTCGCCAACCACGCCCCCCGCATCTAATGAACGTCTTGCGCACTGTCGTTGCGTGCGCGGCGGTGGTTTCTTCCCTTGAGCTCTCTGCTGCTGACATGGCATGCAAGGGCACAATCTATTTGACCTTCGATACTGGTAGTCAGTCTCAGGCGGAGTTCATTGCTAATACCCTGAATCGGCATCACATCAAGGCCACTTTCTTTCTCGCCAACGAAAAGACGGTCAATGGAGACTACTCGCTCGATCCATCCTGGGCGTCATATTGGAAGGCGCGCGTGGACGAGGGGCATGCATTCGGCACACACACCTTCGACCATGTTTATGTCGTGCGCGACCTGCCGGACGGGCGGATCGAAGTGAGGCCGCAGTTTGGTCCGGACGCAGGAAAAAAGCTCACCTGGACGGCGCAGCAGTATTGCGATGAACTCAATCGCGTAGCGCAACGTTTCACCGAACTGACCGGGGCAAAACTTGACCCGCTCTGGCGCGCACCGGGCGGCAAAGTGACACCCAACCTGCTCGCAGCCGGCAAGGCTTGCGGCTATGCGCATGTTGGTTGGGCGCCGGCAGGTTTTTCCGGTGATGAATTGCCGAGCAGGCGCTGGCCGAATGACAAGCTGTTGGCGCGCGCATTGAACGGATTGAAGGATGGTGATATTTTCCTGGCGCATCTTGGGATTTGGTCGCGTAAGGATCCGTGGGCGCCAGCTGTACTGGAGCCGCTGATCATGGGGCTGGAGCAGAAGGGATTCTGCTTTGCAACCCTGCGCGAGCATCCCGGCTATCGCAAGTAACTTTCTTAACACATCATAGATGATTCAAATCCTGGTTAACTGGTTCGCAGAGGCGCAAGGCTGGCTGTTTGAAGCAGCAGTGCAGCCACTCATCTTTAAACTTGGTCTCGGCGACGTGGTCGAGGAAGCCTTTGTCGGCACTGAATGGTTCCTGCTCGGCGTGATCGAATTGATCGTGTTGTATCTGGTGCTGCGCCCGTTGGAAGCCTGGATACCGGTAAAACCAGATCTCGATCCCGCTGCGCGACGTATCGATTTCCTTTATACCTGCATTCATCGTCTCGGAGCGTTCGGGGTTGCATTATTCTTCATGCTTGATCCGCTGTTCGATGCAGTGGCATCCCAACTTCACATGGCCGGCGTCATGCAGCTCAATCTGGAAGACCTGTGGCCGGGTGTGACCGATATCCCGCTGGTGGCATTCTTCGTCTACCTTGTTGTACTGGACTTCTTCGACTACTGGTATCACCGCGCCGAGCACCAGTTCAACTGGTGGTGGGGGCTGCACAGTCTGCATCACAGCCAGCGCCATATGAACTTATGGTCTGATAACCGGAACCACTTGCTTGACGACCTGCTTCGCGACATCTACATGGCTGCGATCGCGCTCGTCATCGGGGTGGAGCCGTCGCAATATGTACTGCTGATAATGGCATCCCGCATGCTTCAGAGCCTGCAACATGCGAACGTGCGCCTGCATTTCGGCGCTATCGGCGAACGTATCCTGGTGTCGCCGCGTTACCATCGCCTGCATCATGCCATTGGTGTCGGCCATGAATCACATGGCAAAGGTACGCTCGGCGGCTGCAACTTTGCAGTACTCTTTCCGATCTGGGACATTCTGTTCCGCACTGCGCGCTTCGACAATGACTTCGTGGCCACTGGTGTGCGCGACCAGCTTCCCGCACCGGAAGGCGAGGGGCGCGAATACGGTCGCGGCTTTTGGGAGCAGCAGTGGCTGGGCATCAAGCATATGGTCGAATTTGTGCGAAGGAGCCCCTCCTGATGCAGCTCGTCCTGATTGCGCTGGGGCGTGCAATCCTGTCTCAATTGCAGTTCCGGATGCTGCTGTTGACGATATTGCCTTTCCTGTTGTCCGTGGTGATCTGGGGAGTTCTGCTGTGGATTGGGCTGCAGCCGGCCATTGATTGGCTGCAGGCGTATTTCACCGATCATGGTGGTTTTGGTGTTGCAGGCCAATTGCTTGGCTGGCTTGGTCTTGGCGCGTTCAAAACTGTGCTGGTGCCGCTGATCGCGATGTGGGTATTGCTGCCGCTGATGATCCTGACTGCATTGATCTTCGTCGGCGTGATGGCCATGCCGGTCATCGTACGACATGTGGCGGCACGCTGCCACCCAGACCTCGTGCAGCACCGTGGCGGAACTATGCTGGGAAGCTTATGGGTAGCGCTGTCATCCTTCCTGATGTTTGTCGTGCTGTGGTTGGCAACTTTGCCGCTGTCGGTTATTCCGCCGTTGACGTTCATTGTGCAGCCTGCGCTGTGGGGATGGTTGACGTATCGAGTAATGGCTTACGATGCGCTTGCCGAGCATGCCAGTCGGGAAGAGTACCATGAGATTGTGCACGAGCATCGCTGGCAATTGTTCGTAATCGGTGTCATCACCGGCGCTATAGGGGCCGCACCAACACTGCTTTGGCTGGGCGGTGCATTATCGGTGATCCTCTTTCCTGTGCTTGCGGCTGGTGCGATTTGGCTGTACGTGCTGGTTTTCATCCTCACCGGCCTGTGGTTCGAGCACTATTGCCTTGAGGCCCTTGCCCGGCATCGTTCTCGCGTTGCTCCGGCGGGATCGATAAAAGATATCAATTGACTCGTATCGGCTTGTCGAAAAAAATGCCCCGGACATCCGGGGCATCGAGACTGCTGCAAAATTCGCGTTACTGCGAAAGCTCGCACGGCGAGAGTATTATTTCTTGGCGCGGTTGGCGGCGGCTTTGGCTGCCGGCTGAGCGAACTGGTTGACTGCGTTGTTCAGATTCGTTTCCAGTACTTCGACAGCCTGCTTGGTGTTCTTGGCGAGTTGTTCATAGCCGGCATTGGCGTTGCCGATAGCAGACTTCATCAGGGCAATGGCGTTCTCGGAACCAGCCGGTGCGTTCTTGGTCAGTTCCTCGACCAGTTCCAGCACTTTGCGGCTGACTTCTGCGACCTGAGTTTCTGCAGCCTTGGTGAATTCGGCCTGAACTGCCGAAGTGATGCTGGCGAGGCTGCGGCTGTAAGCCAGGGCCTTTTCTGCGTTCGGTTGGGTTTGTGCGGCGATCAGTGACAGGAGCTCTTGGGCATCCTTGGCGGCGAAGAGCTGTTTGGCGGCCACGCTGGACTCTTCCAGCGATTGCTTGGCAGTAGCGAGATTCAGACCGACGACTTGCTCGACGCTTTCAAAATACTTGTTCGTCAGATTGGACAGCAGGACAACCTGCGCTTCAATGTTGGCTTTGGATACTGCGGAAAGCTGTTCGGGGATCGTAAACATTCCTGCTCCTTGAGGGAAAAGTGATCAGTCAGAAAGGATGGTGTCTCGCAACGCGGCAATTTGCTTTTGTGCGACGCAGCAATTCAGATTCTAAACTTAAATTTTCTTAAGTCAATAGTTTCCCCTGTGTAACATAAAGTTTTCATGTGCTGGGCAAGATTGCTTTTGGGTGAGGAATGCAGACAGGCTGGGCAGGAAGCATGCGTGCTAAACTCGCTGCCTCAATCTTACCCAAGCGATAAGCCTTGAAAGCCTTCTATAGCGACCATTTCGTCTTGCCGTTGCCGGAAGGTCACCGTTTTCCGATGCAGAAGTATCGGATGGTGCGAGAAGGCGTGCAGGTGGCTGTATCGGCCATCTCTTTTGAAGAGGCACTGTGGACAAGCGATGGTGTGCTGGCGCTGGCACATCATCCTGTCTATATCGAGCGAGTGTCGGCCGGTTTGTTGACGCAAGCCGAGCAAAAGGCGATCGGGTTTCCGTGGTCACCACAGATGGTCGAGCGTTCGCGTCGCTCGGCCGGTGCTACCATCCAAGCCTGTCGCGCCGCCTTGAAGGATGGGGTGGCGGTGAACCTGGCTGGGGGAACTCATCACGCTTATGCCGACCGAGGTGAAGGCTTTTGCGTATTCAACGATTCGGCAATTGCTGCCCGTCTGATGCAGGCGGAACGACGAGTCCAAAGGGTTGCCATTGTCGACCTTGACGTTCATCAGGGTAATGGCACCGCCTCTATCCTTGCTCATGACGATTCAGTATTCACGCTGTCGCTGCATGCAGAGCATAACTATCCTTTCAAGAAAGAGCGCAGCGATCTCGATGTCGCACTACCCGACGGCACGGGCAATGCAGCTTACTTGGAGGCGCTGGACGCGGCCTTGGCCACGTTGTTTGCTCGCTTTGCTCCAGAACTGATCATTTATCTGGCTGGTGCTGATCCGCATGAAGGTGACCGTCTCGGCCGTCTGAAATTGACAATGCAGGGACTTGCGGCGCGTGATCGTATGGTATTCGACTCTGCATGCGGACGGGGCATCCCGGTCGCCGTGTCCATGGCTGGAGGATATGGCAAAAACATTCAAGACACGGTGGCGGTACACATTCAAACTATCGCCATTGCATCATGTTATATACGCCCGGAATGTGCTATGAAAGGTGTCATTACCACGTGGTGAGTCTTCCTTGCGAAAATTCGTGGAATAGTCAGCGTGCCTTCGTCTCGTATAAGACTCTCTTTACTTCCTTCGAGACAAAGTCATTTTTAAAAAATTGGTTTGTTTGCCCATTCTCAATCTTCATTCACAAAATTGTTTAATTGCTCGCGCTAACTCCTTAATTCGTTTGCCAAAAATCGCAACTTTGCTAGGGCGCAAGATATAATGTCGCCTCGCAAGAAATTAGGGAGGAAGTGCAGATGCCCAAGTCCGCACTGAGAGTCGTTGCCTCGTTGCTGGCACTTTCCATTGCCATCCCGGCCGTTCATGCCGAGGGCAAAACGACAAAGAAAGCCGTTCACAAAAAACACGTCAGACTCAAAAAACAAACCACGCATTCCGTTGTGGCGCGTCCGCATGGCAAAGCTAATGCAGACGACTATCAGAAAGCTGCTTACACGCCGGTCAATTCGCTCACTCCGCCAGTGATGACGGCAGGCGACCAGGCCGGGTTGAACCATACCCGCGACCCGCTTGCGCTCAAGTCCAACGCCGCATTGGTCATTGACCAAAATACTGCACAAGTGCTGTTCGAAAAGAATGCCTCGGTTGCGTTGCCAATTGCATCGCTGACCAAATTGATGACAGCGCTGGTCGTCGTGGAATCTCGTCAGAATATGGACGAGATTCTTGAGGTTACATCGGATGACGTGGATCGGGAGAAAAATAGCGCGTCGCGTTTGCGAGTAGGTTCGCGCATGTCGCGCGCGAACATGTTGCATATCGCTTTGATGAGTTCTGAAAATCGCGCGGCATCTGCATTAGGCCGCAATTATCCGGGCGGTTTGCTCGCTTTTGTTGCCGCAATGAATGCGAAGGCCAAGGCACTGGGAATGAACGACGCCCGCTATGTCGATTCCACGGGTTTGTCGAGCCAGAATGTGGCAAGTGCGCGCGATCTTTCCAAGCTGGTTATTGCAGCTTATCGTCATTCCATCATTCGCGAATATTCAACCGATAGCCAGTACACCGTCGATACAGGTACAGGCGGTCGTCATTTGCAATATGTGACGTCCAATCGCTTGGTGATGAATCCTCAATGGCAAATCGGCTTGCAGAAGACGGGCTATATCAATGAGGCGGGACATTGCCTCGTGATGCAGGCTCGCGTCGAGGGTCGACCGGTTGTGATGGTTTTCCTCGATTCAAAAGGCAAGTACTCGCGTCTGGCGGATGCCGGACGGGTGCGCAAGTGGATTGAATCGACCAAGCCTCAAGTCTTCGCGCAAGTTACCGCGCCACGAAGCTGAAACATTTCATTTCTTTGCCGAACGGCCGTCTTTACATTGCGGCCGTTTTTTTATTGCCGCAGATCTACGTGTCGATTTGGTTACAGCCGCGACTGTTGTTATGTGATACAGTCGGGATAGTATTTAGACTATATAAGAAGAACACTTCTTGTTCTTGCTAAGTTTATATAGTCAAATTAGGCGCAGTTTTGTCTAACTATGATCGGCAGTCTCAAGGATCGAGTGCAACACCGAAAGGGCAAAACGTTGCGCAGTCTCCTGTAGTCAGCCTTCGCTTTGAACGCAGACAATTCATCCGTGTTTATCCCGAAAGTCCTTTTGGTCAATGATGACTCGACAAGCCTATTGGCGTTGTCGAGTATGCTAACGGACGGGAGCGGCTACGAAGTTATCATTGCACGTTCGGGTGAAGAAGCCTTGCGCCAAGTGTTGGACCATGACTTCGCTGTCATTCTGCTTGATGTGAGTATGCCGAACATGGATGGGTTTGGAACTGCCGAGGCAATTCACTCCCATCCGCGCTCAGCCTCGGTACCGATCATTTTCGTGACCGACCGCTATGCCGATGAAATGCATCGGTTGAAGGGTTACCAGAAGGGCGCGGTCGACTATTTGTGTACCCCTATCATCCCGCAAATTCTGCGGACCAAGGTTGCAGTATTCGTTGAACTGGCGAAGAAAAACCTGCAGCTGCAGCATCAGAAGCACGAACTCGAAAAGCTGAATGCGGACCTGCTGGCACAGAGGGTGCTCGATTTGCAGTACATCAACGAGTGCAGGCAGGCCCAGGAAGCGTTGCGACAGTCACAAGAAGAGCTGCGCCAATTGGCGAATTACCAAGAGTGCATCAAGGAAGACGAGCGCAAGCGGATCGCGCGCGAGATCCATGACGAGCTCGGGCAGAACCTGTTGGCTTTGCGCATTGATATCGCCATGCTGCATGCGCGCACCAGTACCACGCATCCCAAGCTTAATCGCAAGGTACACGCTGTGCTTGACCAGATCGATGCGACGATGAAAGCCATGCGCGCCATCATCAACAATCTGCGTCCGACAGTGCTCGACCTCGGCCTGAATGCAGCGATCGAGTGGCAGATCAAGGAATTCCAGCGCCGCACTGGTATCGAGTGCGAATTGGTAATATCCGAAAAAGATCTGTCGCTCGATGACAATCGAGCTACGGCGTTGTTTCGCATTCTGCAGGAGTCGCTCAACAACGTATTCCGCCATGCTCGCGCAACGCGGACGAGGATCGAAGTATCCCAATCGTCCGACGGCAAGATACTTATGCGCGTTGCCGATAATGGCATTGGCATTTTCCCGGGATGCCGACGAAAGGCTAACTCCTTCGGGCTGATTGGTATCAAGGAGCGTGCAAGCATCTTGGGCGGCAATGTATCAATCGAAACCGAGAAGGACAAGGGAACCACGCTCGTGGTGAGTATCCCTATCAAGGATGACGAAGCAGACAGCGATGGTAGATACGCTACTGATCATTTGACTGATACTTTGACAACACAACGCGTTGCCGGTGCTCTTCCAAGTTTGATACGTATGACAACAAGGACCGCTGGGCGTCGCAAGAAGAATGCTCATCTCGGGAAGTTCAAAGAGCTGAATTGAGCATCTAAACAAGGACAACTTACCGGCGGTGTTGTCTGGTTTCGCTTTGAATCCAATCAGGCCGCTTCGCCTTCCGGCACATGGCCGAGCACGACGGAAATCTGACAGGCAGTACTGACCAGATCCTCGATCCATTCATCTTGCAGACGATCCGCCGGAGCGGAAATGGAGAGTCCGGCGACCAGCTTACCGGAATCGTCATAAATGCCGGCTGCCATGCAGCGCACCCCCAGTTCCAGTTCTTCATTGTCGCGCGCATAGCCGCGTGTTCGGACTAGGCTGAGTTCGCGTTCCAGCTTGGCCAGATCGGTAATAGAGTTCTTGTTGTGGCCGGCTAGGCCAGTGCGGGTAGCATAGGCACGTACTTGCTTGGGGTCGTCGGCCGAGAGGAATAGCTTGCCGGTCGAGGTCAGGTGCAGCGGGGCGCGGCCGCCAATGGCACGAACCACCTGCATGCCGGAGCGTTCTGAATAGGCGCGGTCGATGTAGACGATCTCATCGCCCTGACGTACCGACAAGTTGACCGTCTGATGGGTCTTGCGATGCAAGGCACGCATGAATTCCAATGCGGCTTCGCGTACATTCAGACGGCTTTTGACAATATTACCCAGTTCCAGCAGGCGCATGCCCAAACGATAGGTGCCGCCGTCCGCACGGTCGACGAAGCGCTTGATCACCATGTCATTCAAGATGCGATGTGCCGTGGAAGGATGCAGGCCGGTGACGGTGGAGAGTTCCTTCAAGCTGACAGGATCGGGATATTGGGCAAGCGCATCCAGGAGCGAAATCATGCGTTCGATCACCTGGATCGACATCTGATTGTTTTGGGTGAGAGGATCTTCTTTCATAGCGTGATTGGTGCGTTGCAATATAGGTGTGTTATACCACAATGTGAAAAAATGAAAAAGCGGCCCAAAATCAGAGGGGCTTAAATAATTTCATTTATGGAAAGTGCTGCAAGTGGCTGCGCGCACGGCATAATTCCGTCACCCGGCCCAATAGCCACGAATTGATTGCGAACAGTTCTCCATGCCCATCATCACCAACATCGAAGACCTCCGACTCCTCGCGCAACGCCGTGTGCCTCGTATGTTCTACGATTATGCGGATTCTGGTTCCTGGACCGAATCGACTTATCGCGCCAACAGTGACGATTTTGCTCGCATCAAGTTGCGTCAGCGGGTGGCGGTGAACATGGAAAACCGCAGTTTAGGGACAACGATGGCGGGGCAGTGGGCGGTAATGCCAGTTGCCTTGGCACCGACCGGGCTGACCGGCATGCAACATGCTGATGGTGAGATTCTCGCTGCCAAGGCTGCCGAAAAATTCGGCGTGCCGTTCACCTTGTCGACAATGAGTATCTGTTCGATTGAAGACGTTGCCGAAAACACCAGCAAGCCGTTTTGGTTCCAGGTCTATTTTCTGCGCGACCGCGTCTTTATGGGGCGTCTGATTGAGCGCGCCAAGGCTGCACGCTGTTCGGCTTTGATGCTGACGCTCGACTTGCAGATTCTCGGCCAGCGTCACAAGGACATTCGCAATGGCTTGTCAGCGCCGCCGCGCCTGACTTTGCCGAATATCCTCAACATGGCGACCAGACCGTGCTGGTGTTGGGGCATGCTGCGGACTAAGCGTCGGCAGTTTGGCAATATCGTCGGCCATGCTGAAAGCGTGACCAATATGTCTTCGCTGTCCTCATGGACTGCCGAGCAGTTCGACCCGGCGCTGTCCTGGGATACGGTCAAGTGGGTGCGCGACCGCTGGCCTGGCAAGCTGATACTGAAAGGTATTCTGGACGTGGAGGATGCATACATGGCCGCGCAATGCGGAGCGGACGCGCTGATTGTTTCCAACCACGGCGGCCGTCAGCTTGATGGCGCCATGTCTTCGATTGCCGCGTTGTCTGCCATCGTCGAGGCTGTGGGCGACAGGATTGAGATTCACATGGACGGCGGCATTCGTTCAGGGCAGGATGTCATCAAGGCTATCGCCTTGGGAGCCAAGGGAGTTTATATCGGTCGCGCTTTTCTTTATGGACTAGGCGCCATGGGCGAGGCCGGCGTGACGGCTTGCTTGGAAATCATTCGCAAGGAACTCGATGTTACGATGGCTTTGTGCGGGCGTACCGATATCAAGCAGGTCGATCGCAGCATCCTCGTGCCCGGAACTTGCTGAATGCTCTCCTGTTAGAATCCGGCTTTTCCATGGCGAGTTGAAACAGTGCGGGATATGCGATGACAGAAAACGAACAACAGGTCAGCGAATTCAAGAGCAAGGGCGGTGTGAAGAGGATCTTCGCCGCCTTTTTCTATTCCATTGATGGTTTGAAGGAGGCATGTCGCAACGAGCATGCATTCCGGCAGGAACTGCTGCTCGTGGTTCCCGCCATTATCGTTGCGCTGCTGCTTCCGGTTGCGCCGCTGCAGAAGCTTGCCCTGATCGGTGTTCTCCTGTTGGTTCTGATCGTAGAACTGATTAATTCCGCAATTGAAGCCGTCGTCGATCGTATTTCCTTCGAGCGTCATCCTTTGTCAAAGAATGCGAAGGATTTTGGCAGTGCGGCAGTGTTGCTGGCATTCATACTTGCCAGCGTTACCTGGGCCGTTATCGTCGGGCCTCTGGTCATTTCTTCTCTTGCTTAGGACGACAATTCAAATTCAAGTTGACCCACTGTTCGTATGCGCTCAGGAATTGCTGCAGGAAGCTACGCGTCGAATCGTTGGTGAGGTTTCCCTTGTCATCAAACAGGTTGGCCGCATTGCCGATATAGGCTTCCGGTTGCTGCATGACCGGCACGTTGAGGAAGACCAGCGATTGCCGCAGATGATGGTTCGCACCGAAACCGCCAATGGCGCCGGGCGATGCGCTGATGATTGCTCCGGGCTTGCCGTCCCAGGCACTTTGTCCGTAGGGCCGTGAGGCGATATCGATCGCATTCTTCAACACGCCGGGCACGGAACGATTGTATTCCGGCGTGACGAACAGCACGGCATCAGCCGCTTGCACCTGTTCCTTGAACTTGCGTGCGTTAGGTGGTGGGGCGGGATCGAAGTCCTGGTTGTACAGGGGCAGATCGCCAATTTCAACGATTGAAAGTCGCAACGAAGCGGGTGCCATGTCGATCAAGGCATTCGCGAGTTTGCGGTTGAACGATTCTTTGCGCAAGCTGCCCACGAAGACAGCGACGTTCTTGGTGGCATTCATGGCGATCCTTTTCGAAGAAAGAAATTTTTTGACTTGATGGGATTGGATGAAATGTCAACGATAGACCACTGGCCCTTGCCTTTGTTCTGACAACTGTCGATGCCGCAGAAATTGAGCCATCGCAATTCCTTGTCTGCTGCGTTATGCAAACTGACATGGACAGTTGAGAGCAAGGAGTTGTCATGGCAGATAGCAGCAGGGGAACGGACGATGCAGGAAAATTGATCTTGCGCGCGGTGCTGGCGATATTGATCCTGTTTCACGGTGTCTCGAAAATCATCGGCGGTGTCGGCTACATTACGGGCCTGGTAACCCAGGTTGGTTTGCCGCCGACGCTTGGCTATCTCGTGTATGTAGGTGAAGTGATCGCGCCGTTGCTGATGCTGTTCGGCGTGTGGACCCGCCTTGCTGCATTGGTCGTGGCAATCAACATGATCGTGGCCGTTACATTGGTGCATGTGCCGCAACTGTTCACTTTGGGCAAGGCAGGCGGTTGGGCGCTTGAGCTTCAGGGAATGTACCTTGCAGCGGCGATCGCGATTGCCTTGCTTGGGGCTGGCCGTTACAGCATTGGTGGAAAGGCGGGGCGCTGGAACTGAGGATGTGAGCCTATATACATGGTTCTTATAACGAACGATGAAAGTATTCGTTCGTTATTTGATACGTTTTCTTTAACCTGTCGGCTTCGAAAACCCACTTATTCTAGGGAGAAGCCGCATGTTGCTGAAGAAACTGCTTTTGCCGGTGCTTGCCGTTGCACTCGCCGCTCCGGTCTTTGCCGCCGATGTCAGTCTGCTGAACGTGTCCTACGATCCGACACGCGAGTTCTATCAGGATTTCAACAAAGCATTCGCCAAGCAATGGAAGGCTAAGACCGGTGACAACCTGACTGTCAGGCAATCGCATGGTGGTTCCGGCAAGCAAGCGCGTTCGGTGATCGACGGCCTGGATGCCGACGTGGTCACATTGGCGTTGGCTTATGACATCGACGAAATCGCCGGCAAGGGCCTTCTGGCGAAGGATTGGCAGAGGCGGTTGCCACAGAATGGCTCTCCCTATACTTCGACCATCGTATTCCTCGTACGCAAGGGAAACCCCAAGGGCATCAAGGATTGGGGTGACTTGGCGAAGTCGGGCGTGCAGGTCATTACGCCGAATCCTAAAACCGGTGGCGGCGCCCGCTGGAATTACCTTGCTGCCTGGGGGTATGCGCTGAAGCAGCCCGGAGGCAATGAGGCGAGCGCTAAGGACTTCCTTGCCAAGCTTTTCAAGAATGTGCCGGTGCTTGACTCCGGCGCGCGTGGCGCGACTACGACTTTCGTCGAACGCGGCATCGGCGACGTGCTGATCACCTGGGAAAACGAAGCTCTCCTCGCCGTCAAGGAACTGGGGACGGATAGGTTCGAGATCGTGACGCCACCGATCAGCATCCTCGCCCAGCCGCCTGTTGCGGTTGTTGACAAGGTGGTCGACAAGCGCGGCACCCGCAAGGTAGCTGAGGCCTATCTGCAATACCTGTACACCGACGAGGGGCAGGAAATTGCTGTACGTCATTACTACAGGCCGATTTCCGAGAAGCTCACGGCCAAGTACGCGTCACAGTTCCCGAAGGTCAAGTTATTCACCATCGATGAAGTCTTTGGCGGCTGGTCCAAGGCGCAGAAGGCGCATTTTGCCGATGGTGGTTCCTTCGATCAGATTTATCAGCCGGGCAGGAAGTAAATAGTCTTATTTGATTTTGTACTACCGACATGCGTAAAAAATCGTTCTCTTTATAACGGTTGAGTGTAATTATTGTCAATCAATAGCTTTATCCGTAATAAAGGGAGGGGTGATGTCGGTTGCAACAATATCCAGGGCCGCGAGCGGGCCGGCCCGGGTAATTCCGGGCTTTGGTCTGGCACTTGGGTACACGCTGCTCTATCTTGGACTGATCGTCCTGGTCCCGTTATCGGCGGTGCTGCTCAAGACGGCCACCATGACTTGGGACGCATTCTGGAGCGTGATATCGTCCGAGCGTGTGCTGGCGTCTTACAGATTGAGTTTTGGCGCGGCGTTGATCGGTGCCGTGCTCAATGTCGTCTTCGGCGGTATCGTGGCTTGGGTGTTGGTGCGTTACCGCTTTGCGGGCAAGAAGATTGTCGATGCCTTGGTCGATCTGCCGTTCGCGCTGCCGACTGCCGTTGCCGGCATCGCGCTGACTGCGCTGTATTCCTCGAATGGCTGGATTGGCCGCTATCTTGAGCCGCTCGGCATCAAGGTTGCATTCACGCCGCTGGGTGTCGTGGTAGCGCTGACCTTTATCGGTTTGCCTTTCGTGGTCCGCACGGTGCAGCCGGTACTGGAAGAGGCGGAACGGGAACTTGAGGAGGCTGCCGCCAGCCTCGGTGCCAATCGCTTGCAAACCTTTGCCAAGGTCATTTTCCCGACCATCCTGCCGGCGTTGCTGACGGGTTTTGCGCTTTCGTTCGCACGCGCCACCGGCGAGTACGGTTCGGTGATCTTCATCGCCGGCAACATGCCGATGGTGTCCGAGATTACGCCGCTGTTCATCGTTACCCGGCTAGAACAGTACGACTACGCTGGCGCTACTGCGATCGCGGTCGTGATGCTGGCCGCTTCCTTCGTAATGCTCCTGACGATCAACCTGTTACAAGCCTGGACTCGCAAGCGTGGCCGGGAAGAGAAAGCCTGACATGACTGCTGCTGCTTCCACACTTTCGATTTCCTCCGTTCCGCGTGGTGAACTTGCTTATGCTCCGGCAGCGACGGTTGAGCCGTTCTGGGTACGTGCATCACTGATCGGCATTGCGCTGGTCTTCCTTACCCTGTTTCTGTTCGTGCCGCTGGCCGCCGTGTTTGCCGAAGCACTGAAGAAAGGTTTCGATTCCTATCTTGCTGCGATTATTGAGCCGGATGCATGGTCGGCCATCAAGCTGACGCTGCTTACCGCGAGCATCGCAGTGCCGCTGAACCTTGTGTTTGGCGTTGCTGCTGCATGGGCCATTGCCAAGTTCGAGTTTCGCGGCAAGAGTTTGCTGCTGACATTGATCGACTTGCCGTTCTCGGTGTCGCCAGTCATTTCGGGCTTGATTTATGTGCTGATTTTTGGCGCTCAGGGCTGGTTCGGCCCGTGGTTGCGCGAGCACGATATCAAGATCCTGTTTGCGGTGCCGGGCATCGTGCTGGCCACCGTATTCGTGACTTTTCCCTTCGTTGCGCGGGAGCTGATTCCGCTGATGCAGTCGCAGGGCAACGAAGAGGAAGAGGCTGCGCTGGTGCTGGGCGCATCCGGCTGGCGCACCTTCTGGCATGTGACGCTGCCCAATATCAAGTGGGGGCTCTTGTACGGCGTCATTCTCTGCAATGCACGAGCCATGGGCGAGTTCGGTGCAGTGTCAGTCGTCTCCGGCCATATTCGCGGCGAAACCAACACCATGCCCTTGCAGGTGGAGATTCTCTATAACGAATACAACTTCGCGGCCGCCTTTGCGGTTGCCTCGCTGCTCGCGCTGCTTGCTCTTGTCACGCTCGCTATCAAGTCCTTTGTCGAATGGCGCGCGCAGGACATCAATCTTCAACCGATCCGGGAACACTGATCATGGGAATCGAAGTCAAAAATATTAATAAGCGCTTCGGCAGCTTCGCCGCGCTGGACAACGTCTCGCTGAGTTTTTCATCGGGCGAGTTGACAGCTTTGCTTGGTCCTTCAGGTTGCGGCAAGACTTCGCTGTTGCGCATCATCGCTGGCTTGGAGCAGCCGGATTCCGGCCAGGTCTTCCTCGACGGTGAAGATGCATCTGCGCATCATGTGCGTGAGCGTCAGGTCGGTTTCGTGTTTCAGCACTATGCACTGTTCAAGCACATGACCGTATTCGAGAACATTGCTTTCGGTCTGCGCGTGAAGCCGCGCAAAGAGCGTCCGTCGGAAGATCAGATCAGGAAAAAGGTCATGTCGTTGCTGGAGCTGGTGCAGCTCGATTGGCTGGCCGACCGCTATCCGCCGCAACTGTCGGGCGGGCAGCGTCAGCGCATCGCACTCGCGCGTGCTCTGGCTGTCGAGCCGCGTGTGCTGTTGCTGGATGAGCCTTTCGGCGCGCTTGATGCGAAGGTGCGCAAGGAATTGCGCCGCTGGCTGCGTCGCTTGCACGACGATCTGCATGTGACCAGCATTTTCGTCACGCATGATCAGGAGGAAGCGCTTGAAGTGGCGGACCGGATCGTGCTGATGAACAAGGGCAAGGTCGAGCAGATCGGTTCTCCGCAAGAGGTCTACGAACATCCAGCCTCGCCCTTCGTCTACGGTTTTCTCGGTAACGTCAACCTGTTCCATGGACGTGTCCATGAAGGTGTGCTCGATGCCGGTGGCGTTTCCTTCGCTGCGCCTGATCATGATACGGCACGCGATGCATGGGGCACCGGCTTCGTGCGTTCGCACGACATCGAAATCGAACGTTACCGTGCTGATGCAGAAGGCATCGTCGCCCGGCTGCGACGTGCGCATGCAATCGGTCCGCTTGCTCAGCTTGAACTGGAACGAGCAGACAATGCGCAACCGATCGAAGCGGTGATATCGGCCGAGCGCTATGCTCAGCTCGCCCTTGCGGAGGGAGAGGTTTTGGTGGTGCGGCCCAAGCGTCTGCGCGTGTTTGTTGACGAACCGGCCTGAAAGGAAAGCAATCATGAATTTTCAGCAACTGCGCTCGATCCGCGAAGCCGCTCGCCGCGGTTTCAATCTGACGGAAGTCGCCAATGTGCTCTACACTTCGCAGCCGGGCGTGAGCCGCCAGATCCGTGAACTGGAAGAGGAGCTCGGCGTTGAAATCTTCGAGCGCAACGGCAAGCGCCTGACCGGACTCACCGAGCCAGGCAAGGGGATTTTGAAAATCATCGACCGGTTGTTGCTTGAAGCGGAAAACCTCAAGCAGGCAGGGCAGGAGTATTGCGGCGAAAAGAAGGGGACGTTGACCATCGCCACGACGCACACTCAGGCACGCTATGCATTGCCGCGCGTGGTGCAGCAATTCCGCAATGCCTTTCCGGAAGTGCGCATCGCCTTGCAGCAAAGCTCGCCGGAACATATCGCGGAGTGGGTCATTTCCGGCAAGGCGGACATCGGCATCGCGACCGAAGGCTTGAGCCAGTTTGACGATCTCGTGTCCTTCCCCTGCTATAGCTGGAATCACATGATTGTGGTGCCGCAGGGGCATCCGCTTGCGGCGTTATCTTCGGTGTCGCTGCAGGATCTGGCGGCCTATCCCTTGATTACCTACGATGTCGGTTTTACCGGACGTAGCCATATCGACGATGCTTTCTCGAAGGTGGGCATCAACCCGGATATCGTGCTCACCGCGATGGATTCCGACGTCATTCAACAATACGTGCTGCTGGGGCTTGGTGTCGGCCTCGTGGCGTCAATGGCAGTGGGGAACAGCAGCGCAGCCGGCTTGCATGCAATCGAAGCGCCACACTTGTTTGCGCCTAATGTGACGCGGCTGGCGGTACGGCGCGGGGCGTACTTGCGTTCTTATACCTATGAATTCATCCAGCAGTTCGCGCCGGATCTGAAGCGAGTGGAGATCGAGGCAGCTTTGAACAGCGCTGCGGAAAAGGCTGCCTGATCTTGGCTCCCGTACACTGACCATCAAACTGCTCTAGGGCAGCAGCGGCTTGCGTGCTGCCTGCTTGCGCTTGATATCGGCGATCGTCTTCTTCATTGCCTCGATGCGATACTGGGTTGCGGGGTGCAGCGCGGTATAAGTCGTCTGCATGGCGGCGGGATACTGGCTGGCCATCTTTTCCCAGAATGGAATCGCTTTGTCGACGGAATAACCTGCTCGTGCCAGCAGATAGAGCGAGAGCTTGTCCGCTATGGCATCCAATTCCTGCGGCATCGGCTTGACGCCTGCGAGGCCGGACATGCTGCTCATGTCGGGATGGACGCGTAGCAGGTTGTTGATGATACCGCCTACGGTTGTATTCATGCGCAGCCGGCTCGCATGCGACAAGGCGTTGTGCGCCATTTCCTTGGCAAGCACGGCGGCCAGTTCTTCGTCGCTTGCTGCCGCGTTCATCATGCCGCGTGTCACCAGAATGCGACGCCCGTCGGAGTAGGCGATGACGTTGTCGATATTGCCGAGTTCGATGCCGAATGCGCAGGCATAGGTCAGGGGCACTGTCATGGCAACATTGTTGCCATCGCGCAGAACCGTCATTTTCACGTTCGAGCGGCCGGTCACCAATGGTGCGAGCAGGGCTGCCGCCTGGCGCTCTGCATTTTCCCCTTGCGGTATCGGCTTGTCCTCGATTGCCACCAGAACGTCGCCTTGCCGTACGCCGGCACGCGCAGCGCCGCTGCCGGCAAGCACGCCGGTCACCTGCAGCCTGTCGTCCAGTCCGAGCAACCTTTGCGCGGCATCCGTCAAGTCCGACGAATACGAATATTTGTTCTTGGCCGTGAACCCGAGCAGGTTGCGTGCATTGCCACGGCACAGGTCGGTGTTGTTGACGAGCAGGGGTGCGGACACGCGATATAGCCTGTCTTGCAACGTGGCGATGGTGCGTACATCATTCGGTTCTTCGGCGGCGCTCGGCCTTGCTGCAGTTTTCGCAGTCGCTGGCGGCATCGAAGGCGATGCCGGGCGAGTGGTAGGGGATGGTGCCGTAGTCGGTGGAGTGACCGTGGTGGCGCAAGCGGTCAGCAGCAGCGCGAGCGGCAGGGCCGCCCATTGTGAGGCACGCGAAACGAGCAATCGATTACTGTTTGCCATTCATCCTCCCTCAATGCTTTCCGGTGCTGCCGAAACCGCCAATGCCACGTTCGCTGCTTGTGAATTCGTCGACGACATTAAAGCCCACCTGCAGCACGGGCACGATGACCAGCTGCGCCAGACGTTCCATGGGATTCAGCACGAATTCGCTTTGCCCGCGATTCCAGGTTGAGACCATCAGTTGACCCTGGTAGTCGGAGTCGATCAGGCCGACCAGATTACCCAATACGATGCCGTGCTTGTGGCCCATGCCGCTGCGCGGCAGGATCATCGCTGCATAGGCAGGGTCGCTGATGTGGATTGCGATGCCGGTCGGGATGAGATGTGTTTCACCGGGCTTGATGGCCAGTGGCGTGTCGATGCATGCCCGCAGGTCGAGGCCTGCGCTACCGGCCGTTGCGTAGGCCGGGAGTTGTTCTTTCATGCGCGAATCGAGAATCTTGACGTCGATGGTTTTCATGTCGATAAGGATAAAGTGCGGCGGCGATACGAACGCCGCGCATTACACAAAGATACAGCTCGGAAAGTTCAGAGACGGTTGGCGATTTCGGTGACCAGTTGGCGTGCGAGATCCTGCTTGCCGGCGCGTGGCAGCCGCTTGTTCCCCTTGTCGTCGAACAGGATGAGTTCGTTTTCGTCCTTGCCGAAAGTCTGGTGGCCGATGTTGCCGATAAGGAGGGGAATGCCTTTTTTCTTGCGTTTCTCTTCGCCGTACTGCAGCAGGTTTTCCGATTCGGCAGCGAAGCCGACGCAGTAAGGGCGGTTCGGCAATTGCGCGACGGTGGCCAGGATATCGGGGTTCTGTTCGAACTGCAGTTGCGGCACGTCGTGATCGCCGGCCTTCTTGAGCTTGCGTTCGCTGACATTGGCCACCCGCCAGTCGGCTACGGCGGCTACCGCAATGAAGATATCGATGCCATCCATGTGCGATATCACGAAGTCGTGCATTTGCCGGGCAGTCTGTACGTTGATGCGATGCACGCCATAAGGCGTCGCAAGTGCTGTCGGCCCTGAGACCAGGGTGACGTCGGCACCGGCCTCGCGCACGGCACGTGCCAGCGCATAGCCCATTTTGCCCGAGGAAAGATTGGTGATGCCGCGTACCGGGTCGATCGGCTCGAAGGTCGGACCGGCGGTAAGCAGTACGTGCTTGCCGGCCAGGACCTTGCGGGAGAATGCGGCAACGGTTTCTTCGAGCAGTTGTTCCGGCTCCAGCATGCGACCCATGCCGGTCTCGCCGCAAGCCTGGTCGCCGGTATCAGGGCCGAAGACGGCAATGCCATCGGCCTTGATTTGCGCCAGGTTGCGTTGCGTCGCGGCGTTCTGCCACATCTCGACATTCATGGCTGGCGCGATCATCAGTGGCACCATCGCAGGACGCGCCACGCAGAGTGTCGACAGCAGGTCATCGCAAGCGCCGTGGGCCAGCTTGAACATGAAATCGGCAGAGCAGGGGGCGATGACGATGGCATCCGCATCGCGGGTCAAGTCAATATGCGGCATATTGTTGGCGATGCGCGCATCCCATTGATCAGTGTAGACGGCATTGCCAGAAAGCGCCTGCATGGTGACCGGTGTGATGAATTGCATTGCTGCCTGCGTCATCACGACCTGCACCGATGCGCCCGCCTTGACCAAGCCGCGTGTGAACTCCGCAACCTTGTAGCAGGCGATGCCGCCGGTCATGCCGAGAACGATCTTTTTCCCCGCGAGGTCCATCCGCTTCTCCATAAAGACTTACTTGCCTTTGCCTACCCGGCGCAACTCGTCGAAGACGAACAGCGCAGCACCGATGCAAATCGCCATGTCCGCTACATTGAAGGCAGGCCAATGCCAGCCGGCGACATGGAAGTCGAGAAAGTCGATTACATGGCCATAAATCGAGCGGTCGATTACATTGCCAATCGCACCGCCGAGAACGAGTGCCAGTGCCCAGCTAAACAGCCGCTGTCCGGCGTGGCGCTTCAACAAGTAGATGATGAATACGGCCGCAGCGAGCGCGATGCCTGTAAACAGGTAGCGCTGCCAGCCGGATTCGGCGGCGAGGAAGCTGAATGCCGCGCCTTTGTTATGCGCCAGTACGAGGTTGAAGAAGGAGGTGACCGGGCGGGACTCACCGTAGGTGAACAATTTGCTCACGGTGACCTTGGTGATCTGGTCAAGCAGGATGATGATGGTGGCGATGCCCAACCAGGGAGTGAGGCTGGCCTTGGGAGAGGCGGAAAGATTCTTGAAACTCTTTTGTTTTGCCATATGGGCCTCTGAAATAGACGTCATACCTGACTGTATGACGCTCCGTAAGGTTCCCTCCCCCTAAAGAGGGGAAGGAGCTCTACAGGGAATATTATTAACCAAGGAGATCAAGCAAATTGCCGTGCTTCGCCATTGCCAAACAAGTTGCTTACGCAGCGTCCGCAAATCGTCGGATGCTCGGTGTTGGCACCGACGTCGGCGCGGTAATGCCAGCAGCGTTCGCACTTCTGGTGCGAAGATGGCGTAACGAGCACAGCTTCTTCGGCTTCGCTTGCCACTTGCGTCACTTTCGCCTGCGAGGTGATGAGCACGAATTTCAGGTCATCGCCCAGGCTTTGCAGCAACGTGTACTTGTCACCGCTGGCACGGATTTCGACTTCGGCCTGCAGCGAGGAACCGATGCCCCCTGCTACCCGCACTTCTTCGAGCTGCTTGGTCACCACCGTGCGGATCTCGCGCAGCGCTGCAAACTTCGACAGCAATGCCGCAGCGTCGGCAATCTCGGGCAGGGCGTAAAAGGTTTGCGTGAAAATCGTCTCGTCACTTTCCTTGTACCCCTGTTCACCGGCGAATACTGCCCATGCTTCCTCGGCGGTGAACGACAGCATCGGCGCCATCACGCGCAGCAACGCATGTGTGATGTGCCATAGCGCGGTCTGCGCCGAGCGGCGTGCCTTCGATGCGACGCCGCCAGTGTAGAGACGGTCCTTCAGAATGTCGAGATAGAAGCCGCCGAGATCTTCCGAGCAGTACATCTGCAGCTTGGCGACCACTGGGTGGAATTCGTAGACCTCGAAATGCTTGAGGACTTCCGCCTGCAATTCAGTCATGCGCGCGATCGCGTAGCGGTCGATCTCCAGCAATTCGGCCACTGGTACTGCATCTTTCGCAGGATCGAAGTCGGAAGTGTTGGCCAGCAGGAAGCGCAGGGTATTGCGGATGCGTCGATAGGCCTCGACCACGCGCTTTAAGATTTCATCGGAAATCGACAACTCCCCCGAGTAATCGGTGGAAGCGACCCACAGGCGCAGGATTTCCGCGCCCAGCGTGTCCGATACCTTTTGTGGCGCTACCACATTGCCCTTGGACTTGGACATCTTCTTGCCTTCGCCATCGACTACGAAGCCGTGCGTGAGCAGTGCTTTGTAGGGCGGGCAGCCGTCGGTCATGGACGAGGTCAGCAGCGAGGAGTGGAACCAGCCACGGTGCTGGTCCGAGCCTTCCAGGTAGAGATCTGCAGGGAAGTGCGATTGCGCTGCGTGGGAGCCGCGCAGCACCGTGTAGTGGGTGGAGCCGGAGTCGAACCAGACATCGAGCGTGTCCTTGTTCTTCACATACATGTCCGCTTCGTCGCCGAGCAGCTCCTTCGGGTCCAGCGACTGCCAGGCTTCGATGCCGCTCTGTTCGACACGCTTGGCCACTTCTTCCAGCAGCTCCGGTGTGCGCGGATGCAGCTCGCCGCTTTCCTTGTGAACGAAGAACGCCATCGGCACGCCCCATTGCCGCTGACGGGACAGCGTCCAGTCCGGGCGGTTGGCGATCATGCCGTGCAGCCGCGCCTTGCCCCAGCTCGGGTAAAAGACAGTCGCTTCCACACCGGCCAGCGCCGTCTCGCGCAGGGTGGGGCCGCCATCCTTGGGCATAACGTCCATACCGGCGAACCACTGCGAGGTGGCGCGATAGATGATCGGCGTCTTGTGACGCCAGCAGTGCATGTAGCTGTGATCGAACATCACCAGCTTGAACAGGGAGCCGACTTCCTCCAGTTTGGCGCAGATCGGCTTGGATGCTTCCCAGATGGTCATGCCGCCGAAGAAGGGCAGCCAGGACGCATACTTGCCGTCGCCCATCACCGGCTTGAGGATCTCGTCATCCGTCATGCCGTGCGCCTTGCAGGACATGAAGTCGTCCACGCCGTAGGCCGGAGCCGAGTGCACGATGCCGGTACCGGTGTCGAGCGTGACGTAGTCGCTGACGTAGATCGGCGAATAGCGGTCGTAGCCTTTGTCCGCATCCGCAAACGGGTGCTTGAACCTGATCATCGACAAGGCTTCGCCGACAGCGGTGGCGATGATCTTGCCTTCCAGTCCGTAGCGCTGCAGGCAGGATGCGACCAGCTCTACTGCCAGGAGCAGCAGAATAGTTTCGCCATTGCGCTCGGTTTGCACCAGTGCGTAGCGATGGTCGGGATGGACGTTCAGGGCCTGGTTGGCGGGAATCGTCCACGGCGTGGTGGTCCAGATGATCGCGTAGCCCTTGTTCGTCGGTAATTCCTTCAGGCCGAAAGCGTGGGCGATCTTTTCCGGTTCCGCAAACGGGAAGCCGACATCGATCGCCGGGTCGCGCTTGTCCTGGTATTCCACTTCCGCTTCCGCCAGCGCGGAGCCGCAGTCGAAGCACCAGTTCACCGGTTTCAGGCCGCGATAGACATAACCCTTTTCGAGAATCTTGCCGAGCACCCGGATTTCATCGGCTTCATTCTTGAAATCCATGGTCTTGTATGGACGATCCCATTCGCCGAGTACGCCCAGACGGATGAAGTCCTTCTTCTGGCGCTCGACCTGCTCGTTCGCGTAGGCACGCGATTTCGTCTGTACTTCGGCAGTAGGCAGTCCCTTGCCGTGCTGCTTTTCGATCTGGATCTCGATCGGCATGCCGTGGCAGTCCCAGCCGGGCACGTATTGCGCGTCGTAGCCCGCCATGTTACGGGCCTTGACGATCATGTCTTTCAGTATCTTGTTGACCGCGTGGCCGATATGGATGTCGCCGTTAGCGTAGGGCGGGCCGTCATGCAGGATGAATTTCGGGCGGCCGGCCGAGGCCTTGCGGATGCGCTGGTAGATCTTCTTTTCCTGCCATTCCTTGACCCATTTCGGTTCGCGCTTGGCGAGGTCGCCGCGCATCGGGAAGGCGGTTTCGGTCAGGTTGACCGGATACTTGTTCTTTTCGTCGGACATGATGGTAGCTATCGTAAAAATTCGGTTGATCAAACGGGCAGGGACGTTCGATCGTCAAATTCGGTCGGTGGCGGAAACGGCAAACGATTCGCGCTGCTCGAAGAAGGCACGCGCCTGCTGCGCGTCGCGTTCGATGGCGGCGGTCAGCGCCGGCAGGTCGGTGTACTTTGCCTCGTCACGCAGCTTCTTCAGGAACTCCACACGTACCAGCTTGCCGTAGCACGGCTGGTTGTAGTCAAAGAGATAGGTTTCGAGCAGCACGCGACCGCTGTCTTCCACCGTCGGACGCACACCCAGGCTGGCCACGCCGGGCAGCGGATGGTTGGCCAGGCCGTGCACCTGCACCACGAAGACGCCCGACAGCGCGGGGCGCTTGTGCGCGATGCGCAGGTTCAGTGTGGGAAATCCGATGGTGCGGCCGAGTTTTTTTCCATGGATGACGTGGCCGGAGATCGCGTACGGATGGCCGAGCAGTTGTGCTGCCAACCGGAAATCGCTGTTGGCGAGCGCCTCGCGCACCGCCGATGAAGAGACGCGCACGCCATGATTCGTCACGGTGGGCATTGCAACGACTTCGAAACCGTAATGCTCGCCAGCCTCGATCAATGAATCCACGTTGCCTGCACGCTTGGCGCCGTAACGGAAATCCTCACCGACCATCAGCCATTTCACGTGCAAGCCTTGGACCAATACTCTTTCGACAAATTCCGTGGGAGACATGCTCGCGAAATGCGCATTGAAATGCTCGACGATCACGCGGTCGACGCTGGCGTTGTCGAGTGCTTGCAGCTTGTCGCGCAGGTTGGCGATGCGCGTCGGCGCCTTGGACAGGTCGCCCGCCTGCCGGGCAAAGAATTCGCGGGGATGTGGTTCGAAGGTCATCACGGCTGCTTCGACGCCGAGCCGGGTCGCGGCTTCGCGCACGTGCGCCAGCAGCGCTTGGTGGCCGCGATGCACGCCATCGAAGTTGCCGATTGTCAACGCGCACGGGGCGCGCGACGCGGCATTGGGAAGTCCGCGAAATACCTTCATGAGGTGGGTGAATTCTTCCGAAAACTGCTGCAAAACCTTGGATTATAAATGCTTTCCAAGTCTTTTCCTTCTTGCAAGGATGTCAGGTTTCAGCGTCCGAGAGGATCTTGCTGGTAATACAGGCGCAGCAATCGGTAGATTTCTGGATAATCCTCGGCCAACGGTTTCGGCAGCACGAAAAAGGCCTCGGAGGCAACCGCGAAGAATTCCGCCGGATTGCGGGCTGCATAAGGGTCGAGCGGCAACTCGCCGAAGAGTACGTTGTAACGTGCCGTGTGCGCGGGAAGCGTGTCGTCGAAATCTTCTGGCAGCAGCCGGTCCAGTTCATCGACCCGGGCGGTGAAATCTGCGTAGGCGGCGGCGAAGGTTTTCTGCCAATGCAACGGATGGATTTCTTCATGGAATTCATGCAAGAAAGGAGGGCAGCCGTTGGGAGTGCCGTCGCTCATGTCGATTTTGTGCGTGAATTCGTGGATCACCACGTTGTAGCCGGACGCAGCGCCATCGGCCACATCTTCCCAGGAGAGCACGACCGCCCCGCCCGCACCGATGGCTTCGCCTGACACTGCTTCTTGCCATTCATGCAGTACGCCGGCTTCGTCCATTTCGCTTTGCGGAATGATGAAGGAGCCGGGATAAACGATGATGCCCGCCATGTCACGGTACAGGGCGAGCGTCAGGTTCAATATCGGCAGAGCGGCCTGGGCGGCGATCAGTACCGCGATCTCATCGGTGAGTTCAAAGCCAGCAGCGCCAGTGAAACTTATGCGGTCGAGCAAGGCTTCGCACAAGCCTTTGAGGCGATTCTGTTCATCCCCGGTCAATCTGTGCAGGAAGGGCAGGCGATCGATGCAGCCGTTCCAGAGTGTGTCGGGGATCTGCGGCCTGCTGCGACGAAGGAGTTGTCTAAGCCATTGCATGTTGCCATTGTCGCGCAAATCCTCGCGCCACAGCAGCAAGCCTCGTCAAGGGGAGCGTCCGATGAAATGATTCAGCAGATTGCTCACATTGCCTAACCCACCTTGGGGAATGTGGCCGGCGGGTGTCAGCTTGTCGACGAGATCAGGCAGCATTTCACTCAGTCGATGGGTGGCATCGTCCGTGCTCAAGCCGGTTTCTTCCGAGATCTCCTGCAACTCACCTTCACCCAGTGCCTGACGCAACTGCTCGTCCGTGATCGGGACGTTTTCGCCAGTGCCGATCCATGAATGAATCACGTTGCCCAGACCTGCTTCCTCAAAGCGATCGACCAATCCACGCAGCCCGCCGATCTGGCCATTGTCTGCCAGCAGCGACAAGGCGGTTTGCAGCAGCCGTGTTTTCGAACCCATCATGCCGGACTGATTGTTGCGCAGCATGTCCATTGCGTTGTCGAGTAATCCCATGGCGTTGCTCCTTGCTTGGAACTTTCACCATAGGAGAAAGTATCGTCTGGCGGAGCGGAGCGTGAACAATGTTTGACGCCGGTTAGGGAAATTACATTTCGCCCCAGATCGCATTCAGTGCGGCAATTGCCGTCAGCCCAGCAGTTTCGGTGCGCAACACACGTGGCCCCATCGACAGAGGCAGTGCGCCATGAGCCAATGCCGCCTGTTCTTCCTGTTCGCTGAAGCCGCCTTCCGGCCCGATCAGTAACGATACCGCTTGCGGCGGATGATGGCGCGCCCATTCGGCCAGCGATTGTTCAGCGCGCGGCGACAGCAGAATGCGGCGGTGTATGTCCTGCTGTGCGATCCATGCTTCGAAGTCGGTCAATTCCGCCAGATACGGCAGGCGGTTGCGGCCGCTTTGCTCTGCGGCGGAAACGATGATCCCCTGCCAGTGTTCCTGTTTCTTCGCGGCACGCTCGGGCGACAGGCGCACCACGCAGCGCCGGGCCGCGAGCGGTTGAATGACGGCAGCGCCCAGTTCAACCGCCTTTTCAATGATCCAGTCGATCTTGGAGCCTTCCGGTAGCGCTTGAGCCAGGGTGATGGAATAGTGAAGCTCCGCTTCACGTGGCGAGAATGCCTTGATTTCAGCGCTGGCGTGCTTGCGGTCGGCCTGGACGAGCGTGGCGTCATACTCTCCGCCTTCGCCGTTGAACAACGTGATGGTGTCGCCGGCAGTCAGCCGAACCACATGAATATGGTGGGCGACGTGATCCGGCAGATCGATGATGGAGCCGACGGCAAGCGGTCCGGGAAAATAAAAGCGAGGCATGCGGGTAACGGAAATTGGAGGGGGTTTCAAGAATGCAATAAAACGAAGGCTTGTTTGCTCTTATGCAAAAAGGCAAGAGTTGATTTTAATTCCGGATACTACCGTCTGGTAAAATACTGGCCTTCCTGCATTTATCTCCATCCAGATTTTGACATGAGCTCCTCTCTTTCCACCGACAAGATGGCCAATGCGATTCGCGCCTTGGCGATGGACGCAGTCCAGAAGGCGAACTCTGGCCACCCCGGCATGCCGATGGGTATGGCGGAGATTGCCGTGGCGCTGTGGTCCGCGCATTATCGCCACAATCCCGCGAATCCGCAGTGGATCAACCGCGACCGCTTCGTGGTGTCCAACGGCCACGGTTCGATGCTGCATTACGCGCTGCTGCATCTTTCCGGCTACGACCTGTCGATGGACGAGATCAAGAATTTCCGTCAATTGCATTCCAAGACCCCGGGCCATCCTGAAGTTCATGTGACGCCGGGTATCGAAACCACCACCGGCCCGCTCGGACAAGGTATTACCAACGCAGTCGGCATGGCGCTGGCGGAGCGCCTGCTGACAGCCGAATTCAACAAGCCCGGTTTCGACATTGTCGACCACCACACCTACGTTTTCCTCGGCGATGGCTGCCTGATGGAAGGCATCTCGCACGAAGCCTGCTCCTTGGCTGGCGCACTGCGTCTGAACAAGCTGATCGCGCTGTATGACGACAACGGCATTTCGATCGACGGCTACGTCGACGGCTGGTTCATCGACGACACGCCGAAGCGTTTCGAGGCCTACCACTGGAACGTGATCCGCGACGTCGATGGTCACAATGTTGCTGCCGTGGAAGCAGCCATTGCAGCAGCCAGAAAGTCCGACAAGCCCACCCTCATCTGCTGCAAGACCGTGATCGGCAAGGGCAGTCCGAACAAGGCTGGCACTCATGACGTGCATGGTGCGGCACTGGGCGATAAGGAAATTGCCGCAACGCGTGAAGCGATCGGCTGGACCTACGCTCCGTTCGAAATCCCTGCGGATGTCTACGCCGCCTGGGATGCCAAGGCAAAAGGCCAGGCTCTGGAAGAAGAGTGGAACGCCCTGTTCAAGGCTTATGGCGAGCGTTATCCGCAAGAGGCGGGTGAACTGCTGCGCCGGATGAAGGGCGAACTGCCCGGCAAGCTGAACGACGTTATCGATGCCTACATTGCCACCTGCGTCGAAAAAAAGGAAACCATCGCCACCCGCAAAGC
>Ga0207657_10000755_pt1 | contig 34349 bp, 27 predicted proteins | sample KBSC33metaG_FD_184316 | JGI IMG/M metagenome (GOLD analysis project Ga0207657, IMG submission 184316) | Corn rhizosphere microbial communities from Kellogg Biological Station, Michigan, USA - KBS C3-3 metaG (SPAdes) (version 2) | ecosystem: Host-associated > Plants > Roots > Rhizosphere > Soil ...
GAACCCTCTCCCTTGCGGGAGAGGGTTATCGGACCGTCACACTTCCAACCCCTGCAGCAATTTCGGCAGCTTCCCGCTCTCGCCTTTGGCCTCGGCCATGAAGCGGCGCTGGAGCGGCGGAATACGCGACACCATGTCCAATCCGAAGCGGCGGATCGCGCGCGGCGCCTTGCCCGGCAGGCCGAACAATTTGGTGAGCGCATCGGTGGTGGCCGCGACGACGAAGCTGTCGAGCGCGCGCCACCGTTCGTAACGCGCGAGCAATTGCGCATCGCCGAGATCCAGGCCCAGCCGGGACCCCTCCACCAGCACCTCGGCCAGCGCGGCAACGTCGCGGAAACCTAGATTGAGCCCCTGCCCGGCGATCGGATGGATGCCGTGGGCGGCGTCACCGACCAGCGCCAGCCGCGTATCGGTGATGCGCGCGGTATGGTGGAAGCCGAGCGGATAGGACGAACGCGGACTGGCCGAGCGGAGCTTGCCCAGCATCCCGCCCATCCTTTTCTCGGCCTCGGCAAGAAAGGCGCGGTCGGGCAGGCCCAGCATGGCGGGGCCATGCGCCTCCGCCACCGTCCACACGATCGCGGACCGATGGCCCTCCGCATCGTCCAGCATCGGCAGCAAGGCGAACGGACCGCTGGAATAGAATATCTCGTGCGCGACGCCCTCGTGCGGCCGCTCATGCCCCAATGTCGCGATGATCGCGTGATGATGATAGCTCCAGTGCGCGACATTGATCCCCGCGGCCGTGCGCGTCGGCGAATTGCGCCCCTCCGCGCCCACCAGCAGCGCGGCGGAAAAGGATCGGCCATCCTCGAGCGTGACGCGGGCAGAGGCGCCGTCACGCTCGACGGCACCCGCGCGCGCGGGCATCAGCAGCGTGACGTTCGCCGCCGCGGCGGCCGTCTCGTGCAGCGCGCGCCGCAACAGCCGGTTCTCGTACATATAGCCGAGCGGCCCCGCAGCCGGTCCCGGATCGAACATCAGGCTGCGCGGCGCCAAACCATCGCTCACGCGGATCGATCCGATCGGGCACCCCTGCCCCGCCAGCCGCGCGCCGACGCCGATCGCGTCCAGCATCGCCTGGCTCGCGCTCGCAACCGCGGATGTGCGGCCGTCGAAGCTCTTGGCGAGCACGCCCGCCGGCTCTGCGGGATCGATCACGATGCTCGACACGCCATGCGCATCGAGCGCGATCGCCAGCGTCAGCCCGACCAGCCCGCCGCCAAGAATGATGATATCCGCGTCCTGCACCGAAATCCTTCCCTTCAGGCGACGGCCGCCCCATTCTTGCGGAACAGCGCACGATCGTCCTGGTTGAAACCCCAGTTCCAGACGAACGCGCCAAACGTGCCGAGGATCAGCGGCACGCCGACCACCAGCTCGAACCATTCGAAACTGTGCGGCAGCCGCGTCACGATCCAGCCGATCGTCCCTGCGATCAGCGCCGCCCAGACCAGCGACCAGCGCCAGCCATTGACGCGCGCGCCCAGCAGCCTGCGCAGCAGCAGCGCCTTGGCGATCGCGGCGAGCCCGAGCGCGATGATCAAGGCGACCGCCGGTCCGGCGGCGGCGACGACGTCGTCGCGCGGGGCCGGACGCGGCGCGGCCCAGCCCGCATCCGCGAAGGCCGGCAAGGCCGCGCGGAACAGGTACACGAACACGACCGAAAGCGCGGCCTGGATCAGGATCATCGCCACGGAGATGGCAAGATTGCGCCAGGGTGCGACATAGATGAGCGCGGCCTCGCTCACGACCGCGGTCGCGGCGATCGCCTCGGCGGCAAGCAAAACAGCGAGCGCGCCTGTTCCGCCGACGAAGGTCGGCCCGACCAGCCCCATCACCGCCTTGCCAGGGATCGACAAAGCGAGCGCGATGCCGAGCTGCGCGGCGATGATCCAGAAGCCGACCTGGCGCACCTGCTTGGCCACCGCCTTTCGGTTATTCTCCGCGAGATTCTGGGTGATCACGGGGCCCAATATCGGGTCGAAACTGGTCTTCAGTTTCTGCGGCAGCGAGGCGACCTGCTGCGCGACATAGTAGATGCCGACGATGGTGGGCGAGAAGAACAGGCCGAGCATGGCGATATCGAGCCGGCGCGAGCCCCATTCGATCGCGTCGGCGCCGGCGAGCGGCAGGTTGCGCAGCGCGGTCCGCGACAATTGGATCGGCTCGGGCCGCCAGCCGCGCGGCCGTCCATAAGCCTTCAGCAGCGGATAGAGCGACGCCGTCAGCGCCGCGACCGCCGAGATGGCGTAGGAGATGATCAGGCCGTCGCGCAGCGAATACCAGGAGAGCGCGAAAGCGGCGATGCTGATCGTCCACGGCTCCACCAGCGACCGCGCCTTGACCGTCGCGCCGATGTCGCCCCGATAGGCAAGCGCGGCGAGCGCGATGTCCGAACCCGCCCAGCCGAAGATGGTGAGCGGCAACAGATAATCGCGCTGGTTGATTTCGCTATTGGGGAACATCAGCTCCGGCACCAGCATCAGGATCACGGCTGCGACGAGCGAGCCCAGCCAACCGACCAGCAGCCCGTCCCATACGACGCAAGCATGATCGCGCTCCGTCGTCGAAAGCTGTTGCGCCAGTCCGCGCTTCAGCCCCATCGTCGCCAATTGGCCGGCGAATTCGACGATGATCGTCGCATAAGCGAAGCGCCCCAGCGCATCGGCCCCATACCAGCGGCCCGCGATGAACAGGAACGGCAAGCGCGCCGCCAGCCGCAGCAGGAACCCGAAGAAATTGGTGCGTCCGCCCTTCGCAAGCGCCTCGATATCGCCCGGCCCGGTCACATCGCCCCCGTGCCTATTCAATGCGCGTCGCCCCAGCTATGGCCGGTGCCGATCTCGATCCCCAGCGGGACCGACAGATTGACATAAGGGGTGGCGGCGTCCGCCATGACCTTCTCGATCACCGGCTTGGCGGCGGCGACGTCGCCCTCGGGCAGCTCGAACACGAGCTCGTCATGAACCTGGAGCAGCATGCGCACCTTATCCAAACCCGCCGCCGCGAGCGCGGGCACCATCCGCACCATCGCGCGCTTGATGATGTCCGCGCTGGTGCCCTGGATCGGCGCGTTGATCGCCTGGCGCTCGGCGCTCTGACGTTCGCCGACGGTCTTGCCCTTGATCCCCGGCAGGTGCGTCTTGCGCCCGAACAACGTCGTGACATAGCCCTTTTCGCGCAACTGGTTGATCGTCTCGGCCATATAATTCTTCACGCCGGGGAAGCGCTCGAAATAGCGGTCGATGATCGCCTGTGCCTCGGCGCGGTCGACGCCCAATCGCCCCGCCAGCCCCCATGAGGAGATGCCGTAGAGGATCGCGAAATTGATCGTCTTGGCCTTGGCGCGCGTGTCGCGGTCAACCACGCCGAACAATTCCTCGGCGGTGAGGTTGTGAATGTCCTGTCCCTGCGCGAACGCCTCGCGCAGCTGCGGCACGTCCGCCATATGCGCGGCCAGCCGCAATTCGATCTGCGAATAGTCCGCCGCGAGCAGGACATGGCCGGGCGGCGCGACGAAGGCATGGCGGATGCGCCGGCCATGTTCGCTGCGGATCGGGATATTCTGGAGATTGGGATCGGTCGAGGACAGTCGCCCGGTCTGCGCCACCGCAAGGCTGAAGCAGGTATGGACGCGGCTCGTGGCCGGGTTGATCTGTTCCTGCAGCGCGTCGGTATAGGTCGATTTGAGCTTGGTCAGCTGGCGCCAGTCGAGCACCAGCCGCGCGACCTCGACGCCCTCCGCCGCGAGCCGTTCCATCTCGTTGACATCGGTCGAATAGACGCCGGTCTTGCCCTTGCGCCCACCGGCAAGGCCGAGCCGGTCGTACAGCACCTCGCCCAATTGCTTCGGGCTGCCGATCGTGAAGGGGCCGCCCGCCGCCTCGTGCACCTGCGCCTCGAGCCTGAGTATCTCCTGCCCGAATTCGGTCGACAGCTTGTGCAGCTCGCCGCGGTCGACGAGGATGCCCGCGCGCTCCATCTCGGCCACCACCGGCACCAACGGCCGGTCGACCAGCTCGTAGACGCGGTTCGCCGCCTCGGGCACAAGCCGCGGCTTCAGGCGCTGCCACAACCGCAAGGTGACGTCGGCATCCTCGGCGGCATATTCGGTGGCGCGGTCGATCGGCACCGCGTCGAACGTGATCTGGTTCTTGCCCGTGCCGCACACGTCCTTGAACTCGATGCAGGCATGGTCGAGGTGGCGCTTGGCGAGATCGTCCATGCCATGCCCGCCCAGCCCCGCGTCGAGGTCGTAGGACAGGAGCATCGTGTCGTCATAGGGCGTCACGTCGATCCCTGAGCGGCGAAACATGATCAGGTCATATTTGAGGTTCTGCCCGATCTTGAGCACCGCCGGATCCTCCAGCAGCGGCTTGAGCTTGGCCAGCACCAGGGGATGCGGCAATTGCTCGGGCCGCTGGGTCAGCAGATCCTCGCCGCCGCGGCCGTGGCCGACCGGAATGTAGCAGGCCTTGCCCGGCGCGGTCGCGAGGCTGATCCCGACCAGATTGGCGCGGATGCAGTCGACGTCGTCGGTCTCGGTATCGACCGCGACCACGCCCGCGGCATGCGCGTCGGCGATCCAGCGGTCGAGATCGGCCTCGGTGATGACCGTCTCATAATCCTTATGGTTGAACGGGATCGCATCCTCGACCCGCGCCGGGAGCGCGGCGCTCGCCTCCTCCCCACCCAATTTGGTCAGCAGCGAACGGAAGCCCTGCTCCATCAGGAATTCCTGGAGCGGTTCGCGCGGCAGACCTTTCAGGATCAGCTCGTCGAGCGGCTGCGGCAAGGGCCGGTCGCATACCAGCCGCACCAGCTCACGGCTCAACCGCGCATTGTCGGCATGCTCGATCAGATTCTGGCTGAGCTTGGGCTTCTTGATGCCGGGCGCGGCGGCGAGCACGCCCTCCAGGTCGCCATAGGTCTGGATCAGCTCGCTCGCGGTCTTGGGACCCACGCCCGGCACGCCCGGCACATTATCGACCGAATCCCCCATCAGCGCGAGCACGTCGCCCAATTGGCCCGGTTCGACTCCGAACTTCTCCAGCACGTGCTCGCGCCCGAGCCGGCGATTGTTCATCGTGTCCAACAGATCGAGCCGGCCGGGTTCGATCAACTGCATCAGATCCTTGTCGGAGCTGACGATCGTGACCTTCCAGTCCACCTCCAACGCGGCCTTGGCATAACAGGCGATGATGTCGTCCGCCTCCAGCCCCTCCTCTTCGATGCACGGCAGCGAGAAAGCGCGCGTCGCGTCGCGAATCATCGGAAATTGCGGGACCAGGTCTTCGGGCGGCGGCGGGCGGTGCGCCTTATACTGGTCGTACATGTCGTTGCGGAACGTCTTGGACGAAGCGTCGAAGATCACCGCCATGTGCGTCGGGCCGTCGGCGGCGTGCAGCTCCTCGACCAGTTTCCACATCATCGTGGTAAAGCCATAGACCGCGCCCGCGGGCTGGCCATGCTTGTTCGTGAGCGGCGGAAGTCGATGATAAGCCCGGAAAATATAGCCCGAACCGTCGACCAGATAGAGGTGATTGGAAGCCATGCGAGCGCCGTTCTAGAGCCTGTTCGCCCATCGTGGAAGCGCCCGCTTTTTCGCTTCGGGCGCAGGCACCGAAAGGATAGGTTCGGGGACCGAAACCAATGAAGGAAGCCCGATGCGCTCCGCCAGCTTCGCCTTGTTTGCCCTCTCGATCCTTATCGCCGCGCCGGCCGAGGCTACGCCTGGCGCCGCGATCAAAGCCGCGGTCGCCAACCCCGCCCGGCTCGATTCGGACAAACCCCGCGACAAATATCGCCATCCGGCGGAGACGCTCGGCTTCTTCGGCATCCAGCCCAGTCAGACGGTGATCGAATATAGTCCGGGCGGCGGCTGGTACACGCGCATCCTGATGCCTTTGCTCGTCCACGGCCATTATATCGCCGTCGTCGGCAACACGCCCCGCGCGATCGAAGGCGCACGAAAGCTGATCGCGCCGCTCCCCGGCGGCGCCCGTGCCGACGTGAACGGCTTCGACATTGCCGCCGCGACCATGGCGAAGCCGAACAGCGTCGATCGCGTGCTCACCTTCCGCAACATCCACAATCTGCTGATGCCCGAGGATGGCGGCGCCAAGGATGGCTCGGTCGCGCGCGCCTTCTTCCGCGCTGCTTTCAAGGCCCTGAAGCCGGGTGGAATGCTGGGAGTCGTGGATCATCGCCTGCCCGAGAAAGCGGACGTCACGCGCGAGCAGACCAGCGGCTACGTCAAGCGCTCGACCGTGATCCGGCTCGCGACCGAAGCGGGCTTCAAGCTTGCGGGCGAGAGCGAGATCAATGCCAATCCCAAGGATACGGCCGACTGGCCCAACGGCGTGTGGACGCTCCCGCCGACGCTTTCGCAGAAGGACCAGAGCCGCGCCAAATATCTCGCGATCGGCGAAAGCGACCGCATGACGCTCAGGTTCATCAAGCCACGCTGACCTTCGTCTCCCCTCCCGCTTGCGGGAGGGGAACGCGCTACGGCATCAGCACCGTATCGACCGCCCGCGCCTTGGTCTCGGGATAATCCAGCGTGTAGTGAAGTCCGCGGCTCTCCTTGCGGCGCAGCGCCGACTTCACGATCAGGGTCGCGACGACGATCAGGTTCCGTAATTCGATCAGGTCCGTCGTGATGCGATAATTGCCGTAATAATCCTCGACTTCCTGCGCGAGCAGGGCGGCGCGATGCAGCGCGCGTTCGAGCCTTTTCGTGGTGCGGACGATGCCGACATAATCCCACATGAACCGGCGGATTTCGCGCCAATTGTGCTGGACGACGATATCCTCGTCCGAATCGCGCACGCGGCTTTCGTCCCAGGGCCGGATCGCGTCGGGCTCGGGCAGGTCCGCGAAATGGCTGAGGATATGCTTCGCCGCCGCCTCGCCGAACACGAAGCATTCGAGCAGCGAATTCGACGCGAGCCGGTTGGCGCCGTGCAGCCCGGACTGCGTCACCTCGCCCGCGGCATAAAGCCCGGGCAGGTCGGTACGCCCGTCGAGATCGATCACCACCCCGCCGCACGTATAATGCATCGCGGGCACGACCGGGATCGGCTCCTTGGTGATGTCGATGCCCAGCCCGGCGAGTTTCGTGCGGATCGTCGGGAAATGCTGTTCGATGAATTCGGGCGATTTGTGGCTGATGTCGAGATGGACATAGTCCAGGCCGAGCCGCTTGATCTCATGGTCGATCGCGCGCGCGACGATATCGCGCGGGGCGAGTTCGGCGCGGGGATCGAAATCGGGCATGAAGCGGTGGCCATTCGTCGGCAGCTTCAAGATGCCGCCCTCGCCGCGCATCGCCTCGGTGATCAGGAAATTCTTGACCTCCAGATTGTAGAGGCAGGTCGGGTGGAACTGGTTGAATTCCATGTTCGACACGCGGCAGCCCGCGCGCCACGCCATCGCGATCCCGTCGCCCGAGGCGCCGCGCGGAGCAGTCGAATATTGATAGACGCGCCCCGCCCCGCCCGTCGCCAATATCGTCGCGCGCGCGGTGAACAAAGCGACATGCCCGGTCGTCCGGTGGAGCGCGTAGACGCCGCGCACCCGCCCATCGCCCGAATAGCGGACCGCATGGCGTCCGGTGACGAGGTCGATCGCGACCATGTCGGTGATCAGGCTGATATTGGGGTGCGCGTGCGCGGCTTTCTCCAGCGCCAGCTGCACCGCGCGGCCGGTTGCATCGTCGACATGCACGATGCGGCGATGACTGTGCCCGCCCTCGCGCGTCAGGTGCCAGCGATCATGCCCCTCCCCTTCTGTCGGGTTGAACGGCACGCCCAATTCGGCCAGCCGCTCGATCGCGGCAGGCGCATGCTCGACCACGAATTCGACGGTCTTGCGGTCGTTGAGCCCCGCCCCGGCGATCATCGTGTCGTCGATATGGCTCTCGAACGTATCGCCCGGCTCCAGCACCGCCGCGATCCCGCCCTGCGCATGCGCGGTCGAGCCTTCGGACAGTCCGGCCTTGGCCAGCACCGCCACCTTGAGATGATCCGCCAGGTTGAGCGCCGCGGTCAGCCCCGCCGCGCCGGACCCGATGATCAGGACGTCGTAATTATGATGAGCCATCAGCCGTCACCCCGGCGGAGGCCGGGGCCGCTGGAGACAATGGCGACCTCGGTTATCAACTCCTGCGGCCCCGGCCTCCGCCGGGGCGACGAATTACGATTATGCATCGATCGGCGCCCGCGTCAGGTTGAGGAACACGTCCTCTAGATCGGCCTCGTGCGTCGAGACGTCGACGATGCCCAGCCCCGCCTCCTGGAGCGCCGCCAGCACCTCGCCCGCATTCACCTTGTCCTTGGAGTAAGTGATCACCACCGATCGCTCGTTCTTGAGCTCGATCTTCTCGAAGCAGGGTGCCTGCGGCGCGGCGGAAAGGTCGCGGTCGACCGTCACCGTCACCGCTTTCTCCTGCGCCATCGCCAGCAATTCGCGCGTCGGCCGGTTGGCGATCACCTGGCCGTGATTGATGATCGCGATTCGGTCGCAAAGCTCCTCGGCTTCCTCCAGATAATGCGTCGTCAGCACCACCGTCACGCCATCCGCGTTCAACTTGCGCACATATTCCCAGAGCTGCTGGCGCAATTCGACGTCCACGCCCGCGGTCGGCTCGTCGAGCACCAGCACCGGCGGATTATGCACCAGCGCCTTCGCCACGAGCAGCCGCCGTTTCATGCCCCCGGACAGCGACCGCGCATAGGCATTGGCCTTGTCGTCGAGATAGACCGCGCGCAGCAATTCCATCGAGCGCCGCTCGCTCTTCGGCACGCCATAGAGCCCGGCATAAAGCTCCAGCATTTCGAACGGCGTGAAGAAGGGGTCGAACACGATCTCCTGCGGCACGATCCCGATCGAGCGCTTGGCGTTGCGCGGATGCTCGTCAATGTCGAAACCCCAGATCGAGGCCTGGCCCGACGTCTTGGTGACCAGCCCCGCGAGGATGTTGATCGTGGTCGATTTGCCCGCGCCGTTGGGGCCGAGCAGCCCGAAAATCTGGCCCTGCGGCACGTCGAGCGTGACATCGGTCAACGCCTGCTTGCCGCCCTTATAGATCTTGGTGAGGCCCCGAAGACTGATCGCCGCATCGCTCATGGGATGAGCGCATAGAACCGGATCGCCGTCTGTGGAAGCGGTCAAGTCTCGCCGGCGCGCGAACGGGAATCGTTGCGACGCACTCTTTTGACCACGGTCAATGTTGCACCTGCACAATACCCGTAGTCCAGCCCCGTCACGCACCAGGGAGTAGAAAATGCGTCGCTTGTTCGTTGCCGTGCCCGTCCTCGCCGCCGCGGCGCTGGCGGGCGCCCCCGCCGCCGCCGAAACCGGCCAGTGGATCGTTCGCGCGCGTGCCATCCTGGTCGCCCCGAACGAGAAGACCGGTCCGGTCCAGCCGACCTTCCCGACCGGCCACACCTCGGTCGACAATGCCGTCACGCCGGAACTCGACTTCACCTATATGGCGACCAAATATTTCGGCGCCGAGCTGATCCTGGCGACCACCAAGCATCATGTTACGGGCGAAGGCGCATTGGCCGGGGTCGGCCGCCTCGCCGGCACCTGGGTGCTGCCGCCCACGCTGACCGCGCAATATCATTTCCTGCCCGATGGGACGGTGCGGCCTTATGTCGGCGCGGGCGTCAACTACACGATCTTCTATAATACCAAATCGACGAGCGCGCTCGAGAGCGCGATCGGCAAGACCAAGGTCGGCCTGTCGGACAGCGTCGGCTGGGCGGGTCAGATGGGCATCGACATCGACGTGACGAAGAAGATGTTCGTCAATCTCGACGCCAAATATATCCGCATCCGCACGCATGCCACGCTGACGACCGGAGCACTCGTCAACCGCGAGCGCGTCCATCTCGACCCACTCGTGCTCGGGATCGGGATCGGCACGCGCTTCTAGAGTTTGATTCAGCTTCGCTGATGCGGCACCGGCCCGGTTCAGCTTTGCTGAACCCGACTCTAAGGAGGAAACGGCCGGCCTTAACCAGCGACCAGGCGTAAGCCGGCTTGGTCGCGTATCGTGACCCCGCGCGCGCTGGGCAGCGCGATCAGGCCGGCCGCCTTGAGCTTCGTCAGCTGCCGGCTGACCGTCTCGATGGTCAGGCCGAGCAGGTCGGCGATCTGGCCGCGATTGAGCGGCAAGCTAAAGCTGATCGGGCCGTCCGACGTCGCGCGGCTGGCATGCGCGTCGCCGCGGCTCGCCATGTCGAGCAGGAAGCCGGCCACCTTTTCGCGCGCGCTTCGGCGGGCGAGCGTCAGCATCTGCGTCCGCGCGGTCGCGAGGACCGCAAACGCATGATTGAGCAATTCGCGTTCGAGCGCGGCATGATCCTCCATCAGCCGTTCGAACGGCCCACGCGGGAAGACGCAGATCTCGCTTGCCGCCAGCGCGGTGACGGTGAATTCGACCCGCTCCGCATAAGGCCGCCCGATGAAGTCGGACGGATAGAGCGTGCCGACGGTCTGTTCGCGGCCGTCCGCGGTGGCGGCGGTGAGCTTGAGCGCGCCGCGCAGCACGTTACCGCACGCTTCGGCAGGCTCGCCCGCCAAAGCCAGCGTCTCGCCCGCCGCGAGCCGCCGCCTGCGGCCGATACGGTTCAGCCCAACCAGCTCCGCATCCGAAAGCGTTCCGCAGAGCGCATGATCGCGGACCGAACATTCCGCGCAGGGCCTGGCTTCCTCCATGCGACCTGCATGCCATCGCAACCGCCGCCGGTCCCTCCGTAGAATTGCGTAATTTGACCGCGGTCAATGCGGTCCTTGTCGAGGCGAACCCGCCGCGCGTTTCCGTCGCCGCCGTGAATCGGGGTCAACGCAACGACTCCGACGAACGGGGAAACTCTTGGGCCGGCCGCTCGCAGCGCCCGTAGCTGGGCCATTCTCAATGCAAATGGCTGGGCCAAACGAAAAAAGGAACCAAAGGGCCATCCGGGAGTTGGCACGCCCGGACAATCGTGCCGCAATCAATCCCGCATGCTTGAGCACATAACGATCCGTCGCCGCAGTCTATCGACTTACCGCATAATGTTGCAGCGCGGCTACAGCCTGTATTTATTCGGCACCTAGCATGGCACTGGGCCTTCTCGCCTTTGTTGCAGCGTGATTAACGCGCTGCATAGCGGCCATTGCCAGCGCCTTCTCTTGCTGGCGGCCGGAAAGGGGAAAAAATTGGCACATCGCAACTTCCTACGCGCCACCTCCGCGCTGGCGGGCGGCTTCACCTCCTTGGCCATCGGCCTGCTGCTCGCCGCTCCTGGTGCGGCGCAGACTGCGGCAAGCCCCAGTTCCGCATCACAAGGTGGCGCCGCCACCGTTCCGGCGACCCCGGACGCGACGGGCGCCGATGCCGGAGGCGAAGTGGTGATCACCGGCACGCGCATCGAGCGCCCCGACCTCACCTCGAGCAGCCCGGTCGCCTCGCTCAACGCGGCCGCGCTCAAGACGAACAATACGGTCACGGTCGAGGAGATCCTCAACCAGAATCCGCAGTTCGTCCCTTCGACCAACTCCGCCAGCAATAATCCGAGCGACGGCACCGCGACGCTCGACCTGCGCGGCCTCGGCTCGCAGCGCACGCTCGTCCTGATCGACGGCAAGCGCGCGCCCTCGTTCGACCCGGAAGGCAAAGTCGACGTGAACACGATTCCGACCGCGCTCATCAAGCGCGTCGACGTGCTCACCGGAGGCGCATCGGCAGTCTATGGGTCGGACGCGATCGCGGGTGTGGTCAACTTCGTCCTCGACGATCGCTTCACCGGTCTGCGCGCGGACGGCAGCTCCCAGATCACGACCTACGGCGACGGCGCCCAATATGACGGCAGCCTTACCGGCGGCATCAAGCTCGGCGAGCGCGGCAACCTCGTCGTGTCGGGGGGCTGGTCCAAGCGCGAAGGCGTTAAATATAGCGCACGGCCGCACAACGCCAACGCGCTCGATTCGAGCGATCTCGTTTCCAGTGCGGGCTCTTCCAATACCAACCCGACTGTGTTCGATATGCCGAACGGCGACCAGTTGCAGGTCAATAGCAGTGGCGCGCTTGTCCCGATCTACAATCTCTATAACTTCACCCCGGTCAATTACGCGCAGACGCCGTTCGAGCGCTACAACATCATGGCGCTGGCCCGCTACGATCTGACGGATGGCATCGAATTCTTTGGCCGTGCCAATTATGTCCACCTGAAGGTCAAGGCCACGCTCGCACCAACCGCAACCGCAGGTTACACATTCGATATCTCGCCCGATAATCCGTTTCTGACCGCTGGCGAGCGCGAGGCCTTCTTCGGTCCCGGCGCGGCGCTCAACGACGATGGCACCACCACGGTCGGCATTCGCCGCCGCATGACGGAAACGGGCGGCCGCATCCAGAATTTCATCAGCAAGAATTATCAATTCCTCGGCGGCCTGCGCGGCAATATCGGCGGCTACAAGTGGGAAGTGTTCGGCCAATATGGCGAAACCAAGCGCCATCAGGATCTGCTCAACGATCTGTCCTACAATGCGCTTACGCAGGCGATCGATGCGGTTCAGGGCCCGAACGGCCCGGTATGCCGCGATCCATCGAACGGTTGCGTGCCGATCAACGTCTTCGACACCGGAACCATTCCCGCCAACCAGCTCGGCTTCGTGCTGCGCAACGGCGCGGTCGACACCAAGACGACCCAGCTCGTGTTCGGCGCGGATGTGTCGGGCGACGTTCCCTTCCTCAAGAGCCCCTTCGCCGACCTGCCGGCGGCGGTCTCGATCGGCGTCGAATATCGGCGCGAAAAGGCCAGCAACATCGCCGACCCGGCTTATGCGTCGGGTGACCTCATCTATTACGGCCAAGGACAGAGCATCACGGGCAGCTACAATACCAAGGAAGCCTATATCGAGCTGAAGATGCCGCTGATCCAGGACCGGCCCTTTATCCGCTCCTTCAATATCGAGGCGGGCTACCGTTACTCCGATTACTCGACCGTGGGCGGCGTCCACACCTACAAGGGCGGTGCGGACTGGACGCCCGTCGAGGGCGTTCGCTTCCGTGGCATCTACCAGCGCGCGGTGCGCGCGCCCAATGTCTTCGAATTGTTCTCGCCGGTCGTCGGCACCACCGGCAGCCTGTCACACGATCCGTGCGCCGGCGCCAACGTGCCCGCCACGATCGCGGCCATCTGCATCGCGCAGGGTGCGCCTTCGGTCGGCAACATCCCTGAGCCGATTTCCGGACAGATCAACGTCTTCGCCGGCGGCAATCCCAATCTTAAAGCGGAGAAGTCCGACACCTATACGCTCGGCGTGGTTGTCAATCCGCCGCAACTCCGGGCGCTTTCCTTCTCGGTCGATTATTTCAACATCAATATCGCCAATGCGATCGACAAGACCCCGCCGCAGATCACGATCGATCAATGTTTCAACGTCTCGCAGAGCGCCACCAGCGCCGTCTGTCAGAGCATCAAGCGCAACCCCCTCAACGGTTCACTCAGCGGCAACCTGATCTACGGCGTCCCGCAGCTGCTGGGCAACATCGCCAAGAAGAAGACCGACGGCATCGATGCGAGCGTAAGCTACAATGGCGGCATTCCCAGCCAGTTCCACTATGCGCTTTCGTTCGCGGGCACTTACACGTTCAACTTCAAGCAGTCGGGGGTACAGTGCGCAGGCCGCTTCGGCAGTTCCTGCAATATCGAGCCGATCCCGCACTGGAAGCACACGGCTTCGGTCAATCTGGGTTGGAACGGCGTCGATCTGCAGACCCGCTGGCGCTATATCGGCGCGGTCCGCGAGGACGCCGGCACCGACATCCTGAAGTCGCGTATTCCAAGCTTCAGTTATTTCGACGAGACTGTCGGTGTCGATGTCGGCAAGCAATTCACCCTGCGTTTCGGCATCCAGAACATCTTCAACAAGAAGTCGCCGATCGTAGGGGATACGGTCGGTAACGATTTCATAGCTGGCAGCACCTTCCCGATCACCTATGACGTGATCGGTCGTACCTTCTTCGCGGGCTTCACCGCGAAGTTCTAAAAATCGGTTCTGCCGGGCGGCAAGCCGCCCGGCAGACGCTCTCGGAGGCATGGTTGGTCACCGGAACGAGACTGTTCCTGCACAAGGTCGACGCTGCCAGGCACATCGGAACATTCGTGCGTACCTCCGCGGCCGCCCTGCGCGCCGCGCCCTTCCTCGATGGACGCACATGCTATTGGAAAGGCGCGCCAGCCGAGCGGGACATCGGGCCCGCCGCAGGGCAGCCTCCGTCCTTCAATCGCTACATCTTTCACGTCGGCTTCTGCGGATCGACCCTGCTGTCGCGGTTGCTCGACCAGCCCGGGCGAACCTTGGTCCTGCGCGAGCCGCAGAGCCTGACCGATTTCGCCGCATATCGATCGGCCTTGGCCCGCGAAGGCCTGCATGATCCCAATCTGTTGCCGTTGCTCGCGACGGTGGCCGCATCCCTCCATCGGCCGTGGCGGCCCGACGAAAGCGTGGTCGTCAAGCCGTCCAACTGGGTCAATGTCCTGCTCCCGGACCTGGTCGGCCCTCCCTCCACGCGGGCCCTGTTCCTGACGATGGAGCGGCGCGCCTTCGTCCGCGCGATCCTGCGCGGCGGCGGCGCCCGGATCGCATTCGCGGCACGCGCGGCCGTCCACATATCCCATATGGACGAAGCGAATGCGGAGCTGGTGGCGAAGGCGCTTGCGCGCGCCGCCGACGACGATGACCGGCTCTTGACGCTGGCGGTCTTGCTCTACGACTTTCAGCTCGCGTGTTTCTCCGCCGCGGCGCATGCCGGGGGCTGGTCACCCGCGCACTGGCTCACGCTCGAAGAGCTGCGAACCGATCCCGCAGGCGCGCTCCACGCCGCGGCGCTGGCGCTCGATATCGATCCGCCTCCTGGCCGTGCCCTGACGGAGCATGCCAAGCAGCCGGGCATGGCTTATTCCGCAATTGCCGAAGCCGAGCAGGACGCGGCGATCGAAGCCGCGCATGGCGCCCGCATTACCCGCGCTTTGGCCTGGATCGACGGCATCGTCGCGGCGTGACCGCCGAACGGCCCTTCGGGCTCGCGAGCGTCACGCAGCCGTTCGCAGCCAGCCCGTAACCGAAATTCGCGCGGCCCCGGCATAAGGCGCGACATAACTCACGCTGTGCGGCTGGCCGACGGCAAAGAGGCTCAGCGTGTTGAAGCGCGGCACGAACGTATCGATGATTCCCCCCTCCGGTCCGTTGAAGAGCAGAAGCCCGCCCCATTCGGGCAGCCAGTCGGGCGTCAGGCTCAGCACATAAGCGAGCGAGCGGCCCTTGCCGGCCGCGTCATCATCGTGACGCGTGAGGAAATCGCCGCTGGTATAGCGGGTCGCCTGGGCATCGGCGAAGTCGAATGCGAAGCCCGGCGCGACTTCGCGGAAGCGGGCAATCGTCGCGGGGGCGTTCATCAATCGGGCAAAGCCGAACAGCGGATCCTCGTCCTCCGACGCCGGCTGGAGCTGGTCCGGCACCCGGATCAGATCGTACCGAAACCGAAAGCCGCGCGTGGCCTCGGAATGAAGCGCCTGATCCAGCATCGTCTTTTGCGCGCGAGGCATGCGATCGAGCTCGTCGCACGCGGTCTCGAATACCTTGGGCCCGGCGCTGATCACGTGGCGCCAATCCCGCCGATCGATCAGCGCGGCATGCAGCGCGCTGGCGGAGTCCGTCGAAAGGAAGCCCGGAATCTGGACGCGTTTGATGGCGGCAAAACGATGTGACGCCGCATCCCAGTCGATCCCGTCATTCACCGTGATACGATCGGCCATCCGGCCTCCATATTGGCTAAGCGTCTTCGTCTCCATTCAATTTCATTGCGATGCGTGCCGGCCGCGCGCGCGACGCGCCTCCATCATCGCCCCATTCGATCCGCACATCCGGGTCTTGCTCGGAAGCGCGCCGCCGGGCCGCTTCTCTCGCAAATCGCGCCGGATCGAGCCGCTCCAACGCCCACGCCGCCGCGCCGCGCACCACCGGCGTAGGATCATCCAGCAACGCCAACACCCGCGCCAGCAATTCCGGCAGCCCGCTATTCCCCGCCGCGATCAGCGCGTTGCGGATCATGCGGTCGCGCCCGATCCGCTTGATCGGCGAACCCGAAAAAATCTGGCGGAAGCTCGCATCGTCGAGCTGCAGCAGGTCGCCCAATTCCGGCGCCGCCAACTCCGCCCGCGCCGCGAAGGCGCGGTTCGCCGCCGCCGCATCGGCGAACTTGTTCCACGGACAGACCGCGAGGCAATCGTCGCAGCCATAGATGCGGTTGCCGATCGCCTCCCTGAACTCGTGCGGGATCGGCCCCTTATGTTCGATCGTGAGATAGGAAATGCAGCGCCGCGCATCGAGCTTGTAGGGCGCGGGAAAGGCGTCGGTCGGACAGGCGGCGAGGCAGGCGCGGCACGATCCGCATTTCATCTCACCGGGGGAATCCGGCTCCAGCTTCAGCGTCGTCATGATCGCGCCGAGCAACAGCCAACTCCCCTCCTCGCGGCTGACGAGGTTGGTATGCTTCCCCTGCCAACCCAGCCCCGCGGCTTCGGCGAGCGGTTTTTCCATCACCGGCGCGGTGTCGACGAACACCTTGAGGTCCGTATCCGGCACCTGCGCGACCAGCCACCGCGCGAGCGCCTTCAGCCCCTTCTTGACGATGTCGTGATAGTCCTGCCCCTGCGCATAGACCGATATCCGCCCCACGCCCGGCGTGTCCGCCAGCGCCAGCGGATCGTGCGGCGGCGCATAGCTCATGCCGAGCATGATCACCGATTTGACCTCCGGCCACAGCGACGCCGGGCTGCCGCGCTGATGCGCGCGCTCCTCCATCCACAGCATGTCGCCATGCGATCCCGCGTCCAGCCATTCGCGCAAGCGCGCCGCCGCCTCCGGCGCGGCATCCGCGCGCGCGATCCGGCAATCGGCGAATCCCAGCGCGCGCGCCTCCGCCTTGATCGCGGCCTCGATGGAAAGGGGGGCTGACACTGACCTATATTATCACATCGTCGCATCCCTGCTTGTATCGTGTAACCGCGATGCACATTTTTCACGAATAGGGCGTTGAACGAAGACTGCGGGAAGGGAATATCATGCGGATCTCACGGCGGGCGCTGCTTGGCGCCGGTACCGGCGCGATCGCCGGCGCCTGGCTCTGGCCCTCGGGCGGGGGCAGCGCGCCGCCTGCTTATGGGGTGACGCTGAGCGATGCCCAATGGCGCGCGAAGCTTTCGCCCGCTGCTTATGACGTGCTTCGCCACGCGGCCACCGAGCGGCCCTTCACCAGCCCCTTGCTCAACGAGCATCGCAAGGGCGTCTTCGCCTGCGCGGGCTGCGCGTTGCCGCTCTTCTCGTCCGCGACCAAGTTCGAAAGCGGCACCGGCTGGCCGAGCTTCTGGGCGCCGCTCGCGCATGCGGTCCTGCAGAGCGCCGACAATTCGCTCGGCATGGACCGGACCGAGGTCCATTGCCGGCGTTGCGGCGGCCATCTCGGCCATGTCTTCGACGATGGTCCCAAACCCACCGGATTGCGCTATTGCATGAACGGCGTGGCGCTCAGTTTCACTCCAACGAAAGCCTGACCCTTGTTTCAGAAGTTGCGTACGCACGCCGGGAGGCGCGGATGAGCCAGATCACGCCGGTCATTCTGTCCGGAGGTTCGGGCACACGGTTGTGGCCGCTGTCCCGCACCGGGCGGCCCAAGCAGTTGCTGAGTCTCACCGGCGCCGAAACGATGCTGCAACTGACCGCGCGCCGCGTGCCGGCAAGCGAGGGCTTCGCCGCACCGATCGTGGTCGCCAATGCCGCGCATGCCGACATGATCGAGCAGCAGCTCGAACAGGCCGGGATCGACGACGCCACGCTGATCCTCGAGCCTGTCGGCCGCAACACCGCGCCCGCGATCGCGCTCGCCGCGCTCGCGCTGCCCCGCGACGCGCTCATGCTGGTGATGCCGAGCGACCATGTGATCCAGGACGTGTCCGCCTTCCGCCAGGCGATCGCGGCGGCGACGCCTTTGGTCGAGCAAGGCTGGCTCGCCACCTTCGGCATCACCCCCGATGGTCCCGAGACAGGCTATGGCTATATCGAACGTGGCGAGATGCTCGCGCCAGGCGTCGCGCGCGTCGAAAGCTTCGTCGAGAAGCCCGACCGCGACACGGCCGAGGCCTATCTCGCCACCGGCCGCTACAGCTGGAACGGCGGCATCTTCCTGTTCGGCGCGGGCACCTATCTCGACGCGCTCGAACGCCACGCCTCCGACATGCTCGCCGCCGTCAGGAAAGCGATGGATGCCGCGACGCGCGAGGGCAATCGCGTCTTCCCCGAACGCCACGCTTTCGCCGCCTCGCCGGGCCAGGCGGTCGATTATGCGGTGATGGAGAAAGCGGACAGGGTCGCGGTCGTGCCGGTCGAGATGGGCTGGTCCGATGTCGGAAGCTGGGACGCACTCCACGCAATTTCCGACCAGGACGATCTTGGCAACACCAGCCATGGCGAGGTCTTCGCGATCGACACCAAGCGCTGCATGATCCGCGGCGAGGGCCCGGTCGTGGCGGCGGTCGGGGTCAAGGACCTGATCGTGATCGCCACCCCCGACGCGGTCCTGATCATGCCCCGCGGCGCCAGCCAGGAGGTCAAGCGCGCGATCGAGGCGCTCAGGAAAGACGGCCACATCACGCTCGACCGCGCACTCTAACTGTTTCGGGGCGCTGAAACGCTACCTTCGCCCATCGGAACCCCGAACGGTGGATGGAATGGGGGCGCCACCGAAAGCCGGCAGCGCCCCCAAACATTCCAACTTCATACTCAATAATGGAAGCGGAATTCCACGCCCGCGCGCCGCGGCGTCAGCACGCCGTGCGCATAGTAACGTTCGACCACGTCGGTACGGACCTGATTGAACGAGCTCACGTCGTTGGCGACAGCCGTCACCGCATATTTGTCGAAGATATTGTCGATGAACAGGCCGACCTCGAACGCCTTGTCGTGGTAGGTCAGCGCGGCCCGGTGGGTCGTATAAGACGGCATGATCTCGCCGGATCCACGAAGGCCGACGCGTGAGTAGATGTTGCCTTCATAGGTCGAGGCCCAGCTGAACTCGATGTCGCGTCCGCCGCTGAGCGGATAGGTATAGGTCGCCTGGACCGCGCCCGAATTCTTGGCCGAGCCCGGCATGCGATCGCCCGCCTTGGCGTCGTAACCCACGCCCTGGCTGACCACCAAAGCAGCCACGTCCTCGGTCAGATGTGCGTCGACATAGGAATAGGTAGCCTGCACCGTAAGCTCGGGAATGATCTTGAACGACCCGCTGAACTCGAAGCCCTTCGAGACCGCCTTGCCGCCATTCTTGATGATCCCGGTCGCGCCGTTGATCGTCTCGCTTGGAACCTGGATGCCGTTCCAGTTGACGTGGAACGCGTCCATGCTGAACTGCAGGCGCCGGTCGAGCAGCGACGCGCGCAGGCCAAGCTCCATGTTGCGCGTCTTGTCCGGGCCATAGGCAAGCTCGTTGGGAAGCGCGCAGACATTCTGGCCGGGCGGGAGCGGGAGAATGCAGGGCGCGACCCGGTTGACGTTACCCGTCCGATACCCGGTGCTGTAGGTGAAATAGGCCATCAGGTCGCTGCTGAACTTGTACGAGGTGTTGGCCTTCCACACGACGCCGTCCGATCCCGTCGCGCCGGATTTGACGCGGCTGGGAGCGAATTGGACGAGCGGATAGGGCGTGCGCTTGAGGCCGCCTCCGGTCAGCGGCGTCTCGGTGCCGCCCTTCGCGGACGCGTCATATTTGAAGTAGCGGATGCCGCCGGTGACCTGCCACGCCTTGGTGATGTGGAAGGTGCCCTCGCCATAGGCGGCCTTCTCCTTGGTCTCGGTGTTCACGAACGACAGATATTCGAGATCGTCGGGCCGATTGACCGCGATGAACTTCGCGTAACCGGGCGTGAACTCCTCATAGAAGCTCTTATATTTCAGATCGTTGTAGAAGCCGCCGATCACCCAGTTGAACGGCCCGCCATGGCTCGAAACCAGGCGCACCTCCTGGTTGACCTGCTTGTAGTCCGCGGTGCGTTCGTTGAACGAGGAGAATTGGGGGAAGGCTTCGTAGCCGTAATTGAGGTCGAGCAGCAGGTCGGTATTGTCGGACTGCCCCGTAATATGCTGCTTCGTGTAGGCCGTCGTGCTGACCAATTGCGCGATATCGAACAGGTTGAGGTTGAACTCGGCCGAGAAGAGATCCGACTTGCGGTTGGAAGGCTCGAGATAGCGCCACGGCCCTTCATATTTCCCGGTGCCCATCACCCCGGCACCATTCGCCTGGCGCCCATCCGTCTTGGTCTGCTGATGCGCGTAGGTCAGGTACAGCTTCAGGTTGGGATTATATTCCAGCAGCAACGAGTTGCGGGTGGTGAACGTATGCTCGAAATTGACGTCCTTCTTGCTCTTGAAGTTCGCCTTATAGTCCGCGGGGGTGCCGAACGAGGCGCCGGCACCGGTCGCGCTGCGCACCGGCTGCGGATCGGAAATACCGGGCGTCTGCAGCAGGTAATTATAATCGATGAAGCCGGGATTGTCGTAATAGCCGACCACCGAACGCAGCGCGATATGATCGGCGACGATCGGAACGTTGACCGTCACGTCGCCGACGGCGCCGATATCCTTGCTGTGCGATTCGATGAAGCTCCGGCCATGGAGATCCACCGAGAAACGATCGGTATTCGGCCGCCCCGGAATGTAGCGAACCGCGCCCGACAGCGTGCCGAGGCCGTACAAAGTACCCTGCGGTCCCTGCAGAACCTCGACGCGATCGATGTCGATCAGCTTGAAATCGACGTAGAGCGGAACCTCGCCGAGATAGACGCCGACCGCCGTATTTTCGTTCGCGCCGCCCGTGCTCGAGTCCGAGGAAGAGATGCCGCGCAGCACGATCTTGCCGGCCGAGTTCGGCCCGGTATCGGCAACGGTCACGCCCGGCGTGAAGGCCGCCAGCCCCTTGACGTCGTCGATGCGCTGCCGGCTGATCTGCTCGCTGCCGAGCGCCGAGATGTTCATCGGCGCGTCCTGGAGCGTCGTCCGGCGGCGGCTGCCCGTCACCACGATCTCGTTATTGCTGTTGCCGCTGCTGCTGGCAGCGTTTTCTCCCGGCGCCGCATCCTGCGCGAAGGCGGGCATTGCGGCAAACCCCATCAGGAATGTCGCGCCGAGTAATGTCGTACGGGAAATGCGTGCCATGACCTTTAGCCCCCTTTGTGCTCTGAAACTCGCCACTCGCGGGCATCTCTCCGATGGCGCTCTCGGGCGCCTTTTGGCCGGCTCTTCGCTCGGCCCTCAATCAGCATGGATCGACGGGCACAGGCGGCCCATACGTCGTTCGCGCAATCCGGCCGGATGGCCTCCAGACCGTTTTCGTTAGGCCAGAGCTCCCTCTCCCCAAGGGGGTGTGTCGCCGTTTTGGTGACTGTCCGGGGGACAGTCACTCGGCGACACAGGCTGGGGTGAGGGGGAGCGAGCCGCAGGCGAGCGCCTGGACTCATCGCGCGGGACACCCTCACCCAACCCTCTCCCTGAAGGGAGAGGGCTTTCGCTGTCGGCTCCAAGTCAGAGAAAACGACTCTAATCATAACGGTACGGATTTGTGTCGATCGTGGTCGTTCCGCGGGTCTGGTTGCAGAGGAAGACCGTGCCCGTGTAGTAAATGCCGGGCTTGGTGATCGTCTTCGCGTAGGCATAAGCTTCGCGAAGCTGCTGCACCGTCATATGCACGGGTGCCTCGTCCGGCTGGTAGGTCATGCCATAGGCATAATCCTGCCCGTCCTTGCTGATCTCGACATGGCATCCCATGACGTGCGTGACCGGGTGCGTATCGCAGAAGTCGATCAGCCGCTTCATGCTGTCGAACCACGGCTGCCAGAAGCTGATATAGCAACGCCCGCGGTAGAACATGTCGCCGGTGAACAGGATCTGCGTATAGCTGTCGTAATAAGCGAATTCGGAGATGACGTGGCCGGGCGAGCCCCAGATCAACACTTCGCGCCCGCCAAGGTCGAGCGAAACCCTCTGCTCGGGGAAGTTCGTCATCCCCCAGAAACCCAGCATCTCTTCATGGGTCAGGCCCATGTAGCGCGTGTTGGGCCGGTCCGCGAACTGGTTGGTCGCCGCGAAATGGTCCGCGTGGAGATGGGTGAACGCGACCAGTAGCTCCAGGCTTGCCGGGTCGCGATTGTTGCGGCGGCACCAATCCTCGATGCACCCGTCGACGACGCCGCGCAGGTCCCAGTCGTTGCGCAGCTGGACGAACCCCTCGTCCAGCAGGAGAACCCGATCGTTCCCGAAATAGAGCGGCGCGAACGGCGCCTCGTAGCTATAGGCCTTGTTCTGCCGCAGAATCGCGGTGTGCGCATTGTACCAATGGACGTGGACCGGCGGATCCTTGTTATCCATGCAGGACGGCGATCCGCAGATCCATTTGTCGGGGAAACTGCCGGGCGCGGGAAGGTTGGCCTTGAAGTCGATCGGCGCGGGCCGGCCGACCGCGACCGCCGCATCGGCGAGCCCCGCCAGCGCCGCGCCCGAAAATGTCGCCGCGGCGGCGACGGCGGGCGTGGTCAGGAAGGTTCGACGATCCATGGCTTTTCCTCGTCGCGTCAGAAGGGGCGTGGCGGGGTGATGTTGGGGACGTCCGACGGCCAATCCGACGTCCGCTGATCGGGGCTGACTCCGTTCAGCAGCACGAAGTCGGGGCGGATCAGCATCGTCTCCTTGCCCTGGACCGCGCGCGCATAGAGCAGCAGCTCGTCGATCAGCGCCGGATCCATCTCGAGCAGCCGCTCATAGGGTTTGTAGGTTGCGAACCGCGGATAATAGCGGCCCGGCACGAACATCATTTCGATATGGCCGCCGAACATCGCCTTCACCGGATGATCCGCGATGAAGGCCTTGATCCGCTCCAGCGAGGCGACGAAATCCTTGTCGTTGCCGATGTTGATCTTGCCCGGGAAGATCAGGTCTCCGGTGAACAGCAGGTCGCAATACGGGTCGTAGAAGCTGACCCCGTCCTTGTGCGTCCCCGGCGTCGGGATCACCTCGATCACGCGATCGCCAAGGTCGATCTTGCCGCGCCCGGCCGGCCAGCTGCCGCCCAGCCCGTAAAAGCGCTTCATCACCTCGAGCGGCCTGGGCACGAACACCGTGTCCGGCCGCCCCGCAAATTGCACGAGCCCCTGATTCTGCGCGACGTCCTCGCCCGACGTCAGCGCGATCGTCAGCGGCACCTTGCTCCGCCCGCGCGCCTGCGCCCAGCGCGTGATGATCGCGTCCACCGATTCGCGCAGCGGATAATGTTCGGCACGCGCGGTCGCGCCGGAATCGATCAGCAGCGCCCCCGCATTGCCGAACAGCAGATAGGTGAACGGCGCTTCCCAATGCACGCAGACGTTCTGGCGGAGCACGAACGTGTCTTCGTTATATTGGACCATCTGAACGCGCGGATCGCGGTTCTTGGCGGCGACGTTGGAGCCGTAGGTCCACCGCATCACGAACCTGCCCGGAGCCGGCTCGTCGCACTTGTAATCGTGAATCACCGGCGTGCTGCGATGCAGCGGCACGGCACTGTCGGTGTTCCGTGCGCCGGGGCGATTATAGGGAAGGTCGGGATTGCCGTTGGGATAGGCGCTGCCCGTCACCGACATGCTGTTGCCGGACAGAACTGGGCTATAGGTCGCCTTCTCCGGCATTAAATATCCCTCTACGCCAATGCGTTAGACAGTGCCCGCATCACTCTTTCGCCGTTCGCCTGGATCTTCTTGATGGCGTGGTAACCGAACCTATGGATATTACCGATTCGGACAAGAGTAATAATGACGTATTGATTACCGCCCGTTTTTGTTATATTGCACTGCCGAAATCACTGTATCCGGAAGACTCGGGGATACCCGGCGTTACGGCGCAGATCGCCCGCGGCGGGATCGGATGCGCAGGCCGGCCGCGGCCGCCGTCGACATCAAGAGCCTGATTATTACCGCCATTTTGGTGGGATCCCGATCGTTCCCGATGGTGCCAGCCGGGAAGCAAGCCCTTAAAGCACGACGGCAGAAACCAGCTTGGATCGCTCCTTGGGGATCACATCCGACCCCGTTCGTCCTGAGCGAAGTCGAAGGACGCTGCACGATGTGCCTCGACTCCGACGGCCGAACAAATTTTACGCCGTGGGCTGAGCGGGGCTGTGTCCGCTATTAGGTGGAAAGCTGCCATTTCCAGTCTCAATTCACGACGGGTCGAACCACCCTCCACCGTGCTTCCGCACAACCGCGCCACTTACAGAAGCCCGCTCCGATTATCTCATTACGGACCCATGCGACCCGGTCCGCTGGGGCCCCCGGCTCGAACTGAACGACTATCCTGCCTTTGCCACGCGACACTCGCGCCTTTTCAGTCAGATATTCTGACAACATGGCGGCATCGATAGACTGCCCGTTCCATAGAAACCCACCCGATCTGGGAACTTCCAATAACTCACCATTGAGCAACACCGAGGTGTCGTCGGCCGGAAAGGGAGCGGCTTTGGCTATGTCAGCGGCAGATGGGGGACTGCGTGGGTGATCGGCTTCTCCGCAGCTAACGAGCGACATGGCGCCAATGGTGACCGCGAGAATGCGCATGCACGCGAGCATGCCACCCCAGCCGAACGTCCGCAATTGGTTCGAAAGCGGTCGCTCCAGGCATGAACTCACGACCTGTTTCGGCGCCCCGCCGCCCTTATGCCGCCGTCCATCCCCCATCGATCGACAAATTCGCCCCCGTGATCGACGCGCTCTCGTCCCGGCACAGATGCAGCAGCAACGCCGCCACCTGATCGACCGTCACGAACTGCTTGGTCGGCTGTCCTGCGAGCAGCACGTCGTTCATCACCTGCTCGCGCGTTAGCCCGCGCGCCTTCATCGTGTCGGGAATCTGGGATTCGACCAGAGGCGTCCAGACATAGCCCGGGCTGATGCAATTGACTGTGATGCCCTTGGTCGCGACCTCGAGCGCCACCGTCTTGGTCAGCCCCGCAATGCCATGCTTGGCCGCGACATAAGCCGACTTGAAGGGCGAGGCGACCAGGCTGTGCGCCGACGCGGTGTTGACGATCCGCCCCCACCCCTTCGCCTTCATGTGCGGCAAGGCGGTGCGGATCGTGTGGAAGGCTGAGACCAGGTTGATCGCGATGATCTGGTCCCATTTTTCCGGCGGAAATTCGTCGATCGGCGCGACATGCTGGATGCCGGCATTATTGACCAGGATATCGACCCCGCCCAATTCGCGGGCGCAGGTCTCGACCATCGCCACGATCTCGTCGGGCTTGGACATATCGGCCGGGGAATAAAGCGCGCCGGCCTTGCTCGCCTGCGCCAGCGCCTTCCGCTCGGCCTCGATTGCCGCCGCGTCGCCAAAGCCGTTGATCATCACCGCCGCGCCCTGCGCCGCGAGCGCCTGTGCGCAGGCGAGCCCTATGCCCGAGGTCGATCCGGTGATGAGCGCGGTCTTGCCTTTCAGGAACATATTTGCCTCTTCTATGAGCGACGCGGACGGGTTGATAAATCGAACCGTAGATGGCGGCCCTTTCGCGTCAAGGCGGGTGCAACCTGCTATCGGCCGGAAGGTTGTTCGCCCAGACAAGGAGCCTGTTCATGCGCCTCGACGATTATCGGGAAAGCGAAAATGTCGAGCAGGACAGCGGCCGCTCCGGTTTTGGCGGGTTCGGCGGCGGCGGCGGCGGGCTCGGCTTGCTCTTCGCGCTGGTCGGCAGCCGCTTCGGGATCGGCGGCATCATCATCCTGGTGCTGGGCATGTTCCTGTTCGGCCTCAATCCGTTCGGCGGCGGCGGCCAGATGGTCGGCCAGTCCCCGCAAGTCGCCAGCCAGAGCGCGGCGCAGGTCTGCGCGAACAACGGCGCGGCGGGCCATTTCTCCTGCCGCGTGCTCGCCAGTACCGAGGATACGTGGGGCCGCCTGTTCCAGGCATCGGGCCAGACCTACGCGCCGCCCCGCCTCCATTTTTATTCGCGGCAGGGCAATTCGGGCTGCGGCGAGGCGATGTCGGCGATGGGGCCCTTCTACTGCCCGAGCGACCAGCGCATCTATCTCGACACCGAGTTTTTCGACGAGCTCCAGTCGCGCTTCCACGCCGCGGGCGATTTCGCGCAAGCCTATGTAATCGCGCACGAGGTCGGCCATCATGTCCAATATCTGACCGGCATCGCCGACAAGGTCCGGCGCGGGCAGCAGGCCTCGGACGAGGCCGGCGCCAACGCCTTGCAGGTGCGGATGGAGCTACAGGCCGATTGCTATGCCGGCGTCTGGGCCGCCAACGCGAAGGACGCACATGGCCAGGCGCTGCTCGAACCGGGCGATGCGGAGGAAGGCCTGCGCGCCGCCAACGCGATCGGCGACGACACGCTCCAGCGCTCGGCCGGCCGCACCCCGGTTCCCGACAGCTTCACCCACGGAACCTCGGCCGAACGCGTCGCCTGGCTCAAGCGCGGCCTCACGACCGGCGATCCGTCCCAATGCGACACCTTCGCGGGATCGATCGACCGGTAGCCTGATCACTCCCCCTTCCCCGGCGTAAGCCGGGGCCGGCACCGCGCGTCAGTGCAGATGCCGCAGCTTGTCCGGATTGCGAACGACGTAGATCGCGGTGATCCTGCCCTCGTGGATATCGAGTGCGGTCGTCGAGAACTCACCGTCGGTCTCGCGGCTCACAAAGCCCGGCAGTCCGTTGACGAAGCTTACTCTGACGAGCTTTGACGTCTCCCTGCTGATCGCATTGGCGAGCATCGCATAGAAATTCATGGCCGCGTCGAAACCGACGATCGGCTCCAGCGCTGTGGGACGCTTGCCGCCGCCGTCCGCATATATGCTCACGTCGGCGGCGAGCAGCGATCTGAGCGCGCCCAGGTCGCCGTTTCGGGACGCATCGTAGAATGCCTGTGCGATCTCCAGCGCGCGCTGTTTTTCGATCTGGAATCGCGGTCGCGCCTCGCGAATGTGCGACCGAGCGCGTGCCGCGAGCTGGCGACAGGCGGCAATTTCCCGCTGCAGGATCGAGGAGATCTCCTCGAACGGGATGCCGAAAATATCGTGCAGCAGGAAAGAGGCGCGCTCGAGCGGGCTCAGCCGTTCCAAAGCGATCATGAGCGGAAGGGTGATGTCGTCTTCCGCCTCATCATCGATGGTCGGCTCGGGCAGCCAGATCCCCTCATAGGTCTTTCGCTCCCGCTGAGCGGACCTGAGCTTATCCAGGCAGAGCCGGGTGACTGTTCGATGCAGGAACGCCTCGGGATCGCGGACCTCGCGGCGGTCGGCCGAGACCCAACGGATGAACGCCTCCTGCACCATGTCCTGCGCGTCATGCACCGATCCGAGCATACGATATGCCACCCGCACGAGTTTGGGCCGCAGCCGGTCGATGGCACCGGCTGCCCGTTCCCCGGCCTCGGGCGTCATCACGCCGCGGCGGCCGCCTGCGCCTTGAGCGCCGCGGGGTCAGCCCACCCTCCGAAACCCACCGCAATCCGGTTCCAGCCGTTGATCACGTTGATCACCATCGTCAGCGCGACCTGCTCCTCGTCGCTGAAATACGCCTTGAGCTCCTCATAGGCGGCCTCGTGCGCATGTCCCTTGGGGAGCAAGGTGAGCGCCTCCGCCCATGCCAGCGCGGCACGTTCCCGATCGCTGTAACAGGGCGCATCGCGCCATGCGGCAACGAGGTCGATCCGCTGGTTGGATTCGCCGAGATCGCGCGCGAAGTAGGTGTGCATATTGATACAATTGGCGCACCCGTTGATCTGGGACACGCGAATTTCGACGAGTTTGGTGAGAATCGGATCGAAGGCTGCGATCAAGGCATTCGAGCTGCGGAACCATTCGCCCATCAATTTGGGAGCGGCGGCGAGGGGATCGAGTCTGGGGGTCATCGTTGGTCCTTTTCGATATTCACTCCCCAAGACGAATCCCGGTGCTCGAACGTGACATCGCCGCTCGAATTTGTTGGCTGCAAATTGCACAAAGGCGGGAACAGCCGCGCGGGCGCCTGATCACCCGACCCGTTCCCCGGCGCAAGCCGGGGCCCGGGCTCGCGCCTGGACCCGTAGTGCGGGACACCCTCACCCAACCCTCTCCCTCTAGAGGGAGAGGGCTTTGGCCAGCCGTTGCGCTTCAGCCTTGCCGGCCGGTTGCGCGGAGGATCAGGTTCGACACCTGCTCGGGATGCGAGAGCAGCGAGACATGGCTCGACGCGATCTCGATGGAGGTGGCGTTCATCCGCTTCGCCATGAAGCGCTGCAGCCCCGTGTCGATCACGCGATCTTCGCTCGAGATCGCATAATAAGACGGCTTGGAACGCCACGCCGCATTGACGGTCTTGCCGGTCAGCAGCGCTTTGTGGAACGGCCATTGCACCGCATACAGAGCCTTGGCCTCCTGCGGCGCGAGGTCGGGCGCGAAATCGCGCAGGAAAGCCTCTTCGCTGAGACGCCCCTCGTCGCCGTCGAAAAGGATACCCGCCGACGCCGGCGGCGTCGGATAGCCCTTGGCGAGGGCGGTATAATCCTCTCCCGCGTCGGGCGCGCGGGCCGCAATATAGACCAGGGCGCAGACGTTCGGATGGATCCCGGCGTCCGTGACGATCATGCCCGAAAAGGAATGGCCGACCAGCACGGTCGGGCCATCCTGCCGGTCCAGCACCTTCCGGCATGCGTCGACCGCCTCTGGCAGCGTGGTGAGCGGATTTTGCACCGAGGTGACGTTGAACCCGCGCGCTTGCAGGCGTGGAATGACTTTCGACCATGAGGACCCGTCCGCGAACAGGCCGTGGACCAGCACGATATTCCTCGCCGGCGGCGCGGGATCGGCAGCCCGGGCGGTACCAGGGGAAAGCGCCGCCGCCACCGTCGCCAGCAGGGATGAATTGAGTGTACGCCTATCGATTTCCATCGTGATCACTCCTTCTCGCAGCCTTTCCGACGATCTACACAATTCCTTGCCAGCATGGCGACAGAGAGATGTCGGCCGCACCAGCGCGGCCGCGCCCTCGGTCACTTCAGCCGGGAGATTCCCATGACCGACGACACCGATTCCGGGCCGATCAGCGCGGCGGACATCCAGGAAATCCGCGATCTATTCCTGCGGCAGGCCGCGGGCGAAACCGCGCATGATATCGCCACGATCGAATCGATACTTGCCCCCACGGTCCCTGGGCAACCGGATCCCGTGAATTTCGTGGCGCGGGCCTATCGGTTCTGGGGCCGCGGCGCCGTGATCGATCACTTCCGGGACGTCTTCGCGGGCACGTGGCGCTTCGAGCCGGACGAGGCGGCGATCCGTGTTCTGCCCCTCGGCCCCGACACCGCGCACATTTATGCGCCGACCCGCATAACCGCCGGGCCGGCTGGCCAAACGGCGGTGACGCGCACCTATCTGATCAACGAATTCGCGATCCGCACGACCGAAGGCTGGCGCATCTCGGCCATCGTTCCCGTACCGGCTGAATGATCCGCATCCGCAAACGGGAGCACGCATGGCGAGGATAGGCTATGGTTTCGCCCGAGCGATGATCCTGGCCGCGGGGCTGACGCTGGCTGCCGCACCGGTATCCGCGCAGCAGGCGACGTCCGCGGCGCCCCAGTTCGAGCCACCGCCCGCGGAACCGGCCTCGGCCAAACCGAGGCCCGTGATGGCGGCCCTGTCCTATGCGAGCGATCTGAACGCCGATGTTGCCGGCGGTCGAAGACGTGGCGCCGCCTATCTCGGCAAGGTCTCGCTCGTGATCGATGCCGATCTCGATCGCCTGATCGGCCTGCATCGCGTCAGCGGCCATATCAGCATCCTCGATATCCATGGTGTGGGTCTCTCGGGACATTATGTCGGCAATCTCGCCCCCGTGAGCGGGATCGAGGCGGAGCCGGCGATCCGCCTCAATCAGGCCTGGCTGCAACTCCCGCTCACCGATACCCGGTCCGTCATGCTCCGGTTCGGAAAATTCCCCGCCGCGCAGGAATTCATGGCGAGCCCCACCGCCGCGCTCTTCATCAGCTCGACGTTCGGCTGGCCGGCGAGCTTCGCGACGGATTTGCCCAGCGGGGGTCCATCATGGCCGCTTTCGGCTCCGGGCGCGATGGTGACGTCGCGGATCGGCGCACATATGACCGCGAAGGTGGCGATCTTCGCCGGCGATCCGGCGGGCCCCGGGCAGGATGATCCGCAACGCCGCGACGGACACGGCTTCAACAGCTTCGGCTTTGCCGGGCGCCCCTTCCTGATCGCCCAAACCGCTTTTGACCTCGGAAAAGCCACGGTCACGCTGGGCGGGTGGATCCATTTCGACCGCTTCGCGGACCCGCGCGCGCCGCTCGCGTCACGCATCGCCGTTCCTTCCGATCACCCGCGCAATCTCGCTGGCTACGCGATGATCGATTCACCGATCTGGACGTCCGACGCCACCAGCGGACGCGCGCTGAACCTGTTCGCCAGGATTTCGATCAGTCCGTCGAACCGAAATCCCGTGGATCTGTATTTCGACGCGGGAATGACATTCAAGGCTCCGTTCCGCGGTCGTGCCGACGATGCCTTCGGCCTCGCCCTGGCGCACGCACGCATATCGCCGTTGCTGGTCGATGCCGAACGGCAAGCGGCAACGCTCGGAACTCCGCTCGCGCCGCAAATTGGGTCGGAGACGGTCGTCGAGGCGACCTATAGCCTTGCGGTCAGCCCCCGGCTCGCATTGCAGCCGAATGTCCAATTCATCCGGCGACCGGCAGGCAATGCCATTGCCCCTACCCTTCCGGCGCGGCGGATAGGAGACGCCCTGGTCGTCGGCATACGGACTACGGTCTCGCTCTGATTCGGGAGGAACCGATCGGCTCCATCCCGGCGGCGGATGGATCAGCCGCCGCCGTCGCGCTCGATATCCGCGCCGACAGCCGACAATTTCTCCTCGAGCCGCTCGTAACCTCGGTCGAGATGATAGACGCGCAGCACCTGCGTCTCGCCCTCGGCGGCAAGCCCCGCGAGCACCAGGCTCATCGACGCGCGCAGGTCGGTCGCCATCACCGGCGCGCCGTTGAGCTTCTCGACGCCCTTCACGATCGCGGTGCGGCCATGGACCTGGATGTCCGCGCCCATGCGCGTGAGCTCGGGCACATGCATGTAGCGGTTTTCGAAGATCGTCTCGGTCAGCACGCTCGTACCCTGCGCCAGCGCGAGCATCGCCATGAACTGCGCCTGCATGTCGGTCGGAAAGGCGGGAAATGGCGCGGTCGAGAGCGTCAGCGGGCATAGCCGCCCATTGGCGGAGACGCGGATCCCGTCCGCCTCCTCGGTCACCACCAGCCCGGCTTCGGTCAGGCCCGCGATGATCGCCGCCATATCCTCCGCGCACGCGCCCTCCAGGAAAAGGTCGCCGCCGGTGATCCCCGCCGCGCAGGCATAGGAGCCCGCCTCGATCCGGTCGGGCATCACCCGATGCTCGGCGCCATGCAGGCTGGCCTTGCCCTGGACGATGAGGCGCTCGGTCCCGATCCCTTCGATCTCCGAACCCATCGCCACCAGGCAGCGGCACAGGTCCGAGATTTCGGGTTCGCGCGCGGCATTGTCGATCACCGTCTCGCCCGTCGCGAGCGCGGCCGCCATCAGCGCATTCTCGGTCGCGCCGACCGAGACGATCGGGAACACGATATGTCCGCCCTTGAGTCCGCCGTCCGGCGCGCGCGCGCGGACATAGCCCGCAGCCAGCTCGATCTCCGCGCCCAAGGCCTCGAGCGCCTTCAGATGCAGGTCGATCGGGCGGTTGCCGATCGCGCAGCCGCCGGGCAGCGACACCGTCGCCTCGCCCTCGCGCGCGAGCAAAGGCCCCAGCACCAGGATCGACGCGCGCATCTTGCGCACGATCTCGTAGGGCGCGGTGGTGGACGAGATATGGTCCGCGTTGAGCGTCATCGCGCGCACCATCGATCCGCCGCGCTGCCCCGCGACCGTGGTCGACACGCCGAGCTCGTTCATCAGGTGCGCGAAGCCGTCGACATCGGCCAGCCGCGGCAAGTTGGTGAGCGTGAGCGGCCGGTCGGTCAGCAGCGCGCACGGCAAAAGCGTGAGCGCTGCATTCTTTGCGCCGGAGATGGGCACGCGGCCTTCGAGCCGTTTGCCGCCGCGAATGACGATCCTGTCCATCAGCGCCGCTGTAAAGCGTCACGCCTCGCGCGCAAGCCGTGCGGCATGCGCTGTCCGGCCGGAATCGTCACCTGTCGCGCGGTGGCTGAGCTAGGCAGCTTAGCGGAGCCGCGCCGACCCCCACCCGGCCTTCCTACAGGGTATGCTATGGGAGGCCGGGTGGGGGTGCGGGCCGGTGCGGCCAAGGTTCGGCGGATGCCGAACCGCACTTATATCACGCTTTCTCGAGCGTGCACTGGAGCGGATGCTGGTTCTGACGCGCGAAATCGGTCACCTGGCCGACCTTGGTCTCGGCGACCTCGTAGGTGAAGATGCCGCACACGCCGACGCCGCGCTGATGGACATGCAGCATCACCCGCGTCGCATCCTCCAGCCCCATGCGGAAGAAACGCTGCAGGCACAGGACGACGAACTCCATCGGCGTGTAGTCGTCGTTGAGCATCAGCACTTTGTAGAGCGAAGGCTGCTTGGTCTTGGTGCGCGTACGCGTGGCGACGCCGACACCGGTGCCGCCATCGTCCTCGCCGTCCTTGTTGTCGGCCATCAGGATGGGATCGATCATGCTCATCTATATAGGAACCGACGATATGGCATCCAACGCCCGACGGGCAAGAGGAGTGCCGTTGGAATCGAGGTTAAAGCGCCTGTTTGTGCGGGGAGCGGCACCGGCGTGGCCCGCCTTGAGCCTTCCGCCTCCTACCGCCGTTCGCCCTGAGCGAAGTCGAAGGGCTGCCTTTTTCTTGGCGAAGGAGAAGGACAGTGCTTCGACAGGCTCAGCACGAACGGTGAAATAGAAAAACGGCCGCCCCCGAAAGGGACGGCCGTTTATACTCAACGCTACAGGTCGGACTCGCGCCCGAAGGATATTAGAGCGCGGTCGACTTGATCTTCTCGGCGGCGATCGCATAGCGATTGGAGATCGGCTGGGCGACGTCGCCCGCGACCTTCATCAGCGCTTCGCTGACGCGCGACGCTTCGGCGACCAGGCTGTCGAACGACGCCTTGGCATAGTCGCTCTGCAGCTGGAACAATTCGGTCGGCGACTTGACCGACGCGAAGCTCTTGAACGCCGTGGTCGCGGCTTCGAGATGCTTCTTGCCATATTCGGCGGCTTCCTGGCCGAGCGTTTCGCCGGCCTTGGCGGCAACCTTGGACGAAGCGAGCACCGCCTCGACATTGCCCTTGGCGAAATCCGCGAATTCCTCGCCGAACTTGCTCGACTTCTCGAACGCCGTCTTGAAGCGGTTGGTGAACTCGGCGAACATCGCCTGCGCCTTTTCGGCGGCCTCGGTGTGCGAAGTAACGGTAGCCATATCGATCAGTTCCTCGGTTGCGGGCGCTGGTTCGATCGACTCGATCGCCGGCGCTTCCATTGTGTCGCTTGTCATGGCCGGCGACGCGGCGGCCTCAACCACTTCCGCAACCTCACCGCCCGAAGGCGCCAGCTGCGCGACCGCGGCCGTTTCGGCCTCGGCCGCTTCGACGACGGGCGCCTCGGTCCTGGCTTCGACGGCAGGCTTGGGCGGCGTGGGCTTGCGCGGCTTGGCAGCCACCTTCGCCTTGACGACTTCCTTCTCGGCCATCTTGGTCTTCCCGATTTTTGTTACGGTCATGTTGCATTGCACAATATAATACGCATGCGCGGATTGCAAGCGTTTTGTGCGCTGCAACATGGGTGAAACGCTCTGACATAGGTGAAAGATCCAGCTCTTTTCTCCGGCTTCACACCCTCGCGTCATCCCAGCGAAAGCTGGGATCTCAGGCGGCTGGGCGAAGCCTCACGAGACCCCAGCTTCCGCTGGGGTGACGCGTGCGCGTCAGAAATCCACCTTGTCATAATGATCGGGCGGCGCGATCACCTCCATCCGCTCGCCCAGCAGCGACCGGAAGCTCGGCCGGCTCTTCATCCCCGAATACCAATGGCGCGTGCGCTCATGCCCGCGCCAGTCGATTCCGCCGAGATAATCGGAGACGGAGATATGCGCCGCCGCCGCCAGGTCGGCGAGGCTGAACAACGGCCCGCCGATCCAGCGCCGATGGTCGAGCAGCCAGTCGACATAATCGAGATGGCTGTTCGCCAGCCGCATCGCCTCGCGCAGCACCTTG
>Ga0207657_10000759_pt1 | contig 34218 bp, 33 predicted proteins | sample KBSC33metaG_FD_184316 | JGI IMG/M metagenome (GOLD analysis project Ga0207657, IMG submission 184316) | Corn rhizosphere microbial communities from Kellogg Biological Station, Michigan, USA - KBS C3-3 metaG (SPAdes) (version 2) | ecosystem: Host-associated > Plants > Roots > Rhizosphere > Soil ...
GCTGGTGTTCAGCACTTCCACGTTGGCCTGGTACGAGCGCGATGCCTCGATCATGTTGACCATCTCCTCGACCGGCTGGACGTTGGGCAGGCTGACGTAACCCTGGTCGTCGGCGTTCGGATCGCCAGGGCGGTATTCGCGGCGCAGCGGCGTCGCGTCTTCCACGACCCTGGATACGCCGACGCCCGCCGAACCGTCACGGCCGCGGGCTTCGAACACCACCTGTTTTGCGCGATACGGCTGGCCATCGGGGCCGGCCACGCTGTCGGCGTTGGCCAAGTTGCTGGCCGCCACGTTCATGCGTTGCGACTGAGCCTGCATGGCCGAGCCTGAAATCTGGAAAATCGAAAACATGGTCATGGATCAATCCCCTTCGTGATCGTCATTCCGGCTGCATCGCAGCCTTCAGGTTGCGCAGGCGGGTGTTGATCAGCGTGAGCGAGGTTTCGTAGCGCACGGTGTTGTCCGCGAACGCGGCGCGTTCGACGTCCATGCTCACCGTGTTGCCATCGAGGCTCGGCTGGTCGGGCACGCGATACAGCATCTGCGGCGCAGTGCCGACGCTCTCGCCGCTGCCCTGCAGATGGCCGGTGGACGAGGTGGTCATTGCCAGCTGGCCCTGCGAACCGTCGCGCGCGGTGGCCTGGGCCAGCGCCCGGGAAAAGTCGAAATCGCGCGCCTTGAAGTTGGGCGTGTCGGCGTTGGCGATGTTGCCGGCCAGCACCTTCTGGCGTTCGAAGCGCAAGCCCAGTGCCTGACGGTCGAAGTCCAGTGCCGAAGCGAGCTTGTCGAGCATGATCGGTCCCCCTGTTGCGCCGTGGCGGACGTGATGCGCCGCCATCGGTGGAAGTTCGGAATCGAGAATACGCGCGGGGGTGGCGATCCAATCGGACAAACAGACCGGGTTTTTACGTTCAATTCGGACGCTCGTGGACCGCACCACTTGCCTACACTGGCGCTCGTCACGATCCCGCCGTCAGCACCGGCGCAGGCCCACGCGCAGCCGAAGGCATACAGAAATGGTTTCGAATCGAATCCGCTCGCGATGCTTGTTTCCGGCGCTATTGCTGCTTGCGAGTGGCGCCGCGCACGCCGGCACGGCCGAAGATGCCGCGCAAGCTTTCCTGCAGGACGCGACCCGGAATCTCGGAAACGACGTGACCGTCACGGTGCCGGCGCCCAAAGCCACCTTGCCGCCCTGCATCGATCCGCAACCGTTCCTGCCCGGTCACGATCAGCACCTGCTGGGACGCGTGACGGTGGGCGTGCGGTGCGGCGATGGCCAGACCCGCTATCTGCAGGCGCGCGTCACCGCGATAGGACAATATTGGGTGGCCGCCCAGGACATTCCGGTCGGCACGCTGGTGACCGCACCGATGCTGGAAGCGCGCAGTGGCGACCTGACCACGCTGCCGCGGCAGGCAGTACTGGATGAAAACGCAGCCGTCGGCCGGGTGACCACCCGTACCCTGGCGCGCGGCAGCGTGGTCCAGGCCTCGCAACTGCAGGCGCCGGCGCTGATCCAGCGCAACCGCACCGTGTCGGTGGAAGCGGTCGGCCAGGGCTTTCGCGTGGTGCGCCAAGGCGAAGCCCTGCAGGACGGCGCGCTGGGTGATACCGTGCGGGTTCGGATGGGCAATCGCTCGATCCTGACCGGGGTCGTGGCCGGGAATGGCGTCGTGAAGGTAAGCTTTTGAAGCTTCTGGAAGTTGTGCTGATCCACAGATTTTTTTCGGCGCGCCCTAAAGAATGCGCAAGTCACGCCGATACACAGGTCGCAGGGGCGAACTGATGGAGAGCGTCTCATGAAAATCGACAATGTCTCGCATCTGACGACTCCGACCCGGATCGATCAGGCGAAAAGCAAAGAGAAGGTCGGCGATCTTGCGCCGCAGGCCAATGGCGAGTCGCAATCCGCGACCCACCTGAGCCGCGCCAGCGCCGATACCAGTCAGGACATCGACCATGCACGCGTGGCGGAATTGCGCCAGGCGATTTCGGAAGGCCGCCTGCACGTGGATACCGACCGCATCACCGATCGCCTGATCGCCAGCGTGCGCGACCTGCTGGGCCACGGTCAATGAATTTTGCCGCGCACCTGCGCGATCAGCACGACCGTCTCGACCAACTGATCGGCCTGCTCGACCGCGAGCGCGATCTGCTCGGCGAGGGCACCATCGATGGCGAAGCGCTCGGTGCGCTGGCTGCGGAAAAGCAGCACGTGCTGGACGCGCTTGCCGATGGCGAAGACCGTCGGCGCACCGCACAGGCCGGCCCGGATCACAGCGCAAACGTGGCACGCGACGAACGCGCCGCCCGCGAACAGGGCTGCTTCGAATCGTGGCAACAGATGCGTGACCGCACCCGACAGGCGGCGCAACTCAATCATTTCAACGGCCAGTTGATCACCATCCGGCTCACCAGCAACCAGCGCCTGCTCAACGATCTGCACGCGCTGGCGGGCAAGGGTTTGTACGGGCCGGATGGACAGGCGCGCGGCGGCGAAAACCGGATCGCCTCGCAGGCGTGATCATTCTTCAGTTTGGGAAGTCAGTAACGTGTCGACACTTGCGCGCGAGGTCATGGCCACCGAGGAACGGCTGGGCATCCTGCTCGCCTTCCAGCCCGTCTACACGCGCAACAAGACGGTCGCAGCCTACGAAGCCCTGCTGAACCAGGAAAACGGCGACTGCAGCGCCGCGCTGCCGGAACTGACCAGCAGCATCGTGCTCGGCACCTACGCCGACACCTTCCAGAACGGGCGCATCGAAACCGTGCCGACCTTGCTGCGCGTTTCGCCCGCGACGCTGCTGTCGCCCGACATCACGTCACTGCCGCAGAACCAGTACATCCTCGAAATCGCGGTGCCCCGCAACCCGGCGCCCGAACTCGTTGCGCAATTGCGCGCGCTGGCGGCCAGTGGCTACAAGCTGGCATTGTCGGGCTACGCCCCGGAGCGCAACGACCTCGAACCACTGCTGGATGTGTTCGAAGTCGCGCGCCTGAACCTCCCGCAGCTCGGTTTGCCCGGGATCGCGGAAGCCGCGCGGCGCCTGTATTTCCACAAAATGACGCTGCTGGCCGACGGCGTCGATGCGATCGACCAGTTCTACGCCTGCGCCGATCTCGGCGTCAGCTGGTTCCAGGGCGATTTCCTGGTCCAGTCGACGCCGATCAAGGACAAGAAGATCGCCAACAACAAGGTGTTGTTGCTGGAGCTCTTGTCCGAGTTGCACCGCCCGGATACCTCGCCGATGGCGCTGGAGCAGATCGCGATCAAGGATGCGGCGTTCTCGTTCCGCATCCTCAAGGTCATCAACTCAGCGGCGGTCGGGCTCAATCGCGAAGTCAGCTCGTTGTCCAAGGCCATCGGCCTGCTGGGTACCAACGAACTCGGCCGCTGGGCCAACATGTTGCTGATGCACGGCGAACCCGGCAAACCCGAGGAGCTGATGCGCAACATGCTGGTGCGCGGACGCATGTGCGAAATCCTCGCCGAACTGTCGGGCCGCGAGGATGCGATGACCGCGTTCATCGTCGGTCTGCTGTCGCGACTGGACGTGCTGATGGACATCGCGATGCGCGACCTGATGCGGCAGGTACCGCTGAGCTTCGAGGTGAAGCAGGCGCTGCTGCACCGCAAAGGTCCGTTGGGCGAGTTGCTCACCGAAGTGGAGCACTACGAGAGCGGCCGTTTCGACCACCTCGCCTGGTTCGTGGAGCCCAACCTCTACGAAGTGGCTTACCGGCACAGCGTGATCTGGGCGCGCCGCGCGCAGCAAGCCCTCGAAGCGCGCTGACGCTTCGTTTTCCCAAAGCTTTGTCCGTCGATGCGCAGCGCGCAGGTCGTGCTGTGCCGCCATGCGTGATCGCCGAACAGCCGATCCCGATTCGAAAGTATGCGCACCCGGCAGACGCTGCGCCGCAGCATCGAATGAACTAACTGCACTCTATCAAGCTATTGATTCATAACCTGTATTTATACGCAGGCTGAACAATCTCCCGAAAATGTTGCACTGCACAATGGAATCGGTTAGAGTAAGCATCAATTCCTACCGACCTCCGCAAGAGGGAGCACACCATGTACAGCCAGTTCCAGAAGCAGTCGCTCGATCTCGGCAAGCAGTTCGCCGAGCAAGCCTACAAGGCGCAGGTCGCCGCGCTGAAGGGTTTCGCCGAAATCCAGAGCCTGCAGGTCAAGGCGCTGGAATCGCAGGCCAAGTCGAACCTGGCGTTTGTCGCCGATTCGCTGGAAGCCCGCGAGATGCAGGACGTCACCGCGCTGTGGCCGAAGGGCATCGATTTTGCGCGCGACAGCGCCGAAGCGGCCTATGCGGCCAGCCAGGAAATCCTGGGTATCGCGCAGAAGACCGCCGAGCAGTTCGGCGACCTGACCCGCAACAGCATGAAGGCGGCCAACGAAGCCGCCGCCGCGCCCGCCAAGAAGGCGCGCTGATCCGTCGAGGATCGCACAAGCACGTCCCGAGAGGGACCGACAAAGTACGCGCGGCCGAGATCCCCCTCCCTCCGCCAGCGCGACTCCAACCGGACGGCGCAAGCCGTCCGGTTTTTTTGTGAGTCACTCAATGCGAGGCGGCAGCGGCGCCACACGATGCGCCATCGAGCGGATCATCGCAGTCCGGCGATGGTCCACTTCCGCGGTGTGTCGCCGCGCCGGGTGCCGCACCCGTTCGCTGCGCTTGTCGGTTTCTCCGTCACGCCGCGTGGCGCGCGCCACGCGGCGTGACTCTCGTGAAAGGGCGGAATCGTGCGCGCAAGACCAGCGATTTTGTGCAGGAAAGCGTTCATGTCGCCATCTCCATGCTTGAATGAACGTGCATCCTACGCAACCCGCAGGCCGCCATGTAGCGACGTTTTTGCAAGATGATGTTGAGATTGTTTCAACTCTGATCTGCATCCAGCCCTCGAAGTCCAACTGGATGCCTGCGAGGCATGCGGTGGACTTGGTGCTGACCGCTTGGGTGCAAACAGGACCGCGCCCCGCGCGTGGCAATGCGAGCATCGCTTTCAACAAAGCGTTTCGGCTGCGCTTTGCGTTCGCGCGAGAAAAGCGATGGCGGCGGGCAGGTCGATCGGCCTCGAGAAGTAATAGCCCTGCCCGAACTCGCAGCCGATCGATCGCAATTGCGACACCTGCTCGGCGTCCTCCGGGCCCTCGGCGATCACGTCCATGCCGAGATTGTGGGCCAGGCTCATGATGGTGCGCACGATCTGGAGACTTTCCCCGTTGCGGGCGATCGCGCTGACGAACGAACGGTCGATCTTCAATACGTCCAGCGGCAGCGAATGCAGGTAGCTCAGGGACGAATAACCTGTCCCGAAATCGTCAATGCTGACGCGGACACCGATCTCCTTCAGTTCCCGCAGCACGGCGGCGACGCGATTCATGTCGCCGATCATCGCGCTTTCGGTGATTTCCAGGCGCAGGTGGTGCGGATCGATGCCGACCTCCGCGATGACGGTACGGATTTGCGCGGCGAGGTCCGGCTGCGCGAACTGGCGCGACGAGACGTTCACGCTGATCGACGGCGCGCGTTCGCCGGGACACAACTCCTCGAGGATGCGCGCCGCACGACAGGCTTCGCGCAACACCCAGGCGCCCAGAAACACGATGAGTCCGGTGTCTTCCATGGTTTCGATGAACCCGCCGGGCAGCACCAATTCGCCGTCGGGTTTTTGCCAGCGCACCAGCGCCTCGAAGCCGGCGACCTCACCCGTTCGCAGCGACACGACCGGCTGGTAGTGGAGCACGAACTCCTCGTTCTGGAGCGCATGGCGCAGATCCGTTTCGAGCGCCAGCCGCGTCATCGCCGCCTGATGCATTTCTCGGTCGAACAGCTCCCAGCGCGCCTTGCCAAGGGCCTTGGCGCGGTACATCGCGAGATCGGCATCGCGCAGGATCGCGTCGGCGCTCTCGTATCCCGAAGCGCTGGAGGCAATGCCGATGCTGGCGCTGGTGTAGACCTCCTGTCCGCCGATCGCGAACGGCTGGCGCAGCGCGTCCTTCACGCGGTTGGCGACGCGCACCGCGTCGCTCGGATCACGGATGTCCGTCAGAAGGATGGTGAACTCGTCGCCGCCAAGACGCGCCAGGGTGCTGGAATCCGGTGTGGTCGCATCCGGTCGCGCGATCACGTCTTCGCGCCGCAGCGCCCCCGTGAGCCGACCCGCGACCTGGGTGATGAGGCGATCGCCCGCAAGATGCCCCAAGCTGTCGTTGACGATCTTGAAGCGGTCGAGATCGATGAAGAGCACCGCGAATTGCACATCGGCCTTGCGCCGCGCATGTGCGATCGACTGGTGGAGTCGTTCCAGAAACAACGCGCGGTTGGGAAGGCCGGTCAGCGGGTCGTGCGATGCGTCGTGGATCAGGCGATCCTCGGCGCGCTGACGCTCGATGGCACGGCCGAGATGGAGCCCAACCTGCGGCATCAGCGCAAGCAGCGACTGGTTCGGTTGCAGCGCGCGTTCGGAGAAAAATTCGAAGACCGCGACCACCTCTTCGCCGACATGCACGGGGAAGGCACAGGCCGTGCTGATGAGGCAGGCGCGGGCTTCGGATCGCCGGAGAAAATCTTCGCGATCCGGCACGCCGGTCAACCATTGCGGCTTGCCGGAGATGAAGGTCTGGCCGGGTAGCCCCTCCCCCGGCGCAAATTCGCGCAGCCTCGTGGCGTCACGAAAGGTCCCCGCCGCATCGTCGCGCGCGTACCACAGCGTCATCGACCGCAGACGAGTCTCGCCATCGGCCGACACGACTTCGTACGCATGGCCGAGCGGCCAGGCCATGAAGTCGCAGATCCGTGCCAAGGCGTACTGGAAGAAGTCGCGCACCGATTGCGAAAGGTTCGCGGCGGTGGCGACATCCTGCAGCAGCAACAATTCCTGTTCGCGCGCGTAGAGCCTGCGCAGGCCGCGTTCGGACACCGTCTCGGCTTCGCGTCGGGCTGCGCGTTCGCGTTCCAGGCGACGCTTGATGCGCGCGAGTTCGTCCGGGTCGCAGCGTTCGATGGGCTCGGACATGCGAGCGTTCCGGCGATCAGTGGAGCGTCATGCGCATCAGGCAGCGCGGGTCGCCGCGATGCATGCACGCCAGGTGTTCGACCTCGGCGTGCTGGTGGTAGTAGTCCGCGGCACCTTCGATGAACCCGTGTGCGAGCGCGCACAGTTTGCGCGGTGAGTGATATCCGATGAGCAGCGCGCCATCCTCGGCATCCTCGAAATCGAAATTGGGGCAAAGGGCGCCGGTGTAGAGCTTGCGCACCTCCGGGTGGATGATGGTGTTGAGCGCGAGCACGAACGGTCGGGTCGAGCTGTACGCGGTGAAGAATTCGGGATAGCGTTCCGCGAAACGCGGCATCGCCTGCCGGCCGAACCAACGCACCACATCTGCCGGCGGCATGCCCAGCGCATCGGACGCCGCCTTGACGAGGCGCATCATGTGATCGTCGGGGTAGCTTCCGAGCGAGGTATAGACGCCGTTGGAGCCCGCCGCGTCCAGCAGGTCGTCCCAGACCGCCTCGCCATGATGGGCGACGACGACCTCTTCGAGCACGTTGAAGACGATGCCTTTCATCGGTTTCCCCTATGTTGCCGCCGGTGCTTGCGACATCCGCCTGATGCACAGGCAGATCTTCTGTAATCACGCCACGGATGGACGCGCTTTCCTGTCTATCCTGGGGTCGGATTGCGCTTTGCCGTATCCCAGAACCAAGCACCAACCGTGCCAACCGCTTGGCCGCCGCGGCGACCCTCTCCGGGCGGCATGCTCCTGCATGCGCGCCGAGGGCCCGTCGTTCCCGGCGGGCCCTCGGTACATCCACCATCGATGCGAAATTGCGGCCGACCGTCCGACCGCATGGCCCTCGTGCGTCGTTCAGGCCACGGGAGCGATCTTCAGAACCGTCCGGCCTGGTAATCCTGCATCGCCTGCATGATCTGCTCGGGCGTGTTCATCACGAACGGGCCGTAGCGCGCGACGGGTTCGTTGAGCGGACGTCCGGCGACCAACAGCACGCGCGCGGCTTGCGCGTCCTTGCCGACCGCAAGTTCAACGGCATCGCCCTTCGACAACACGCCGAGATCGCGCAGGCCCAGCGTTTCCGCGCCGACCTGCACGGCGTCGCCTTCGAAAACGTAGGCGAACGCGCTGTGGGCTTCGGGGAGCGGTACCGACAACTTCGCGCCCGGCTCCAGCGCGATATCGAGGTAAACCGGCTCGATCGCGATACCGTCCACCGGCCCGCGCACGCCGAACATGTCGCCTGCCACCACGCGCGCCTTCACGCCCGACGCGGGTTCGGCGGTGGGAATCTTTTCGGGCGCGATGTCCTGATAGCGCGGCGGCATCATCTTGTCCTTCGCCGCAAGATTCACCCACAACTGGAAACCGCGCATCAAGCCGTGTTCCTGTTCGGGCATTTCCGAGTGCACGATGCCGCGGCCAGCGGTCATCCATTGCACGCTGCCCGATTCCAGCAGGCCGGAATTGCCGTGGTTGTCGCGGTGGCGCATGCGGCCGTCGAGCATGTAGGTGACGGTTTCGAAGCCGCGGTGTGGATGATCGGGGAAGCCGGCGACGTAATCGGTGGCGGCTTCGGAACCGAACTCGTCCAGCAGCAGGAACGGGTCCAGTGAATCCAGCTTCGGCTGGCCGATCACGCGGGTCAGCTTGACGCCGGCGCCGTCGCTGGTCGGAATGCCGCGTACGCGGCGGGTGATGGTGCGGGAAGTCACGGGACACCTCCGGATCGAGCTGTTGTGAAAAGTCAGGCCACGGATGGCCGTTCTGATGTTGCGCAGCCGCCGCGAGCCTTTCGGATTCCTGCCGACCCGAGATGCCGCGATCACGGACGATCGCAAATCAGATGCCACCAAGATGCGCCTTTCCGGTCGCAAAGCCAATGCCCGAGGCGCGAACGCAGTGTTCGCCCGGCGCAACGCGGATCAATCCAGCCAGCGGAACGCCCGGCGCAATTCGGCTTCGGCGTTTTCCGGATACCAGCGGCCGTGTGCGAGGATTGCCCGACGCGGATGCCACGCCATGATCTTTTCGAAGCATGCGCGGGCGATGCGCCTGCGTCCCAGGAAAGTCATGCGCATGTCCAGCGGTGCCTTGCCATCCGGATCGAGCACGCCGCCCAGGCGCGCGATCCAGCGCATGCCGCGGCCAAGTTTCTGAGCCTCGAAGTTCTCGATCAGATCCGCCAGGACCACCGTGGCACTCGCGCGGTGGAAGAACACGAATTCCTCGATCGCGCGGCTGCCGCGGAAATGCACCTGATCGATTTCTCCGATCCAGGCTTCCGGCGGCACGTCCGGAAGATCGGCATCGAACGCGACGGCGATCTGCTGCGACGCCGCGCGTCGACGCACGCCCGGCGAGGCCCACGTGAGCGCATCGGGGTAATGCCGCTTCCACGCCGCGATCGAGGCGTAGTGCAAAAGATTCGGCGACACCAGATGCCGCACCGGACCCAGCGCGTCGATTTCGGCGAACAAGCCATCATCGGGCGCGATCGGCGAATGGCACCAGAGCGTGCCATCACGCAGACGCACCATCGTCATGCGCGTGGGAAACGGCGCGCTCATGCCAAACGGCGCGGCCATCCGCACCACCGGACCATCCGCGATCCAGATGCCCGCCGCCACCGGCTTCAAGGTGTTGATGGGTTCGTAAAGTCCGCTGTCGGACATGGAAACTATCGCCAAGTGCTTCTTCAATCGTATCGATCGAAGCAGCTGTTGGTGAAAAATCAGGGCAGGGATGCCCGTTCTGGTGTCACGGGTGTGCGAACCGGGAGAGCGGCGACGCCGATCAACGAAACAGCGTTCATGGATGAACGCACGACATGGTGAGAAGTCAGGGCAGGGATGCCCGTTCTGGTCTCGATGGGCTCATGCATTTTCGCTTGCGAGCGCATCCAGCGAAGCAGCGTTCAAGGACGAACGCAAACCTAATGCACCCAACGCCCGCCCCGTCTCGCCGGCGCACTCGCAAATGCGCTGGAAGACGCGCCGCCGCCCGCGGTGCGTTCGCGTTCGGTGGGCGGACGCACGCGCCAGTAGTGCGCGACGGCTTCGACCGCGTCCGGAATCTGCGCGAGGCAGGCTTCGTATTCGTTGTCATCGAGCTTGGCGATCGGCATGTCGGCCGCGAGCACGCCCTCGTCCACGGCCAGCGCCATGATGGGCGAAAGCATCTCCAGCAGTTCGCCGTCTTCGGCCAGACGCGCTTCCCAGATCGACGCGCGCAAATCGATGCCGCGGCTGAACCCTTCGCACCAGCCGGCCGCGGTGAGATCGCTGCTGACGGCCTGTTCGGGCGCGACTTCGCCGAGCACCGGCTCGTACACCTCGCTTTCGAGCTCCGCCGGAATCGAATCATTGAGCTTGGCCAGCAGGCCCAGCACCGCGGCGCCCTGTTCCGGATCCTCGAATGGCGCGTGCAGGATTTCCGGCAACCATTCTTCGGGCAACGCCGGATCGGGGCCGATCGCCAGCGCGGTCAGCATGCCGTGCACGCCATCCAGCAACATGGTTTCGTCGGAATCGCGCGCGTGGCCGCGCAGATAACGGTCGAGCACTTCCAGCTCGATGTCATCGATGATTTCCCGATGGGCAGGCGCTTCGTCCATGGGTCAGATGATCGGGGCGCCCGCTTCAGTTCGCAAGTTCCAGCACCACTGGCGCGTGGTCGGATGGGCGCTCCCAAGTGCGCGGCGTGCGGTCGATCGATGCCGTGGTGATGCGCGCGCGCAGGGCCTCGCTGGCGAGGATCAGGTCGATGCGCAAACCGAGGTTGCGACGGAACGCAGCCTGGCGGTAATCCCACCAACTGAAATGACCGGCGTCCTCCACGAACGCGCGAAACGAATCGACAAAACCCAGATCCAGAATCCCGCGCAAGGCTTCGCGTTCGGGTTCCGAACACAACACCTGTCCGCGCCACGCTTCCGGATCGTGCACGTCGCGATCTTCGGGCGCGATGTTGAAATCGCCCAGCACGATCACCTTGCCGTGGCGCTGCAATTCAGCACGCAGATGAGCGGTGACGCCGGCAAGCCACTTGAGCTTCCATGCGTATTTTTCGCTGCCGACACTCTGCCCGTTCACCACGTACAGGTTCACGATGCGTACGCCGCCGATCGTGGCCGCGAGCACGCGCCGGTGCGGATCGTCGAAGCCCGGCATGCCGGCGACCACGTCCTCGATCGGTTCGCGCGAGAGGAACGCGACCCCGTTGTAGGTTTTCTGACCGGAAAACACGCAACGGTAACCGAGCGCTTCCACCGCCTCGCAGGGAAACTTGTCGTCTTCGGTCTTGGTTTCCTGCAAGGCGAGCACGTCCGGTCGCGCCTCGCGGCACCACTGTTCGACGTGCGGCAGACGCACTTTCAGCGAATTGACGTTCCAGGAGGCGATGCGCATGGCAGGATTGTAATCAGGGCTGGACGGCCCCAATCATTCCACATCGTGTCCGGAGTTGCGCCATGCTCGCCACCGACCTCCTGCTGCTCGCCCTCGACGACGAACGCGGCACGGTGTTGTCGCAAGCCGCGATCGGCCTGGATTACGGCTTGGCCGGCGCGGTCGTCATGGAGCTGGCAATGCGCGGACGCATCCACATCGACAACGAGGCCGTCTCGACGATCGGCCCCGCCACCGACGACGCGCTTCTGGATGATGCGCTGCGGGTGATCGCGGCCACGCCGGGGAAAGATCTTTCGCACTGGGTATGGCATCTTTCGCGCGACCTGGACGGGTTGCGGCAACGCCTGCTGGACCGGCTGGTTGCGCAAGGCACGCTGGAAAAGCGCGAGCGGCGCGTGCTGCTGTTGTTCCACCAGAACGTCTATCCCGAACGCGACGCGCGGGTCGAACACGACATCCGCCGACGCGTGGACGATGCGTTGCTGCACGGCCAGTCACCGGATGCGCAAACCGCCTGCCTGATCCATCTTGCGGCCGCCTGCCGCGTGACCGACGCGATCTATCCGCGCGACCAGCGCAAGACGATCGAGGCACGCATCGCCGCGCTTGGCGACGCGGGTCTCGCGGGTGCAAACGCCGTCGCCGGGCTGGTGGCACAAGCCGAAACCGCAGCCGTCACCGCCGCGACCATGGCCGCGATCACCGCTTCCACGGTCGCCGCCACCAGCGCCGCAACCACCGCTGCGTGCTCGGCCAGCACCGTCGCCTGCACCTAAAATTGCGATCATCCTTGATCGCGGCATCGCTGGATGCGATCGCAACGTGCAGCACGACGGCACGCGAACACCAGAACGGGCTTCCTGCCCCGACTTTTCACCATGCCCGTGCGTTCATCGGTGAACGCCGCTCCGCTCGACATCCTTGCCGCTACAAACGCATCAAGACCATCCAGACCAGAACGGGCTTCCTGCCCCGACTTTTCACAACAGCCGCTTCGACTGGCAACTCCAATCATGCAGCGAGGCCGTACGAGCGCAACAACGCATCCGGTTGCGGTGCGCGTCCGCGGAACGCGATGAAGCTTTCCAGCGCCGGGCGGCTGGCGCCCACGCTCAGGAACTCGTCGCGGAAACGCGCGCCCGTCGCGGCATCGATCACGTCGCCGTCTTCGCCTGCCTGATTCTGGAGAGCATGTTCCTCGAACGCACCGAACACATCGGCCGACAGCACTTCGGCCCACAGATAACTGTAGTAACCCGCCGCATAACCGCCCGCGAAGATGTGCGTGAACGCGTGCGGGAAACGCTGCCACGCCGGCGGATGCAGCACCGCGGCTTCGCGACGCGCCGTCTCCAGTGTTTCCATCACCCGCGCACCGCGCGCCGGATCGTAATCGGCGTGCAGCAGGAAATCGAACAACCCGAATTCGAGTTGCCGGGCGAGGAACATGCCGGCCTGGAAGTGCCGCGCAGCCAGCATCTTGTCGAACAATGCGTCGGGCAGCTTCTCGCCGGTCGACCAGTGCTTCGCGAACAGGTCCAGCGCCTGCCGGTTCCAGCAGAAGTTCTCCATGAACTGGCTGGGCAGCTCCACCGCATCCCATTCCACGCCGTCGATGCCACCGATCGACGGCAGGTCGATCCGCGTCAGCATGTGGTGCAGGCCGTGACCGAATTCGTGGAAGATCGTCTGCACGTCATCGTGGGTCAGCAGCGACGGACGTCCGCCCGCGGGCGGCGCGAAGTTGCAGGTGAGGAATGCGATCGGCAGTTGCACGTCTTGGCCGTCGCGGAAGCGCGCGCGGCACACATCCATCCATGCACCGCCGCGCTTGCCGCTGCGGGCGTAAAGATCCAGATACATGCCCGCGATCGGCCTGCCGTTCGCATCGCGCAACTCGCAATAGCGCACGTCAGGGTGCCAAACGTCCACGCCCTCGACCGCCGCCACCGTGATGCCGTACAAGCGGCTCGCCACCCCGAACATGCCATCCAGTACCGACGGCAGCGGGAAATACGCCTTCAGTTGTTCCTCGTCCAGCGCATAGCGTGCAAGGCGCAGCTTCTCGGAGACGTAGGCCACATCCCACGCTTCCAGGTTGTCGATCCGGAGTTCGGAACGCGCGAAGGCGCGCAGTTCTTCAAGCTCGCGCTGCGCGACCGGTTTGGCGCGCGCGATCAGATCGCGCAAGAACGCCAGCACCTCGTCGGGCGTCTTCGCCATCTTGGTCGCCAGTGATTCCTCCGCGGAACTCGCGAACCCGAGCAATTGCGCGGCTTCGTGGCGCAACGCGAGGATTTTTTCCACGCGTTGGGAATTGTCGAACTTGCCGGCATTGGGGCCCTGGTCCGACGCGCGGGTCTGGTAGGCCCAGTACACGCGCTCACGCAAGGAACGATCATCGGCATAGGTCAGCACGGCCTGCACCGAGGGTTGTTTCAGCGTGACCAGCCACCCGTCCAGATCGTGTTCGCGCGCGTATTCATGCAACACCGCACGACCCGATTCGGGAATGCCGGCGAGATCGCGCTCGTCCTCGATGTGTTGTTGCCAGGCGTCGGTGGCATCCAGCACCGCATTGGAGAACGCGGTGGTGAGCTTGGAAAGTTCGTTCGCGATTTCACGGAACCGCGTGCGCGCGGGTTCTTCCAGCGCCACCCCCGACAATTTGAAGTCGCGCAGCGCGTGTTCGACCAGCGCACGCTCGGGCTGCGTGCGTTGCGCGAAACCGGGTGCATCGGCGACCGCCTGCACGGCGCCATACAGCGCACGATTCTGTCCCAGTCCGCTGGCGAAATCGGTGATCTTTTCCTCGGCTTGCTCGTAAGCCGCGCGCAACTCCGGGGTGTCCGCCACCGCATGCAGGTGCGATACGGGAGCCCATGCGCGCGACAGACGCTGGTCGAGCCGTTCCTGCTCCAGCATCACGTGCTCGAAATCGCGCGCGGCGCCGGTAGTCGTCAAGCGATCGATGCCGGTCTGGTAATCGGCAAGGATTGCGTCGATCGCGGGCACCACGTCGGCGGCACGGACACTGGAAAACGCGGGCAATGCGGCGTCGGTGAACAGGGAATTCTCGCTGGACATGTTGCGCTCCGGGGGATTCCACAGCGTGGCGCTGCGCGGGTTCGAAATCAAGCGGCCGACTGCGCGCGCGTCATCGCAACACCCACCTCAACAACCGCTCCGCGCGCGTGCCGTAGGGTGGTCGAAACATGTCGTCGCCGACCAGCGGGCCTGCCGGAATACCGGCATCTGCTTCGAGAATGCGAGAAAGCCTGCGTGCCTGTGGTACGCGCCCATGCCGGACGGCCCGATGCCGCCGAACGGCAGCCGCGATTGCGCGAACTGGAACACGCAATCATTGATTGCGACACGGCCCGCGGTGCACGCCTCCAGCACGCGCGCAACACGCGCCTGGTCATCGTCGAACACGTACAACGACAGCGGCCGCGCGAGGGCGTTGATGTAATCCACCGCTTCATCGAGCTGCCGGTACGTCACGACCGGCAGCACCGGCCCGAAGATTTCTTCGCGCATCAGGGCGGACGAGTCGGGCGCATCGAGTACCGTAGTCGGAACAAACTTGCGTTGGGCGGGCTCCTGCAAGCCGTTATGCAGCGAAACGATTTGCGCACCTGCCGCGCGTGCTTCCTCCAGCCATGCACATAGCCGCGCGTGCTGCGCGTCGTTGACGATGCTGGCGTAATCCCCGATCGGCCGGTGATGGATAGGGCTGCGTCACGTACGCGCAGCAGCGCAACGAACGCATTGCGCTCGGCTTCGTGCACCAGCGCGTAATCCGGCGCAATGCACGCATGGCCCGCATTGAGGAATTTGCCTGCGGCGGTGCGGCGACGTTGAGTACGGGTACGCCGTCGGCGAGCAGTGTTTCGATACGCGGACGATGGCCGAAGTCGGGGCTGACCGCGCGCGCGAAATCCTCCAGTCGCGTCTTGAACGCGCGACGCAGACGCGCCAGATCATCCATGCGTTGCGCGTAGTCGGCGTGCGCGCATGCCAGGCCGTGCGCTGGGCTTGCAGCAAGGCGTCCAGTTTGGTGATCGTCGTGTCCATGGAGGGGAACCGCCGTTACGATGTTCCGGATCGTGATCTACGCAACGGCGAAGCGCAGTGACCAACGTCCGTACCTACCGCAACATCCAGCCAAAGCTCGGCGCGAACGTGTACGTCGATCCCGCCGCCGCCGTGATCGGCGATGTCGAACTCGGCGACGATGTATCGGTCTGGCCGGGCGCGGTGCTGCGCGGCGATGTCGAGCGTATCCGCGTCGGCGCGCGGACCAATGTGCAGGATGGCGCCGTGTTGCACGTCACGCACGACGGCCCTTACACGCCGGGCGGGCGGCCGTGCATCGTGGGCGCGGACGTCACGATCGGCCACGGCGCGGTGATCCACGCCTGCACCATCGAAGACTGCTGCCTGATCGGCATGCATGCGACGGTGCTGGATGGTGCGGTGGTGAAACGACATGCCTTCATCGGCGCCGGCGCGCTGATCGCACCGGGCAAGGTGGTCGGCGAAGGCGAGTTGTGGGTCGGCAATCCCGCACGCTGCGTGCGCAAGCTGGGCGATACCGAAATCGAGGCGTTGCGCTATTCGGCGCGACACTATGTCGAACTCAAGAACGACTATCTGCGCTGAGTTCCTTCAGGGCCGCATCGGTATCCGGGCGCAGCCCGTGCCAGCGCTCGAACGATGCCGCGGCGGTTTCGACCAGCATCCCGAGCCCGTCGAAGGTGGACCCGCAGCCGGCGTGCCTGGCCCAGCCGATGAAAGGTCGCGCCGCCGGACCGTAGCTCAGGTCGTAGGCTGCCGTGCGCGCATGCGCCAATGACGACGGCAGTTCCAGCGTGGTCCGCTGCACGCCCGCGGACGTTGCGTTGACGATCAGGTCGAATGGAGGTCCCGATTCCAGATCCTCCCAGCGGACGACCCGTGCACGCATGGCGTCGGCCAATGCCGCCGCCAATGCGTGCGCGCGTTCCGTCGTGCGGTTGGCAATCGTGACGCAGCGGATGCCGGCGTCCAGCAATGCGAATGCCGCCGCACGCGCGGCCCCGCCGGCACCTAGCAAAAGCACTTCGCTTCCGCGTGGATCGATGCCGCAACGGCCACGCATGTCGGCCAGCATGCCGGCGCCATCGTTGCTGTCGGCGTCGATGCGCCTGTCCGGCAGCACCGTCAACACGTTGGCGACGCCCAGCCGCTGTGCGGTGACGGTCCGCACGTCCGCAAGTGCGAAAGCCGCGGCCTTGTGCGGCAGGGTGACGTTGGCGCCGCGCCCGCCCCGCGCGAAGAACGTGCGTACCGTGTCCGCAAACGCGTCGGGCGTCGCAGCGATCGCGTTGTATTCCAGCGCGACCCCGGTTTGCGTGGCAAACAGCGCGTGCAGGCGCGGCGACAGTGAATGCGCGATGGGATGGCCGAAGACGGCGTAGCGCGAGGCGATTGCGGGCATGGGTTCGGACTCGGGACTCGGAGAGCATAAAGGCCGCTGCGCCGATCGGGCGCGATACGCTCCAGCGGTGCATGTCTCAATCGGCGAGATCGCCTGCGTTCAAGCTGCCACGCACTCGGACCAGGAGCGCTTGTCATGTCACGCCCATTCCTATCCACGTTTGAACAGGATCCCCTGACGCTTGCCGCGGGAACTTGGCTCGCTTCCGGCATGGTGTTGTACGGACTCACCCCGCTGCCATTGCATGACGCCGCGCTGGGCTGGTCGCCCGCGTTCTGGTTGCTGGCTGCGCCTTGCCTGCTGCTGATTGCCAGGCGTGCGTTCGGCCTGCGGGTGGATTCGCCGGCGCAACGCACCGCGCGATCGATTCACCATCCGAATGTTGCGCCAGCTCGCCGACGAAAGGCGTCCGCGGGCCGCAATCGCCGAACGCACGCGAAGCGGCGCGCTGTCGCCTGACACCGTCTCAGGCCGCGACGCCGTTGCGCTTGGCCTCCATACGGCGCAGCAGTTCGCGCATGATGCGCTGATACAGCTCCTCGCCGAGTTCGCCATCTTCCACGCCGGCGTCGACCGAAGGGTTGTCGTTCACCTCGATCAATACGGTGCGGTCCTGCGCCTGCTTGATGTCGACGCCATACAAACCGTTGCCGATCGCCGATGAGCCGCGCACCGCCAGCTTGACCACGTCGGCGGGCGCATCCTCGATCTTCATGCACTCGAACCCGCCCGAGCGCGCGCTGCCGCGTGCGCTGTGGTTATAGATTTGCCAGTGGCCACGTGACATGAAGTACTTGCAGGCGTACAGCGGCTTGCGGTTGAGTACGCCGATCCGCCAGTCGAACTCGGTGTAGAGGAACTCCTGCGCGATCAGCAATGCGGTACTCTGGAACAAGTGCGCCGCGGCCTTGGCCAACTGGTCGAGATCGTCCACCTTGATCACACCGCGCGAGAACGATCCGTCCGGGATCTTCAGCACCAGCGGAAAGCCGAGCTTGTCGGGCAGTTCACGCAACTGCTTGGAATCTTCGCGATACAGCACTTCCGAGCGCGGCACCGCGACCTTGTGCGCGCGCAGCATGTCATTCAGATAGATCTTGTTGGTGCAACGCAGGATCGAGGTGGGGTCGTCGATCACCACCATGCCTTCACGCTCGGCCTTGTGCGCGAAACGGTAGGTGTGATCGTCGGGCGCGGTGGTTTCGCGGATGAACAACCCGTCGTATTCGGCGAGGCGCGGATAGTCGTGCTTGTGGATGGGATCGACCTCGATGCCCAGTTCCTTGCCCGCCGCGACGAACTGCTTCAGCGCACGCGCATTCGAAGGCGGCATCGCCTCGCCGGGATTCACCAGCATCGCGAGATCGTAGCGAGACGGCTTGCGCGCGCGAGGCTTGCGCCAAAGGCGCTTGGAGAACGCATCCAGCGCCTGCGCGAAGCCGTCTTCCTGGGCATCGTCCAGGGTATGCAGACCGATCGGCTTGATCGCGCTGATCTGCCAAACCCGGTCGCGCTCGAATTCGATGCGCAGCAGCGGGCACGGGAAGGTTTCGAACACCTGCCGCGCCAGATCCTGCAGCGCCGGATACGAAGTCACGCCGAAATAGACCAGGATGCCGAGATCGGTGGTGTCCTGTCCGCCCGCCGGCAGGAAGTGCGTCAACTTCTGGTTGAGATCTTCGACGTCGAGGTTGTACAGCGCGCGCTTGCGCAGATCGCTGATCGTGCGCACCGAGGGAATCACCCGGTGCCCGCGCGCCTCGCCCAGCAACGACACGTAATGGCCGACGCCGAGATATTTGTAGTTGCGGCACAGGTTGATGACGTGGGTGCGTTCGTCACCGCCCACGGGTTCGCGCAAATACTGCATTGCGGTGACGACATTGTCCGACGGGTAATACGAACCCCAGTCGGAGGCTTTTTCGACGACGATGACCAGCCGGCTCATTGCAGATCTTCCCGATTGCGCCACGCCGCGTCCGTGCGCGGCGTCCGGAAGGGCGCAGTGTCGGCACCGCGCAAGGCAAACGCAAGAGGCAAAGCTTCCCCGGCAGGCGCGGATTCAGCCTTGCGCAACCGTGGTCCGCACGCCACGCTTGCGGCATGCCGTTACGCCCGTCCGCCCCAGTCCGGCAGGCAGTGCCTGCCGACCTCGACGCCTTGCTCGCGCTGGAACAAGCCAGCTTCGAGGGCGACCGCATCAGCCGCGCGCAGTGGCGACGGCACACCGGGAGCGCGACGACCACGGTGCTGGTGATCGGCGAGGCAGCGACCGGCATCGACGCCGCCGCGGTGGTGTTCTATCGGCGCCGCTCGCGAACCGCGCGGTTGTATTCGCTGGCGGTCGATGCGCGCTCGCGTGGCACGGGACTCGGCGGCGCGTTGCTGACCGCCGCGGAAGCGGATGCCCGTGTACGCGGGTGCGAGTCGATGGGCCTCGAGGTACGGGTCGACAACGTCTCCGCCATCGCGCTGTACGAGCATCGCGGCTACACGCGCGGCAATCGGATTCCCGGATTCTATGAAGACGGCACCGACGCATGGCGGTACATGAAACGCCTGACAACTGTCAGCCTTGAATAGATGACATCCGGGACATGTGCGCCGGGTCCCGCCTCCTCATCATTTGTTCATCGCCGTCGTTTCCATTACGGATGCGGCACCTGTCAAGCTTGCTTGACACAGCGGATTGTCATGGCTATCTTTGTGTCAAGCAAACTTGACAAGGAGTCAACGCGATGAACCGTTCAATTCTCACCGCTTCACTGTGCGCGACGCTGTTGTTCGCCGCCGCATCGTCTCCTGCAGCGACACCGCCACCGCCCGTCTCCCCCACGATCGCCGCCACTCCGCCCGTAGCCGCCAAGCCCGTCGTGCAACGGCCCCAGGCCGATCCGCAGATCGAACGGGTCCTCACGTCGATGAACAACGCGTCGACCTGGGGACATCCGGACCTTTTCGGCGAATTCGCCGGGATGCGCCTGTATTCGGAAGGGCACTACAAGTCAGCGATCAAATACTTCAAGTACGGCGCGCGTTACGCCGACAAGCTGTCCCAGCTCAGCATCGGCTTGATGTACGAGAACGGGCGCGGCGTCGAGCAGGATTCCGTTACGGCCTGCGCATGGCTGGCGTTGGCCGCCGAGCGCAAATATCCGAGCTTCCTCGCCACCCGCGACCGTGTGTGTGAAGCATTGACGCCCGCGCAGCACGATCAGGCAGTCGCGGTGCTGGACGAATTGATGCCGGAATACGGTGACGCGGTGGCCAAGAAGCGGATGGCGCGCGCGCTGGAAATCGCCAAGACCCAAGGCACCGGATCGCGGCTGGGATTCGACAGCGGCGTCACCACCATCGGTGTCAACAAGGGCGGGTGCGGCGGCCCCACGATCGCCGATGCACCGATCGCCGGTTGCGGCAGCACGGATTTCTGGAGCCCGTGGCGCTGGGATCCCAAAAAATACTTCACGGCCCGCGACGCACGCTGGCGCGGCGTGGTCACGGTCGGATCGGTCGAGGACGCGCACCACGCGGCCGCCGCGAACCCCGCAAACGCTGCCGACAAATCACAACCCGCCGCTCCGTCCAGCGCCGGCCATTGACGGACCGACGGGCCACGGATGGCCCGTCGCAGGGTCGCCCCCCGAAGCGCGCCTTTATACTCATCGGCGACTCGCCACTCCGGATCGCGTGCATGCGCCGTCGCATCGTGGTTTCTGCTTTGCTGTTGTCATGCGGCGCCGCGCTGCTCGCCGGTTGCGGGCAGAAGGGGGCGCTTTTTCTGCCGACCAAGCCCGCGGTCCCGGCTTCCGCTTCGAGTTCGCCGCCGGCGCCTGTGATATCCACCGCTGGACCTGCGTCGGCTTCGACGAACGCCGCTCCGGCGGCGGGTTCGTCCAGCGGCCATTGACGCGCGCCGAACATGGCCCTCCGTTTCACCAAGATGCACGGCCTCGGCAACGACTTCGTGGTGCTGGATGCACGCGCCGCGTCGCTGCGGCTGAACCCGATCACGGTCCGGGCCATCGCCGATCGCCACACCGGCGTCGGTTTCGATCAACTGCTGATCATCGAACGCGCGCGTGATCCGGCATGCACCGCGGCCTATTCGATACGCAATGCCGACGGCTCGCCTTCCGAACAATGCGGCAACGGCGCACGCTGCATCGGCGCGTGGCTGCACCGTGCCGGCGCAGCAGCGATCGGCGAAGTCATGAAGCTGGAAAGTCCCGCCGGGATCATCGGCATGCGCCTGACCGATCCGACCACCGTTGCGGTGGAAATGGGCGAACCCGAATTCGAGCCGGCACGCATTCCGTTCGATGCACCGACAGCAGCGGACACCTATTCACTCGACGTCAACGGCGAACGCATCGACGTCGCCGCGGTATCGATGGGCAATCCGCACGCGGTGCTGGAAGTGGATGACCTCGCCGACCCGCGCATCGAGCGGCTCGGTCCGGCCATCACCACGCATTCGCGTTTTCCGCGTGGCGCCAACGCGGGTTTCGTCGAAGTCCTGGACGCTCGCAACGTGAAACTGCGCGTGCACGAACGCGGCGCCGGCTGGACACAAGCTTGCGGCACGGGCGCCTGCGCGGCGGTGGCAACGCTGCGTCGTCGGGCCCGCGTCGCGGATGCGGTGCGGGTCCAACTGCCGGGCGGCGCTCTCGATATCGAATGGCAAGGCCCCGGCCACGCACTGTGGATGACCGGTCCGGCGGCATTCGTCTTCGACGGCGAGTACTGGGCCGCATGAAGTGCGACCCTGCCTGATCGCCGCACAAGGGCGCTGTCGACGCAAGAACGCGCAGTGTCCTTCCACACCGGAATGGCCTTCCATGGCCGGACTTTCCACCAGAACCGTTGCGTATCTGCGTGCGACTCACGAAACTTGGGCGCATGCCACCGGAGCCCAGCATGGCCGATTTGACCCTGAAGCAAAGCCTCGAGGCGATGGACGTCGCCGAATACCTGCGCCAGCACCCCCGTTTCCTCGAAAACTTCCCGGACATCGCCACAGAGCTGGTGGTGCCGCGTGAAAACGGCCCCGCCGCCTCGCTGGCGGCGTACCAGCTCGAAGCGCTGCGTGCGCGCAACCACGAACTCAACGAGCGGTTGGCGGAACTGGTCGCGATCGCGGGCGACAACGAACAGTTGATGGTGCGCGTGCATACGCTCACGGTCGGCCTGCTGCGCGACGACAACCTCGCCGACGTCCTGAAGAGTTTCGTCGGCGCGCTCAACGAAGACTTCCACACCGATCTGGTTCGCGTGGCGCTGTTCCGCGACGCTTCCGACCTGCCCCGTGCGGATTGGTTGGTCGACGTGCCAGGTGGCGCCAGCGCGCTGCCGATGTTCGCGGACTTCCTCGCGCGCGGTGATGCCGCCTGCGGACGCCTCGCGCAAAACAAGCTCGATCGCCTGTTCGGCAACGACGTCGGTCGCGTGCAATCGACCGCACTGCTGAAAATCGGCGAGGCCGGCATGCTGGCAATCGGCAGCGATGATCCGAACCGCTTCCACCCCGGCATCGGCACGTTGTTCCTGAAGCTGATCGCGCAGGCGCTGGACGCCGCGATCGCGCGCTTCGCAACCGAATGAACCGGTCCGCGTGAGATGTGAATGTCCGCCCTGGCTGCCGACACCACCCGCTTCCTCGAACACCTGAAGGTCGAGCGCCATTATTCGCCGGGCACGCTGCGCAATTACGCGCACGCGCTGGAGACGCTGACGCGTTTCGCCGACGGTCTTCCACTCGCCGCGTGGAGCGATCTTCGCGGCGAACAATTGCAGACGCTGGTCGCCAACGAACACCGCCGCGGCCTTGAACCGCCGTCGCTGCGCGCCATGCTGTCGACGTATCGCAGTTTCTTCCGGTTTCTCGCGCGCGAAGGAAAGATCCAGAACAATCCTGCCGCCGGCGTGCGCTCGCCCAAGGTGCGCCGCAAGCTGCCCGAGGTGCTGGACGTGGACGAAGCGGCCGCGCTGGTGGAAGTCACGGCGAACGACCCGCTGGCGCTGCGTGATCGCGCGATGCTGGAGCTTTTGTACTCCAGCGGCTTGCGCGTGTCGGAACTGTGCAGCGTGCGCTGGCGCGATCTGGATGTCGAACAAGGGTTGCTGCGCGTCACCGGCAAGGGCCGCAAGACGCGCATCGTTCCGGTCGGGCGGATGGCGCTCGAAGCACTGGCAACGCTGCGCAACGCGCAGCCAGCGGGGGACGATGAACCGGTATTGCGCGGCCGCGGCGATCAGCCGTTGACGCCCGGCGCGGTGCGCGCGGCGATCAAGCGGCGTGCGCGATCACAGGGCGTGTGGCGGCGCGTGTATCCGCACCTGATGCGGCATTCGTGCGCGTCGCACCTGCTGGAGTCGTCCGGCAACTTGCGCGCGGTGCAGGAACTGCTGGGCCACGCCGACATCGGCACCACCCAGATCTACACCCATCTCGATTTCCAGCACCTCGCGAAGGTGTACGACGCCGCGCATCCGCGGGCGAAGCGGAAATAATCGCTCTTCCCCTCTCCCTTTGGAAGAGGCGGCCGGAGGCCGAGTGCGCAGCACTGGGGTGAGGGTACGGCTCTCGCACAATCTCCATCGCGAGATTCGGACCCTCACCCGGCGCTGCGCGCCACCTCTTCCGAAGGGAGAGGGGAAACCGTCACACGCCGTAGCCGAGGCGTTCCAACCACGGGCGCAGCAGCGGCAGCACCGGTTCGAACTGTTTCCGGTAATGCTCCCAGCGTCCCACCGCTGCCGGGCTCACCGGTTGCGTGACTTGCGCATAACTCGGTGTGGCGATGAACTGCTTGCGCCGCGCGTTGCCGGCGAAATCCATCATGGCCGACGCATCCATGACTTCCAGAAAATCGCCGAGGTTTGCAACCGCCGCGCCGGGATCGGCGACGACCGATTCATACCGCCACTCCAGGACACGCGGCTTGAACACCTCGATGTGCCGGCAGCACTGTTCGAACGCCTCGGTGTAGCCCCGCGCCAACCGCGGCAGCGAGGAACACATCGTCCTGAACGCAGGCGAGCGGAACGCCTGCATGCTGCAACTCAGCAACACGTCGCACGGATGCCGGATGCACAACACGATGCACGCATCCGGGAATAGCCGCAGGATCATCGGCAGGCACAGCATGTTGAGCGGATTCTTGTCGACCAGCCGGCGCGCGCCGAGGTCCGGCAGTGTGTGGCCGACCAGCCGTCCATACACCGCGCGCAACTGATCCGCTTCCTGTTGCGTCAGGTTGGCAAGATCGGCCGGGTAACGTTGTCCCGCGTGCTCCATGCGTTCGATCAACTGGTAAACGTAGCCGCGCTCGTCCATCGACCGGAAATCCGGGTGCGCATCGAGCATCTGTTCGAGCAGCGTTGTGCCCGAGCGTGGGAATCCGATCACGAACACCGGGCTCTGCGACATGGAAGGGCCCGCCACGAGTTTCCAGGTTGCGTATGCCTGCGCATCGACCGATCGCGTCACCATCGGCAAGGGCTGGCCCTTCGCTGTCGACAGCTCCGGGGCAGCCTGCCGTGCGATTTCCATTTGCGCGGCGTGGGCAACTTCGAGTGCGTTCCATGCCTCGCGATAATGCGCCTGTCGGTCGTACGCCGAGGCGAGGCCGAAGGCCGCGCTCGATACGAGCTCCGTGTCCCCGGCCACGTCCAGCACGCGCTGATAGAGCGCGGCCGCGTCGGCAGGGCGACCTTCGCGCATCGCCATCACCGCGTGCGCGCGCCACACGTCGACGCGTGCGTCGAGCGCGCCTGCCCCCAAAGCATCGACGGCGCCCAACGGCGCCTGCTGCAGTTCGCGCCGCGCCTGATCGATCAGATTGTTCCGTTCGTATAGAGCAACGCGCTGCGCCGTAATGCGCAGCCGTATGGCTTCAGCCGCTGGCCCATCGGGCAGGCGCGCCTGCGCCAATACTTTCAGCGCGATCTCCAACCGTCCCAGGACGGACAAAATGGAAGCGAGGACCAATGCTTGCGAAGCCGGCTGCGGAGGCCATGCGTCGGCGCCTTCCAGCATGGCCTCCTCGCCCTCCAGATCCCCGCAGACGTGGCAGGCATGGGCCGCCTCCAGCCGCGCCTCGATGGATCGCGGCGCAAGCCGTACCGCATCCAGCAACACGCCGCGCGCCAGCGACCAGCGCTGCTGCTGGATGTAAAGCAGGCCGAGGTTGTAATGCACGTCGGCATCGCCGGGCGCCAGCGATTTGGCCTTCGACAGCGCGCGTTCCGCCGTCGCCACGTCACCCGCTTGCCGGCACGCTTCGCCGAGATTGTTCCACCACGCCGGGACATCCGGCTGAATGCGTGTCAATCTTTCAAAGGTCTGCGCGGCCCGCGGGTAATCGCCCGTCTGCTGTTGCGTCACGCCAAGCAGCGCGAGGAATGCTTCGTTCTCGGCCTCGGCATCGGAAACCTGCGCCGCCAGCGCGAGCACGCGTTGCATGTCGCCCACATTCCATGCGGTGGCCATGGATTCGACGATGGCAGTGACCGAAGCAGTCATGCGAAGAGGATCGTGCGAGATGGTGCCACTCTAGCGGATGCAAAAAGGGCACCGCTTGCGCGGTGCCCTTGCTCAGCCCTGCGGTCGTACCGTGGCTGCGGACGCTCAGAACTTCAACGTCGCGCGCGCCCAGTAGTAGGTACCCATCATGTCGTAGGTGGCGGAATCGGTGTTGCCCTGCCCGTTCTGGTAGATCAGCGGCGGCCGCTTGTCGAACAGGTTGTCCACGCCGATATCGAAGCGGGTGTGGATGGTGGGCACCGCCACGCCGACCTGGACGTCGTTGTACACCACCGAGGCGACCGGCAAATCCGCGCCGGTCGCAGCGTCCGCAGTGAGCGCCGTCACGCCGCTGATGTAGCGCGTCCGCCACTGCGCGTCCCAGTTACCGCGATTCCAGTTGAGCGAAGCAGTGGCCCGCCAGCGCGAGACATTGCCGAACTGCGCATTCCAGGTTCCGGCCAGCTTGTCCACGGTGGAACCCGGCAATCCGGGGGTCTTGTTGTTGTTGAAGGTAGAGACGTAGCTGGTGGCCAGGCCCAACTTGAAATCACCCGGATTGAAGCTGCCGAAATCGAAGTGTGGCAGCTTGTAGTTGGCCGTGAAGTCGATGCCACTGGTGCTGAGGGATCCGAGATTCACCACGGGCGTGTCGATGTAGAAGACCTGCCCGGGTTGCTGGGTGGTGTTGTCGTAGCGATGGATGAACGGGCAGAACGGGCTCGCGCCGTTGTTGAAGCACGCATCGACCACGGTGCGCCCGTCGATCGCCACCAGGGTGTCGTACAGGTAGATGTGCCAGAAATCGAGGCTGGTGTTCAGACCGGGTGCCCAGCTCGGGTTGTAGACCAGCCCGAAATCCACCGACTTGCCGTGCTCCGGCTTGAGGTTGCCGCCCACCACGTTCGCGCCCGAGTAGTACGTGTTGACCTGCGCCGGACTGTTGCCCGGCCAGTTCGGCGGCACGGACTGGCACGCGGCCGGATGCTGCGCAACTTCCGCGGCCGACAGATGCGCGCAGGGGTCGTTCAAGTTCGGCTGCACCAGCGATCGACCATCGTAAAGCTGGTCGAGGTTCGGCGCCCGGAACACCTGCGAGACCGTGCCGCGCACCAGCAGGTCCTGGATTGGACGCCACTCGATCGCGACCTTGCCGTTGGTGGTCGAACCCGCACTGTTGTAGTCGGAGTAGCGCACGCCCACGTCGACGTTCAACGAATACGCGCCGGGTACCTCCTTCAAAAGCGGAATCAGTGTTTCCGCGAAGGCCTCCTTGACGCTGTCGTTGCCGCTGCCCGGCGAGCCGCAGGCCTCCTGCGAAATTTGGCAGACGCCGGTCACCGGATCGAGCAAGGCGAGCGGATTGATCGTGTAGTTCATGCTTTGCTTGCGATACAACGCACCCACGGCCAATTGCACGTCGCCGGCGGGCAGCGAGAACAGGTTGCCGTTGGCGCCGGCCGAGATCTGCCGCAGGATCTCGCGCTTCCGGTAAATCGCATCGACCGCGCCCGCGGCGAGGGCGGGACCGTTGTTGGCCTGGTCGAAGATGTTGACGCCCGAGTCGATGGCGGCCTGCAGCGCGGGGATGTACAGCTCGTTCTCGTCATTCTGGGTGCGCGAGGTATGGCCGTAATCGACTGTGACATTCCAGTTCCAGCTGCTCTGGCCGACCGCGCCGCGCAAGCCGGTGATCAACTGCCCGGTGCTCGTGGTATAGGGATGGATGCGGGTACCCACGCCGGTGAGGCGTGTCTGATACACGTAGCCGCTGTTCGGATCGCCGGGGATGGGATTCGGACTGAAGGTGACGCCGAACGGATTGAACGGCGCAGTCGAGGAAATCACCAAGCCGTCACCGGTACCCACCGGGATGGAGGCATCCTGGCCGGCCGACTCGGTGTGGTTGTAGAAGGCATCGACGAACGCCGTGATGTTGTCGGTCAAGTTGTAGCTGCCGACCAGGAAGCCATCGGTGCGCTGCTGCTGGACCTGGATGTAATTGTAGGCAGCGTAGTTGAAGGTATCGCTCGAAGTCCGGCAACGGTAATCGCCGAGAGCCGTGCCGGCGCCCGCGTCCCGTGTCACCACGATGTGGTTTGACGAATCGGGCGTGCACCCGTATTGCGCGGCAAACGACCCCGGCAGCTGCATGCGGCCGTTGGGGATGGAACTGGATCCGGCCACGCTGACCTGCCCATCGGTCAGATACAACTGGTGTGCCGCGAAATCACGCCGCGTGTTGGGTACCGCGTCGTACTTGTTGTAATTGATGCCGCCGACGATGTTGAACTTGTCGCCGGTGTGGCCCATGGTCAGGCTCAGTCCGTGTCGCTGGCCATCCCCGTGTCCGGAAATGCCGCTGTTCACGCTGACTTCGGCGCCATCGAAGTCGTGGCGCAGGATGATGTTGACCACACCGCCCACCGCATCGGAACCGTAAGTGGTGGAGGCGCCCTCGGCCAGCACGTCGATCCGCTGCACCATGTTCTGCGGCACCAGGTTCATGTCAGCATTCAGCATGCGCTGGCCGTCGATCAACACCAGCGTGCGGCCGGTGCCCAGGCCACGCAGCGAAACACGCGAGGCGCCGTCGCCGCCCTCGGTCAACGGCGAAGCGACGCCACCGCCATTGGAGTTGTTCTGCGGATTGGTGGCGGCGCCGGCAACGCTGGGCAACTGCTGGAGCACATCACCGAGCGTCGGTTTGCCGGAATTGGTGATGTTCTGGCGATCGATGATGGTGACGGGACTGGCAGTTTCGGTATCGACACGCCGGATCAACGATCCGGTCACGACCACGGTTTGTAGCGTCTTGGGTTGACCCTTGGTGTTGCCCTGATCTTGTGAAGGCTGCTGCGCCTGGGCAAGGCCGGCGGCTGCAACCAGACCGGCGGTCAAGCCGACGCGGACCGCGAGCGACAGGCGTTTCATTTGATGGTTCATGGGCTCTCCAGCGGAAATCGAACAATGCAATCGCGTGCACCGCGTCCCGCCGGATTCCCCGGCGTGGTGTGTCGCGTGTGCCGCGTACCTCCCCCTTGGGGTTCAGCTAACCGCGATTTAACGATACTCGCGGCGAAAAATTAGCGCAATGAAAATGCCAGTGGCGACACTGGCTGCGCTCCCCGGCCGTCCGGACCGATTGTCGCGCCGCGATTAGGCCATATCGGGCGGCGCGAACGGGCCCGGCGTGCTTGGGATCGGCCGCAGCCATCCCCACCTTTGCGGCATCCCCGAGAACGAGAGCGCCATGGAATCCTTCCACGCCACCACCATCCTGTCCGTACGCAAGGGCGACAAGGTCGTGCTGGGCGGCGATGGCCAGGTCACGCTGGGCAACACCGTGGTCAAGGCCAACGCGCGCAAAGTTCGCAGGCTGGGCAAGAATTCCGATGTGCTGGCGGGGTTCGCCGGCGCGACCGCCGACGCATTCACCCTGTTCGAACTGTTCGAGGACAAACTGGCCAAGCACAACGGCCAGTTGACCCGCGCCGCGGTGGAGCTGGCCAAGGAATGGCGCACCGATCGGCGACTGGGCCGCCTGGAAGCCATGCTGGCGGTGGCCGACAAGGAAGCTTCGCTCTTGATCTCCGGCAATGGTGACGTGCTGGAGCCCGAGTACGGCCTGATCGCGATCGGCTCGGGCGGCCCCTATGCGCAAGCCGCGGCCAAGGCGCTGCTGGACAACTCCGATCTGGATGCACGCCAGATCGTCGAGAAGGCGCTCGGGATTGCCGGCGACATCTGCATCTACACCAATCACAACGTCACGATCGAAGAGCTGGGAGTCGAGAATCGGGAATAGAGAATCGGCAAAAAGTCCCGCTGACTGCCCATTGACCCACCCGAAATCACCGCTCTCCCGATCCCCATTCATCATTCCCGATTCCGGTACCCATGTCCGAATTGACCCCCCGCGAAATCGTCAACGAACTCGACCGCTTCATCATCGGCCAGCACAACGCCAAGCGCGCGGTGGCCATCGCGCTGCGCGATCGCTGGCGCCGGATGCAGCTCGATCCCGCATTCCGCAATGAAGTGACGCCCAAGAACATCCTGATGATCGGGCCGACCGGGGTCGGCAAAACCGAGATCGCGCGACGCCTTGCGACGCTCGCGAAAGCGCCGTTCGTGAAGGTGGAAGCCACCAAGTTCACCGAGGTCGGTTACGTCGGCAAGGACGTCGATTCCATCGTGCGCGACCTCGCCGACGTGGCCTACAAATTGACGCGCGATCTCGCCAAGGAACGCGTGAAATCGCAGGCCGAGGAACACGCCGACGAGCGCATCCTCGATGCGCTGCTGCCGCGCCGCGAAACCAGCGGCGGTTGGGACCAGCAGGCCGATCAGCCACAACAGCCCGAATCCGATTCGTCCACGCGCGGCAAGCTTCGCAAGCAACTGCACGAGGGCGCGCTGGATGAGCGCGAAATCGAACTCGAGTTTTCCATGAACGTGGGCGTGGAAATCATGGCGCCGCCGGGCATGGAGGAGATGTCGCAGCAACTGCGCTCGATGTTCCAGAGCATGGGTGGCGGCAAGACGCAAAAACGCAAACTCAAGATCCAGGCCGCGCGGCCCATGCTGATCGACGAAGAGGCCGGCAAGCTGCTCAACGACGACGAACTGCGCGCACAGGCGATCGAGAACTGCGAACAGAACGGCATCGTGTTCATCGACGAGATCGACAAGGTCGCCCAGCGCAGCGATTGGGGCGGTGCGGGCGTGTCGCGCGAAGGCGTGCAGCGCGACCTGCTGCCGCTGGTCGAAGGCTCGACGGTGTCCACCAAATACGGCCCGGTCAAGACCGACCACGTGCTGTTCATCGCATCGGGCGCGTTCTCGATGGCCAAGCCCTCGGACCTGATTCCGGAACTGCAGGGTCGCCTGCCGATCCGTGTGGAGTTGTCGGCGCTGTCGGTCAAGGATTTCGAACGCATCCTGTCCGAACCCAATAACGCGCTGACCAAGCAATACGCCGCGATGCTCAATACCGAAGGCGTGAAGCTGGAATTCACCGAGGACGGCATCGCCAAACTGGCCGAAGTGGCCTTCCAGGTCAACGAGAGCACCGAGAACATCGGCGCCCGCCGCCTGCAGACGGTCATGGAACGCCTGCTGGAATCCATTTCGTTCGAAGCTGCCGACAAAAGTGGCGAAAAATACTCGATCGACGCCGAATATGTCGACAAAAACCTCAAAGACCTGGCTTCTAACGAAGATCTTTCCCGCTATATCCTGTGAAACCGGCATCCGGGCAGTCGCTGCCCTGTCCGGCTAGAATGACGTCATGGGCAAGGTTCTCAAATTCCAGTCCGCCAGCCCGCGCCCCAAGCTGCGGGGCGCCATGCAACGCGGTGAACTGGTGCGCGTGTGGCGCAGCAATCTCGAGGAAGGCAGCTTCTGTGGTTACCTCGCCGGCATCGGCAAGGAATGGCTGCTGATGTGGGTGGTCGGCGACCAGATCAGTTTCGACGGTCTGTACGCCCTGAGGCTCGCCGACATCAGCGAAGTCGAGGCGCCGGACGGCCACCATGTCTTCATCGAAAAGGCGCTGGCGATCCGCAACATCCATCCGCGCCTGCCGCGTAATTTTCCGCTGGACGACACTACCCAAGTGGTGCGCGCCGCGGCCGAATACGCGGCGGTGATGTGCGTGCACGTCGACACCGAGGACGAACACGAGGTCTGCTACATCGGCCGCCCGCTCGGCACCGAGGAAGACGGCTTCACCCTGCAGGAAATCACCCCCGACGCCGAATGGCTGCGCGAGCCGTCGTTCTTCGGCTGGGACGAGATTTCCACCGTGAGCTTCGATGAACCGTACGCGCAGGTGCTGCTGGACGTCGCCGGCCAGCCGCCGCGGATCGACTTTGTGGGGTCGGGCTTCGGTAGCGTGCATTAATGCGATCGTCCCTGATCGCTGCCTCGAATAGTCTCGAGGCGAATGTCGGCGTCGCGCGCCACACGACACCAGAACGGCCGTCCATGGCCTGACTTTTCACAACAGCCGCTTCGATCGAACACTACAGTAAGGACGCCCGCCCCCTCGATGGCTGACGAGCGTCAGGTTACGATTCGTTGGGTGCCGATAAAATCGTCGGATGACCACGCCCAGACCCACGGACATCACCCTGCACAAGAAATCGCGCACGCTTGAAGTCGTGTTCGACTCCGGCGAACGCTTCGTGCTGCCCGCCGAATACCTGCGGGTCTATTCACCGTCCGCCGAAGTCCAGGGCCACGGACCCGGCCAGCAGGTGCTGGTCGCCGGCAAGCGCGAAGTCGGGATCATGGAACTGCAGCCAGTCGGCAATTACGCCGTCTCGCTGCACTTCACCGATGGACACGCCACCGGCATCTACTCCTGGGAAACCCTGCACGATCTCGGCGCCCAGCAGGACAAGAACTGGCAGTCCTATCTGGACGCCCTCGACAAGAACAAGCTGTCGCGCGACCCCACCTCGTTGTACGGCCACGCAGTACCGATGCGTGGACCCAAACCGAAATAGGGGGTTCGTAGGTTGGGCTGACGCCGGCTCCATCGGCGGAAGCCCAACATCGTGAGCGCCAGTGTTGGGCTTCACCGGCAGAAGGCGCCGGTTCAGCCCAATCTACGTTGAAGATTTCGCGAGCAGCGCGGCACGCCGCTCCAGGCTCGCTTTCGGCCAGTACGTCTCGCGGTCGTAATACTCGCGCATGACCGGCACGCTTTCCGGCAGGATCACCCAAGGCTGCTTCGACATCGTGAAGATATGGATGTCGGGCGGGAAACGGTCGGGATCATCGATCGTGCCCACGCGCACGAAGGCAAACTTCGGACCCGCGCCTGCGTAATGGCTCCACAGCGCGACGCGGCAATGCGGGCAACGCGCGATGGCCTGGCCTCCGCCGCTCGCCGAAGGCGTCGCCACCATTTCGGGCGCGCCGTGCAGCAGTTCCACGCATTCGGTTTCGATCAGCGCGTTCAACACGAACGCGCTGCCGGTTTCGCGCTGGCACCAGCGGCAGTGGCAGCAATGCACGAATAGTGGCATGCGGGTGAGGCGGTAGCGGATGAACCGGCAATCACACCCGCCTTCGAATGTTTCGGTTGCTGCCACTGTCGGAACTAGAACGGGATGTCGTCGTCCTCGAAGCCGTTGTCCTGAGATGGAGGCGTAGACGGGCGTCCGCCACCGCCCTGCGGTCCACCCGAGGGACGTCCCTGCGGCGAGCGCGGACGGTAATCGCCACCTTCTCCCCGGCCACCACCGCCGCCCTCACCCTGGCCGCCCAGCATCTGCATCTCATTGGCGACGATGTCGGTGGAGTAACGTTCGACGCCTTCCTTGTCGGTGTACTTGTCGGTGCGCAGCGAACCCTCGATGTAAACCTGCCGGCCTTTCTTCAAGTATTCGCCCGCGATCTCGGCGAGGCGACCGAAGAACTTCACGCGATGCCATTCCGTTTTTTCCTGACGCTCGCCGGTCTGCTTGTCCTTCCAGCTGTCGGTGGTCGCGACGCTGATCGAGCAGAACGCGGTACCCGAAGCGCTGTAGCGCGTTTCCGGGTCCGCGCCCAGATTGCCGACCAGGATGACCTTGTTGACGCCACGTGCCATGTGCGAATCCTCGAATTGAATCTGCCGAACCGCAGGATGCTACCAGCATACCGATGCGTCTGCCGGCCGACTCCGCCAGCTCGTGTAGGCCTCCGCCGGCAAATTGCTGCTCCGCTTATAATTGACAGTTCGACGCGCCCGGACGCCCATGAACCACCCTTCGCCCGCCCCCTCGCACGAACCCGCAAACGCCTTCACCTCGGCGCGCGACCTCGCCACACCGGACATGCGCCAGGTGGACGGCATGATCCGCCAGCGCCTGCACTCGGACGTGGTGCTGATCAACGCGATCGGCGAGCACATCGTGGGCGGCGGTGGCAAGCGGCTGCGGCCGATGCTGCACGTGCTGGCCGCACATGCGGCCGGTTATCGGGGCGACGCACACATCGAACTGGCCGCGGTGATCGAGTTCATCCATACCGCGACCCTGCTGCACGACGACGTGGTGGACGGTTCCGACCTGCGGCGCGGGCGCAAGACCGCCAATGCCGCCTGGGGCAACGCGGCAAGCGTACTGGTGGGCGACTTCCTCTATTCGCGCGCGTTCCAGATGATGGTGGAAGTGGATCGCATGGAAGTGATGCGGATCCTGGCCGACACCACCAATTCCATCGCCGAAGGCGAGGTGCTGCAACTGCTGAACATCGGCAAGGCCGAAACCGACGAAGCCGCCTACATGCGCGTGATCGAGCGCAAGACGGCGGTACTGTTCGCGGCCGCCACGCAACTGGGCGGCGTGCTGGCCGGCCTTCCCAAGGACCAATGCCTTGCGTTGCGCCGCTACGGGATGCAGCTCGGCTGTGCATTCCAGATCGCCGACGACCTGCTCGATTACGTATCCGACGCCGACACGTTGGGCAAGAACATTGGCGACGACCTCGCCGAGGGCAAGCCCACGCTGCCATTGATTTACGCGATCCAGCGTTCGACCCCGATGCAGGCGGAAATCCTGCGCAATGCGATCACCAGCCAAAGGCTGGCAGCACTGGACGTGATCGTCGCCGCGATCCGCAGCTCCGGCGCACTCGATCGCACGCGCGCACGCGCGCAGATGCATGCCGACGCCGCGCACGCGGCGCTCGACACGTTGCCGTCATCGGAATATCGCGACGCTTTGGCAGGGCTGGCCGATTACGCGGTCAATCGCAC
>Ga0207657_10000761_pt1 | contig 34192 bp, 25 predicted proteins | sample KBSC33metaG_FD_184316 | JGI IMG/M metagenome (GOLD analysis project Ga0207657, IMG submission 184316) | Corn rhizosphere microbial communities from Kellogg Biological Station, Michigan, USA - KBS C3-3 metaG (SPAdes) (version 2) | ecosystem: Host-associated > Plants > Roots > Rhizosphere > Soil ...
ACGCGCGAGCAGCTTCACAAAGGCATCGCCGGCAAGACGACGTTGTAGGGAGCAGGGCCTATGGCCTGGATTATAGATCAATCCGACCCGCTCAGCGTTGAGGAGCATGTGTCGGGCGGGAAAGGGGCATCGCTTGCCCGGCTGTGCAGGCTGGGCGCGAAAGTGCCGCCTTTTGTCGTCGTGTCGGCGCAGGCCTATCGCGACATGGGCAACGGCGGGCCCAACGATGTCTTTCTAGCCGAACTGCGCGACGCTTTGATGACGTTAAACACGGCGGACGGATTGGCCGTGCGCTCTTCCGCCATCGGCGAAGACGCCGCCGATAGTTCATTCGCGGGCCTCTATCACACCTCGCTGGAAGTCAAAGGCTTCGACGCCGTTGTCGCGGCGCTGAAAACCTGCTGGACCTCTTATCGCGACACTGCCGCCGTGCAGTATCGCGGCGAGCGTTCCGCGGATCGCGAAGACGGCGCCATGGCCGTCGTGATCCAGGAGATGATTGAGGGAGATTGGTCGGGCGTATCCTTTACCGCCAATCCCGTAAATCTTGCGTTGTCAGAAGGGCTCATCAATTCGGTGCCGGGACTGGGGGAGGCGCTGGTTTCCGGCGACGTCAATCCGGAAGAGATCATCATTCGCGTCAGCGATGCGAAAATCCTTTCGCGCCGCGCCGGCGACAAGCCTTCGCCCCTGCCAGACGACGCGGTTGCAGAAATCTGGCGTGTGTCGAAGCAGATCGCTGACCAGCTCAGATTTCCGCAGGATCTGGAATGGGCGTGGCGGCGCGGCGAGCTTTTCATTCTCCAGAGCCGCCCGATCACCACGATCGCCGACGTCTTCTACAGCCGCGAGCTCGAGCCATGGAAGGACACCGCTGAAGCCGATCCGGACAATCCCGGCCGCATCTGGTCGCGCATGTTGGCGGACGAGACATGGGTCTCGCCGATCAGCCCGTTATTCTACAACATCCACAACAGCACGCCGGGCCGCGTGGGCTTTATCCGTTCGCATGGCGACAAATCCCATCTGCCGCCAGACCTGTTCAAATATCACCGTGCGACGGCCTATGCGGATATCGACATGATTCGCCGCATGTATGCGTTTCAGCCGCGGCTGGCGCGAATCCGCGGCATTCTGAATTTTGTGCCTGAGAATATGCAGGGCGATTTCCAAAAAAGCCCGTTCCGGTGGACGGGCCGCTTGCGCCGCATGTTGAGTTACGAAATCGAGAACCGCGAAACGCGCTCGTTCTTCAAGAATTATCGTCATGTGAATTCGCAATGGCCGGACTACGTCGCCAAGAGCGATCGCTGGCTCGATACCGATCTGGACGCGCTATCGCTTGAGGACTTGCGCAAGCACCAGGCAACGGTACGCGACGAGATGATCAAGGTCGGTACGCCTTGCGCCGTTGCGGTGCTGTCGCACGCCCAGGACCTGCATCTGCTTCTCACCGGATTGCTCGACCGCTGGTTCATCCATCTGGGCTCGGATGGCGAGAATCTTTACGCCCGCATCAGTTCCGGCCTCGACGACAGCGAGACCGTAAAAGAAAGCGAAGCACTCTGGAATATCGCGCAAAAGATTCGTGCCATCGGTCCGCAAGCGGTTGCGGCAGCGCAGGCTTCGGATTGGGCGATGTTCAAAGGGAAAATCGCGCGGATGCCGGGAGGCGGCGAACTTATCGAGATCTTCGAGACGTTCTGGCGCGGACATCGCCACCTCGGTTCGACCTACAAGGATGTTGTGTGGCCGCGCTGGGGTGACGATATCGACCAGTGCTTCACGACCGTGAAGGGTTATATCGACAGCACGGCGATGCGCCCAAGCGAGTTCAATGCTCGCAGCGCCAAGGCGCGCCGCGAAGCGCAGGCGGAATTGCTGGCGGCACTACGCGGGCCGGGGGCGCCGATCCGCCGCCGTATCTTGCGTTGGCTGTTTCGCTACAACGAAGCCTATATGTCGGTGCGCGACAATCACCGCTATTACGTTGACCGCAATTGGTACGAGATTCGCCGCATCTATCTGTCCTATGGCGCGCGTCTCGTGAGATCCGGCGTCCTGCGCACCCGCGATGATGTTTTCTTTCTCGGCGTGGCCGAAGTGGAAGCGGGCCTGGCCGGGACGCTCGACGGCATGGAAGCCAGTCGCCGCATCGACGTGCGTCGCAAAGTCTGGGAAACGACGTTGCGCGCGCAAGGCCCCAAATTCCTCAAAGGGTGGGCGCCCTACAACGACAAGCCGCGCGCAGAGAGCTCCGCATTTCAATTGCACGGCATCGCAGCGAGTCCCGGCACGGCCCTCGGCACGGCGCGCGTTGTCTATGACGTGCGTGAGCTGGCGACCGTTAAGGATGGCGAAATCCTTGTGACACGCCAGACCGATCCGTCATGGACGACCGTCTTCGGGCGCATCCACGGCCTGGTGCTTGAAACCGGCGGTGTGCTTTCGCATGGCACGTCTTTGTGCCGCGAATACGGTCTGCCCTGCGTGACGGCGGTGGAGCAGGCGACGGTGAGAATTCCGGATGGCAGCCAGATCGAGCTTATCGGAAGCGAGGGCACCATCCGGATTTTGGAAGTGGCGTGAGCGGGAGGAAATCATGAGATCCAAAGGGTCCAAGTCGAAATTCGGGAAATATTTTCCACATATCGGATTTTCAAAGCAAAACCAGGGAGCGGGTCAATGAGAGAAGTATGGAAGGGGAGTTCGCAGTCCCTCAGGATATTGTTGCTGGCGAGCAGTTGCGTTGTGGCGGTGCCAGCCGGCGCATTTGCGCAGAGCGATGCACCGCAGGCGTCCACGGGCATCGAAACCGTCACGGTGACAGCCGAAAAGCGTGAAGAGAACGTTCAGACCGTTCCTCTGTCGGTCACGCCCATCACCGGCGCCGAAATCGAAAAACTTCATGTTCAGGACTTGAAGGACATCACGGCCACTATTCCGAACGTTCAGGTTCAGGTGAACGGCGGCTTGAGCCTTTCGGCGTCCTATGTCATTCGCGGCATCGGTATTGCGGCCAATCCGTCGCCTTATGTCGGCACGGAAGTCGGCACCGTTATCGACGGCGTGGTGCAGACCGTCAATGAACTGGGGCTCATCGATCAATTCGACGTGGATCGCGTGGAGGTGCTGCGCGGCCCGCAGGGGACGCTGTTTGGCGCCAACACCACCGGCGGCGTCATCAACGTCATAACGCGCCAGCCGACCGGCGAATATGGCGCCTACGGCACGGTGACGATAGGCAATTACAATGAAGTGGATGCCTCGGCGGCCGTGAACTTTCCGATCACGGACGATCTCGCGGGCAAGGTTTCGTTCTCGCATCGCGGGCGCGATGGCTTCTACACGAATCTTTATACCGGCAGCAAAATCGGCGGTATCGACAGCAATCAGGTGCGTGCCTATCTGAAGTGGACGCCGACCCAGAATATCGACGTGACGTTGGAACAAGAAGTTCGCCGTATCCGCAACGGCACCGATGTGCTTCTCGATCTCGCCTATCCCGGCGAGATTTTCTATCGCCCGGATACGCCGAAAGATTTCAAACTCTATTCGGATGTGCCGGATACGCATAATACGGACACCAGCAGCACCACGCTCACGGCCAATTGGCGCAGCAATCTCGGCACGATCACCTCGATCACCAACTATGCCTCCTGGAAGAGCTTCGGCTATCAGGATGTCGATGGCATCGATTGTGCCTGCTACGAGCAGGTCGGCACCGACAAGGGCTGGCAGTTCTCGGAAGAGCTTCGTGACGACTTCCATCTTGCCGACAATGTCGAGATGCTCGTCGGCGGCTTCTTCCAGAGCTGGGGCTACAACTCCAACGGTCAGGGTTGGCCACAATTCGTCAGCATGAACGTCGTTAGCGTGAACCTCGCCAAGCAACGCAGCACCAATCTTTCCGGGTTCACACAGCTCTATTGGAACGTCACGGATCGTCTGCGCATCCAGGCCGGCGCACGCGTGAGCTATGAAAAAGTCAGCATGAACGAAGCGGCATTGACCTATCTGCAGCCCGCCGGAACCGATGCTTTCAAAGGCTTCGGCAATCTCGCCGGCGCAACGCTTCTGCCCAGTCCGCCGAACAATCTTCCAACCAGGGCCAATAAGGATTGGACGAATTTCGGCGGCAAGGTCGGCGCGGATTACCGGATCACGGACGACGCCATGGTCTATGGCTATTACGCCCGCGGTTTCAAATCCGGCGGCTTCAATGGTCGCGTGACGGATTCGGCGGATATCGGGCCTTACGATCCGGAATTCGTGAACTCGTATGAAGTCGGCCTGAAGTCAAACTGGCTGGATAATCATCTGCAGATCAACCTCGCGGCCTTTCTCAACAAATGGTCGGATATGCAGGTGAACCAGGTGCTCTATCGCGGAACGCCGCCGCAGGCGTCATCCACCATTCTCAATGCTGCCGCCGCAACAACCGAGGGCGTCGAGTTCGAGGGTGAGTGGATTCCCGTTGACGGGCTGACTCTCACCGGGTCGGTCGGATATTTGCGCGCAGTGTACGACAAGTTCTCGTCGGGCACTGGGCCGGGCAGCGTCGATTACAGCGGGCGCGCTCTGGTCTATTCACCGAAGTGGAATGCGTCTCTCGGCGCCGACTATGCGTTCCGTGCCTTCACCGGCATGATGGATATCGCCGCACAGTACACGTTCAACGGCAGCCGTTGGGGCAACTACACCCAAGCCCCGACAGAGTTCATGCCCTCCTACAATCTGGTGAATGCGAATCTTTCGTGGACACCGGAAAACGGCAAATGGACGATCGCCCTGTGGGGCCGCAACCTGCTCGACAAGAAGTATGTGTCGCTCGCACTGGATGCCCCGCCGCTGTTTACCGAAGGACTGCTGGGCGCCCCGCGTCAAGTCGGCGTGGATTTCAGCTTCAATTTCTGATGGCAAACAAAATGAACCGTAGCAGCAGCCGGCTGCTGCTGCGGTTCATCCAGCCGAGGCGATTGAAATGGAAAACAGAAAATAGACCCCCCGAAATACCAATCAAACCTGGAGACGTGGCATGGATATTAAAGTGGTGACCGACAACCTGCAGTTCCCCGAAGGTCCGGTTGCCATGGCGGATGGCACCGTTCTCGTGGTGGAAATTCGGCGCAAAACGCTCACCCGCGTTTTCCCGGATGGGAAGACCGAAATAGTCGCTGAATTCAAGGGCGGCCCCAACGGCGCCGCCATCGGTCCGGACGGCGCGGTTTATGTTTGCAACAATGGCGGCTTTGACTGGTTTCAGACCCCTGACGGATCATGGAGCACGACAGGTGGTATGCCGCCCGATTACACGAGCGGTTCGATCGACCGGGTCGATCTGAAGACGGGAAAAGTGACGACTCTCTATGTCGAATGCGATGGGCGGCGGCTAAATGGCCCGAACGATCTGGTATTCGATACACATGGTGGTTTCTGGTTCAGCGATCCGGGCAAGGGCACGCGCGATTGGCAACAGCGCGGCCACCTGCTTTATGCGAAGGCCGATGGCTCGATGATCAAACGCCCGCGCGACCACATGGTCACGACAAACGGCGTTGGTCTTTCACCCGATCAGAAGACACTTTACGTTGCTGAAACCCTGACGGGCCGTCTTTATAATTTCGAAATTGTGGGCCCTGGCGAGCTCGCACCAACCGGGACCGATTGGAACTCCAATGTCATGGGTCCTGTTCCCGGTGGATCCATGCTCGATAGCTTGAAGGTCGAGGCCAACGGAAACATCTGCGTAGGTACGCTGCGCAGCGGCGGTATCACCATCTTTGATCTGAAGGGGAATATGGAGTTCAGAAAGTTTCCCGACACGATGGTCACCAATCTGTGTTTCGGCGGTCCAGATATGTGCGAAGTTTGGGTGACGGGATCTCACGCCGGCGAGCTTTATAAATGTCGATGGCCTCGACCGGGGCTCAAGCTCAACTACAACGCTTGATGCGATTATATTGCATTCTCCCCTTGAGCCGCAGCTCTGCTGCGGCTTTTTTTGGGGAATCTGAGCGTGCTGTCACGCAGGTTTGCCGTGTCGCGCTCGCACGTTGCGATATCTTCATGCCGCGACGTTCATAGGAACGGCTGCTTGTATTCACAATGCGTTAAACGCCCTGGTGAAGCCGTAGGCTATTTCGCCTTGTGGCGCTCGAGGAAATGCTCAAGCCAATGGATGTTGTAATCGCCGTTGATGATGTCCCGCTCGCGCAGCAGTTCCAGGAAGAGTGGCACGGTCGTTTCGATCCCGCCGACAACCAGTTCGTCTAGGGCACGTCGAAGCCGCATCAGGCATTCGTTGCGGTTGCGGCCATGGACGATGAGCTTGCCCGCCAGTGAGTCGTAATAGGGCGGCAGGCGATAGCCGTCATACATGGCGCTGTCGAAGCGCACGCCCAGGCCACCTGGTGCATGGAATGCCGTGATCGTGCCCGGCGAGGGCACGAAGGTGAACGGATTTTCGGCGTTGATGCGGCATTCGATGGAATGGCCGGAGAACGTCACGTCTTCCTGCGTCATCTCCAGCGCACCGCCGGCGGCAATGCGGATCTGCTCGCGCACGATGTCGATGCCGGTGATCGCTTCCGTGACCGGATGCTCGACCTGCAGGCGCGTGTTCATCTCGATGAAATAGAACTGACCGTCTTCGAACAGAAATTCGATGGTGCCCGCGCCGAGATAGCCGAGCTTCTTGAGCGCCTTCGTGACCACCGCGCCGATGTCGTCCCGTTGCTTGGAATTGAGCGCAGGGGAACCGGCTTCTTCCCAGACCTTCTGGTGGCGGCGCTGCAGCGAGCAATCACGCTCGCCAAGATGAATAACGTTGCCGTGGCCATCCGCGAGCACCTGGATTTCGATGTGGCGCGGCCTCTGGAGATATTTTTCCATATAGACCTGGTCGTTGGCGAACGCGGTTTTCGCTTCCTGCCGCGCGGTCGCGAGCGCCAGCGGCAGGTCGGCCGCCGTCTGCGCGACTTTCATGCCGCGCCCGCCGCCGCCGGCGGTCGCCTTGATGAGAACCGGATAGCCGATCTTCGCCGCGACCGAGGCGGCATCTTCGTCGCTCACCGCGCCGCCGGAACCGGGAACGGTGGGAATGCCGACTTCCTTCACCGCTTTGATGGCGGTGATCTTGTCGCCCATCATGCGGATATGGTCGGGCGTCGGGCCGATGAAGGTGATGCCGTGCTCTTTCACGATCTCTGCAAAGCGTGCGTTCTCGGACAAGAAGCCGTAGCCGGGATGGATCGCTTCCGCGCCGGTGATCTCGCAGGCAGCGATGAGCGCGGGAATGTTCAGATAGCTCTGCGTGGCGGGGGGCGGGCCGATGCAGACGCTCTCGTCGGCCATGCGCACATGCATGGCGTTGGCATCAGCGGTGGAGTGCACCGCGACGGTGGAGATGCCCATCTCCTTGCAAGCGCGGACGACGCGAAGCGCGATTTCGCCGCGATTGGCGATGAGGACTTTCTCGAACATCAGGAGATAATGAGCAGCGCTTGGCCGAATTCGACCGGCTCGCCGTTTTGAATGCAGATTTCAGAAACCTTGCCGCCGCGCGGCGCGAGGATCGGGTTCATCGTCTTCATCGCTTCGACGATCATCAGCGTATCGCCTTCCTTCACCGTGCTGCCGACGGTGACGAAGGGCGGCTTACCGGGTTCGGGCGCGACGTAAACGGTGCCGACCATGGGCGAGGGCACGGCGTTGGGATTGGGACCACTCGGCTTGGGCGCTTCGGCGGCAGGAGCCGCGTGCGCGGCCGGCGCATGCGCAACAGCGGGTGCCGCCATCGCCACGGTGCCGCCGCGGGCGACACGCATGCGCATGCCATTCTGCTCGATCTCGATTTCGGTGAGGCCGGTTTCATTGAGCAGGTCCGCGAGTTCGCGGATCGCATCGGAATCAATCGACGACTTAGGCTTCACGACCGTCGGCTTCGCTTCTTTCATGCTCATTCTTTTTCTTCCTTGAGAAGCGCCACCAGCGCATCGACCGCGAACAGATAACCGTTCGCGCCCAGCCCGCAGATCAGCGCATCGGCTGCCTCCGCGATAAAGGAGCGGCGGCGGTAAGGCTCGCGCTTGTAGGGGTTGGACAAATGCACCTCGATCAACGGATGGTTCATCGCGCGGCATGCGTCAAGCAACGCCACAGACGTATGCGTGTAGGCGCCGGCATTGAGGATAACGCCGCAACCGGTTGTTCGTGCCTCCTGAATCCAGTCCACGAGTTCGCCTTCGTGGTTGGACTGACGGAAGGTAATGGTGAGGCCATGCGTTTTGGCGCGGGCTTTCACCGCTTTCTCGATATCCGCCAGGGTCGCGTGGCCATAGACCTCAGGCTCCCGCGTCCCCAACAGGTTGAGGTTGGGGCCATTGAGAACATAGATCGGGAAGGTCTTGGAACTCTGGGCTTTTCGGGCCAAGGGGACTCCGGGCGGCGGGTGCTTCGGGCCTTATAATGCCCCTTGGGGCGAGGGGAAACCTCTGGTTCGGCTCTAGGTTTATTGACTTCCCGACCCGGCTGGTCACCATCCCGCCCGTCCCAGGGGTGCCCTATCGGGCTGAGATCGCGGATCCGCGAAACCCACAGAACCTGATCCGGCTCATACCGGCGTAGGGAGCGGACGGCGACGGCGCCGGCGCTTCCACTTTGAAAGAGGCGAATATGGCGTTTCAAGTCACCGTCAACGGCGAATCCCGCAATTTCGAGAAGGTGCTCAGCGTGCGCGCTCTCTTGGCCGCGCTCGGGCAGGATCCGGCAAAAGTGGCGGTGGAACGCAATCTGGAGATCGTACCCCGCTCACAATATGACGCAGTGATGGTGGGCGAGGGCGACAGGCTCGAGATCGTCCATTTCATCGGCGGGGGGAACGCGCCCGTCGATCCGCCACGAGTCGACAAGCCGTTCGTGATTGCGGGCAAGACCTTCAAGTCGCGCCTCATCATCGGAACCGGCAAATACAAATCCTACGCAGACAACGCCCGCGCGCTGGACGCGAGTGGGGCTGAGATCGTGACGGTGGCGGTGCGCCGCGTGAACCTCACCGATCCCAGCCAGCCCAAGCTGGTGGATTTCATCGATCCGAAGAAGGTGCAGTATTTGCCGAACACGGCTGGCTGCTTCACCGGCGAGGAAGCGGTGCGCACGCTCAGGCTGGCGCGCGAGGCGGGCGGCTGGACACTGGTGAAGCTGGAAGTGCTGGGCGAGAAAAAACTGCTCTACCCCGACATGCTGGAGACGCTGCGCGCCACCGAGATGCTGACCAAGGAAGGCTTTCAGGTGATGGTCTATTGCAGCGACGATCCACTGATGGCCAAGCGGCTGGAAGATATGGGCGCGGCGGCGATCATGCCGCTGGCGGCGCCTATCGGTTCGGGCATGGGACTGCAATCGACCGTCAACATCCGCATGATCATCGAAGATGCGAAAGTGCCGGTGGTCGTGGATGCGGGCATCGGCACGGCATCGGACGCGGCGGTGGCGATGGAACTGGGTTGCGACGCGGTGCTGACCAACACAGCCATCGCACACGCAAAAGATTCGGTGATGATGGCGCGGGCGATGAAACATGCGGTGGAAGCGGGCAGGCTGGCATGGCTGGCGGGACGCATGCCGCGAAAGGCTTATGCCGATCCGTCGAGTCCCTTGAGCGGGCTTATATGAAACGAGCTTTCGCGCTCGTTTTGATCGCCGCGGCTTGGGCCGCGCCGGCGGGCGCTAGGGAAGCCGCAATCGACTCCATCGCCTATGCGCGCTGGATCGACATCGGGCCTGGACGCAGCATAGCGCAGCTGAAACCGGCGGAAGTGGCTGAACTACGGCGCTGCAAGAATTGGACGATGTATTTCCAGCCTTCCGGCGAAGGTATCGTGCAGACCTTCGTTGCCGGCATGACGATGAGCAACACCTATTCGAAGGTTCAGGTTTCGCAACTGGCCGGTGAGACAATCCTCATTCTCTCCCAGAAGGGCAGTGGCAAGGTCACCAACACGTTGCATCTGTCGAAAGACGGAGATGTACTGACGCAAGTTTCGCCGCCGTTCCGGCCGCACACTTTTCTGCGTTGCGCGGAAGCGCCGAAAAAATCCTGACTACGCCATTGCAGTGTCTTCGATCCAGTCGCCGAAGCTTTGCATGAACTTCGTCAGGAATTCTCGTTTGGAGTCCTCGATAATCTTGCCGTCGTCATCGACAAGCTTGTTCGATCCGGAAATATAGGCCTCCGGCTGCTGCATCACCGGCATGTCGAGGAAAACAAGACTCTGGCGCAGATGATGGTTCGCGCCGAAACCGCCTATGGCGCCGGGGGAGTTTGAAATGATCGCGGCGGGCTTTCCGCTCCACACGCTCGATCCGTAGGGGCGAGAACCGACATCAACAGCGTTCTTCAGGCAGCCGGGCACCGAGCGATTGTATTCGGGTGTCACGAACAGCACCGCATTCACGGGCCGAACCGCATCGCGGAATGCCGTCCATGCCCGTGTCGGGTTCTTCTCGGTGTCTTCGTTGTAGAGTTCCAGATCGCCAATCTCGATGAGCTTCAGATCGAGCGCGGGCCTGGCCAATGGGATCAATGCATTCGCAAGTTTCCGGCTAAAGGATTCTTTGCGCAGGCTTCCAACGATGACGGCAATGTTCCGGGACATGCGATTCTCCTAGCGATGTTCTCCAGCCAGCTTGGACAGGATCGTATCGTTGATCGCGCCTTCGCGCATCCGTCCATTGATGATGAAGGCGGGAGTTCCATCGATCTTGGCGGCCATTGCAAGGTCGTGCGCCGCTTTGATGGAAGCATCGACGGACTTGTCCATCATATCCTGCTTCAGCTTTTCCACATTGAGTCCGGCCTTGCGCGCGACGGAAAAGACCAGATCAGGGGTCGCCAGATCCTGCTCGTCCATCAGCGCAAAATAAAACGCCAGATATTTATCGGGCTGCTTGCGGGCGGCGATGGCGGCATGGGCTGCGATAATAGAATTCTCGCCCTTGATCGGAAATTCGATGAAGGCGAACCGCGCGTCCTTTTTGTGGGCGCTGTAGAATTTCTTCATCGCCGGCAACGAGGCGCGGCAATAAGGGCAGTTGTAGTCGAAGAACTCCACCACCGTGATCTTGGCGTCGGTCGGGCCGGTGACGAAAGCGAGCTTCGGATCGAAGAACGCCTTCAGCCCGATCTTATCCACGGCCCTCTGCCGCCTGGCGTCCTCTTGCGCGGCCTGATCGGCCTGCAGCCTGTTCGACATGTCCACGAGTATGCCGGGATTGCGCAGGAGGTAATCATGGATGCGCGCATCCGATGCCGCGTGCGAAACGGGCAGGGTGCCGGTGGCCGCAAGAATGAGCACGATGACGACCGCAATCGCCGCGCCGCCAAGCCCGCCCAACGCGGCGAGTTTCCAGTTCTCAAACATGATCCCTCTTTCGGTGGTCAGCGCCGACGCGCCTGAACATTGGCGGCGGCGGCGGCGGCAAGGATGTCGTTGGCGTGCTGCCAGTCCGTCGAGCCTTTTGCAAGCTTTCGGGATGCGGCATCGGCGAAATGCAAGGCGCCACGCATGTCGCCGGCCTGATAATGCAACTCCGCCGTAGCCAAGTCCGCCATGGGCTTGTTGCCCAAGTCGCTATAGGCCTGCGCCGCCTGATACCAGGCGAATGTGTTGCTGTTCTCCTGGACGAGCGCAATCTTCAGATTGTTGAGCGCGGGCTGCGCCAGCTGGGTGTTTTCGGTCGCCAGCTGCGCGGCGGCGAGGCTGATCCGAAGCAGCGGCGCGTCGGGCATCAGATCGACGGATTTCTGATAAGGCCCTATCCCTTTTGCGGGCTGGCTCATTTCCACATAAATCTGCCCGAGCAATTCCCAGAAATAAGGATTCTTGGGGTTGGTCGCGATGAGCGCGTTGGTTTCCTCCAAGGCCTTCTTCATGTCGGGCTGGCGGAAATAAGCCATCGCGCGCGCGTAATGCGCTTCATCGCTCTGATCGCTGAGCGGATAGCGCACAAGCACTTCGTCCGGCTTGGACAGAAAGCCCGCCAGCTTCGCCTGGATCATGTGGAATTCTTTTATCTGCTCCGGCGTGTCGGGCACATCCTTGTAAGGGGAAGCCTCGACGCGGGTTTGTAGGGCATCGATGCGCTCGCGGTCTGCCGGATGGTCGGACACGAAGTCCTTGTTGTAGTAAGCCGAACGCGCATTGTCGTTTGCGAATTTCTCGAAAACTTCCACCATGCCGCGCGCCGATTGATGGGTGCGATTCAGGAACGTCACGCCCATCTGGTCCGCGGTGGCTTCCTGCACGCGGCTGAACGCCAAGAATTGCGACATTGCCGCCTGCTGGCCGAGTTGTATCGCGCCCATGCCGGCTTCACCGGCGCCCATGGCCATCGCCGCGATGCCGACGGCCATGCCGATCAGCATGGGAATGCTGGCCTTCTGCATCGCGTCCGCGCTGCGGACGAGGTGTCCACCCGCGATGTGACCGGTCTCGTGCGCGAGAATCCCGATGATCTGGTTCGGTTTCTTCAACTGCATCAGTGTGCCGGTGTTGACGAAAATATCTTCCTCGTTGCCGGCGACAGGGCTTTGCGTCGCAAAGGCATTGATCTCAGGATCCTGCACCAGAAAAAGATGCACGGTGTTGGGATCTATCCCGGCGGCCTTGAGGATCGGCACTTCGTAACTGCGCAATACGCGCTCGATCTCGGTATCGCGAACGACATCGATGGACTGTGCATGGGCTGGCTGAGTCAGCGCGCCGACCAGGGCGAAGGCCGTCGCCGAAAAAAAAGCGGCGCCACGCCAAGTATCTTTTCGCAAAATTGCGTTGCGCAGGGAGCGCATGATCGGATCGCGGCGCGTCAAGGCTTGAATACTCCTTCACCCCGCGTGTACCCCGACGAGAGGGTATGGACCGTCCGGGCTTGCGTCAACAAAAGGCGCAGCGAGAAACGGCCACGCATGGGGTTTGCGCGCCCCGCCTTTGGTGGGGCGGGGCGTTCATTGCCACTTGTTCATCGTGAACAGGCTGTTCGTCAGTCCTTGGAGCTGAAAGCGCGTTGCCACCAGCCCTTCTTGGGCGCGGCTTCGGTGGACGCCGTTGTTTCGGGCGTGGGCGCGGCACTGCTTCCGAAGGACCACACGGGGGCGGATTCGGAATTCGGCTTGGCGACAGGCGGTTCGCGGGATTCGCGTGGAGCGTTGTCGTCATTGCCATTGCGCAAGCCGGCATCCGCCGGAGCGCCTTCGAGACCGGCATAGCCTTGCTGGCCAGAACCTTCGTCCCCGCGACGCCCGCGGCGTCCACGGCGGCGGCGGCGGCGCTTGCGCTGGGCGTCGCCTTCCTGAGTTTCATGCCCCGGCGCAGAGCTTTCGCCGTTGTGCGAGGCGTGTTCAGGCGCAGCACCCTCGGGGGATTGGAGTTCGTCCCGCACCGACGCCGTTCCGGGAATGGGTTCCTGCAAGGCGCGAGGACGATCGGTGCGCTCACCGCGATCGCGATTGCGGCCGCGTCCACCGCGGCGGCGGCGCTTGCGGTGCCCTTCGCCGTTCTCGTCCTGGGGCGGCCGAGGCTGGCCATCGCGGGATTCGGAAGTTGCGGGAGCGTCCTGGCGCTCTTCCTCTTCTTCTTCACGCTCGTCTTCGGCCTCGACCTCTTCTTCCTCGATTTCCTCTTCCTCGATCTCTTCGGAAAGATCGGTCGGCGTCGCGAGTCCGGCTTCAATAGAGATGGACGGGCGATGCGGGCGTTCTTCGGGAGAACGCTGCACGGTACGATTGATTTCGAACGTGCCGGTCATCATCTCGGTATCCGGCTCGAAGGTGATCGCCATCGCGTATTCGGCTTCAAGCCGCGCGAGCTCTCCGCGCTTTTTGTTGAGGGTAAAGATGGCCACGTCAGGCGTGACTTTCACGCAGATGGCGGCGGAACGGCCGCGTTGACCTTCCTCCTCGATGCCGCGCAGCACGCGCAGCGCGGTGGATTCCACCGAACGCACGATGCCCTGGCCACCGCAATGGGGGCAGGTGACGGTCGAGCCGGCGACAACGCCGGCGCGCAGGCGCTGGCGGGACATTTCGAGCAGGCCGAACTGGCTGATCTTGCCGATCTGCACGCGCGCGCGATCGTTCTTCACCGCGTCGCGCAGGCGCTTCTCGACATGCCGGTCGTTGCGGCTATCTTCCATGTCGATGAAGTCGATGACGATGAGGCCCGCCAGATCGCGCAAGCGAAGCTGGCGGCCGACTTCGGCAGCGGCTTCGAGATTGGTCTTGTGTGCGGTTTCCTCGATGGAATGCTCGCGCGTGGCGCGGCCGGAGTTCACGTCGATGGCGACCAGCGCTTCTGTCTGGTTGATCACGATGTAGCCGCCGGACTTCAGCGTCACGGTCGGCTGGAACATCGCATCGAGCTGCGCTTCGATGTGCATGCTCTGGAAGAGCGGGACGGAGTCCTTGTACTGGCGGACGTTCTTGGCATGGCTCGGCATGAGCATGCGCATGAAGTCCTTCGCATTCTTGTAACCTTCGTCGCCTTCCACGACGATCTCTTCAACGTCCTTGTTGTAGAGGTCGCGGATAGCGCGCTTGATGAGGTCGCCTTCTTCATAGACGCACGCCGGTGCATTGGATTCGAGCGTCAGCTCGCGGATCTGATCCCACAGTCGCAGCAGGTATTCGTAGTCGCGCTTGATCTCGAGCTTGGTGCGCGCTTCACCCGCGGTGCGGATGATGAGGCCCATGCCTTCGGGCAATTCCAGCGCGGCAGCGGCAGATTTCAGGCGTTTGCGGTCGGCGGGATTCGTGATCTTGCGGGAAATGCCGCCGCCGCGCGGCGTGTTCGGCATCAGCACGCAATAGCGGCCGGCAAGCGAGAGATAGGTGGTGAGCGCCGCGCCTTTGTTGCCGCGCTCTTCCTTCACGACCTGCACCAGCATCACCTGGCGACGTTTGACGACTTCCTGAATCTTGTAATGGCGGCGACGCAGGAAGCGCTGACCGGATCGCTTGCTCTGCAACGGCTGCGCCGATTGGCCGCCTTCGGCATGCGGCTGCTCGCCTTCCACAAAGGACTCCGCGGCGGCCTGTTCGTCCACGATGCCCTGATCGGATTCGACGTTGGGATCGACGATGTGGGGCGGCTCGGCGCTGTAGGGATACTGGTGTTCTTCGCCATGGGCTTCGGCATGCGGCGCATCGCCGGCTTCGGAGAGGGTCTGCTGATCGACGATGCCTTCGTCGACTTCTTCATCCGCGAGCTGTTCGAGCGGATTCTCGTCGTCGTCTTCGTGATCGTGTTCGCCGTCGAGATGAGGATGTTCGTCCTCGTCCTCCTCGTCGGTTGCGGCAAGATCGGCCTGTTCGACGTCGAAACCGGATTCGACCTCACTTTCGGCGACGTGATCGCCGCCCTTGTTGTCGAAGAAATCTTCGTCGTCGTGAGGCTCGGTTTCGGCGTGGGCCTCATCCTCGACCGGCTCTTCGCCATTCTCGGACGGAATTTCCTCGGCCGTGCCCGCGGCAGCTTCGGCCTGTTCTTCGGCTTCGAGTTCTTCATCGGAGACAACGGCGGTGCCGGTCTCGACCGATTCAAAGCCTTCTTCTTCCGCGTGGCGGCGAGCCTCGCGCTGCTGTTCTTCGAGCAGCGCCTGACGATCGGCGATCGGGATCTGATAATAGTCGGGATGGATTTCGTTGAAGGCGAGGAAGCCCTGGCGGTTGCCGCCATACTCCACGAACGCCGCCTGCAGCGACGGCTCAACCCGCGTCACCTTGGCAAGATAGATGTTTCCCTTGAGCGGCCGCTTGGACGCGGCCTCGAAATCAAATTCCTCGACCTTCGAACCGTCGAGAACAACCACGCGGGTCTCTTCCCGGTGGCTGGCGTCTATCAACATGCGTTTCATGGAAATCTCCGGGCGGCGCACCGCGGCGCGCCCTCAGGGCACGCTGCATCGGATGGAGCCGCATTGTTTCGTGATGGGTGGAAAGCCGGAGCGTCACCACCGGCGGCTGGGCCGCTTGGACTGGCGCGAGGGCTCTGGCGAAGCTGGTCATATCAATTCACTTTGTGGCTTGCGGCTAGGCCGTTCGCCTGAGGGCACCTGCTGGTTGCGGATTTGGGGGTCTGCGGGCGCCTATCGCCCTGCAGGCTCGGCCCGGGGCCGAGTGCGGAATCGCCGAAATCCGGCGAAGCAGGTTGTTTTCCTTTTAGGTATCCCGCGCGGGTCCGGCAAGGGTTAGGTTCGGAATCATTGTAAAATCCGAAGCGGCTAACGAACCGTAAATGGTTTGGAGGCAGTTTGACTTGGTCTTGATTTGGCCGGTTTTGGGTAGCGAAAGGCCGTTATGAGGCGTTTTGGGGCTGTTTTTGGAGTTTTGGTACTGGGTTGGGCCGGAATAGCCTCGGCCCAGGGAGACTTGCCGGCCCCCGTTAAAACTCGGGCTTACGCCCCCAACCGGATACCCTCCGCGCCGCCGGTTGCGGCCGATACCCCGGTCCGGCTGTCTCCGGATACGGCCGCCACCCCCTCGCAGCAGACCTGGTATCCCGCCGGACAGCCCGCAAATCTCGCCGCGCCGGCCGCAAAAAGCGCCGTCTCTTCGCTGCCGGTCGTGATGAATGTGCGTATCGGCGAGCACCAGGACCGCACGCGCTTTGTCATCGAACTTTCCGATCCGGTGAAGCTGCGGGTGTTCACGCTCGTCAATCCGAACCGCGTCGTCATCGACATGCCCGAGGTGCTCTGGCGGTTGAACGGGCCTCAGAAACCCACCACTAACGGCGCGATCAAAAGTTATCGCTATGGCTTGTTCCGTCCTGGCAATGCGCGGTTCGTCATCGACCTTAATATGGCGGTGACGGTGGCCGAGCCGCTCATTCTTCCGCCTTCGGACGGCTATGGCTATCGCATCGTGATCGATCTGTTCCCCGTGCCGCAAACCAAATTCGAGGAAACGGCAGGGTGGCCGGCCGATCTGAAGGCCAAGGAAAGCGTGGCGGTGCAGGACGTGCCGCTCGGCCCCAAAAACTCGGCCCGCAAGGTCGTCGTGGTGGACGCCGGCCATGGCGGCATCGATTCCGGCACCGTCGGCATCGACGGCATGCAGGAAAAGGATCTGGTGCTGGACGAGGCCAAGCGCCTCGGTGCGGTGCTTCGGAAGCGTGGCTATAAGGTGCACCTGACGCGTGACACGGACATCTATATTCCGCTGCGCGAACGCGTGAACATTGCGCGCGGCTATGGGGCTGATCTGTTCATCTCGCTGCACGCCGATTCCAACCCCAATCCCGACGTGACCGGCGCGTCGGTCTATACGCTGTCGGAAAAGGGTTCCGACAAGGAAGCCGCGGCGTTGGCGCGGAAGGAAAACCAGTCCGATATCATCGCCGGCGTGGACCTGACGGGGCAGGACGATTCCGTCTCCCACATCCTCATCGATCTGGCGCAACGCGACACGATGAACCGTTCGTCACGGTTCGCCGAAACCGTGGTCTCGAAACTATCCGGGGCGACGGACATTCTGCCGCGTACGCCACATCGCTCCGGCGCGCTGGTTGTGCTGAAGGCGCCCGATGTGCCGGCGGTGCTTGTGGAACTGGGCTATTTGTCCAACACGGAGGATTGCCGTCAGATGCATAGTGACGGCTGGCGAAATGGTGTGGCAAAAGCCATCGCCGATGCGGTAGACCAGAACTTCGGCAGGCTTTCGGCCGGACAGGTTCCCTCCGGAAAACCCGGCGCCGCGGAGTGACGAGCCGCCATGCTGGCGTCATAATATGGGTAACCAATCGATCGGGCTTTGGGGAAGGGCCGCTTAGGCTATGTATCGGCGTTTTCTGGTTTATGGGGGGCTCGGGCTCGGGGGGCTGGCCCTTTTGGGCGTGCTGGTGCTCGTGGGCTACATCTATTCGCTGAGCCGCGATCTGCCGAGCGTCGAAGCCCTTCAGAACTATCAGCCACCCGTCACGACCCGCGTCTATGCCGGAAACGGCGATCTGCTCGGTGAGTACGCGCGCGAGCGGCGCATCTTCGTGCCCATCGCCTTCGTGCCGAAGCTGGTGATCGAAGCGTTCACCTCCGCCGAAGACAAGAATTTCTACAGCCATCCGGGCATCGATCCCTCCGGCATCATGCGCGCGGCAGGCAAGGATGTGATCAACGTCCTGCAACACAAGCGCCTGGAAGGCGCCTCGACGATCACGCAGCAAGTCGCCAAGAACATGCTGCTGAACAGCCAGGTGAAATTCTCGCGCAAGATCAAGGAAGCGATCCTCGCGGTCCGCATCGATGCGACCTACTCCAAATCGAAGATCCTCGAACTCTATCTCAACGAGATATTCCTCGGCGAAAACTCCTACGGCGTCGCCGCGGCGGCGCTGAACTATTTCGGCAAATCGCTCGACCAGCTCGACATCGCGGAAGTCGCGTTCCTCGCATCGCTTCCCAAGGCGCCGAGCAACTACGACCCCCGTTTTCACAAGCAGGCGGCGCTCGACCGCCGCAACTGGGTGATCGGGCAGATGCGCGAAAACGGCTATATCAGCCGTGATGAAGAACAGGCGGCTTTGAACGAACCGCTCAACACGCAAATGCGTCCCCTCGGCATTCAGGCCGAGGACGCCGATTATTTCGTCGAGGAAGTGCGGCGCATCCTCTACAACAAATATGGCGAGCATGGCTTGTATGATGGCGGCCTCCAGGTCCGATCCACGCTCGACACGCGCTTGCAGAACTATGCAGTGAATGCGTTGCGTGCCGGCCTGGTGCGCTATGACCGCCGGCACGGATGGCGCGGCGCTGTCAGCAACATTAATGTCAGTGGCGACTGGAAGAGCGCTCTCAAGAGCGCAGGAAACCAGTCAGGCATCGACACATGGCATGTCGCGATCGTGCTCGGCTATGGCGACGACCGCTCCACCCAGATCGGCCTGGAGAACGGCTCGCGCGGCGTCATTCCGTTCAGCGAACTCACCTGGGCGCGGCCGGAGATCAAGAAAAACGCAACCGTCGGCGCGGCGCCGACCGGCCCGCATGACGTTCTGAAAGTCGGCGACGTTATTTACGTCGAGCCTATCGACAATGCGGGCAATTACGGACTGCGCCAGGTGCCGGAGATCAACGGCGCCATCGTGGCGATGGACCCGCACACCGGCCGTGTGCTCGCGATGTCGGGCGGGTTCTCTTACGCCTCCAGTCAGTTCGATCGCGCAATGCAGGCCAAGCGTCAGCCGGGATCGTCGTTCAAGCCGTTCGTTTATGCTGCCGCGCTCGACAATGGCTACACGCCGGTGAGCAAGGTTCTCGATGGCCCGGTGTCGCTGCCGCAAGGGCCGGGCCTTCCCTTGTGGACGCCGAAGAACTTCGAGAAGCATTTCCTCGGCATGGCGACGCTGCGGCGCGGCATCGTCCTGTCGCGCAACCTGATGACCATCCGTCTCGCCGCGCAAGTGGGCATGGACAAGGTGGTCAAATATCCGATCCGCTTCGGCGTCTACGACAAGCTGCCGGCCTATTTGTCGAACTCCATCGGCGCCTATGAAACGACGCTGATGCGCCTGACGACCGGCTATGCCGAGTTCGTAAACGGCGGCAAGAAGATCGACGCGACGCTGATCGACCGCATCCAGGATCGCAACGGTAAGGATGTTTATCGCCACGATCCGCGTGATTGCCAGGGCTGCAACACGCCGACATGGCACAATCAATCCGAGCCGCTGTTGCCCGACACGCGCGAACAGATCATCGATCCGCGCACCGCGTATCAGATCGTCTCGATGCTGGAAGGCGTCGTCCAATACGGCACCGGCAAGGTGGTGAAATCCGTCGGCAAGCCGTTGGGCGGCAAGACCGGTACGTCGAACGATTCCAAGGACACATGGTTCGTCGGCTTCTCGCCCGACCTCACCTGTGGCGTGTTCGTAGGCTTCGACGACCCGCGCACGCTGGGCCGCTATGAGCAGGGCGCCACGGCCGCCGCGCCGATTTTCCGCGATTTCATGAAAGGCGCGTTGGAAAACCAGCCCGCGACACCTTTCCGTGTTCCTGCCGGTATCGATCTGGTTTCCATCGACCGCATTAGTGGCGCTCCCGCATCGCCGGGAGGAGCCACGACGATCCTGGAGGCCTTCAAGGCCGGTACGGAGCCCGGCATCGCCGTGTCGGACGAGACCAACAATCTGAGCGCCCAAGGCAAGGGCCCCGCCACCGATGTCGACCAGGGAACGGGCGGGCTTTACTAGTTCTTTCGCCCATCGCGCACGAAGTTTTGACCCCCGCTTTGGGCATCCCTATTGGCACTCTCCCGCAGAGGACTAGCATCGGCAGGCTAGTTGGGAGGGAGATCACGTCATGCTTCATAAGCACATCGTCTTTTCAGGACTGGTTGTTGCCGCGCTGGCTTTGCTGCCGGTGGCGGCGTTGAGCGCTGAAACAAAGCCGCATGTGGACGCCAGCGGTGCGAACATGCAGCCGGCTTATCCCGAAACGGCCGTTGCCTCGCGAGAGCAGGGGGCCGCCGTGATTTCCGTGTTGGTCAGATCGGACGGCACGGTGCGCAGGGTCGCACTTCACCGGTCCAGCGGGCATTCCGATCTGGATAGCGCCGCTGCCAACGCGGTCAGCGGCTGGAAGTTCGTTCCGGCCACGGATGACGGCCAGCCTGTCGAAAGATGGACGGACGTTCAGATCGTTTTCACGCCGCCGGACTGACTCGCTTAAAACGGGTCGCCGCCGTGCGACACGATTTGGCCACCTTGGCCCATGCAATTTCCGGGTCGGCACGCTATGAGGAAGGCGCCGTCACGGAGACAGCATGCAAGCCGAAGAATCTGAAACGCCCTCACGCGCGGCGCTGCGGACCGCTTACCTGCGGCGGCGGTGGCGCGTGCTGTTCGCGAATCTCCAGCGGGACATCCGTTCAAGCGAAGTAACGCAAATCATCGCCTGTGCCGTGATCGGCGCGGTGGTGGGGGCGGTCACGAACTACCTGCGGCTCCTCGTCGATCTGTCGCACAAGCTCATCTTCAACCTGCCCAAGCATGTAACTCTCAGCATGGGCAGCGGCACCGATCACTGGCGGTTGATCTTCGTTCCGGCGATAGGTGGATTGCTTCTTGGCATCGGCGCCTGGATCGTGCGCCGCTATCGAGCGACGGAAATCGTGGACCCGGTGGAAGCGAACGCCCTGTTCGGCGGGCGGATGTCGCTCTTCGATTCCGTGCGTCTCACGACGATGACACTCGTGTCGAATGCCTCCGGCGCATCGCTGGGCATGGAAGCAGGCTATAGCCAGCTTGGCGCGGCATTGTTCTCGCGCTTCGGCCGGCAGTTTCGCCTTCGGCGCGAGGATCAACGCATTTTCGTGACGGCGGGCGCGGCCGCTGCGATCGCCGCCGCATTCAATGCGCCATTGGCAGGCGCGTTCTACGGCTTCGAACTGATCCTCGGCAGCTACATGCCCCGCGCGCTTGCGCCGGTTGCCGTCGCTTCGGTTTGCGCCACGCTGATGCAGCGCACGCTGAACCGGCCGCAGCCGCTGTTCGAAATGAGCGGCCCGATGCTTTTGGATACGCGCAGCTACGGCTTGTTCCTCATCATGGGAATCGTGGCGGCAGGCGTGGGAATCCTCGCCATGCAGGCGGTGACATGGTCCGAGCGTGGGTTGCGTAAGCTGGAAGTGCCCGAATGGATGCGCCCCTTTATCGGCGGCGTGGTGCTGTCGGCGATTGCCTGGGAGTTTCCCCAGGTGCTGGGCAGCGGACATGGCGCGATCCAGTACCATTTCGACATGCGCTGGGCGCTTCTGCCGCTCGCCGCGCTGCTGGTGGCGAAACTCGTCGCTTCCGCGATTTCCGTGGGATCGGGATTTCGCGGCGGCCTGTTCAGCTCGTCGCTTTTTCTGGGCAGTCTGTTCGGCGGCGTGTTCGTCCAGAGCCTTGCACCTTTTATGCACGGCCTCGCATTGCAGGAGCCGGCCTTCCTGTTGGTCGGTATGGGGTCGGTGGCCGCGGCCATTGTCGGTGCGCCGCTGACGATGGTGTTTCTCGTCCTGGAGGCGACGGGCGACTTTCCGGTGACGCTGGGCGTGCTCACAGGCGTCATCACGGCATCCACCATTGTCCGGCTGACCTTCGGATACTCCTTCGCGACATGGCGCTTTCATGTGCGCGGCCTTGGCATTCGCGGTGCGCACGACGTCGGCTGGATCAGCGATATGACCGTCGCGCGGCTGATGCGCAGCGATCCCAAGATTGTACGCAGCGACATGACGCTTCGGGCGCTGCGCGCGAAATTTCCGCCCGGCGCCATCAAGAGCGTTTATGCGACCGATCCCGAGGGCCGCTATGTCGGCGTGATCGACATGCTGGCGGTTCACGATCCGCAAATCGACGATGTGATCGATTTCACGGTTGTTGCCGATCTTGTCGGGCTGAAATCGGTCTATCTTCTGCCTTCCGAGAATGTTCGCACAGCGCTTGCGCGTTTCGAACAGACACAGACCGAGGCTCTTCCCGTGTTGTCGGCGCGCGCCGATCCGCGTGTCGTGGGTTTCCTCACCGAGTCTTACGCGCTTCGGCGCTATTCGCAGGAGCTGGAGCGGCGGCGCTCAGCGGAACTGGGCGAGGAAAACCTGTTCTCGCTGGGCCAGACACCCGGCCGCTGACGGGACTTTACGCCGCCATCGCGCAACCCTATATCAGCGTCATCCCATTCAAGAGACCTCCATGCGTCCCGAAATCCAGCGCACCGCCGACGAAATCAAGCAGGCTATCGACCTGCTGAGGAGGCATCTTTGACTGGGACAATGCGCTACGCCGCCTCGACGAACTGAACGCGCGCGCCGAAGATCCCTCGCTCTGGAACGACCCGCAAGCCGCGCAAAAGCTGATGCGCGAACGCCAAAAACTTGAGCAATCCACATCGTCCGTGAAAGCGCTGCAGGTAGAGTTGGATGATGGGCTCGGCCTGCTGGAAATGGCGGAGTCCGAGAACGACAAAGCGATGATCGCCGACGCGGAGAAATCCATCGAAGGGCTTTCCAAGCGTGCGGAGGGCTTGCGGCTTCAATCGATGCTATCGGGCGAAGCAGACGGCAATGACAGCTATCTTGAAGTCCACGCGGGCGCGGGCGGTACCGAGAGCCAGGACTGGGCCGAAATGCTATTCCGCATGTACACCCGTTGGGCGGAGCGTCATGGCTACAAGCTGCAGCTCATTGAAGAGAGCATGGGCGAGGGCGCGGGTCTGAAATCGGCCACGCTGCTGGTCAAGGGCGAGAACGCCTATGGCTGGCTGAAAACGGAAGCGGGTGTGCACCGTTTGGTGCGCATTTCACCGTTCGATTCCAATGCCCGCCGACACACAAGTTTTTCCAGCGTCACGGTCTATCCCGTGATCGATCAATCCATCGAGATCGACATTCCGGAAAAAGATGTGCGCATCGACGTCTATCGTGCCTCCGGGGCCGGTGGTCAGCACGTCAACAAGACAGAAAGCGCGGTGCGTATCACCCATCTCCCGACCGGCATTGCCGTCGCCTCGCAGACGGAGAAATCGCAGCATCAGAACCGCGCGATCTGCTGGGACATGTTGCGTTCGCGACTCTATGAGATCGAGCTGGAAAAAAAGAAAGCGGAAACCGGCGCGTTCATCGGCGAAAAGACCGATATCGGCTGGGGCCACCAGATCCGCTCTTATGTGCTTCAGCCCTATCAGCTTGTGAAGGACCTACGGACCGGCGTCGAAAGCCGGTTGCCGCAGGATGTCCTCGACGGCGATCTCGATTCTTTCATGGCTGCCGCGCTGGCGCAGGAAGTCGGCGGCAAGCCGAAAGAGAAGATCGAAGATCTGGATTAGCTAGTCCGGTTCGCGGCGCGGCCATCCGAAGGTGATCGCATCGTCTTCCCACCGGGCAGACATAGCGGCAGCCGCGGCCACGATCGCGCCGAAAAGAAGTGAAGCGGCAATCCACAAGCTCGCATAGCTCGCGATTTTACGTGCCGTCTCGGCTGCCCGGACCGTGTCGTTGTGCATGCGCGCCTCGGCGTTGTCGACGCGGCGTTGGGCGCCCGGCAGGCTCATCCCGGTATCCTGCGCGACCAATGCGGCGATGCGATCCTTGTCGTACTGATTCAGGCGCGCGTCGTTCATCATCCCAACATCGATGATGCGAGTGACTTCGGCCTTGTCGGCGTTAAGGCTGGCGGGCGGCGTAAAGCCGGTAGGAGCGGGCGGTATAAACGTGTCCTTGGGCGTGATGCGGCTTTGCGGTTGCGTGTTTTCCGATGGCGTGCTTCCCGATCCGATCGTGACGGAAGAGGGCGCGGGCGGTTGCGACGTGGATTCATCGGCGCCGCTGGGCTGTGTCGATTCCGGAAGATCGGGCGAAGGCGTTGCCGCCGGATTTGCATTCGGATTGGCCGGCGCCGGTTGCGGGCTGGCGTCCGTCGCGTTGCCGGTGTTGGCCTGAGCATATTGCGCCCAGTCCAACGCGGCCTGCGATGGGCTGGGGCCGGGACGGAAGAGCATGTCTACCCAATAGGCGACGTAGCTCGTCGTCATCGTGGAAGGCTGGGCGCCGAATTTGTTCGACGAAGCGGCCACCGAAACGGCGGAGCCTCCCGCGGCGAGACTGCCGATTGCGATCAGCGTGGCGGTCGCGACGACGGCGACGGCCCACACCACAAGGCCGTGCGCGGCGGAACGGAATTCCTCTTCTTTTGTCGTTTCCGGCGCGGGCCCGATGAGGCGCCCGGCCAAATGCCCGCCCGCCGCGAAGCCGAATGCCTGCGCCACCAGGAAGTAGATCGCACCGAGCGACAGGAATGTCGGTGTCGCGACGTTCGACGTGGGCGTGAGCGCAAGGCCGAAGCCGGATCCCAGCGCCAGCAGGAAGAACGTCACCGCGGTGGCGAGAACGGCGCCGGCGAGCGCTGCGCTCCAGGAAAAGCGATGGCGGAAATATCCGTCATTGTCATTGCCGCTGCTGACGATGGTCGCCGAGCCTTCGTCACTCAAAACAGTGGTGACAGCCATGGAAATCTCCCCAAGATGCGCGCTCGAGTTGTAGCACGCCAGCCTGAGAACGCTTCAGCCCGCAGGCCGTTCCAGATTCGCCAGAACCGCAAACGAAAACCCCGCCGCGGTCTCCCGGGCGGGGTGGTCGTCAAAATGTTTGCGGCAAATCAGCCGTTGCTTTTGAGCGGTTGGAACGTCGCAGCCGGCGCGGGGCGCGGAGCGGAAACACTCACGTCCGGCGCCTTGATGGTGTTGATCGGCGCGGCGGCAGGCGCAGCAGCGGCCGCGGGGATCGTCGCAGGCTTGCTCTGATAGGACTGGGTCTGACGGCCGGCATCGTCGGCGAGCGGATTGTCCGAATGGCGGCAATTGCCTTCGAAGAACGCGCCTGCTTCGACGGCGAACGCTTCATGCAGGATATTTCCCTCAACGTGCGAGGTCGTGCAGAGCAGAACCTTGCGGGCGCGAATGCCGCCCTGTACGCGGCCGCGAACGGTCACGTCGTCGGCGAGAATCTCGCCTTGGATGAATGCCTTGTCGCCGATGACGAGACCGGCGCTGCGCACATCGCCTTCGACGCGGCCATCGATCTGGATGTCGCCGGTCGAGGTCAGGGTGCCCTGAACCACGAGATCGGCGCTGATGATGGAGGGAGCGGCGGAGCGCGCCGGACGTCTTGCCTGTTGCGCGACGGAAGCGGTGGCGTCGGTGTCTTTACTCTTACTGGAGAACATGGCGGCCAGCCTCGATGAATCTGCTCGGATCTCTCACGACGTCAGCGAGCCATATCTCGTAATGGACATGTGGCCCAGTGCTGCGACCGGTGGATCCGAGTTTTCCAACGAACGAGCCCTTAGACACTTTCTGGCCGACATGGACGAGGATAGACGACATGTGGCCGTAACGGGTGTGGATTCCATAACCATGGTCAATTTCGACCATATTTCCGTAACCGCCTCGGGGACCGGCGAAAATCACCGTTCCGGGCGCTGTCGCCGCGATGTTGGACCCCCAGGGGCCGGCATAATCGATGCCCGGATGGAACGAGACATGGTGGGTGAAGGGATCGACGCGCCCCCCGAAGCCGCTGGTGATCTGATAGTTGCGGCCACGGACCGGGGTCGTTAGCGGGATGTGGCGCAGGCCGGCGAACAACTCATCCAGTTCTTCGCCATGCGCGCCCGCTGAGGCATAGGCCGCGATGAAGCGCTGATCGGAAATGCCATCGATACGCATCTCGCCAAGCGGCACGTCCGGTCCGCCGATGGCTTTTTGCTGCTCGAACTGGTCCGGGTTGATGCCGACGCGGCGGATCACCGTTTCCAGCATGTCGATGCGGCTTGCGACTTGGCGATCCACGCCGATCAGCAGCGCCGTCTCGTTGCCGCTCATGCGGCGAACGCGTTCGGTTTGTTCGGCCAGGGCGCGGAAGGCCGGGTTCTTCATGACGGCGGAAGAAGGCGCGATCCTGACCGGGGTTCGCTGATGGAAGAAGGCGCCGGCCAGCTTGCCTACGGCGTCATCCAGAAAGCTTGCCTTCACCGGCTTGGCGGTGCGCGGCTGCGGGCGCGGCGTTTGCGGCATCACATTCAGCTGCGAGCCGGCGGTTACTTCGGAATCTTCGCTGCCGACGCTGTCGCTGGCGGCGTTCGATTCCGGCGCCATGGTGATGTCGTCGGATGTTTCGCCGCTGGACGGGCCGACGGCCTTGCCCTGGAGGCTTTGGAAGGTCGAGTCGACCTGTTCCTTGTGGCTCAGGAGCTTGGCCACGGTCCGCTGCTTGTTCTGCAGTTCGTCCGCGACGTTTTTGAAATGGTCTTCGGCGCCCACCAGCGCATTGTTGAGTTCGTCGTAGGAAAGCTGGAGGTCGGCGACACGGTTTTCGTAGGTCGACTGCATCGACTGATAGCGATGGTCTTTCGCCGCGATGATGCGGTCCTTGAAAATCACGTTGACGGACGCAAAAGCGACCCAGCCGAGGAAGATCAGCGCGAGGCCGGACAGCGTCGCCTGCAGCGTGGCGCCGAAGGTGAAGAACTGCACCCGGCCGTCGCTGCGGATATAGATTTGACGTTCGGGGAACGTCGCATGGAGCCACGTCCAGACGCGCTCGACGAGCCCATCGGCCATACCGGAACTTCCCTTTTGGGCGTCTTTCGCGCCTACCCCAGAAGTTTTCATTTCACCCGCTTCTGGGCGCTCGATCAAGCTCTTAGTCCAGAAAAGAGATCGCGCAGTTAATGTTGGCCGCAGCGGCGTCCGTCGTTGGGTCATAGGGCTTTTGCCGCGCTCAACACGGCCTCCACATGACCCGGGACTTTGACCTTGCGCCAGATTTGCCGGATGACGCCCTTGGCATCGACCAGAAATGTAGCCCGGTCCATTCCCATGTACCGGCGGCCGTATAGGGATTTCTCGACCCAGACACCATAGGCATTGGCAATCTTCAGCTCGGAATCGGAACCTAACGTAATCTTTAAGGTATACTTTTTCCTAAATTTTGCGTGGGATTCTGGGCTATCCTTGGAAATCCCCACAATTTCGACGCCTGCCGCGGCGAATTTCCGCTTCGCCTCCGAAAAGTTGACGGCCTCCTTGGTACAACCAGAGGTATTATCCTTGGGATAGAAGTACAGGACGTAGGGCTTGCCCTTGAGTGCGGCGGAGGAGATCTCACCGTCCCCATCGGTGGGAACCCGGAATGATGGAGCTTTGTCCCCCGGCGCCAGTTCTTTCGCCATCCACATCCCCAAACCGGCCTGCCGCGATCTGGCGTTTACCGGAAATAACCGTTAGGCGATAAGCTGATAAGCGAACCGGCGCAAGAGGTGGGCACGCCGGGGAAAGCTTGCTTGCAGGCGAGGCAAAACAGGTAAGCCCATTGGACGACGTCCTCACATTCCTACAAGGCTGGGCCGATGCCTGCCGCAGGCAATTGGAGCCTGCGGGCCGTTTGCTGCGGCCTTACCGCGCCCAGTTCCGGCTTGCGGGGCTTGTGATCGCCGGCATTTTCACCGCCATCGTTTTCTTTGTCGTCGGCGCCGTGATCCGGATTCTGATCGGTCCGGTTTCGCTGGGCCCTTTCAACGGAGAGATCGCGCAGGCGATTTCGGAATCCCTGCCGGGCCTGGCCGTCGGCTACGACCAGGCGGCTATCGAATGGTCGCGCGAAGAACATCGGATCAATCTGGTCGTGTTGGGCGCGCGCGTGCTCGACCGTCAGCAGCGCATCATCGCCCAAGCGCCGAAAGCGGAAATCGATCTGGCGGCAGGGCCGTTTTTACGGGGCCGGACCGAAGTCAAACGCATCGCGCTGGTAGGCATGCAGCTTACGCTTGTGCGCACGAAGTCGGGCTCGCTGCGGCTCGGCGTGGAGCACGACGTCACGGACAACGATGTGCTCGATCGCATCCGCGACGCGATCGCGAAAGCGAAAGGCGGGCCCTCGTCGCTGGAAAGCTTCGCGGTCAAGCACGCGCGTCTCGCGTTCTTCGATGAAGGAACGGGCGCGTTTCTGGTCTCGCCGGACGCGAATTTTCAGATATCCACGGGAGAGGGCGCCACGCGGGCGTCCAACACCATCGACGCAACGGTGGATTCGCAAATTGAGATTTCGGGGCGGGCGGCGCATCTCCTCGCCAATCTGAAACTGCCGCGCGATTCCGGAGGCACTGTCACGGGCGATGTGAGTTTCACGGGATTGAGCCTGAAGGCTCTGGGACGCAATGCCAATGCCTTCGCCTTTCTCACGCCGTTCGACCTGATCGCCGATATCACCGGCTCATTCGTCTTCGATCACGGAACGCGCCTGCGTTATGCCGATATGGGGATCGGCGCACACGGTGCGGTGAATGGACTCGGTGCGCCGTTGAAGGTGCGCTCCCTCAAACTCGTGGCGCGCTATGACGGATTGACGGGGCAGCTGCTGGTGGACGACGCGTCGCTGGAAGGCGATCATGCCCGCGCGCACATGACCGGCAGAGGCAAGCTCGATTTCGACGCCAACAACGTGCTGACGCTGGCGACCCTGGACCTCGATGCGGATCGCTTCGCCGTCAACATGCCGGGTGTCGTGACGCAATCGGTGGCGCTGGGCCGGATTGCGATGCACACCGTCTACACACCGGCGGTGCAGAAGATCGACATTCAGAAGCTGAATATCTCGGGCGGCCCGATGAACGCGCAGCTCGCCGCCGCAGTGACATTGGGCGATGGCACGTCACCCGCCATCGTCGCCAACGGCACGATCGCCGCAATGGGCGTGCGCGATCTGCTTCGCTACTGGCCGATCCATGTCGGCGAAGGCGCGCGCGAGTGGATCGACGACAATATCTCCGCCGGCCGTATCGGGCCGATCGTCGTCCATGCCGACATCAAGAAGGGAGAGCTGGATCAATCCGCGCTGCCGGAAGACGCCTTGAACGTTTCCGTGCCGCTCAACGATGCCACGGTCACCTATGTTCACGGCATGTCGCCGATGACGAAAGTGCAAGGCGTCGCGACCCTGACCGGCGACACATTCAAGGCGGTCATCGCGTCGGGCACGGTCGGCACCATCAAGGTGAGCAATGGCGCGGTGGTGATACCGGATCTTCACACACATGGGCCGGTCGGCACGATCGATGCGCGCATCGCCGGAACGGTCCCCGATCTTTTGACGCTGCTCGACCAGAAGCCGCTGCAATATCCGACGCGATTCCATCTCAATCCGTCGCTGTCGAAAGGCAGTGCCGTTGCCGATCTTTCGGTGCGTGTTCCCATGCTCCGCGATTTGAACACGGACGATATCGGCATTTCCGCGAAGGTGGCGACGCAGCAATTCGCCATTGCGCTCGGCCCGCACACAAAGATCAGCAACGGCACCGTCAATTTCGACATCACCAACGCCACGCTTCATGCCACCGGCACGGTCGCTCTGGGGGGCGCGCCCCTCGGCGTGGATTGGGTGGAGGATTTCAAGACCAAGGGCGACATCACCACGAAGATCCAGGCCAAGGGACTGGTGGACGAAGCGACACGTGAGGCGCTGAATTTCCACGCCGGCGATCTCATCAGCGGGCCGGTGTCGGTCAACGCGCAGATATTCGGACATCAGGGCGATCTGCGGCGCGCAAGCATGGCGATGGACCTCACGCCGACGACCGTGTCCATGGACATCGTCAACTATCACAAGGCACCTGGCGTTCCCGCCACCGCGCAGGTGAACGCGGTGTTCGCCGACGACGGAAGCATCAAATCGGAAACGATGACGATCACCGGCGCCGGACTGAATGTGCATGGCACCGTGGACTTCGCCCCCAATGGCGATCTCGCGCGCGTGGACCTGCCCGTGGTGCGGGCCGGCGCGAACAATGACTTCGCGGTCGTTTATTCCGAGACGCAGGCGGGCGGGCTCGACGTCAATGTGCGCGGGCGTTCGGCGGACGGCACGGGCCTCGGCCACCGCAAAGCGGCGCAAGCGAATGCGGGGCCTCCTCCGGTCGATGAGCCGTTCCACTATTCGGTGCATCTGGATCGCGTGGCGATGCGCGATAATGTTTCGCTCTCGGATTTCTCGCTGGAAACCAGGGGCATCGGCAATCGTCCGCAGACACTGACGCTGACGTCATCGCTCGGCAAAAGCAAAATCGCCGGCTCGATAACACCTTCGGATGCGGGGCGGCGCGTCGCGCTCACATCCGACGATGCCGGGTCGCTGTTGAGAGGGTTGTTCGGGTTTGAAAGCATGCGCGGCGGCGCGCTCAGCGTGAACGCAACGCTTTCGCCGGTGGATCAGGCGAAGGGCAAGGCGCCGCTCGATTACGCCGGAAACGTCGTGATCGAGGATTTCAAAATCACCAACCAGCCTTTTCTGGCGCGCTTGTTCGCGGCGGGATCGTTGCTCGGCGTGGCGGATCTGCTGAGCGGACAGGGAATCACCTTCGACAAATTCGAAGTGCCGTTCCGTGCGCAGAACGATGCCATCACCATTCACGACGCGCGCGCGGCCGGTCCCGCTGTCGGGATCACCGCCGATGGTTATCTCGATCGAGCGCACAATCAGATCGCGCTCAAGGGAACGCTTGCGCCGGTGTATGGCCTGAATTCAGTGCTGGGTGCGATTCCCATTCTGGGGAATGTGCTTGTGTCCAAAAAGGGCGAGGGCGTGTTCGGCATGACCTACAGCGTGTCAGGCGATGCGGATCAGCCCAACCTCAGCGTCAATCCGCTGGCCGCCCTGGCGCCGGGTATCTTCCGCCGGATCTTCGAAGGCTCCATGCCGGTGGCGCCGCAACCCACAGCGCCCGTGCCGCCGTCGCAGGCGAACACGAACCACCCGCCCACGCCGCAACAGCAATAGGTCAGACCGGTCTCACCAGAACGTGCTTCTTCTTCCCGCTCGACACTTTGATCGCGCCGGAAGACGAAACATCTGAAGCCGCCACATTCGCTACCGGGTCGCTGACGGTGACGTCGTTGATCTTGAGGCCGCTGTTCTGGATCAGGCGACGCGCTTCGCCGTTCGACGATGCGACTTGGGCCTTCACCGCGAGGGCGAGCACACCCATCGGAAATTCGCCCTTCGGCACTTCGATTGTCGGCAGGCCTTCATCGGTGCCGCCTTCCTCGAAGGTACGGCGCGCCGTCTCTGCAGCGGCATCGGCCGCGGCGCGGCCGTGCAAAATGGCAGTCGCTTCCGTCGCCAGGATTTTCTTGGCGTCGTTCAATTCGGCGCCCTGAAGTTTTTCGAGGCGCGCGATTTCCGCGATCGGCATATCGGTGAAGATGCGCATGAAGCGGCCAACATCGCCGTCTTCGGTGTTGCGCCAGAACTGCCAATAATCATAGGGCGAACGCATGTCGGCATTCAGCCACACCGCGCCCGACACGCTCTTGCCCATCTTCGCGCCTGATGACGTGGTGATGAGCGGTGTGGTCAGACCGAAGAGCTGCACATTCTCCATGCGGCGGCCCAGATCGATGCCGCTGACGACATTGCCCCACTGGTCCGAGCCGGAGGATTGCAGGCGGCAGCCATAACGCTTGTACAACTCCACGAAATCATAGGCCTGCATCAGCGAGTAATTGAATTCGAGGAAAGACAGCGGCTGCTCGCGGTCCAGACGCAGCTTCACGCTCTCCATCGTCAGCATACGGTTGACGGAGAAGTGTTTTCCAACCTCGCGCAGGAACGGAATGTATTCGAGCTTGTCGAGCCATTCGGCGTTGTCGACCATCAGCGCGTCCGATGGGCCATCGCCGAATTTGAGCAGGTGCTGCACGCCGGCAACCATGCTTCTCTTGTTTCCTTCGATCTTCTCCGGCGTAAGGATGAGACGCGTCTCATCCTTGCCCGACGGATCGCCCGCTTTCGTCGTACCGCCGCCCATGAGCAGGATGGGGCGGTGACCGGCCTGTTGGAGGCGGCGCAGGGTCATCAGCTGCACCAGATTGCCGATATGCATGGACGAAGCCGTGCAATCGAAGCCGATATAGGCCGTCACGCGCTCCTTCAGGAAAAGCGCGTCCAGATCCTCGGGCGCGGAGCAATCGTAATAGGCACCACGCTCCACAAAAGTGCGGAGGAATTCGGATTTGAAACTGTGGGCCGCGCCGGACATGGTATGAAACTCAAAGAAGAAGAGCCGGGTCTGTAGCACGAATGGCAGAGGTTCAAAAAGTCATTGGATTGATGAGCGGCACGTCGCTGGACGGCATCGATGCCGCACTGCTGGAGACCGATGGCGAGGATATCGCCGTGCCCGGTCCGGCGCTGGGCATGCCATACGACGCCGAAACGCGCGCCATGCTGCGCGCGGCGCTGGAAGAGGCCAAAAGCGTGGCCGCGGGGGCGCCCGTTCCTTATTCCATCCGCGAGGCGGAGCAGCGGCTAACAGAGGCCCACGCCGAAGCGTCGAAGACGTTGCTGAAAAAGGCGGGGCTGCGCGCGCAGGATGTCTCGCTGATCGGCTTTCACGGGCAGACGATCCTGCATCGCCCGGCGCAGCGCTGGACCTGGCAGATCGGCGACGGCGCGTTGCTGGCGAAACTCACCGGCATCGATGTGGTCAATGATTTCCGTTCGGCGGATGTGAAGGCGGGCGGGCAGGGTGCGCCGCTGGTGCCGCTCTATCATGCCGTGCTCGCGCGCAATGCGAAGAAGGCGAACTTGGTGCCGCCGCTGGTATTTGTGAACATCGGCGGTGTCGCCAACGTCACTTATATCAATGGCGAAGATGTGCTGGCTTTCGACACCGGCCCCGGCAACGCACCCATCGACGACTGGGCGATGAACCACACGCGGAAACCCGTCGACGAAGGCGGGGCGCTTGCGCGACAAGGCCGCGTGGACGATCGCGCATTGGCCGAGATGCTCGACAACGAATTCTTCGAGAAGGTGCCGCCCAAATCTCTGGATCGTCTGGATTTCGGAATCGACGCCGTGAACGGTTTGTCTCCGGCGGATGGCGCGGCAACGCTTACGGCATTCACCGCGGCGTCCATCGCTCGCGCCCGCGAGCATTTCGCGGATATGCCAACGACATGGATCGTCATGGGCGGCGGGCGGCACAATCCGGTGCTGATGGGCGAATTGCGGTCGCGCGTGAACGCGCCGGTGCTGGTGGCGGAAGACGCCGGCTGGAACGGCGACTTCATCGAAGCCGAAGCTTTCGCTTATCTCGCCGCGCGTTCGGTAAAAGGCCTGCCGCTGAGCCTGCCGACAACGACAGGCGTCTCACGCCCGATCACCGGCGGCAAGCTGCACAGGAAGTAGGCCATCAGGGACTGATGCCGTATCCCAGCATTTGACCGGCCGCGCTGGCATCTTTTCGGTTCGCCGCATTGATATCGGCATCACCGCCGGCAGCGTCACCCAATCGCTTTTTCACGACGCCCCGTCCATAGAGCGCGGTCATTCGTTCGGGAAACTGTTTGAGCACGGCATCATAGTCGATGAGGGCACTCTGCAGATTATTTTGTTTGAAACTTACGAGCGCACGTGCCTCCAGTGTTGAAGCGTCGTTGGGCTGCTCTGCAAGTGCGCTATTGCAGTCGGCCAATGCTTGATCGAGCGCTCGTCCTGCAGGCGGCCCAAGGTGGCCATCACCTCATCGGCAGTGGACTGGTCGGGGTACGCGATCGCCACGAGGTTGCTCATCGGTGCTCCTTGGTCAGGCCGGACATC
>Ga0207657_10000762_pt1 | contig 34172 bp, 44 predicted proteins | sample KBSC33metaG_FD_184316 | JGI IMG/M metagenome (GOLD analysis project Ga0207657, IMG submission 184316) | Corn rhizosphere microbial communities from Kellogg Biological Station, Michigan, USA - KBS C3-3 metaG (SPAdes) (version 2) | ecosystem: Host-associated > Plants > Roots > Rhizosphere > Soil ...
TGATCTCGCGCACAAAGGCCGAGAACGCGCTTCGGGCGGCCGCCATCGAATCCGCGCTCGCCTCCAGAGCCAAGTCGGCTTTCCTTGCCACCATGACCCATGAGCTGCGCACGCCGCTCAACGCCATCATCGGGTTCTCCGAACTTCTGGCGCAGGCCGACAAGGTTGCGATCACCAAAGAGCAATCCATCGACTATGCCGGTCATATCGTGCGCGCCGGTCACAATTTGCTCGGCATCGTGTCGGACGTGCTGGATGTCTCGCGCATCGAAAGCGGGGCGTTGAAGCTGGACCGCGCCGCCGCCGACCTCAACGACGTGATCGATGGCGCGGTGGAAATTGCGCGGCCAGGAATCGAGCAGAAGAAACAGATCCTCGAAGTGAAAGTCGCGCCCGGCCTGCCTTCGGCGCAGGTCGACACCTCGCGCATCCGCAAGGTGCTGGTCAATCTTCTTTCCAACGCCAACAAGTTCACGCCGGATGGCGGACGCATCGTTCTGGTCGCCACCACCGAAAGCAGCCGCGATCTCACCATCGCCATCGCCGACACCGGCATCGGCATGACGCAAGAGCAGATTGCCCAGGCGCTGAAGCCCTTCACGCAGGTTCAGTCGGAATACAGCCGCCAGCAGGAAGGCACCGGTCTGGGCCTTACCATCTCCAAATCGCTGATCGAGTTGCATGGCGGGCGCATGGTCATCTCCAGCACGCCGGAGGTCGGAACCATGGTGGCGTTCACGCTGCCGCTGATCGCCGCGCAGACGGCCGCTCGCAACCAGCCCAAATCCTTTTTGTTCAGGAAAGCATCATGAGCGCCAAGCCTGCCTATGCACCGCCTCCGGCCGGCAAACAGAGCGGCGAAATCGCACTCGCCGGCTCGACACGCATCGCGCGCATCGTCGCCGTGTCGGGCTCGCAGGCGGTGGCGATCATCGACACGCAGGCGCGCGAGCGCAATGAGGGGCGCATCGAAATCGGCGCCTTGATGAAGATCGAGACGCCGCGCAGCATGGTGATGGGCCTGATCTCCGCCGTCACCACGCCGATGCCGGAAGATCGCGAAACGCAGACCACCGATATCGAACTGGTCGAACTCAACCTCGCCGGTGAGATCATCAACGACGAGATGGGCCTGCGCGCGTTCCGCCGCGGCGTCACCAGCACCCCCAGCGTCGGCGATGCGGTACATCTGGCGCAATGGGAAGACCTGCGCCTTGTCTACGCCAATCCGAATTCGGCGGCGATCGACATCGGCACGCTGTTCCAGGACAGCCGCGTTCCAGCGCGCCTTCTGATCGACGATCTTTTCGGCAAGCATTTCATCGTTGTCGGCACCACCGGATGCGGCAAGTCCTCCGCGCTCACCTGCATCCTGCAGAGCGTGATATCGGGCCATCAGCATGCGCGCGTGGTGATGCTGGACGTGCACAACGAATATCCCGGCGCGTTCGGCGAGATGGCCGAGCTGGTGGACCAGAACAATCTGCGCTTGCCGTTCTGGCTTTTGAATTTCCAGGAACTGACCGCCGCTTTTGTCTCCACCGATCACTGGCGGGATGCGGAAATCGAAATCCTCAGCGAAGCGGTGCTCAGCTCCAAGCGCAAATATTCCGAAGCACAATCCTCGCGTTTGCGCCGCACGACGGAAGCGGCGGGTCTTACCGTCGATACGCCGACGCCGTTTCGCCTTTCGGACGTCGTCGCCTTCATCGACGACCAGCTCGGCAAGCTGGAACGTTCGCAGGCGACGACCCCTTACCGCCGCCTGAAGGCGCGCGTCGAAGCGCTCGTCGCCGATCCGCGCTACACCTTCATGTTCGGCAGCCTGATGATCGAGGACACGATGACCTCGGTGCTCTCGCAGCTTTTCCGCATTCCGACCGGCGGCAAGCCCGTCACCGTCATCAACCTCGCATCGGTGCCGACGGAAATCCTCGACGTCGTGATCTCGCTTCTGTCGCGCCTGGCGTTCGACCTCGCGGTTTGGAGCGAAGGCGCGGCGCCGATGCTGCTCGTTTGCGAAGAGGCGCACCGTTACGCGCCCACCGGCCACAGCGATGAATTCATGCCGACGCGCCAGGCATTGTCGCGCATCGCCAAGGAAGGGCGCAAATACGGTGTGTCGCTGGCCCTCATCACGCAGCGCCCGTCGGAGCTGGATCCCACGATCCTGTCGCAATGCTCCACCGTGATTGCGATGCGGCTTTCGACCGAGCGCGATCAGTCCGTGGTGCGCGCCAACACCCATGAAGGCGCGCTCGACCTGTTGGATTTTCTGCCTCTGCTGGGCGACCGCGAAGCCATCGTGCTGGGGCAGGGCGTGGCCATGCCGATGCGCATGAAATTCAAGAACGTGCAGGCCTCGCGCCTGCCCACGATCCGGCATGAAGGCTTCTCGAAGGGCTGGACCAACACCGACTTCGACACCCATGCGCTGGAAGAGGTGGTGCGCCGCTGGCGCCTCAGCCTGCGCGCAAAAAGCTGAGCGAACATCGCTGTCCGTCTGCTAGAACGGCGGCCTTCATCGGGAAGCGCGCATGGCCGTCGGAACAATCGCAAACGCAAGGGCGTGGTTCAGAACGCTGCTCTACGGCGGGACGGTCGCGATGGTCGATGCTCTCGTGCCGCGCCGTGGATACGCCGTGCAAAAGGACATCGCCTATGGCCCGGGTCAACGCCAGGTTCTCGACATCTATGTGCCTGACGATCTGACGGTGCCCGCGCCGGTTCTTCTCTTCTTCCATGGCGGAAGCTGGCAGTTCGGCGACAAGAACCAGTATCGCGCGCTGGGGCAGGCCTTCGCGAGCAAGGGCATTGTAACGGCGGTCGCGAATTACGGTCTCTTCCCGCCGCACGGATTTCCCCGCTTCGTCGAAGATGCCGCGCGGGCGTTTCGGCATGTGCGCGGCAACGCGCGCGCGTTTGGCGGCGATCCGGATCGCATTTTCCTTTGCGGCCATTCGGCCGGCGCGCATATCGCGACGATGCTCGGCGTCAACGGAGATTATCTGCGCGAGGCCGGTGTCGATCCCGTATCGCCGCGCGGCATCATCGGAATCGCGGGGCCTTATGATTTCCTGCCGCTGAAGGATCCGGTGCTGATCGAACTTTTCGGCGGTGACAACGTGCCGCAAACGCAGCCGATCCACTTCGTCGATGGCAAACGCGCGCCGATGCTTCTGGCCCATGGCCGCGACGACACCACGGTCGGCGCCGGCAATTCCAAACGGATGGCGCAGAAGCTCCAATCGTTCGGCAGCGAAGTGGTGGTGCGGTATTACGACGGCACCGGCCACATCGGCATCCTGCTGTCGCTCGCGCCGGGCTTTCGCAAGCGCGCGACGCTCTATCAGGACATGCTGGCGTTCATCGCCGCGCATTGAGGGTGGAATTGCGCTAACACTTTTTGGCTTTCGAGACTTTGTTTTTCGTCTTCAGCTTCTTCGGCGCCGGCAGATTGTGCGTCCAGGCTTCGCGAATGAGAGCTTCCAGCTCTTTCTTCGAAACGCGATCGATCTGCACGATCACATTCGCCGTCTTGCCCCACATATATTTGACGAAGGTCTTGTCGTCGGCGGCGAAGAGAAACTCCTTCCGCTCCTCCGGCAGATTCAGATAGAGCCCATCCGGCCGCATCACCGCGAAGATGCGCTTGGCCGTGCGGTATGCCGGCCGCCGGAAATGATCGATCTGCGTCACGCCATCCAGCGATAGCGCGATCTTGCGGACATCGGCGGGCGTGGGCATGGCGATCCTCCAAAAGCGAACGGCCGCAACTTTATCAGCCGCGGCCGTTCAATCTTGTAGAAAATTTCCGGCCTCAGTCGAACAGGCTCGACACGCTCTCTTCGGCGCTCACGCGGCGGATCGCTTCGCCGATGAGCGGGGCGATGGAGATGCGGCGGATGTTCTTGCACTTGGCCACTTCGTCCGTCGCGGCGATGGAATCGGTGATCACCATGCTTTTCAGCTTGGAGCCCTGGATGCGCGCCACCGCGCCGCCGGACAGCACGCCATGGGTCGCATAGGCGCAAACGTCTTTCGCGCCATTCTTCAGCAAGGCCTCGGCAGCGTTGCAGATGGTGCCGCCGGAATCGACAATGTCGTCGATCAGGATGCAGGAACGGCCCTTCACGTCGCCGATGATGTTCATCACTTCGGATTCGCCTGCGCGTTCGCGGCGCTTGTCCACGATGGCCAGATCGCAGCCCAGCCGCTTGGCCAGAGCGCGCGCGCGTACCACGCCGCCCACGTCCGGGGAGACGACCATCAGGTGATCGCCGGTGCCCAGATAATCCTCGATGTCCTTCACGATCACCGGCATGGCGAAGAGGTTGTCCGTCGGGATGTCGAAAAAGCCCTGGATCTGCCCGGCGTGAAGATCGACGGTGAGGACGCGATTGGCGCCCGCTTCGGTGATGAGGTTCGCCACCAGCTTGGCGGAAATCGGCGTGCGCGAACCGACTTTGCGGTCCTGGCGGGCATATCCGAAATAGGGGATCACAGCGGTGATGCGGCGCGCAGAGGCCCGGCGCAGCGCATCGATCACGATGAGCAGCTCCATCAGATTGTCGTTTGCCGGGAAGCTCGTGGATTGGATCACGAACATGTCCTCGCCGCGCACGTTCTCCTGCACTTCGACGAACACTTCCATGTCGGCGAAGCGGCGAACCACCGCCTTGGTCATCGGCAGCTTGAGATATTGGGCAACCGCATCGGCCAGCGCGCGGTTGGAATTGCCTGCGAGAACTTTCATGTGCCGCGTTCCACTATCATCGGTCATGAACGCGCTGCCCCGGTGTGATGGTTTGATGAAGGGGTTCTAGCAAGGGGGGCGTGGCCGGTAAACCGGCGAATCGGCGCGGTTTATGCGAGCCAGCGGAAAGATTTGCGGATAAACGCAGTGCCGTCCGTCCGCGTCATTTCGCCATGCGCCATGACAACCTGTTCGGGCTGCCAGGCGAGGATGCGCGCAAGCCTTTCGCGCGCCGTTTTCCTGTTCCGGAAAGAGAATCGCCATTCGCGCGGCGCGCCGCCATAAGGACCGACAATCCCGTCCAGCCGCGCCAGCCAGCCTTTCCAGCCCTTGAACCAGTCTTCCGAAAAATTCTCGATGAGATCCGCGAAGATCGCCGTGCGGCTTTCGCGATGGAAGAAGACGATCTCCGTCATCGCGAAACTCCCCGCCATCTCCACCTGATCGATATCCGCAGCCCATGCGGCCGGGGCCACGTCGCCCAGCGTCGCGTCGAAATGCAGGTCCTTGCGCTTCCTGGCGAGGCCCGGCGAGGCATACAGCTTTGCCGCCGGATAAGCCGCTTTCCATTCGCCCATAGAGAGATGATGGATGGGATTGGGCGACACCAGATGCTCCACAGGCCCCAACCTGTCCGTTTCGGCTTTCAAGTCTGGCGTCAGCGCGATGGGCGACCACACGAACAAACCGCCGCCCGCCAGCCGGATCAGCACCATGCGCGTGGGATAAGGAAAGCCGTAGAAGGGCACCACGGGCCCTTCCACCACCCAGATATCCGGCCCGAACGGTCGAAGCGCGCTCATGTCAGCACGATGGCGGAAATCTGCCTTCCATAATTCGCTTCGCGCCGATGTGTGTTGCGCCGGAAGCTGAAGAACTCATCCTCGCGCGCATAGGTATCGGCGGAAAGCTTCGCAATGCTTTTCACGCCCGCCGCCTTCAGGCGCTCGGCGACATAGCTTTGCAGATCGAAGCGGAAATGATCCCCGCGGTCCGACTCGATAAAGTATTCGCCATTGCCGGCATATTCCGCGACAAATTGTTCGCGGAATTCGGCGCCGACCTCGTAGTTCTCCTGTGCGATGCAAGGGCCGATGGCGGCGGCGATCTTCTGGCGATTGGCGCCAAGCTCTTCCATGGCGGCGATGGTGGCGCGGATCACGCCGCAGATCGCGCCTCTCCATCCGGCATGGGCCGCGCCGATCACGCACGCGCCCGCATCGGCAAACAACACCGGCGCGCAATCGGCGGTGAGGATGCCCAGCGCGATGCCCGGCGTCGCCGTCACCAGGGCGTCGCCCAGCGGGATGAATTTCTTGTCGTCCTCCGTGGTCGCGCCGATGGGCCAGGCTTTGGTGACGGTGACGACGTTCGTGCCGTGCACTTGCCCCGCATTCACCAGCGATGCCACGCCCAGCGTCTCGCACACGCGGCTGCGGTTCTCGATCACTGCATCGCGGTCGTCGCCGGAACCGGGCCCGCAGTTCAGCGAGCGATAGATGCCGGTTGAAACGCCGCCTTTGCGTCCGAAGAATCCGTGCGCGATTCCACTTTGCTGAAGATTTTCGGCGTCCAGAAAGAACATCTCAAAATCCCGGTGGCGTAGGCGCGCTGACGGGCATGATCGCCAGCGCCTTGAACAATGTCCCCATTTGATCGGGTAAAATCAAACGCTCCAGCTCGCCGTCTATCTGCGGATTGGAACCGAGTTTCCCGCGCGCCAGCGTCGCCGCGCGCTGCACGATGCCGATGGCTTCCAGAAGCTCGCCTTGCCCGACCGGCCCATAGGCTTTCGCGCCGCTTTCGCGCGCGACATCGGCGAGCGCCGCGAAATCGACATGGGCGGAAAGATCGGCATCGCCGGGCATCTCCAGCACTTTCGCATATTTCTGCGCCGCGACGGCCTGCAAGGTCTCGCCGAAATCGGCTTGCGCGCCATAGCCATAATCCACGATCAGCGCCGCGCCGCCTTTGCGCGCTATGATGTCCGCGATCTGCTGCGTCAGCGCCGTGGCGCCCGGCGCTGTCTCATAGAATGCCCCTGTCGGCGCGCCGTCGCGATGGGTGGGAATAAGAGAAGAGGGCACAGCCTCTGGCGTCAGCGCAAAATCCAGCGCGCCGTCCGCATTCAGCACCACCATCCGCTCGCACCAGCCGCGCTCGGTCTTCACGAACTGGTGGATCGGCAGCGCGTCGAAGAATTCGTTGGCGAGCAGAAAGAGTGGTTTGTCGACGAGACTGTCATCGAATTGCGCGGTCCAGCCTATATTCGCGCCGGACTTTGCCAGCGTGTCTTTCTGGATGGCGGTCAGCGTGGGGCTGGCCTCCACCAGCACCACCTCCACCTTCGTCAGAAATTCCGGCATCAATTGTGCGATCACGCGCAACGCATCGCGCATCAGCGTGCCGCGGCCGGGCCCTAGCTCCACCAGCCGCGCCTCGGGCCGCTTCTGATCGTGCCAGCATTGCGCGATCCACAGGCCCAGAAGCTCGCCGAACATCTGGCTGATTTCCGGCGCGGTGATGAAATCGCCCTGGCGGCCGAAAGGATCGCGCGTGGCGTAATAGCCGTTCTGCGGATCGTGCAGCGCAACCGCCATGAACTGCGCGATGGAGATCGGCCCCTGCGCCTGGATCAGCCGCGCGATGCGCTGGCCGAGCGCGTTCATGCAATCGCCCGCTTCGGTTGCCGATAGGCCAGCCGGACCACCAACAGGCCGCCGAGAATAAACAGGAACGACAGCATCTCGCCCATCGTGATCGGCCCCACGAACGGCGCATCCGGTTCGCGAAACAATTCCGACACGATGCGCAGCGCGCCATAGCCGATCAGGAAAATGCCGCTCGTCAACCCGGGCTTGTCCTGCCAGCGGAAATAGCGGATGCCGACCTGCATGATGATGAGCATCAGCACGCCTTCCAGCGCGAATTCATAAAGCTGGCTCGGATGGCGCGGAATGTTTCCGGCGGGGCAGATGCCGTGATTGGTCTGCATGATATGCGGCGAACAGAACACCATGCCCCACGGCTCCGTCGTCGGGCGGCCCCACAATTCGCCATTCACGAAATTCGCCAGCCGTCCGAGACCCTGGCCGATCGGCTCCACCGCGCACACCAGATCGCCGATGGTGAAGAAGGACAGCTTGCGCTTGCGGCAGAACATGTAGATCGCCAGCAGCACGCCGATCGCCGCGCCGTGGAAGGACATGCCCCCTTCCCACACCGCGATAATGCGGATGGGATCGGTGACGAAACCCATCGGCAGTCCTTGGCAGTAGCCCGCGCCTGCATCGGGCGTCACGCCGCACAGGAAGATGCCGTAGAGCAGCACCCAGCCGATGCGCCCGCCCAGGATCACGCCCAAGGTCGCCCACACGACCAGATCGCCGATGTCGTCGTCGGTCGCGGGTGGCTTTCCGTTGAAGGGCGGATTTTTCCACAGGCTCTTCTGGTGGATCATCCGTAGCACCAGCCACCAGCCGGCCAGAAGCCCGGTGATATAGGCCAGCGCATACCAGCGGATCGCGAAGGGGCCCAGATGAATGAGGACCGGATCCATGTCGGGGAATTGAAGAGCCATGAGGGAACAGCGAAGCAGGGGGTGGCGAACAGGGGTTGTAGGGGCTTTTTCCCCCATTCGCTATTCGTCATTCCCCATTCGCGTTATAAGGCCCCATGCAAAGCGAAAGCCCCATTCTCGACGGTCTTGCCAAGATGTTCACGGACGCCGCCGGCGCCGCCCAGAGCGTGCGCGCCGAGGTGGATACCTTCATGAAGCAGCGCCTCGAACGCCTCGTCGCCGACATGGATTTCGTGCCGCGCGAGGAATTCGAAGCCGTAAAGGCGATGGCCGCGAAGGCGCGCGAGGAAAATGCGCGTCTCGAAGCGCGTATCGCGGAGCTGGAGTCGAAAACACGAGTCAAATCAGACTCCTGACTCGATTTCGATTCACAGATGACTCGTCCGCAGGACTCCAAATCGAATCCGCGAAAGCTGTGAGTGGACTCTGCGTCCACAGGCAGTGGTGGCTAGACTCTTGTGCAGTCGCAAAATCCTGTGCCAGTTTGATCGCAACTGCTTCGTTTTCGCGTCGCGTCCACCAGGAGTCCGGAATGTCCCTTGCCCATCAGGACGAGACGTTCTCAGCCCCCCACCCGCTCGACATGCTGGAGCGGACGGTGGAGGACAATGGCTGGCCGTTCGAACGGCAGGGCCGTGACGAGCTGAACCTGTCCGTAGCCGGCAAGTGGTGCGATCACCATTTCAGCTTCTCCTGGCGCGACGAATTGCAGTCTCTTCATCTTTCCTCGGCCTTCGACATGCGCGTGGATGAAAAGCGCCGCGCCGAAGTGGCCAATCTTCTCATGTTCGTGAATGCCAAGCTCTGGATCGGCCATTTCGACCTGTGGCCGGAGGATGGCACGCTGGTCTTCCGCCACGCGATGATCTTCCCCGAAGCCATGGCGAGCGCGCAGCAATGCGAGGCGATGCTGAATCTGGCGGTTGAAGCCTGCGAATATTACTACCCCGCGTTTCAATTCGTTCTGTGGGGCGGGCGCACCGCGGAAGAAGCCGTCGCCGCCGCCGTGCTGGAGTGCCAGGGGCAGGCGTAATGGCCGCTCCGCTTCTTCTCATTGGTGCCGGCCGCATGGGCGGCGCGCTTTTGAAGGGCTGGCTCGCGCGGGAGCTTGGCCCGGTCCTCGTCATCGAAACCAATCCGTCCCCGGAATTGAAGCGCCTCGCCAAGCGCGAGGTCACGCTTCTCGAAAGCATCGACGACGCGCCCAAGAGGCTGCGAGCCTGCGTGATCGCATTGAAGCCGCAGATTTTGAAAACCGAAGCGGCGCGGCTGCGCGCCATCGCGGAGTCCGGCGTGCCGATGATCTCCATCGCTGCGGGCAGTTCGATCAAGCTGATGAGCAGGGCGTGGGGGAAATCCGCGCGCATCATCCGCACCATGCCCAATACGCCCGGTTCCATCGGCGAAGGCATCTCCGCGCTCTATGCCGCGCCGAACGTGACGCTGCGCGATCGCAAGCTGGCGGAGTCGCTGCTCGCGGCGTTGGGTGAGACCGTCTGGGTGAAACGCGAAACCGATATCGACGCGGTGACCGCCGTGTCCGGCTCCGGTCCCGCCTATGTATTCCTGCTCGTCGAATGCCTGGAGGAAGCCGCGCGCAAGGAAGGCCTGCCGCCCAGCATCGCGCACAGGCTCGCGCGCCAGACGATCATCGGCGCGGGCGCGCTGCTCAAAGCCGACGACGCGCCCGCGGAAGCCCTTCGTCGAAACGTCACAAGTCCGCACGGCACCACGGAGGCGGCGCTGGGCGTGTTGATGGCGAAGGACGGTCTGGCGCCGTTAATAAAGCGCGCGGTTTCCGCCGCGCGCAGACGGGCGCGCGAACTCGCGACTTGAACGGACGCGCCCTCGCGCGCATCCTCGCGCCGTGATCTACGAACGATGGACACCGTCCCCGCCGCTGGACCGTTTCATCCAGAACCTCTGGTACTGGGAAGCGGGAGAAACGCCGGACTATGCGAAGGACACCATCATGGCGTCCGCGCATATGGGCATTCTCATCAATCTGGGCGAGGACCAGCTGCGCTGGTATGACGGCGAGCGTTTTCACCGCAAACACAAGCTGCGCGGCATCGCCTTGTGCGGCACCCATGCCAACAATTTCGCCATCGATGCGCTTCAGCCCAAAATGATGGGCGTGCGCTTCCAACCGGGCGGTGCGTGGCCGTTCTTCGGGCCGACGGGCCTGGATTTCTATAACAACCACATTTCGCTCGAAGATTTCTGGGGCGGCAACCGTGCGCACAGCCTGCACATGCAGCTCGTGGAAACACCGGGCATCGCGGGCAAGTTCAAAGTGCTGCTGAACGCGTTGCTGGAGCACGCACCGCGCCCGCTCGAACACAGCGCGGCGGTCTCCATGGCCTTGCAGCGGTTCGAACGCGCGCCGCTTTCCTCGCGCGTAAAGAAGACGGCGGAGGACGCCGATCTCAGCCAGAAGAAATTCATTCGCCACTTCACACAGGAAGTCGGCTTCACACCCAAGCTTTATCTGCGCGTGGCGCGGTTCCAGAAGCTGCTGCAGAAGGTGTGCGACATGCCCACGGTGGACTGGGCGCCGCTGGCCGCAGAGCACGGCTATTACGACCAGCCGCATCTGATCCGCGATTTCCGCGAATTCTGCGGCTTCACGCCGACGCAATATCTCGCCATGCGCGGCCCCTTCGAACAGCATCTGCCGCTGCCGGAGTAGCGGAAATTTTCTACAATCCCCTCGCCGCGCCGCGCGTTAGAACGCACGAAAGAGGTGAGCCATGTCCGAAAAACGTCCCGCTATCTCGTTCCGCCTGATCGCGCGCAACGCCGCCGAAACGCTCGATTTCTATGCTGCGGGGCTGGGCGCGGTCGAAATCCTGCGCTGGGTCGATCCGGAAAGCGGCAAGATCGGTCATTCGGAAGTCCGTATCGGCGGGCAGATGTTTTATCTGGCGGACGAATATCCCTCGATGCAGAAGATCGGCGTGGACAGCCCGGCGTCGCTCGGCGGTACGTCCCTCACGATCTGGTTGCAGGTCGATGATCTGGAAGCGGCGATGGATCGTGCGCTAAAGGCGGGCGGAAAGCTCTTGGAGGGTATTGAGGCCATGAAGGTGGATGGTGGACGCCGCTGCCGCATCGCCGATCCGGCGGGGCATGTTTGGACGTTGATTGGTTCGTGACTTGAGCCGAACCGCGCGGCTTGCGATGCTCGCCGCATGGCCAAAGCCGCGAACAATGACGACAAGCTCGCCGACGCCGCGCTCAAGCTTCTGGCGAAGAGGAGCTGGCGCGATCTCGCGCTTGCCGACGTCGCGAAGGGGGCGAAGGTTCCGCTGGCACAGTTGCAGGATCTGCGCGGCGGGAAATCCGCGCTCGTCGGCCTGATCCTGAAAAAGATCGGCGCCGAAACCACCAAAGCCTACAAGCCGGAATCCGACACCGCGCGCGAACGCCTCTTCGATGTCGCGCTGGCGTGGCTCGAAACGAACGCCAGGCGCAAGCCTGCAATCCGTTCGCTCTATGAAGGCCTCAAATACGATCCCATCACGCTGATCTCCGAACGCAAGGAATTCGCTGCCGCCGCAAACTGGCTGATGACATTGGCGCAGGCCGATACCGGCCCTGCCGTGCAGGCGCGCGCGTTGGCGCTGGCCGCGATCATCGCACGCGCGATTCCGATGTGGCTGGAAGACGATGCGGAAATGGCCGCAACGATGGCGCGGCTCGATAGCGATCTTTCCCGAATGGATGGCTTTGGACGCAAATCACCCTCCCGTTGAGGGAGGGCGAAGTTCACACCGGCAGCCTGATCGTCGCACGCAAGCCGCGCTTGGGGCTTTCGCTCAGAAGAAGATCGCCACCATGCGAACGCGCGACGTCGCGGGCGATGGCGAGGCCAAGGCCGCTGCCGCCGGTCTGCAGATTGCGCCCTTCGTCCAGCCGGTGAAAAGGGCGGAACGCCTCTTCATGGCGGCTCTTGGGAATGCCCGGTCCATCATCATCGACGACGATCTCCACCCAGCGTTCGTTCTGCTTCAGCGACACCTCGACATGCTTGCCATGCTTGAGGGCGTTGTCGATCAGATTGGTGGTGCAGCGCTTGATCGCCTGCCGCCGGATCGTCAGCACCACGCCCGAGGCCGCGTCCACCGTCAGCCGCTCCGGGCCCGCGCCGCGCGCCTTGGAGGCCGACAGCGCCGCGTCATGCACGATGTCGGACAAATCGGACGGTTGCGCATCCTCGCCCGTCTCGCCGCGGGCGAAATCCAGATATTCGTCCAGCATGTGCTCCATCTCGGCGATGTCGTCTTTCATCGCCTTGGAATCCGCCTCGGGCATCATCGCCAGTTCCAGCTTCATGCGCGTCAGCGGTGTCTTGATGTCGTGGCTGACGCCCGCGAGCATCTCGGTGCGCTGTTGCACATAGCGCTCGATGCGTTCGCGCATGGTGATGAAGGCTTGCGCCGCGCGGCGCACCTCGGCCGCGCCGTAAGGCTTGAAGTCGGACACCGGCCGGCCCTTGCCGAAGCTTTCCGCCGCCTGCGCCAGCCTTTCGATCGGCCGCACCTGCCCGCGCAGGAACAGGATCGCCACCGCCAGCAGCACCAGCGAGGAAATCACCATCCACAGCACGAACACATCCGCATTGGAGACTTCCAGCCGCTTTATCGGCAGCAACACGCGCAACACGCCATCCTTCACCTCCACGCGCACTTCGGCATGGTCGTCCTCGATGCGGGTAGAGAAGGGCCGCGTCTCGCCCAATGTGGACCGGAACGTGGCGTTGAGCGGCCCGCTCAGATAGGGCGCGGCATGGCGATAGGGCTTGCTCAGGCTTTCATTGGGAATGAGCGATATCTGGTACTGCAGATTGCGCGCCGCCATGTCGAGCAGCTGCGTGCGCTCGGCGCCGGCCGGCTTGCTTTCTTCCAGGTTGACGAGAAAGGCCACATCCGCCGCCACGCCCCGCGCCATGCGCGCGGTCATGATGTCGTAATGGCGCACGAAGAAGGCGTAGGATACGAAGCATTGCAGCAGCACCACCGGCGTCACGATGATGATGAGCGAGCGCCAGAAGAGCCCGCGCGGCAGCCAGCGTTTCAGGATGCGAAAGGGGCGAGGCCGGTTCATCTCAACTCACACGGTCCGGCACGAGCACATAACCCACGCCGCGCACCGTCTGGATGTAAAGCGGCAGCTTCGGATCGTCCTCGATCTTGCGGCGCAGGCGCGTCACCTGCACATCGATGGAACGTTCCAGCGTCACGCTAAGGCGCGTGCAGAGTTCGGCGCGGCTGAACGAGCGCCCGGCATTGGCGGCGAAGAGTTTTAGCAGCGCGTTCTCCGCGCTGGTCAGTTTCACCGGCTTGCCGCTCTTGCGCAGCTCGCCGCGCTCCGGATCGAACACCGCTTCGCCCATCTTCACCTGGGCATGGGCGGAGCGCTGCACCGGCGTGGCGCGGCGCAGCAGCGCCTGACAGCGCAGAACCAGTTCGCGCGGTTCGAACGGTTTGGGCAGATAATCGTCGGCGCCGGTTTCCAGCCCGGCGATGCGATGTTCGGCTTCGCCCATCGCCGTCAGCATCAGCACCGGCGTCTGGTCATGCGCGCGGATGGATTTGGTGAACTCCATCCCCGTCTCGCCCGGCATCATCACGTCCACGATCAGAAGATCGAAGGCCATGCTTTTCATCAGCGCGCGCGCTTCGGCGGCATTGGCGGCGGCGCTGACGCGAAAACCGTTGGTGGTGAGATAACGCTGGAGCAGCGAGCGGATGCGCTCGTCGTCGTCCACAACGAGCAAATGCGGCTGTTCCATATTGCCCAGCGCGGTATTCATCGCGCACCTGTCTTGCGCATGCGTTCGCTTCCGGCAAGTCCTGAGAGCACGCGGCGAAATCCTTCGACGGCATCGGGCCCCGCGTCGCGGAAGGCGCGCACCAGACGCGGGCGTTGTGCGTCCCAGATCGCGGTTTCCAGGGCAATGCCCTTGGCGGTCAACTTAAGTTGCCGTGTGCGACGATCCTGCATACCGGCCTTGCGTTCCACATAGCCGCCTGCGAGCAATTCGTTCAGCGCGCGGTTCAAACTCTGCTTCTTGATCTTCAGGATGGCGAGCAGTTCGGCCACCGAAAGCCCCGGATTGCGCGAGACAAAATACAATATGCGCCGATGCGCGCGGCCAAGCCCGGCGGCGCGCAGATGGTTTTCGCCTTGCGCGAATAGGTCGCTGAACGCGAAGAACAACAGGTCCACGCCCTGCTTCAAATCCTCGTCCCGAAGGTATAGAGGGGAACCAGACGGTCGCGGCTCGGTTTTTAGGTCAGCCATGCTGACTAATTAGGCCGTGCCCCAGTTCCCTGCAAGGCCGCAGCTTGGCAGCGTAAACAAGTAAGAGGTTTCTCATGGTCACGGACATCGTTCCCTTCGACAAACGCGAAGGCTCGCTTTGGCTGGATGGCAAATTCGTACCCTGGGCCGATGCGAAGATTCACGTCCTGACCCATGGCCTGCATTACGCCTCCAGCGTGTTCGAAGGCGAACGCATGTATTCGGGCCGCATCTACAAGCTCGAGGAGCATACCGCGCGCCTGTTCAAATCGGCGCAGATTCTCGACATGAAGATTCCGTTCTCCGCCAAGGAGATCAGCGACGCCTCGATCAAGGCCTGCGAAGTGCAGGGCTTCAAGGACGCTTATGTGCGCCCCGTCGTGTGGCGCGGCAGCGAGCAGATGAGCGTCGCCGGCGACAAGAACAAGATCCATGTCGCCATCGCGGCGTGGCAATGGGGCAGCTATTTTAATCCGGCCGAAAAAATGAAGGGCATCCGCCTGGCGATTTCCGATTGGAAGCGCCCGGCGCCGGATACCGCGCCGACCGCCGCCAAGGCCGCGGGCCTCTATATGATCTGCACCATCTCCAAGCACGCCGCGGAAGCGAAAGGCTATCACGATGCGATGATGTATGATTATCGCGGCTATGTTGCCGAAGCGACGGGAGCGAATATCTTCTTCGTGCAGGACGGCAAGCTACACACGCCCACTGCCGATTGCTTCCTCAACGGCATCACGCGCCAGTCGGTGATCGCGCTGGCGAAGGCGCGGCAGATTCCGGTGATCGAACGCCACATCAAGCCGGAAGAGCTTTCCGGTTTCAGCGAATGCTTCCTCACCGGCACCGCCGCGGAAGTGACGCCGGTGTCGGAAATCGGCCAGTGGACGTTCAAGCCGGCCCAGGTGACCGAGACTTTGCTGAACGACTACCATGCGGACGTGAACCGCGCGGTATCGGCGATCAGCCTCAACGCGGCATAGGATTTTTCGTCTGATTTTTCCGCCGCAGACTTCTCTGCGCGCGGGAAAATCGGGCGAAAGAAAAGCGGATTCAGGCGCTTAGAAGATATTCTTGAACGTAGGACAATTTATTTGACACCGTAACGCTGGCGGTGTACGAAACTCCCAACTCTCGAACTGCGCCCGAACCGTAGCCGTCGCTGAAAAGCGGCGGTTTTTCGTTTTCCTCCCTCACTTTGCAGGGGGAGGCGACAGGCGCGAAGCGGCTGACGGAGAGGTGGCTGCGACAGCGAAAGGGCGACCTAGGGGGACCCCACCCCCTTACTTGCAATTCAACTACCCGCGCTGGGGGTTCGCTCAGCGATGCACTGCTACTAGGAGGATCGCACCGGCGAGAAGGATCGCAATGCCCGCATATTCGCGCGGCGTGGTGTGATGCTTGAAGAGAAAGCGCGAAACGCCTTGCGCGAAAACCACGTCAATCAAGCCCAGGGTGCGCACATTCGCCGCCGAGGTGAGCGCGAAGGCGAGAAACCAGAACTCCGACGCGACTGCACCCATGAAACCCGCGAACAGCGACGGCCGCCACAGCCGCATCATCACCGCCAGCGCGCGGCGATTGCGCGCCATGAGCCACAGCGTCAGCGCGATGGTCTGGATCACGAGGCCAATAGCGAGCGTAAACGTCGCGGGCAGCACATAGCCCGGCATGCCCAGCGACAGGATCGCGCCGCGAAAGCCGATCGCCGCGATGGCGAAAGACAATCCGGAACCCAGGCCGAGCAGCGCTGTGCGCATGTCGCCGTAATTCGCCTTGGCATTGAAGGAGACAACGATGACGCCCGCCGTCGCGATCAGGATGGCGGCGAGCATCGGCAGGGTGATCGGATCGGCAAGGAACATCAGGCCGAACAACGCCACGAAGACCGGTTCGGTCTTGATATAGGCGGTGGCGACGACAAAAGAGCGTTGCTCCATCGTCATCAGCATCAGCGCGGTGCCGAAGATCTGCGTCAGCGCGCCGGCCACGATCCAGAGCCAGAAGGCGGAACTTGTATGCGGCACTGTAGCGTGATTCAGCGCCAGCACGATGATGAGGAAAAGAATTGCGAAGGGCGCACCGAACAGGAAACGCACATGCGTTGCGCCCACCGCGCCCAGGCTCGCGGTCAGCTCGCGCTGCATCGCATTGCGCGCGGTTTGGCCGCTCGCCGCGAATATCGTGAAGGCGATCCACAACCAGCCCGGCGTCATTTATCGCGCCAGCGCTCCGCCGCCTTGCCGTCGGAATGGCGCGCTTCGACCCATTGGGTTTTGCCGCCGCGTTCTTCCTGTTTCCAGAAAGGCGCTCTGGTCTTGAGATAGTCCATCAGGAATTCGCAGGCCTCAAACGCCGCCGAACGATGTGACGCCGCCACGGCCACCAGAACGATCTTTTCGCCGGGCATCAGCCGCCCGATGCGATGAATGATCGTCAGGCCCAGAAGCGGCCAGCGTTGTTGTGCGTCATCGACGATACGCGCGATCTCGCGCTCGGTCATGCCGGGATAATGTTCGAGGGAGAGCGCGGTAAGATCGCCTTCCTTGCGCACCTTGCCGGTGAAGGTGGCGACCGCGCCGGTGTTTTCCGCATCGAGCTTCGCTATCTCGGCGGCGATGTCGAAGTCTTCGCTTTGGATGCGGATCGTGATCATCCGCCCGTCACCGGTGGAAAGAACGCGACCTCATCGCCGTCGCGCAGCTTCGTGTCGAAGCCGCAATGATCCTGATTGACCGCGACGCGGATGCGCCGCAGATCGGCGAAAGCGTCTTCAAATCCGCCGCCGCGTTTTTGGAGGAAGAGGACAAGATCGGAAACCGTCTTCACATCGGCAGGCAGCGAAAGCTGTTCCTCGCCGCAGCCGGTCTTCTGCCGCAGCCACGCAAAATAGAGGAGCGTCACCCCAGATCCCCGGGCGCCCGCAACGGCGCGATGTGCTTCATGCCTTCGCTGAAATAGATGACGCCGGTGTAAACAGTCAGTCCCGCCGCCACCCACAGCGCGGCATAGGCGAAGTAAGCCGCGCCCGGAAGGAATTCGTCCGCGATCGGCCCCAGGATCATCGCGCCGATGGCGACCATCTGGATGGTGGTCTTCAGCTTGGCCACGGCGGTCACGCGGATCTTCACCTGCGTCTCGCCCAAAAATTCGCGCAGGCCCGAAACCAGGATTTCGCGCGAAAGAATGATGAGCGCCGGCACCAGCTTCAAAAGGCTGTGAAGTCCCGGCTCGAGGTTGAATTGTTCGATATTGCCTTCCGCCACCAGCATCATCAGCGCCACGGCCACCAGCACCTTGTCCGCGATGGGATCGAGCATGCGGCCGAAGTCCGATCCGGCATTCAGCTTGCGCGCGGCAAGCCCGTCTAAAGCGTCGGAAAGCCCGGCAATGCAGAACACAACGAAGGCCACCAGACGCCAGGTATCGCCGGGCAGTGCGAAGGCGATGGCAAACACCGGCACGAGCACGATGCGCAGAATGGTGATGGCATTGGGGAGGCGATACATCCGGCTACCTTAACACTCAGCCCGTCGGGTGGAAGAAGTCGTAGACCTTTTTGGCCAATGTTTTGCTAACGCCGCCGACCGATTCGAGATCGGCGAGGCTGGCGGCGGACACCGCCTTGGCCGAGCCGAAATGCTGCAGCAGCGCGCGTTTGCGGCTGGCACCCACGCCCGCGATCTCGTCCAGCGGGTTGGCGCCGATGGCCTTGCTGCGCTTCTTGCGATGGCTGCCGATGGCGAAGCGGTGCGCCTCGTCGCGCAGTCGTTGCAGGTAGTAGAGGACCGGGCTTTTCGGATCGAGCCGGAACGGCTCGCGGCCCGTCATGTAGAAATGCTCGCGCCCCGCGTCGCGGTCCGGCCCCTTGGAGATGCCGACCAGCAGGACATCCTCGACGCCGAGGTCTTCCAGCACGGCGCGGGCGACGGAAAGCTGGCCCGGCCCACCATCGATCAGCGCGAGGTCCGGCCATTTCGCCTTGGCCTCGTCCTCGCCCGATTCTTTCACGAGGCGGGAGAAGCGGCGGGTGAGCACTTCGCGCATCATGCCGTAATCGTCGCCGGGCGTAAGTTCGGTCGATTTGATGTTGAACTTGCGGTATTCGCCTTTTTCAAAGCCGTCCGGCCCGGCCACGATCATGCCGCCCAGGGCATTCGTGCCCTGGATGTGCGAGTTGTCGTACACCTCGATGCGCTTGGGGGGGGCTTCCATGCCAAAGACCTCGCAGACGCCTTCCAGCAATTCGCGCTGCGCGGAGTTTTCGGCCATGCGGCGGGCAAGCTGTTCGCGGGCATTGGTGAGCGCCATTTCGACAATCTCGCGCTTCTCGCCGCGCTGCGGCACCGCGATTTCGACGGCATGATCGGCCTTCAGCCGGAACGCTTCCTCGATCAGTTCCCGGTTGGCGATGTTTTCGGAGAGGAAGATCGCGCGCGGTGCGGGGCGTTCGTCGTAAAACTGTGCGACGAAAGCTTCTAGAACTTCCGCGGTGGAAAGCTCGCGCGGATGGCGCGGGAAGTAGGGCCGGTTGCCCCAGTTCTGCCCGGCGCGGAAGAAGAAGACCTGAATGCAGGTCTCGCCGCCTTGCTGATAGGCCGCGATCACATCGGCTTCGCTGAAGGTGGTGGGATTGATGCCCTGTTGCGACTGGATATGGCTCATCGCCTTGATGCGGTCACGGAACCGCGCGGCCGCTTCGAAGTCGAGCTGGTCCGACGCGGTGTTCATCTGGCGTGCGAGTTCATCCTGCACCGTGCGGCTCTTGCCGTTGAGGAATTCCTCGGCCTCGCGCACCAATTCCGCATAACCCGCTTCGTCGACGCGGCCAACGCAAGGTGCGCTGCAACGCTTGATCTGGAACAGCAGGCAGGGCCGCGTGCGGGATTCGAACACGCTGTCGGAACAGGAGCGCAGCAGGAACGCGCGTTGCAAGGTGTTGAGTGTGCGCGTCACCGCGCCCGCGCTGGCGAAGGGGCCGAAATAAATGCCCTTGGTCGATTTGGCGCCGCGATGTTTCAGAAGCTGCGGAAACGGATGATCCTCGCGCAGCAGGATGTTCGGAAAACTTTTGTCGTCGCGATAGGAGACGTTGTAGCGCGGCTTCAGCCGCTTGATGAGATTGGACTCCAGCAGCAGCGCTTCGATCTCGCTCGCCGTGGTGACGAAGATCATCTCGGCGGTGTCCGCGATCATGCGGGTGAGCCGGTCGCTGTGCACCGCGCCGCGCGCGTAGGAGGTGACGCGCTTCTTCAGGCTCTTGGCCTTGCCGACATAGAGCACGTCGCCCTTGTCGTTGAGCATGCGATAGACGCCCGGCGCATCGGGCAGCGTTTTCAGATACGCCTCGATGCGCGCAGGGCCTTTCAGCGGCGCGTCGGTGGGGGAGTCACTCATGCCGGGATATTATACAACAACGGTCAAGCGGCGGTTGGCAGTAGTGTGTCAGGGCCGGTTCCGCTCGATTTCGACACCCGCGGATTCCGCGCCGGGAAGGGCGTGCAACTTCTCCACCCGAACGCGGGCGGATTTCACCCGTGGATCGTCGAAGCTGGTTTCCGCGATGCGCTCGGCCAGCGTTTCGGCGAGGTTGATGTGGCCCTTGGCGATTATGGCGCGGATGCGCTGCTCGATGCTGGCGTAATCGACCACCTTTTCCAGCTTGTCCTCGACGGCGATCACGTCCTCGACCGCCAGATCGACATTGATGCGCACCGGCTGAAGCTTACCCTGTTCGTGTCCATAGACGCCGATCTGCGCCAGCACTTCGAGATTGCGAATGAAGACATGGCGGATGCCGCGCGCGGCGTCGGCGATGCGAAGCGGCTGGACTTTGCTGGTGCTGCTCATCTCATTCCACCACGTTCACGTCCGGCGTCTTCCACGCCAGATGCTGGCCGCCATCCACCGCGATCATCTGTCCGGTCACGGCGGGGGCGTCCAGAAGATAGCGCACCGCGTCGCAAATATCGTGCGGTTCGGCCCCCGATTTGAGCATAGTGGCCTCGCGCTGGCGGCTGAAATCGGCCTCGCTCTGGCGCGCATTGCGCATGGTGGGGCCGGGCCCCACGGCATTCACGCGGATACGCGGGGCGAGGGACTGCGCCAGCGTGGTATTCAGCCAGTACAACCCAGCCTTGCTGAGACTGTAGGACAGAAATTGTGGTGTCGGTTTCAGCACGCGCTGGTCGATGAGATTGACGATCGCGCCATTCTGATCGCGCGGCAGCTGTTTGGCGAATGCTTGCGACAGCACGAAGGGCGCCCGGAGGTTCACCTCCATGTGCTTGTCCCAGCTTTCGCGCGTGGCGCTAACCCATTCGTCGTTCTCGAACAGCGACGCGGAATTGATGAGCGCGGTGATCGGGCCAAGTTCTTTCGCGGCGCGCGGCACAAGCTCGGCCGCTTCGCTCTCGTGCATCAGCTCGGCCTTGAGCAAGGTCACTTTTACGCCGGCGGTGCGCGCATCCTCGGCGGTCGCGCGCGCTTCCTTCTCGGAGGTGTTGTAATGGATTGCGATGTTCCAGCCATGCCGCGCCAGATCGAGCGCGATGGCGCGGCCCAGCCGCTTCGCCGCGCCGGTGATGAGAACGGTTTTGATCCGGTCTGCCATGCGTTCCTTATAGCACGCAGCTTAGACGACGAAGCCCACGACTTTCTTGACGTCATGCATGATTGGCTCCGCCACCGCGCGGGCTTTCTCCGCGCCCGACCGCAAAATGCGGTCGATCTCGGTGGAGTCGGCCATCAACCGGCGCATCTCGTCCGCGATCGGCTTGAGCTTCTCCACGGCCAATTCCGCCAGCTCGTTCTTGAAGCCGGAGAATTGCTGGCCCGCGAACTGCGCGATCACATCCTTCACCGGTTTCTCCGCGAGGCCGGCATAGATGTTGAGCAAGTTCTCCGCTTCCGGCCGCCCCGCGAGTCCCTTCTCGTTTTCGGGAAGCGGATTGGGATCGGTCTTCGCGCGGCGGATCTTATTCGCGATGGTGTCGGCGTCGTCCGTCAGGTTGATGCGCGAATTGTCGGACTCGTCGGTCTTCGACATTTTCTTGGCGCCATCGCGCAGCGACATCACACGCGTGCCCGGTCCGGTGATCACGGGTTCGGGCAGCGGGAAGTAATCGGGCACCTGATAGTCGTTGTTGAACTTCTGCGCGATGTCGCGTGCCAGTTCGAGATGCTGCTTCTGGTCTTCGCCGACCGGAACGTGCGTCGCCTTGTAGACGCAGATATCCGCCGCCATCAGCACCGGATAGGTGTAGAGGCCGACCGACGAGCGCTCCTTGTGCTTGCCGCTCTTCTCCTTGAACTGGGTCATGCGGTCGAGCCAGCCAAGGCGCGCGACGCAATTGAAGATCCACGCCAGCTCGGCATGCTCCTTCACCATCGACTGTGCGAAGATCGGCGTATGCTTCGGATCGACGCCCGAGGCGATATACGCCGCCGCCACTTCGCGCGTGGCTTTGCGCACATCCGTGGGAAGGGCGTAGCCGGAATCCTGCGTCAGGGCATGCATGTCCACGACGCAGAAGAAGCAGGGCATCTCGTTCTGCATGCGCACCCAGTTTTTCAGCGCGCCCAGATAATTGCCGAGGTGCAGCGTGTTGGTGGGCTGCATGCCGGAAAGGACGAGTTGCGTGTGGGTGCTCATGGGGTGCCTCTTGAAGGCGGGCGTTATGCCCGCAAAGGCTCCCGGCCTTCAAGAGCCTCTTCGTCGAGCACCTTCAGCAGCCGTGCTTCCACGCTTTTCAGCCGGTCCGGATGGGTGATTTTGTGGCCGAACCCGTCGCGCACATAGAAAACGTCGATGGCCCGCTCACCATATGTCGCGACGATGGACGAGGAGATGGACAGGCCGGATTCGAACAGCGCCTGCGTGACATCGTACAGGAAGCCTTGTCGGTCGAGGCCTTCGACTTCCACCACGGTCGCGGTGGTCGAGGCTTCGTTGTCGAAGCCCACACGCGGCTGAACCTTGAAGGCCGCGACGCGCTTCTTGCGCGCCGGGCGTTGCGCCAGAACGCGCCTGGGCGATGTCTCGCCGCTGAGGGTTTTCTCGATGGTCTGGCGCAGCCGCGCAATGCGCGACGGATCGCCGAAGGCTTCGCCTTCGGCGTCCTGCACGGAGAACACATCGAGCGCGAAGCCATCGGTCGTCGTGAATGCCTTGGCATCGACGATGGACCCGCCAGACACGGCCACGGCGCCCGCGAGCTTCGAAAACAGGCCCGGATGATCGGGCGTGTAGATCGTGATCTCGGTGACGGCGCGAAAAGCATCGCTCTCCGCCGTCATCGAAAGAAGTTGCCCCTTTGCTTCGGCGTCGGCGATCAGGCGCGCCTGCCGCTCGTAAGCATCATCGTCGAAGGCGAGCCAGTAGGGATCGTAATGGCGCGTTACGGCGCGTTCGCGCGCCGCTTCGGGCAGATTGGAAACGCGCTCATGCAATTTGGCCTTCGCGGCCTCGATGCGCGCGGCGCGGCCCGGCGTTGCGTCGCCGCCGGACATCGCCGCCTCGGCTTCGTAGTAAAGTTCGCGCAGCAACTGGCCTTTCCAGCCGTTGAACACGCCGGGCCCGACGGCGCGGATATCGGCCACAGTGAGCACCAGCAGAAGCCGCAGCATCTCAGGCGATTGCACGGCGGCCACGAAATCGCGAACCGTCTTCGGATCGGAGAGGTCGCGCTTTTGCGCCGTGTCGCTCATCACCAGATGGTCACGCACCAGGAACATCACGGCTGCGGTGTCCGCCGCCGAAAGTCCCAGACGCGGGCAAAGCGCTTCGGCGATGTTCGCACCGACCACGGAATGATCGCCCGGCAATCCCTTGCCGATGTCATGCAGCAGGATCGCGACATAGAGCGCCGCGCGCGATTGCACGCGCTTGATCACGTCGGTTGACAGCGGGTGATCGTTCTTCAGCTCACCGCGTTCGATGGCGGCGACGTTGCCGACAGCGCGGATGAGATGCTCGTCCACCGTGAAGTGGTGATACATGTTGAACTGCATCAGGCCGACGGCGTGATCGAAGGCCGGAATGAATCGGCCCAGCACGCCGGCTTCGTTCATCCAGCGCAGCGCCCGTTCCGGATCGCGGCGGGAGGTGAGGATTTCCAGGAAAAGCCGGTTGGCTTCTTTGTCCTCGCGCAGATTTTCATCGATCAGGTCGAGCGATCGCGTGATGGTGCGCAAGGCCGCGGGATGCACGTCCACGCCCTTCGCGTCCGCCATATGGAAGATGCGGATAAGATTGACGGGATCGCGCTTGAACGCGTTTTCCGGCGCGTTGAGGCGGCCATTCTCGACGAAAAAATCTTCGCTTCCCGTGCGCGGTTTCAGGAAGCCCGGCAGCAGGCGCGCCAGAGACGGCTTCGGCTTGCGGTTCTGCTCTTCCAGCGCCGCGCAGAAGATGCGGGTCAGGTCGCCGACATCCTTGGCGACGAGGAAGTAGGCGCGCATGAATTTCTCGACGGCGCGCCGCGGATTGTCGCCGGTAAAGCCCATGCGCGCGGTCAGTTCCGGCTGAACATCGAAGGACAGCCGCTCTTCCGCGCGGTTGGCGAGATAATGCAGCCTGACTCGAACGTCCCACAGGAAGGCTTCGGCCTGCTGAAAGGTCTGCAGCTCTTCTCGGGTGTAAACCTCACCGACGAGATCGGCGGTGTCGTCGGTGTGATAGATGTATTTACCGATCCAATAGAGCGTCTGCAGGTCGCGCAGCCCGCCTTTGCCCTCCTTGATATTCGGCTCGACGAGATAGCGGCTTTCGCCTTGCCGCATGTGGCGCTGATCGCGTTCGGCGAGTTTGGCCTGCACGAAGTCCTGTCCGGAGCGCGCGTCTGCTTCGGCCCAGAACGTCTTGCGCATTTCGTCAAAGGGGCCGCGATCACCCCAGATGAAGCGCGCTTCCAGAAGCGCGGTGCGGATAGTGACATCCTGCTTTGCCAGCCGCGAACATTCCGCAAGGGAGCGTGTCGCGTGGCCGACTTTCAGGCCGAGATCCCACAGCATGTGCAGGATGAATTCGATGACGCTCTCGCCCCACGGCGTTTCCTTGTACGGCCGCAGGAACAACAGATCGACATCGGAGAACGGCGCCATCTGTCCGCGCCCGTAACCGCCGGTGGCGACGATGGCGATGCGCTCGGCCTGCGTCGGATTCTGCGCATAGTAGAAATGCTTGGTGGCGAAATCGTAGAGAACCTGCAGCAGCACGTCCTGGATCGCTGAAAGCGCATGGGCGGCGGCGAGCCCCTGCATTTCTCCGCTTTCCACGCGCTGCTTCACCTGTTCGCGCGCGGCGTTGAATATCGTCTTGATGTGCGCGAGCGCGAGTTTGCGCAGCCTTGCGGTATCGGAATTGGCATGGGCAAGCGCGGTCAGATCGCGCCGCAGCGCATCACCGTCGAGAAGGTCGATCCGAAGCGGGGATTGCAGACCCAAAATTCACCTTGCCTTGCCTGAGCCGCATAGAAGGACGCGGCCCAGGCAAAGGCAAGGAACGAAAGTGCCTACATTTTACTCTGCAGCGGAACGAGGGGTTCGTTGGCGAGCCAGCGATTCACCAGTCCGGCCACACCGCCTCCGATCAGGGGTGCAACCCAGAACAGCCAGAGTTGGGAGATCGCCCATCCCCCCTGGAAGATTGCAACGCCTGTCGAACGGGCGGGGTTCACCGATGTGTTCGTCACCGGAATGGAGATGAGATGGATCAATGTCAGGGCGAGGCCGATGGCAAGCGGTGCAAAACCCACCGGTGCGCGGGGCGATGTCGATCCCAGAATGACCAGCAGGAACATGAAGGTCATCACGATCTCGCAGATCAGCGCCGCTTCCATCGTGTAGCCCTGTGGCGAATGCTCGGCGTAACCGTTGGATGCAAAGCCGGCGGAGGCATCGAACCCGGCATTGCCCGATGCGATCGAATAGAGCACGGCGCCGGCGACGATGCCGCCTGCCACCTGCGCCACCCAATAGGGAATGACTTCGCTGAACGGCATGCGGCCCGCGGTGTAGATGCCAAACGTCACCGCCGGATTGAAATGTGCGCCGGAGATGTGTCCGAATGCATAAGCGCCGGTAAGAACCGTCAGCCCGAAGGCCAGCGCCACGCCGGCATAGCCGATGCCGATATCGGGAAGCGCGGCGGCCAGTACCGCGCTGCCGCATCCGCCCAGCACGAGCCAGAACGTGCCAATGAATTCGGCCACGAGTTTGCGTGTTATGTCCATTTGGAAAATCCCTCCCAGTGAAGCGTCGAATCGCGCATTCACGGAGGAATCCTACAACGAACGATGAGCCCCGTTCTGCTGGACGAAAGGCCGGCAGCCGCTTTCTCAGAGCGGGACATAATCCGGTTGCGCCGCAACACGCGCCAGCCACGCGCGGATCGCAGGGTATCGCGCGAGGTCGAACCCGCCTTCGTCGGCACAATGCGTGTAGCCATAGAGCGCGATGTCCGCGACCGAGTAACGGCCGCCGGCGAACCAGTCGTGCTTCGCCAGATGCTGCTCCATGACATCGAGTGCGGCGTAGCCACGTTCGAAGAGCATCGGCCATTCGCCTTTGCGCCGTTCCTGCGTTTCCGGCGTGCCATAGCTTTTGATGAAACGCGCAACCGCGATATAGGGCTCGTGGCTGTACTGCTCGAAGAACATCCACTGCAGCGCCTGCGCACGGCCCCATGCATCCGCAGGCTGAAGTTTCGTGCCTTCGCTCAGATACCAGAGGATCGCCCCCGATTCCGGAAGGAAGCGTCCGTCTTCAAATTCCAACAGAGGCACCCGACCATTTGGGTTCTTCGACAGGAATTCCGGTTTGCGCGTCGTCCCGTCGTGGAGCGGATAGTCCTTGAACTGGAGTGGCACGCCCGCTTGGTGCGCAACGAGACGGACTTTGTAGCAATTGCCCGATATCGGCATCTGATGAAGGATCGGCATGGGGCTCCCCTGATTGGCGGGCGGGACAATGCCCGATTCATCCATGCGTGCTTCGCGCCCCCCTTCTGCATCGGGACAGAAAGCGAAAATGTTCTGATTTCATGCGCTTTTCGAAAAGCGCATAGCCCTGTCGCAAACAATGCGGAACCGAAGTTCCTATCTTCGCGTTTGGTGTGCGGGGAGCGGCGAGGCCGCGATATTGCCTGGAGGATTTCATGAAATTCGTTCATCTCGCGATTGCCGCGGTTGCACTCGGCGCCACGGCCGGGCTGATCTGGCCTGCGAATGCTGATCCGCTACCGATGGATCAGCCGATCACCGTCAATGGCATCGAAACCGCCTGCAGCGGTATTGGCGATGAGCCCAAGAGCGATCCGCGCTGGGCCGAATATCCGATCCGCGTCGAATTCTCCAATGGCGGGGCGCAATATCTATCCGGTGCGCATGTCACCCTCAGCCAGGGCGGCAAGGCGCTGGCGACATTCGACTGTTCCGGTGCATGGGTGTTGTTCAAGAATCTGAAGCCCGGCGCCACCTACAAGGTCGCGGCGACGATGACCGATCAGCCGGGCGCGGGCGAAAAGAGCGCCTCCTTCACGCCGCCCTCCAGTGGTCAGAAGCGGGTTGTCATTCAGTACCCGACGCCGCCGGGTCAGTAAGGCGGTCTCAAAAAGAAACGGACGGCGGGTGCGATCCCGCCGTCCGCTCTGTTTCAACTTAAAGGTTCTTAGAGAGCCTTGAGGTTGACGGCCTTCGAGCCACGCGCATCCGGCTGGATGTCGAACGAGACTTGCTGGCCTTCATTCAGCGTGCGCAGGCCGGCAGCCTGCAGCGCAGTGACGTGCACGAACACGTCCTTTCCGCCGCCTTCCGGAGAGATAAAGCCGAAGCCCTTGGTGGTGTTGAAGAACTTCACGGTTCCAGTCGTCATTTTACGTCTTCCCAGTCACTTGATTGATTTCGCGGACGACACATGCCGGCCACGAACGCTGGCGACGATCTCATCGGGAAGGGGTAGTCGATCGTCTCGTCCGGGCGCGCACATCAGGCGTGCAGGATTCAAACAACGAGTGCGCTTCTTCCGTGCGGGACGCCGTCTGCGTTTTTTCCCTATACGCAACTCGGGGATAAATCGCAATCTGACCAGAAAAAAAGGCCCAAAAACGGGCGAAACCGGGCCGATCAGCCCGTTTTGATACGACGAATTTTAACAGCCTTGGGCTTCGCAGCGACCTGCGGCTCCAGAGCGGCGGAGGCCCGCTCTTCCTCTTCCTTTGCCAGGCGCAGGGCCCGCAGCTTGGCCGTTTTCGCGTCGGTCGCAGCCCGCTCGCGGGCCAATTCTTCACGCACGAGAACGTCACGCTGCTCGGCTTTTGCAAAATGGTTCTGTGCGCGGGTTCGCGCGGCATCGCGCTCCTGCGTCGATCTTGTGTCAGCCATGCGGCCTCCTTTCGTGGGCGATGGCGGATGGCGGCTTTCGCACACCATCCGCTGCCCTGTTCCTAGACGGCCTTGAGATTGGCCGCTTTGGCGCCGCGTGCGTCCGGCACCACGTCGAACGAAACCTTCTGGCCTTCGTTCAGCGTGCGCAGGCCCGACGCCTCAACAGCAGTCGCATGGACGAATACGTCCTTGCCGCCGCCTTCCGGCGAGATGAAGCCAAAGCCCTTTGCGGTATTGAAGAACTTCACGGTTCCGATCGTCATTTCTGGTCCTTGAGTCATTGAGTGCCGTGCACGCGGATATCGCGTTCACGGACGTGGAAAACGGAAGTCTCAGGCTTGGAAGGGTCCGTTTGGTTCGGCGCGCAACGAAGCGGGTCGTATCAACAGGAGCTTCGTCTGTCAGGGACGTAAGAACCACGTGTTCCAAATATAGGGCGGAAACCCTTCAGAAACAATGTTTTTCTGGAACCTATCGAGAACAGCCTGTGCCGCGGAATCAGCTAGATTTGCGCCATGGAACAGACCGCCGCGCATTTGCCTGATGCTTTCACCCACATCCGGTTGATCCTTGGCTTCATCATCAGCTTGAGTGTAGCCCGATTGCTGAGCGGCCTCGTGCGCTTCGCACAGCACCCCGAAAAGCTGAGGCCGGATGCCGTCCACCTGATGTGGTCTTTTTCGGTTCTGATCCTGCTTGTGCATTTCTGGTGGTGGGAATTCTGGCTGGGCGCGATTCCGATCTGGACCTTTGCGCTCTACGCCTTTTTGCTCGTCTTTGCGTTGCAGCTCTTCCTGCTGGCCGCCTTGCTCTATCCCGACAACGTCTCGGAATATTCGGGATATGGCGACTATTTCATGCGGCGGCGCGCCTGGTTCTTCGGTGTGCTGGCGAGCGTGAACATTTTCGACGTGGTCGACACGTTCATCAAGGGTACGCATCACGCGGCGCAGTACAGCTGGGACTACTGGGTGCAGGCGCCAACTTATGTGGCGTTGTCGCTAATCGCCATCACCACCACAAACCGCAAATTCCATCTTGCCTTCGTGATCGCCAATCTCTTATGGCAGATATTCTTCATCGCAGAAGCTTTCAGCGTATTGAAATCATGACGGTTACGATTCATCACAATCCCGGTTGCAGCAATTCGCGCGGCGCGTTGGAAATCATTCGCGCGCAGGGCATTGAGCCGCGGATCGTTGAATACCTGAAGACGCCGCTTTCACGCGACGAGCTCAGCGCGCTCGTAAAAAAACTGGGCATGCCGCTACGCAATATCGTGCGCACGAAAGAGGCCATCTATGCCGAACTCAATCTGGAAAGTGCGGGCGACGACGCGCTTCTGGATGCCGTCGCCATGCATCCGATCCTGCTCAACCGCCCCATCGTGGTGACCCCCAAGGGCGCCAGGCTTTGCCGGCCGCCAGAACTGGTGCGCGATCTGCTGTAACCGGGCGTTGCGCCGAATCCGGCACTCGCGCGTTATCCCCGGAACACTTAGAGGGACGCGGCGATGAGCTTGTTGTTGATCATCATTATTTTGCTGATTTTGTTCGGGGGCGGCGGCGGTTACTACGCGCACCGAAATTATGGTGGTCGGGGCCTTGGCGGCGTGCTGGGCCTGGTGCTGATCATCATTCTGATCTTGTGGCTGGTCGGCGGATTGCACTGACCACTTGCCAGAGGATGGTGCGCGGCCCGCTTCAAACGGAGCGGGCCTGTTTGGCGCCGATGCCTAATGCGTGTTGATGACGATCGGACGCTTCTTCTTTGGCGCCGGCTCGGGTTCATCGGCGGCGCTGGCTTCCTCGGCTTCGCGCGCGAGGCGCAAGGCGCGCAGCTTGGCGGTTTTCGCGTCGCCGATACTGCGTTCGGTTTCCATCTCCTCGAAGATCACCGCGCGGCGATTTTCCTTTTCGGTGGAATATTGGAGCTGCTTGCGGCGCAGCGCATGGCGATCGGGCGAGGACACGGTGTCGTCGTTCTTCTGGTCGATGTCGGACATGCGGGCCTTTCCGTTCGGGTAAAAACAAGCGGGCGGCGAAGTTCTCACTCCGCCGCCCGCTCTAACACTTCAATCGAAAGCGATTAGACGGCCTTCAGATTGACGGCCTTGGCGCCGCGCGCGTCCGGCTGCGTATCGAACGAGACCTTCTGGCCTTCGTTGAGCGAGCGCAGGCCGGCAGCTTCGACGGCCGTGGCGTGGACGAACACGTCCTTGCCGCCGTCGTCCGGCGCGATGAAACCAAAACCCTTGGAGGTGTTGAAGAACTTCACGGTACCGATGGTCATTTGCGTTTTCCTTTGCATCATCGGGTTGCGTACATACGACTGTATGGACGCACGTGGAAAACTAGAGCATCAGCTTCGTCGAAAGAATTCCGTTTCGTCCGGCGCGCTCAAGGCGAGTCGTATTCACTGGAAGCGCTTCGTCTGACGGACGTAAGAACCACGTGGGCGCTCTATAGACTTAAACCCGTAAAATAACAATCCGCGCGCGCCGCGCCTTGCCTTATTCTGCCTTAATTAACCCGAAAACCTTGAATTTCCGCGCCTTCGACGCCATTTGGTGATAACACCTTAACGACAAATCGAACGGCCCTGATGCGTGCGCGCGGATTCGCCGCTTGCGAAAGGAGCCCCCGTGATGGAAAACAACAATGCTTTTCGCCTGAGCCGCATTCAGGCAGAAGGCTGGAACGCGGCGCGCAAATTTCTTCTCGCCGACATCGACGATAAGAAAATCGCAGCCCTCAATCCCTATAAGGAGGCTTCCGAAAAGGCGCGCTGGCATACCGGATTCACGGGCGCGCTCGAAGCTGCAGGAACAAAATGAGCTACGCTGACATTCTCGACCGCTCTCCCTCGCGCATGCGCGCCGACCAGACTCTGCTTCTGGATCTGATCGCCGTGCTCACCGCGAACAAGGCGGGCCTTCGCCGCTGGAGCGTGATGCGCGCGATGCGCCAGCGCGCCGAGAAGGCCAATCGCGAAGTGACCCCGAAATTCGAGGACGATGTGGAGCGCGCCTTCCGCAAATTCTGCGAGGGCGACGCGGTGCGCGGCAATGCCAGCCCCGAGACCGCTTTGTTCTTCCGCCCGAAGGAGAAGGCCGGCGAAGTGTGGGCCATCTATCCCGAACGCGCCCAGGCCTGGCTCAACGGCGACACGGACCGTACCGAAGCGGCCGCTTAATTCGGCCTAACCGCGCGCTGCGATGCGGCCCGCGGGCGTCGGCAGAATTCCGCCCATGCTGTTGGTGATCAAACCCAGCTCCACAAGCCGCGCGCGCTGCGATGTCGAGATCGCGCTTTTGCTCATGAAACTGTGCCGGACGACGAGGCGCAGCGATGCCATTTCTTCGAGCGTCAGATCGCCCGCATTCAGAATGTGATCCACATCGGCCTTCTTTGGTTGGCGCGGTTGTAGGCCTTTTTGCGGAAGAATGCGCGACACTTTCAGCGGCGCCCGGTTTTGCGGCCGGGCTCGGCGGCGGGCAGGGGCGTTTTCTCTTTCGCCGCCGAAATGGGCTGCATGCCTTCGGTATCTTCCTTGCCCGCCAGATCCTCCGACCGCTGCGGCATGCGCGATGGCGGCACTTTGTTGGGCGTTGCGGATTTGGCTTTTTGGGCTTTCGCCATCGGAAAATCCTCCAGGCGTATCGGCGGTAACGCCGTTCGCCCGGCAAACGTTCCGCAGCACGCTAGTTCTCGACCTTCACCACGTCGATTTCGCCGAGCGGTTCGGGCTCCTCGATCACGTCCCCCGCTCGCGCCCCCAGGAGCGCGGCGGCGAGGGGCGAGCGGAAGCTGATGAGGCCCTTTGCCGGATCGGCTTCGTCCACGCCCACGATGCGGAAGACCTGCTGCCGGTTCTTGCGCGCGATGGTGACGCGCGAACCGAAGGCGACGTCTTCGCCGGCCGGGGGCGGCACGATTTCGGCGCTCGCCTTCTTCACCGACCAGTAGCGCAGATCCCGCTCCAGCGTTTCGCGCAGCAGCGGATTGGCCTCGCGTTTCAGCGCCGCTTCGATGCGCGCGACATGGGCCACGATCTGCTCGAAGCCCTGCGGGGTGACGAGGTTGGGGCCGTCTTCCACCATGCGCTCGGGCGGCGGGGCGGATTCGGCACTTTCTTTGACGAAGGCGCGGGACATGACCCTGTCATAACACCCGGCCTCCGCCCTTCGCCGAGTTGAATGTCGATTTTTTCGATTCCGAAACGCACCAAACGCAACATCTTGTGGTTCGGCTGCTCACTTCGCATTTGAAGTCACGTTTCGCGATACCCCCTCCCCCTCTCCCCTGCCGTCCGGGGCTTTCAGCGTTGGACGCACCATGCCCGCTGCCGAACCCGAGGTTTTTCGGCATGCTTCCGGCGGACAGCAGGATAAGAACAAAGAGAGAACATGTCAAGTGGGGCCGGACGTCAGGCCTGCGCAGCCATCTGTGTCCCTTCGATCCGCCAGGCGATGAGCCCGCCATCCGCCTTGTGCAACTCGCTCGCGGACGTGACCGCAAAGAACTGCCGCAGCGGCCCTAGCCAGCCTTCGATCTCGTCCGCGGCGACGCAGCAGACATCGAGCGATTCCAGGATCACCCGCCCCGGCGCCAGCGCCTCGTTCAACGCGAGCCATGCCTGCTTGCGCGCCGCGCTGTTGCCGCGCGTCCGTTCGGGAAGCTTCTGCAGCAGCGGTTCCAGAAGGGTGTCGCCCGGATGCGCGCGCGCCAGGGCGCGAAGCTTCTGCTCCACGACGAAGGCGCTTCCCGAAAGAACCAGGGCCTGCATCTCGGGCCCCTGGACATTGCGCATCAGATCCAGATGCGCGCGATTGGCGGTGACGACGGTGCCTTCCGCGTGATGCACGATGAAGGAGAAGCGCGCGCCGGGCTTCAGCACGCGCGCCATCTGCCGCGCGATCTTGTGGGCGCGGCCATATTCGAAACCGAACTGGCTTATCGCGGCATCGAAGCTGGCATCGGCGAAGGGCAGCGTTTCCATCGGCGTGTCATGCAGCAAGGTGATGTTCGCGGCCGGCGCGGCGGGCAGCATGGCGAAATCGACACCGGTGACGCGAACCTCGTTGTTCGCGGCCACCAGCGCGGACGCGGCGGCGCCCGCGCCGCAACCCAGATCGAGCACATGGCTGTGCGCGGGAAGCGATGCCGCGAAAGACGACCAATGATCGTTCAAAGCGCGGCCGATATCCGGCGCGCCGCGCAGGCATTGGCCGCCCGCGGCAGGATGTTTCCAGAAATCCGTCCACGCCTGGCGCAGGCGCGACTTATCTTGAAGCTGTAACATGGACCCCGTTGCCCGGCGCTCCTGATGCAACGGGCAACGCAATCTCATCGCGATGCGCTGCGCGGCGCCAATGACATGACTGTGAAAGCGCGCGCCGCCACTTCACATATTCGCGACGTTGCATGCGCAGCGGCATGACCGCATCGCATACGCAATGCGCGTTCAACTTTCAGCGAGTTGTTGCGGCTTGCACGCTTCTTCTTTCCTCCCCCGTTCACGGGGGAGGTCCGCGTAGCGGGGAGGGGGCGGTGTAGAAGGCCCCTCTGTCTCGCTTCGCTCACTCACCGTCCGCACGCTGTCGCGACGGACCCCGCGGTGAACGGGGGGAGGAAAAATGCGCTACACTCCACCCATGCCGTCTTATGTGGTGAAGGCCGCCATTGCCGATCCGCGCGCGAAGTCCTTCGCGTTCGCGAAGATGCGCACGATGTATGGCGGCAAGGCCATCGCGGCAGGCGACGAGATTTTCGTCTTCGCCTCGGAGCATGACGGCGGTGCGGGGCTGATCGCGCGCGGCATCGTCACCGCCGTGACGGCGCATGCCAAGCCGCGCGGCGTGGCGCGTTGGACTCCGCGCGTGAGCATCACCGTGACGCGCACCGCGCTGGCAAAGCGCGCCTTCGGCCGCGAACAGCTGAAACCCTGGCGCGGCGCGGCTGACGGCTCCCCACAAGCCGAACTCGATTTCAAATTCTACCGCCAGGCCACCAACAAGATCGGCGGCGTCTCCGATACGGCGGCGAAGTTTTTGCGGACGTGCTTCTAGTCGCGCCCGCGATCCGTCAGGCCCGGTGGAAAGCGTTCCAGATCGCGCCGCCGACGATGCCGCCGACAAGTC
>Ga0207657_10000763_pt1 | contig 34137 bp, 35 predicted proteins | sample KBSC33metaG_FD_184316 | JGI IMG/M metagenome (GOLD analysis project Ga0207657, IMG submission 184316) | Corn rhizosphere microbial communities from Kellogg Biological Station, Michigan, USA - KBS C3-3 metaG (SPAdes) (version 2) | ecosystem: Host-associated > Plants > Roots > Rhizosphere > Soil ...
TCACGCTCGCGAGACTAATTCTCCAGAAGCCGATGACATAATCGAGCTGATCTTTCAGCATAAATTGCTTGACTCAATCGGCGGCGGTCTTCCCCGCCATCACCCAACAATCCAGGCGATTGAGAAGATTTGTCGGTCGAAAGAAGGGGTAGCAGCTGGTGTCGCCGCTACGCGAGATGGTGAAGCTGCGATTGCGGGAGTTGACCCGATCCTTCGTCAAAAAGTGCGCGACTATGGTTACGCCGACACGACCAGTTGGGCGGGCACCTTTGTAGCAGATGAAATGGAGGCGGCCGGTCTCTATCGCAAAGGCCGGAAATCGCTTCCGGACAACTGCGTTGCGAAAACGGCTGCGTTCTTTGTTGAGAGGGAAGCCTGATGGCCTGGGATCGCAACCAGATGGCGCAACGCGCGGCAAAGGAGCTGCGTGACGGCTATTATGTGAACCTCGGCATCGGCATCCCGACCTTGGTCGCCAATCACGTCCCGCCGGGAATGACCGTCACGCTGCAGAGCGAGAACGGGATGCTCGGAATCGGGCCGTTTCCTTATGACGACGAGGTCGATCCCGACCTGATCAACGCCGGCAAGCAGACGGTCAGCCAGCTTCCGCAGACCAGTTTCTTCGACAGCGCGACCAGCTTCGCGATGATCCGTGGCGGGCATATCGACCTTGCGGTGCTCGGGGGGATGGAGGTCAGCGAGAAAGGCGACCTCGCCAACTGGATGGTGCCCGGAAAGATGATCAAGGGCATGGGCGGAGCGATGGACCTCGTCGCGGGCGTCAAGAAGATCATCGTCGTGATGGAGCACGTGTCGAAAGGCGGCGGCCCCAAGTTCATCCCGGAATGCACGCTTCCGCTGACTGGCAAGAGCGTGGTCGACATGATCATCACCGACCTCGCCGTGCTCCAGCGGCCGAATCACGACAGCCCGTTCAAGCTGATCGAGCTGGCGCCGGGCGTGACGAAGGAAGAAGTGCGCGAGAAGACGACGGCGAGCTACGTCGACTGACATGGCGCTTCCGGAGGCATTCACTCCGAAGCTCCTCACCGTCTTTCGCGAGGGCTATCGCGCGTCGGACTTTCGTGCGGACGTCATTGCCGGGCTGACCGTTGCCATCGTCGCTTTGCCGCTGGCGATGGCGCTCGGAATCGCAAGCGGGGCGAGCCCGCGCGAAGGCCTCGTCACCGCAATCATCGCCGGTTTCCTGATCTCCGCGCTCGGAGGGTCGCGGGTCCAGATCGGCGGCCCGACCGGCGCTTTCGTGGTCATCGTCGCCGGAGTCATTGCGGCTCACGGTTTTGACGGTCTGATCCTTGCGACGCTGATTGCCGGGGTGATCCTGATCGTCGCGGGTTACTCCGGTGTCGGCCGCCTGATGCGCTATGTTCCGATGCCGGTCGTGACGGGCTTCACGGCCGGAATCGCGGTGATCATCGCGTCCAGCCAGATCGGCGATTTTGCCGGGCTTCGGACGGGAGCTGTTCCAGCCGACTTCATCGACAAGTGGGGCGCCTATGCCGGTGCTGTCGCGACCATCAACTGGATGGCGCTTGCGGTGGGTGCAGGAACGCTTGGGCTGATCGTCGTCCTGAAAGTCGCGGCGCCGAAATGGCCCGGTTATTTGATCGCGATCCTGGCTGCGACCGCGGCGGCGGCGCTCCTCAACCTCCCGGTCGAGACGGTCGGCGACCGATTCCATTCGATGGCAACGGGCGTGCCGATTCCCCGGATGCCGAAATTTTCGCTGTCGCTGCTGCACGAGGTCGTGCCGAGCGCATTCGTGATAGCCTTCCTGGCCGGAATCGAGGCGCTTCTGTCGGCGACGGTCGCGGACGGGATGACTGGCCGCCGTCACCGCTCCGGACAGGAGCTCGTCGGGATGGGACTCGCCAACATCGCCTCCGGTTTCTTCGGAGGCCTTCCCGCGACCGGCGCGATCGCCCGCACCGCGACCAACATCCGCGCCGGCGGCCGCTCGCCGATGGCGGGCATATTCCACGCTTTGTTCCTCCTGGTCTTCACTGTGGTTGCCGGACGCTGGCTCGCGCTTGTTCCCATGACCGCGCTTGCCGCGGTGCTGCTGATGGTCGCGTGGGGGATGAGCGAGTATGACCGCTTCGTCGCGCTGGTCCGCACTGACGCGGGCGAGCGGGCGCTCCTCCTGCTGACGTTCCTGCTCACTGTCTTCGTCGACCTGACTGTAGCCATCGGAGTGGGAGTGACGCTCGCCGCGCTGTTGTTCATGATGCGGATGAGCGAGACGGCCGGACTGGTCGCGATGAACGTCGAAGAGGATCCCGGGCTTCGAGAGCAGCTTCCCGACGGCGTCGAAGTTTTCCGCTTCACCGGTCCCATCTTCTTCGGAGTCGCCAGCGAGATGCTCGAGGCGCTGCGACGGTCGGGCCAGCGGCCGAGAGCGATCGTGCTGCGGATGGACGAGGTGCCTTATATCGACGCGACCGGAGCGAACGCGCTGGCGACGTTTACCCGCCAGGCAACCCATCGCGGGACCGAGGTCTGGCTCGCCGGTCTGCGGGACCAGCCGCGTGAGTTCCTTGCCAAGGTCGAGCCGCGATTCGCCGGAGCGCGGCGGGCGTCGAGCTGGTCTGCGGCGCTGAAGCGGCTCGCCAAGTAAGAGGCTTGCGCCGGGACTCCTGAAAGAGGAAGATTCGCCCGTGGGGGATCTTCCGCATCCGGCATCGGCGCTGGTCGCGCAGTGGGGTAGTTACCTCGCGCATGACCGGCGGCGCTCGGCGCATACGGTGCGGGCCTATGTCGGCACTGCGCACCGGCTGATCGAATTCCTGGGCCAGTATCGCGGCGAGATGATCGAACCGTCGGGGCTGATCAACGTGGCTGCGGCGGACTTGCGCGCCTTCCTTGCGGCGCGGCGCAATTCCGGCCTGGGCGCGGCCTCCGCTGCCCGCGAGCTGTCGGGCGTTCGCGCCTTCCTTGCCTATGCGGCAGAGCAACAGCGGAAGGTAGCCTCGGTGCCGCGCACCCGCGCGCCGCGGCGGCCGATGACTCTTCCAAGGCCGGTTGCGCCGGAAGAAGCGATGGGGCTTGCAGAAGATGCGGGGGCTTACGGCTCGCAGCCGTGGATCGGGGCGCGCGACCTTGCGATCCTCCTGTTTCTCTATGGCGCCGGGCTGCGCGTGTCGGAAGCGCTGTCGCTGACCGCTCGGGACCTGCCGATCGGCGAATCGATCCGGGTGACGGGCAAAAGGTCGAAGACTCGGATCGTTCCTGTCGTTCCGGCGGTGCGCGAGGCCATCGCCGACTATCTTCGGCAATGCCCCTATCCGGTCGCCGACGGTTCCCCCCTGTTCGTCGGGGCGAGAGGCGGGCCGCTCAGCGCCGACCTCGTGCGCCGGGCGGTGCGGGCGTCACGGACCAGGCTTGGACTTCCGCACACGCTGACGCCCCACGCGCTCCGGCACAGCTTCGCGACGCATTTGCTTGCGCGAGGCGCGGACCTTCGCTCGCTCCAGGAGCTGCTTGGCCACGCAAGTCTGTCATCGACGCAAATCTATACGAAGGTGGACGCGGCGCATCTGCTCGACGTTTATCGGCACGCGCATCCGCGGGCGTAGCGGCTTGCCGCGGCCGACCTCGCTAGTGGGGTAGCTGGCCAGCCGCGGCACAGGCGATCTGACACGTAATGGGTAAACTGAGCCGGTACATTGGGTCCGGAACGGAGTGTTTTCGGGTCAGTCGTGCGCGGCCAGGCGTCGCTGGATCGCGTCCCAGATGACCGCCGGCGTATCGGTGCCGTTGAACTCGTCGATTGCGACGATTCCCGTCGGCGAGGTGACGTTGATCTCGGTCAGCCACTGGCCGCCGATCACGTCGATTCCGACGAAGAGAAGCCCACGTTTTTTCAGCTCGGGCGCGAGCGCGGCACAGATTTCCTCTTCGCGGGGCGTGAGACCGGTCTTCGCGGCCTTGCCACCGACAGCGAGATTGGAACGGATTTCTCCCTCGCCGGGCACGCGGTTGATCGCGCCCGTCACCTCTCCGTCGATGAGTACGATCCTCTTGTCCCCCTCGGATATCTCAGGGAGGAATTTCTGGATGACGTGCGGCTCGCGGTAAGTGCTGTTGAACAGCTCCATCAGCGAGGCGAGGTTGCGACCGTCCGCGCCGATCCGGAACACGGATCCGCCGGCAAAGCCGTGCAGCGGCTTGATGACGATGTCGCCATGCTCGGCGAGAAACTTGCGGGCGAGGCCGAGCGAGCGCGTGATTGCGGTCGGCGGCATGAATTGGGGGAAATCGAGCACCCACAGTTTTTCCGGGGCATTACGGACGCTGGCTGGATCGTTGACCACCAGGGTTTCGCCCTGGATTCGCTCAAGCAGGTGCGTCGCCGTGATGTAGCCGAGATCGAACGGCGGGTCCTGGCGCATCAGCACCACATCGACATCGCTGCCGAGGTCGAGGATTCGCGGCTCGCCGAAGCGGTAATGGTCGCCGGCGACGCGCTGGACGCTGACTGGATAGCCCATGGTCCACAGCCGCCCTTCGGCATAGCTCAGGTCCTCGGGCGCGTAATGGAAGAGCTCGTGCCCCAGTTCCTGCGCCTTGAGCATGATCGCGAAAGTGGAATCGCCGGCGATGTTGATCCGGTCGATCGGATCCATCTGGACTGCGACGCGAAGCGGCATTCGGGCGCGACTAGGCGAGGACGGTTGTTTTGTCACCCTTGCCAGACGTTCGGCAGGTGCCTGGGAAGGCGGCCGGGGACGACGAACAGAGCGTCGATCCGGATATCGTCGCCGTCGCGGGCGAAGCGTTCGGCAAGCCGCTCGGCGGCGACCGCGACCCGGCGGAGGCGGTATCGGTCGAGCGCGAATTCGGCGGCTTCGCTCGTATTGCGCGCCTTCACCTCGACGAAGGCAACTGTCCGGCCGCGGCGGGCGACGATGTCGACTTCGCCGCCCGGAACACGAGCTCGGCGGGCGAGGATTCGCCAGCCCTTCAGCCGCAAATACCAGCAGGCCAGCGTCTCGGCTCCGCGGCCGCGCTGCTCCGCCTGTCGCCGGTTCACTTGCTGGAGAGTTCCAGGGCGCGGGCGTAGACGCGCTTGCGCGGGATCGACAGGCGCCCGGCAACTTCGGCTGCCGCGCGTGAGGGTGAAGAATGCCGAAGCGCCTCGTTAAGAGCGGAATCGAGGTCAGCATCGGATGCTTTGGCTTTGTCCGGCGGCGGGCCGACGACGATTACGATCTCGCCTTTGGGCGGAGCATCGGCATAGCGGGCGGCAAGCTCGTCCAGAGTGCCGGCGACACATTCTTCGTGCAGCTTCGTGAGTTCGCGCGCGACCGCCGCATCCCGCGGCCCAAGCTGTGCCGCCAGCACCCGTAAAGTGTCGGCTAGCCTCGGCCCACTTTCGTAGAAGACCAAGGTGGCTCGAATTTCGGCAAGCTCGGCGATCGAATCGGTCCGCGCCTTGGTCTTGGCGGGCAGGAAACCTGCGAACAGGAAGCGGTCGGTCGGAATGCCGGAAACCGCCAGCCCCGCGATTGCGGCGCAGGGGCCGGGAACGGTCCACACATCGAGTCCCGCTTCGCGAACGGCGCGAACCAATTTGTAGCCGGGATCGGAAATGAGCGGCGTCCCGGCATCGCTGACCAGGGCCACGGCTTTTTCCGCCAGCATCTCGACGATAGCCTCGCGATCCGCATCGGTTGAATGGTCGTCGTACCGGCGCATCGGAACCTTTGCTCCGGCGCGGACGAGCAGCTTGCCCGTCACCCGCGTATCCTCGACCAGCACCAGATCAACATTGAGCAGCGTGTCGGACGCACGCGGGCTGAGGTCGCCGAGATTCCCGATGGGAGTTGCGACGACATAAAGTCCCGGCTTCAGCGCATGGTCCATTCGCCACAGTCGCATCTCCCGAGGCCGCCTAGCAAGTGAGCTTCAATCCCTTGAATGGCGATGGAAAAAGAGTCACTCTGCACGCATCATCAGTTGGGTTGGGGAGTCGCCTGATGATTGTTCTTGCTGCTGCACTGATGCTTGCCGGTCCGGATTCCAGTGCCGACCTCCGGCACGACTTTGTCGAGTGCCTCAAGGGTGCTGTCGGGAAGGCCAAGGAGCAAAAGATCGCAGCCGACGGTTTCGTCGCCTTTGCGCACACGACCTGTGCGGGGTCCGAAGAGCCGTTCAGATCCGCACTCGCCAGTGCGAACCTAAGCCACGGCATGTCGCGCAAGGATTCGACGGCCGATGCCAATTCGCAGGTCTCGGATTATTATTCCGAGTGGCACGACAATTACGCCGGCGAAACCCAGCAAGCGGCGGCGACGCCGAAGTAGATCAGGCCGCCAGCTCTGAAAGCAGGCGGTCGAGGACCAGCCGCCCGCCGGGCGTCGCCGAGATTCGCGAACCGGTGCTTTGAAGGTGGCCTGAGTCGCTCAGCCGTTTCACAGCCGCGCGATCGACGATCGGAACGCCGAACCGCCGCTCGAGCGAATCCAGGTCGATTCCTTCCGCAAGCCGAAGCCCCATTACCAGCGCCTCGTCGGCGGCTTCGCCTGGTGCAAGCTGCGCTTCCTCGGCGACGGCGTGCCCGTTGCGGCGAAGAGCGGAAAGGAAATTCTCCGGCTTTCGATGGCGGACGGTTCGCGCTCCCAGGCGCCGGCCGTGGGCGCCCGGGCCGATGCCGGCATAATCGCCGTAGCGCCAATATGTGAGGTTGTGCCGGCTTTCCGCCCCGGGCGCTGCATGGTTGCTGATTTCATAGACGGGGAGACCGGCGCCGGAGGTCATCGCGTCGGTCAGCTCGTAAAGTGCGGCCGAAACATCGAGGTCCAGCGGCTCGAAGTCGCGTCGCGCGACCATCGTCGCGAAGCGGGTCCCCGGCTCGATCGTCAGCTGGTAGAGCGACAGGTGCGTGGTGCCGAGGGCGAGAGCCTGGCGGAGAGAGACGGACCAGCTCGCCTCCGTGGCGCCCGGCAAGGCATAGATCAGGTCGAAGCTGACTCGCGCAAAATGCTCTTGGGCAGTGTCCAGGGCTACAAAACCCTCGCTCGCCGAATGGGCGCGGCCAAGAAAGCGGAGCGCCTCGTCGTCGAAACTTTGCAGGCCGAGCGAGAGGCGGTTGACGCCGGCGGCGGCAAGATCGGCGAAGCGGGCCGCCTCGACCGAATTGGGATTCGCCTCGAGCGTGATCTCGATATCCTCAGCCGCATCCCAATGCTTTCGGGCGGCCTCGATCAGGCCATCGACGGTTGAAGGCTCCATCAGCGACGGGGTCCCGCCGCCGAAGAAGATCGACGTCAGCTTGCGTCCGGGAAGGAGCCGCGCTTCATGCGCGAGATCGGCAAGCAGCGCCTCCCGCCACTCGTCCTGGTCGATTGCCTCGCGGACGTGGCTGTTGAAGTCGCAATAGGGGCATTTCGAAACGCAGAATGGCCAGTGGATGTAGAGGGCCAAGTCTCCCTCTCCCCCCACGGGAGAGGGAAGGGCCGCGTCGGCGGCCAAGGGAGAGGGGGTTCGGGGAGCCTGGTGCTGCCCCTCTCCCCAACCCCTCTCCCGCAAAGGGGAGAGGGACTCCTTCATTGCTTCAGTGCCCTCACCAGCTTGCGAAATGCGTCCGCGCGGTGGCTGATCTTGTGCTTCAGCGCCGGGTCAATCTCACCGAAGGTCTGGTCATGGCCGACGGGAACGAAAATCGGGTCGTAGCCGAATCCTTTGTCGCCGCGCGGCGGCCAGACCAATGTCCCGTCGACGCGCCCTTCGAAAGCTTCCGTCTGTCCGTCGTTCGGCCAGGCGAGCGAGAGTACGCAGGCGAAATGGGCGTCGTGGCTGGCGTCGGGGCCCGCCACTTCAATATCCGTCCAGACGCGCTTCATTGCGCGCATCCAGTCGCGCTTGCCATCGGAATCCTCGGCCCAGCGGGCGGAGAATATGCCGGGAAGGCCATGAAGGGCGTCGACACACAGGCCGCTGTCGTCGGCGAGCGCGGGAAAGCCGGACAGATCGGCCGCCTCGCGCGCCTTCAAATCGGCATTGTCGGCGAACGTATTCCCGATCTCCTCGGGCTCGGGGAGGCCAAGCTCCTCGGCCCCCACGCAGGCAATTCCCAATGGCTCGATCAGCGCTGAAATCTCGCGAAGCTTGCCGGGATTGTGGGTCGCGATGACCAGCCTCTCGCCGATCGGCCTCATTTGCCGGCGGCCTTGAGTTGCGCCTCGAAGATTTCGCCGCAGCCGATTCTGGCCAGCCGGAGCATCCGGAGCAGAAGCTCCTCGTCATAGCATTCCCCCTCGGCGGCGACCTGCGCCTCGACGATGCTGCCGTCGGCGGTGAGGACGAAATTGCCGTCGCAGCCGGCGGTGCTGTCCTCCTCATAGTCGAGGTCGAGGACGGCGGCGCCCTTGACCACGCCGCAGCTTACCGCCGCGACCTGGGTCCGGATCGGGTCCTCGGCCAGGGCCTTCGCCTCCAGAAGCTTGTCGACGGCGATCCGGAGCGCGACCCAACCGCCCGAGATCGATGCGGTGCGGGTGCCGCCGTCGGCCTGGATCACGTCGCAATCGACGATGACCTGCCGCTCGCCAAGCTTGGGCAGCTCCACGACCGCCCTAAGGCTGCGGCCGATCAGGCGCTGGATTTCCTGAGTGCGGCCGGACTGTTTGCCCTTGGCCGCCTCGCGGTTGCCGCGCGTGTGGGTCGCGCGCGGAAGCATTCCATATTCGGCGGTAACCCAGCCCTGGCCCTTGCCGCGGAGAAAGGGCGGGACCCTTTCTTCGACCGAGGCGGTGACCAGCACGCGCGTGTCGCCGAAACTGACGAGGACGGACCCTTCGGCGTGACGAGTGAAATGCGGCTCGAAACTGATGGAACGCATCTGGTCGGGGGCGCGGCCGGAGGGGCGCATGGTTGCTCCTTGTTACGGTTCGGGCGCTCCCTAGACCGGCGGGCGCGGCAATCCTAGATGTCAGGCCATGACACTGCCGCCGATCAGCGAACTCAGCGACCGGATGCGCGATATCTTCGGCCAGGTGGTCGAAGCTTATCTGGAGCGCGGGGTTCCGGTCGGCTCCAAGGCGCTGGCGGGCACCGTCAACCTGTCGCCCGCCTCGATCCGCGGAGTCATGCAGGAGCTCGAGGAACGCGGGCTTCTCACCCATCCCCACACGTCGGCCGGTCGGGTGCCGACCGATATCGGCCTCAGGCTTTTCGTCGACGGGATCATGCAGGCCTCCGCGCCCGACCCGCGCGAGCGGGCGGAGATCGAGCGGCAGATTGGCCGCGACCAGCCGATCGAGGATGCGCTGGCCGCCGCTTCGGCCGCCTTGTCGGGCTTGAGCCAGGCGGCGGGTGTCGTGCTCGCTCCGAAGCAGGAGCTGAGGCTGCGGCAATTGAACCTCGTGCCGCTGTCGCCGGATCGGGCGCTTGCGATTCTCGTGGGCGCCGACGGATCGGTCGAAAACCGGGTTGTTTCGCTCGATCCGGGAATGGGCCAGAGCGCCCTCGAACAGGTGACGAACTTCGTCAACGCGCGCCTGGCGGGCATGACGCTGGCGGAAGCGGAAGCCCGCCTCAGGCAGGAAATCCGCGAGCAGAAGGACGCGATCGACGCCGCCGCGGCCGAGCTCGTCGCCTCCGGCCTCGCCGCCTGGAGCATCGACCATGCGCGGCGGCCGGTGCTGATCGTGCGCGGGCAGGCGAATTTGATCGACGACCATGCCGCGGCCGATCTCGACCGGGTCCGCAAGCTCCTCGACGAGCTCGAGGACCGCCAGGAAATCGCCCGCTTGCTCGAAGGCGCCCGCGACGCGCCGGGCTGCCGAATCTTCATCGGCAGCGAGAACCGGATGTTCGCGCTTTCCGGCTCTTCGGTGATTGCCGCGCCCTATCGCGGGAGCCATGGCGATGTGATCGGCGTTGTCGGCGTGATTGGGCCGACGCGGTTGAACTATGCGCGGGTGGTCCCCATGGTGGATTTCACCGCCAAAGCGCTAACGAGATTGATCGGATGATTGACGACGAAGAAGAGCTTCATGAGGAAGCCGAAGAGCTGCGCAAGGAAACCGCGGACGAAGCGCCCGAGGTTGCCGAGCACGACCGGCTGACCCTGCTCGAAAAGGCGCTCGACGAGGCGAACAGCAAGGCACTCTACGCCACCGCCGAAGTGCAGAACGTGCGCCGCCGGCTGGAAGCCGAGAAGAGCCAGGCCGCGGCTTATGCCTCCGCGACGTTTGCCCGCGACATGCTGGCGATCAAGGATCACCTGGACCGTGCGCTTGCCGCGGTCTCCGACGAATTGCGCCACGACAAGGTCGCGAGCAATTTTCTCGCCGGGATCGAATCGACCGCGCGCGAGCTGGACGCAGCGTTCCAGCGCAATGGCGTCACCCGGATCGTGGCGCTTGGCCAGGCGCTCGATCCGCACAGGCACCAGGCGATGATGGAAATCCCCAGCGCGGATGCCGAACCGGGAACGATCGTCGAGGAAATGCAGCCCGGCTACATGCTGAAGGATCGGCTGCTGAGGCCGGCGCTGGTCGGAGTGGCGAAGAAGCCGGACTGAGTCGCTCAGCGAGAAAACACCGCCCCGTGCGGCTTGCCCACGCCCGTCCAGCCGTGGGGCCACTTTCGGCTTGCGAAGCTGAATCCGACCTGCCCGTCGTCGTCGCGGAACGCCGTGTCGATCGAAAGGGCGCCGGTAGCCGGGTCGAGCTTCAGAAGGTAGGTCCGGTCGCCCTCGCGGCCTGAAGTAATCACGATTCTCCCGGTCTCGCGGTCCAGCCCTGTCCAGTGAGAAGCGTAATCGGGACTGATCACCAGGCGCGAGACTTCCCGCGGATGCGTGCCGTCACTCATGTCGAGAACGATAAATCCGTGAATGTCCGGTACGCTCTGGACGAGATAATGCCCGCTGAAGGTCGGCACGCCGCACCAGCTGCCCGGGAATGTATGGACGAGTTGCGCTTTGGGCTGATCGTCTGCCAGGCCCGTCACCCGCTCCAGCCCGCACGCCAGAGTCTGGATGTAGACCGCGCCGTCGGGGCCGATGCGGGCCTCTTCGGGGCTGCTCTGGGCGTAAAGCTCCTGACCGGGATCGAGCTGGAAAGTCTTGATCAGCTTGAGATCGGACAAGCGCCAGAGCTGTGCGGTGTTCGACCGCAATAGGGCATCGTTCATCATCGGCGAGTTCGTGACCAGCACGCGGTCGATGTCCGGCAGAACGGCAAGGCTGTAAGGCTCGAGCGCCGCCTCGGGGAGCGCGGCGTCGGCGCTGCTGCCGGCACGGAGGGCGTGGCCCGCATTGTCGAGCTCAACGAGACCGCCGGTGATCGCGCCGCTGCGTTGGGTCGCTCCGTCCATCATGTCGCCGTGCATCGGCAGCGCACCGGATTTGTACTGGAAAGTCGCCAGGACGTGCCCGTTCGGTAGCCGGACGAAGCTGTGCGGGAAGGCGTAGCCATCCTGGTCGGTGAACTCGGCCGCGACCTTCGGGTGAAGCGGATCATTGAGGTTGAAAACGAAGGTGCGGCCCGCGTCGAAGTCATTCGCGAACAGCATTCCGTCGGCAGGCATCACATATTCGGTGTGATGCGGTCTGGTGCTGACCTGGTCGGTCGCAACCGATGTGACGAGATGCCCGTAAGTAGCCGACGCCGGGTCGGCGTCGATAACGGCGAGGAAGTCTTTGCCGGCGTTTTTTTGATCGCCGCTCCAGACGAACAGATAATGGCCCGTCTGGTGACCAATTTGTGAACTTGCCGGTGTGGTAGCCGAAGCAGCGAGGAGCAGCGCCGCGAGTTTGCCAAACATGCCGCTTCCCCCAAAGCTTTCCCTCATGGGGGTGGTCTCGCGGAAACAGCCGGTCAAGTGAACACCGATTCTCCCCTCGCCGGCATTCGCGGTCAGTGCACTTCGCGGTTCTGGGTCTCGCCCTTGGTTGCGAGGCTGAACCGCGGTTCCTCCTTCGCTGACCCGAACAGCCGCGCGGCGGCGTAGCGCCCGACTTCCGGCCCGTGCTTGAATCCATGGCCTGATCCGCCGCCGAGCAGCAGGACGTTCTTCAGCTCCGGGTGCATATCGATCAGAAAGTCGCCGTTGGAGCTATTCTCGTACTGGCAAACGCGCGCTTCGGTCAGCGGCGCGCCCTTGAGCAACGGAAAGCGCCGATCGCGATAGGCGGTAATTTCCGCGAGCGCGGCCTCGGTGGGCTTGCGGCTCTGCGTGTCGGGATCGACTACGTCTCCGTGCGCGTCGTGCGCGAACTTGACGCCGCGGCTTTCAAGGTCGGGAAAGCCGTAAAAGATGTCTCCGCCGTTGAAGTCGGCCCATCCCGGCATCGCTCCCGGCTGGAAGTTTTTGTCTCCGGCGGGCGGAGCAAAGAAAAAGACTTCCTGGCGAGTCGCGACGATCCTGCCGCCGAGCAGATTCGGGAACAGCTTCGGGAGCCAGGGGCCAAGCGCGAAGACGAACCGGTCCGCAACGACGTTTTCACCGGATTCGAGACGGACGGCTTTCAATTCGTCGCCGGTTGCCTGTGGCGGCGAGGCGAAACCTAGCCGGTATTTGCCGCCCGAGCGGACGAACCGGTCGACAAGGGTAAGCACCGCTCGCCGCGCCATCAGCGCACCGAAGCCAGGCTCGTGGAGGCCGACCTTGATCCCGTCGAAATCGATCATCGGAAAGCGTTTCGCCATCTCGGCTTGCGAGAGGCGCTCGGTGGGCAGCCCGAATTCCTTGTGCGCGGCGATGCTTTCGCGGACGTACGGCTCTTCGGTCGGGAAGAAGAACAGGATGCCGGCAGGAATAAAGACGGGGAGGCCGGAGACAGCGCTCAGGGCTTTCCATTGCGGCAGCGAATCCCGCGCCATCCGCGTGTAGATCGCGTCCTTGCCGTAGGCGGCGCGGGTCAACCTGGACTCCCCGCCGGAAGAGGCGCGCGCATTGGCGGGCCCGAAAGCATCGACCAGAGTGACCCGATAGCCGGCATTCAGGAGATGGTGGGCGGTCCAGGCTCCGAACACCCCGGCGCCGATCACGGCGACATGCTCCTTTGCTTTCACAACGTTCGCTCCCGCTGCCTTCGCCAAAACGGCAGCGCCGCCCGCCCCGAGGAGGAGCGAGCGGCGCGTTACACTGGCTGGCGGCAAGGGAGGCTTGCCGCCGCCGGCCATCAGAACGACTTGCGGACCGTCAGGCCGATCTGCCGCGGCTGGCCGATATTGTAGCCCAACCTCGCACGGCCGCCGCGCTCACGGTCGAGCGACAGCAAGGGATCGACGTCGAAGAGGTTCTTCACATAGATGTCGGCTTCGAGGCCGTTATCCCACTTCACGCCGACCGACCCGTTCACGAGCGTGTACGGCGGCAACTTCAGCGATCCGAAGTTGCTGTCCACGGTGCCGAAATCGCCGGTGGTCGGATCGTAGAAGATGAAGTTGAAGACCCCGGCACCCGGTTCCTGATCGCCCGGCTGCGTGAAGCGGCTGCCGACGCGCTGGACGCTGGCGTTGATGAACCAGTTGGAGGTGTCGTTGAGCCGCGACTGGTAGTTGGTCGCCACCGCGAACTGGTACTTCGGAACCGTCGGCAGCCGGTTGCCCTTGCGGATTCCGGCGATGATGTCGCCGGCGAGCGTGGTCACGCTGCTGTCGAACTTCGAATCCAGCAAGCTGCCGGCAAAAGACAGATCCCAGCCGGGCAGCGGATTGACCGAGAATTCGGCTTCGATGCCCTTCGCGTGAGCCTTTGGCACGTTGAAGACGACGCGCGACGAGCAGCTGCCGGCATCTGCCGTCACCTGCAGGTTGCTGATGTCGTTGTAGAATGCCGCGGCGTTGAGCGTGACTCCGTGCTTCGAAAATTTGAAGCCGGCTTCGTAGTTCCAGAGCGTCTCATCCTTGTAGTCCGGATGGTTGCCGAAGATCGCGGCATCCGATGCTGTGCAGAGCGGGATGTTGAGCGGGTCGTTGACGCCGCCCAGACGGAAGCCCTTGGCAACCTGCAAATTGACGCTGAGGTTGCGGCTTGGCTCCCAGCTGACGATCCCGCGCGGCGAGAAGCCGTTCGATTTCGTCTTGTCGCCGATTCGCGTGTCGTCGTTCGAGAAGATGCCGCCCGAGACGAAATCGCGGGTTTCGTGGAAGTCGTACCAGCGGCCGCCGGCGGTCAGCTTGAACTCGCCGACCTTGTAGCTCGCCTCTCCAAACAACGCCTTTTGCGTATCCACATAAGGCAGATTGGCGTTGTACGGACTATCGGCCGGGAAACCGTTGCGGAGATCGGCAATCGGAAGACCCGGCGCGATAACGTCGAGGAAGTCCTGGCTGAAGACGTCCGATCCCGGCGTCGGCAGGCGCTGCTTATAGTCGCGGTCCGCGTGACTGTAGAAGCCGCCGAAGACCCATTGGAACGGCCCTTTACCGGTTGATGACAGGCGCAGTTCCTGCGTGAACTGTTTCAGCTTGGTGGTGTCGCGCAGGTTGGAAACGAGCGCCGCTCCGCCGGCCGCATCGGGTGCCGCTCCGGCGAACGAGATGAACACGGACCCGGTCAGCGCCGAAGCGTCGCGGCTGACGAGGATGTTCCGGTGCATATAGCTCGTCACCGAGGTCAGCTCGGCGCCGCCGAAATCGTAGCTTCCGACGAGGTCGGCGAGCATGGTCTTGTCCCTGAACTCCTCGGGCATCTTCAGATAGACCGTTCGCTTGCCGAGATCGGTGCCGCCGAGGCTGGTGAACTGATTGTCGTAGAGGTTGTATTCTTCCTCGCGATTGAAACCGTTCGCCTTCGATTCCTGGTAGACGATACGCGGCGTGAACTTCAGCTGCGAAGTGGGCTGCCAAAGCGCCGAGATCCGGGTGCCGATACGGCTGCCGTCGTTGACGTTGTCTTTCTTGTACGGGCCGACCGAGTCGACGAAGCCGCCGAAGTGCGTCCCGTAGGCAACGATGCGCGTCGCGAGCGTCGGGCTGAGCGGAATGTTCACCGCGCCCTTGAGGCCGTAGCCCATGCTTCCGCCGGCGAGCGTGTTGACGTCGCCCTCAACCTGGCCCTCGACCTTGTCGAGGTTCGGCTGGTTGGTGATGTAGCGGATCGTTCCGCCGACCGAGCCCGAGCCGAACAATGTTCCCTGCGGCCCGCGCAGGGTCTCAACGCGGTTGAGGTCGAACAGGTCGACGTCCGGAGTGAACAGCGACAGCGATATCACGCTCTCGTCGAGATAGACGCCGACCTGCTCCTTGACGCCCGGCTGGTCGCGAACGATCTGGCCGGCTGAAACGCCGCGGATCGAGACCTGGCTTTGTCCCGGCCCGAGGTTCTGCACCGTCAGCCCGGCGACATTGCGGCTGATGTCCTCAAGGCTCCTGGCGTTCGCGCGCTCGATGTCCTGCTGCGTTTGCGCATTGATCGAGAAAGGCACCTCCTGGACCGTCGACGCGCGTTTCGTCGCCGTGACGATGATATCTCCCTGATTCTGCTGCTGTGGAGCGGCCGTAGTGGCCTGCGGGTTCGCCTTCTGCGCCGTTTGTTCCGGCGTTGTTTGCGCCAGCGACGGTGTTGCAATTGCAGCGATCGCAGTGGTGATGAGCAGATAGGACGGAATGCGCATTAGAAGGCCCCCTTGGTTCGCGCCAATCTCGGAAAACTAGCAGAAACGCGATGTAACGATAGTGTAACGACACCGCAGATTCGGTTTCGCGACACCGCTGTTGCCGCAATGCAACATCAAAGTTCGAAGAAGACAAAATTATTTATAATCAACATCAAAACGGCAGCAGGGAACGCGGCGGGGCCGTGATCGTCGCATCATGCCCGGCGAGGAAGACGTGGCGGACAATCTCCGCCTGTTGCTCAAGGCCATAGCGGGCAAATGGACGTCCCGGCACGATTACATAACGGTACCGGCAGAAAGGATGGCGCATCAGCGGCAGATAGAAGCGGCCGCCTTTCTGTGCCTGCCAGACGTGGGTCAGCTCATGGATGAAGAAGCCCTGGAGAGCGAGCGGCTCCTTGCTGAAATCGTCCGACCACCCACCGCCGTCCGGGTGGAAGTAGATATTTCCCATAGGCGCCATTGCCGAGCGCCGGGCTTGGAACGGCCACCATTTGCCGAGAACGAGCCGGACCCGCGAATAGTCGATCGCTTCGCCGAACATCGAGCGGGCGAGGGCGATTTCACCGGGGGTGAGGAAGCGGGAAGTCGTCTTGTTCATTTCGTTCGGAATTGACGTAGAGGGTTAGGCACGCGCTCGCCAATGCCTCCGCCATGGCTCATGTGCTCGCGCTCGCCTGTCTGCGGACAGGCTGCGCCCTCGCACTTGCGAGCAGCCAATGGCGCGGCTAGGGCAGCGCAAAAGCAACACGGAGGAAAGCCCAATGAGCGAGACTGCCGACCGGGTGAAGAAAATCGTCGTCGAGCATCTCGGAGTCGAGCCGGACAAGGTCACCGAGGAAGCGAGCTTCATCGACGATCTCGGCGCCGACAGCCTCGACATTGTCGAGCTGGTCATGGCGTTCGAAGAGGAATTCAACGTCGAGATTCCGGACGACGCCGCCGAGAAGATCACGACCGTCAAGGACGCGATCGATTATATCGACCAGCACCAGGGCTGATCGGGAGGCAATTGACCGCCACCCTGATTGCCGACGTTGGCGGCACGAACGGCTTCCCGAACAAGACGGGAGGCCGTTTGTTTTTGAACTGACGGAGAAGAGACTATGCGCCGTGTCGTCGTGACGGGTCTGGGGCTGGTGACGCCGCTTGGAGGCGACGTCGAAACCAGCTGGCGCAACATCGTCGCCGGGAAGAGCGGCGCCGGGCCGATCACCAAGTTCGATGCCAGCGACCAGAAGTGCCGAATCGCCTGCGAGGTAAAGCCGGCCGACCATGAATATGGCTTCGATCCGGCGAAGCGCGTCGACCACAAGACGCAGCGCCAGGTCGATCCGTTCATCATTTACGGAATCGATGCCGCCGGCCAGGCGATCGAGGACGCCGGGCTGACCGACATGGATGAGGCGACGCGGCTGCGTGCCGGCGTCTCGATCGGCTCGGGCATTGGCGGCCTTCCCGGAATCGAGAGCGAGAGCATCAATCTTTACAAGAACGGGCCGGGACGGGTCAGCCCGCACTTCGTCCACGGGCGCCTCATCAACCTCATTTCCGGCCAGGTTTCGATCAAGCACGGGTTGATGGGCCCCAACCACGCGGTCGTCACCGCTTGTTCGACCGGCGCCCATTCGATCGGCGATGCGGCCCGGATGATCAAGGACGGCGATGCCGACATCATGCTCGCGGGCGGCGCCGAAGCGACCATCTGCCCGATCGGGATTGCGGGGTTCGCCCAGGCCCGCGCGCTGTCGACCAACTTCAACGACCAGCCGCAAAAAGCGAGCCGCCCCTATGACAGGGACCGCGACGGGTTCGTGATGGGCGAAGGCGCGGGCGTCGTCGTGCTCGAGGAATATGAGCACGCCAAAGCGCGCGGGGCGAAGATCTACGCCGAGCTGATCGGCTATGGCCTGTCGGGCGATGCCTATCACGTGACTGCTCCGCATCCGGGCGGTTCTGGCGCCTATCGCTCGATGGAGATGGCGTTGAAGAAGTCGGGGCTGCAGCCGTCGGACATCGATTATATCAACGCGCACGGCACCTCGACTCCGCTCGGCGACGAGCTCGAACTTGGAGCGGTCCGGCGGTTGTTCGGCAATGCGATCGGGTCGCTGTCGATGAGCTCGACCAAGTCGGCGATCGGGCATTTGCTCGGTGGCGCGGGCGCGGTCGAAAGCATCTTCTGCATCCTCGCAATGCGCGACCAGGTGGCGCCGCCCACGCTGAATCTCGATAATCCCAGCGAAGGCACCGAGGGCGTCGACCTCGTTCCGCACAAGGCCAGGGAGCGCAAGATCCGTGCGGTGCTGAACAACAGCTTCGGTTTCGGCGGCACCAACGCGTCGTTGATCATGAAACCGGTGTGACTCGAAAGGTTCGGATCGGCGCGGCGGCGTTCCTGCTTGCCGCGCTCATGGCGATAATGCTGTTGTGGCTCAGCCCGGGACCGAAGCCGGGCCCGCACGACATCATCGTTAAGGAAGGCTCGACCCTGGCCAGTGTTGCCAGGCAGCTGGCCGATGCCGGAGCCATTCCCGGCAATGCGTCCACCTTCCGCGCAATGGCGAAACTGTTCGGGTCGAACGACCCCATCCAGGCCGGGGAATTCGAAATCCCGAGGGGCATGAGCGCCGCCTCGATCCTGGACTTGCTGCAGCACGGCAAGCCCGTGCAGCGCCTGGTCACGGTCACCGAGGGAATGCCGGCGATCATCGTCGAGGAGAAGCTGGCGGCAAACCGCTATCTCACCGGCCCTGTCCCGCGCATAACCGAGGGATCATTGCTTCCCGACAGCTACGGCTATCAGCGCGGCGAGAGCCGTGTCGCCGTGGTAAGGCGGATGCAGGACGCGATGGCGAAGGTCCTGGCGCGGCTATGGCCGGCGCGAAAGCCGACCTGCCCGATCGAGACGAAAGCGGACGCGGTGACTCTCGCCTCGATCGTCGAGAAGGAGACCGCGAAGGAATCGGAGCGGCGAATAATCGCTGGCGTCTATTGCAACCGGTTGCGGATCGGGATGAAGCTCGATGCCGACCCGACAATCATCTATCCAATCACCAGGGGCAAGCCGCTGGGGCGCCGGATCAAGAGGTCCGAGCTCCAATCGGATGATCCGTACAACACGTATACGCACGCCGGCCTTCCGCCTGGGCCAATCGCCAATCCCGGAAGGGACAGCATCGCGGCGGTGCTCGACCCTGCGCCGACGAAGGCGCTCTATTTTGTCGCCGACGGGACCGGCGGGCATGTTTTCGCAGAAACGCTCGCCGAGCAGAACGTCAATGTCGCCAAATGGTACGCGATCCGCCGGGCGAGGGGGCAGATGTGATGTCTCAGGGTTTGGCGATCGCCTCGCTCTCGACATAGCCGACGAGGCGATCCGGACCGCCATAGCCCCACGCCCAGCCAATGCTGTTATCGAGCATGGCGAACGGATCGCCGGGCTTCAGCTTGGTCACGGGATCCGAATCCGCACTCGGCGCTGAACGAAGGATCGTGCCGACGGCGAGAACCCGGGCGACGGGCTGCGCATAATGGGACGCGATGACCCTGTCGGCCAACGCGACATCCGCCAGGTCCTTGCGATAGGCATGAGTCGAAGGGTCGGGCGGATCCGACGGGCCGCTCAGCGCGAACTCAGCGGTGGTGAGCGAAGGCCGCCTGCCCGATGACCGGTCGGTTGGCCGCGGAAGCCCGGTCGCCTTCGCGGAGGTTGTGTTTGAACCCTTCAAGAAAGTCCGCCCCGTCTTTTGTACGGACGACGAACACATTGCGGCGGTCGTCCTGGTCCCGTTCGCGGCGGAGATAGCCGAGGCCGCCGAGCGTGTTCAAGGCGCGCGTCACGACCGGCTTCGACACCCCGAGCACCTTGGCAAGGCCACGCACCGTGTGCGGGCCCGGTGTGAGATAGACCAGCATCAGGAGTGCCATCTGCCGGTTGGTCAGGTCGGGCTCACCCGAACGGACGTATGCGATTAACGCCCGCATCCAGGCTGACAGGGATTCGTCGGCCATTGGTGTATCTTCTCCTGCGCGTCGCGCACTTGCCCGTTAAACAGGCAAGGGCACGAATTGTTGCAGGCAAGTAACCGCAAAGTGGCCGGAAAATCGGCGAGATGAGCCGAGTCGGCCCGATCAGCTGTGCCCGAAGTGTTTCTGGAGAGCAGCAAAGACAGCACGAAGACCGAGCGCTTCGCCGCCTTTCGGACGGCCTGGTTTGGCGTTCTCGCGCCACGCCCAGGTGTCGAGATGCGCCCACGGCGTCGATTCGGGCACGAAGCGCTTCATGAACATGGCCGCGACCACGGCGCCTGCCATCGGCGAGTTCGATGCGTTGGCCAGGTCGGCGATGTCGCTCCGGAGCATTTCGTCATAAGGGTCCCACAGCGGCATCCGCCAGACGGGATCGTCGACCTCCCTGGCGGCGGCTTCGATGGTTCCGGCGAGGCCGTCGTCGTTGACGAATAGAGCCGGAAGATCGGGCCCGAGCGCGACCCGGGCGGCTCCGGTCAGGGTGGCGAAATCGACGATCAGTTCGGGTTCGTCTTCACCGGCGCGGGCAAGAGCGTCGCCAAGGATCAGCCGGCCTTCCGCGTCCGTATTGTCGATTTCGACATTGAGGCCATTGCGCGAGCGGACAATATCGCCTGGGCGGACCGCCGCGCCGGAAACCGCATTTTCGACCGCCGGGATGAGCAGGTGAAGCCGGACCGGCAGCCGCGCCGATGCGACCAGCCACGTCAGCGCGAGCGCATGGGCTGCACCGCCCATGTCCTTTTTCATGATGCGCATGCCGCTCGCGCCCTTGATGTCGAGCCCGCCGGAATCGAAGCAGACGCCCTTGCCGACGATGGCGACGCGGGGATGGGCGGGGTTGCCCCATTCGGCCTCGACGAGCCGGGGCGCGCGTTCTTCCGTCGCCGCTCCGCCGACGGCGGCGACAAGCGGATAGCCCTCACGAAGCTGCTCGCCGGCGGTGACCCGGATTTCGGCGCCGCTCCCGGCGAGCCGGCCGCGCACCGCCTGCTCCAGCTCGGCCGGTCCAAGCTCGAGCGCGGGGGTGTTGACGAGATCGCGCACGAGGGCGGTCGCCTCCGCAAGTTGGACCGCCTGCTCGATCGCCGCTGCTTCCGGCGTGACCAGGACTCGCGGCCCGGCTTCCGCCTCGTCCGTCTTGCTTCGGAACGTATCGAACCGGTGCTGGGCAAGGAGCCAGCCCAGCGCGGCCTTGCCGGGCGTTCCTTCGGCGAGCCGGTAATGCCCTTGCGGAAGCACATCGGGGAGCTTGGCCAGGCACCAGGGCGAGAGCGAATCGGCATTGGCGACCGCCGTGACGACCTCGAAATCGTTCCCGCGCGGGAGAATTAGGCTCGAATAGCCTGTCTTGCCGTCGAAGCGGTTCGCTTCGAGCAGCGCCCGGTCTTCCGCCGGGCGCCGCTTCACCCAGCCGGTGAAGCTGTCTTTGTCGACGAGGTGGATCGCGTGGGCTTTCTGCCCGCGATCGGCAATCAGGAGTGGGGCGAAATCGGTCATGGATGGCCCTTAGCCCTGCGCCGTCACGCTAGTAAATCGCGTGACGCCGATCGCGTTCGGCCTCGCGGCCCTCCGGGGTTCAAGTCACTCCGGCATGATCATGAATTGCTCCCAGCGGCCGTTCGCGCCCGGCTCGGCATAGGTGACGAGCGCCAGGTCCGTGCCGTTGGCGTAATGAAGCGTATAGTTCCGGTTGACGAACCCGCCGCGGAGCCTCGGCGAACGAACCATGGTGATCGTCGGCGTCCCCAGCGGCGCGAGGCTCGATCGGTAATCGCCGAGAGTGGTAGCGTCGAAATAATAGTTGAGGTTGTCGGTGAACTTCGAGTGGTCGAACGTGCCGCCGACCACCGCCGCGTAGGTCGAGCGAACATCGGCCAGCCGGTCGCTTTCGCCGGTCAATGCCGGCTCGGGGCTGTCGAGCACGATCTTCTCGAGCCCCTCGGTGATCGTCCCGGTCGCTCCGCTATAGTCGGCGTTGGTGAAGACGATGATGGCGTCCTTCGTGTCGGGATAGACGGTGTTCTGGGTGAGGAAACCGACCGCTTCGCCGCCATGATCGATCACGTGCCGCTCGCGCTCATAGGAATTGTAGATGCCGAGGCCGTAACCGTTGGTTCGGCCGTCGGACCGGAGCACCGGCGTTTCCTGCTCGACCCAGTCGCTCGCCGGAACGAGCGTCCGGTTCATTCGCGCAATATCCCACTTGGCGAGGTCCGCCGCGGTCATCGACAACTCGCCCGCAGCGTAGAGCCAGCCGCGGCCGGGCTGCTGCGCGACACGCACGGGCCCCAGGGCGAAGCGGTGATAGCCGGCGGGGAAGGCGGGCGTGTTGGTGTCGTCCTGGTCGCGGACGCTGGTCATCCCGAGCGGCGTGAATATCCTGCGCTGGAGGAAGGCGACGAGCGGTTCGCCGCTGACTTTCTCGGCGATCATTCCGGCGACGACATAGCCGGTGTTGCTGTACTGCCAGCGGGTACCCGGCTCGAAATCGAGCGGCTTCTTTGCCCATTTGTCGACGATGTGCTGCGGGCTCGTCGGCTTTTCCATGTCGATGAACGAATAATCCTGCGGCCAGAAATCCTGCAGGCCGGACGTGTGGCTAAGCAACTGGCGAATGGTGATCCTGTCCCCCTCGGTGATTCCAGGAATGAATTTGGAAACGGGATCGTCGAGGCTCAGCTTTCCGTCGTCCTCGAGCAGTAGCAGGGCCATCGCCGTGAACTGCTTGGAATTGGATGCGATCTGATAGGGAAGGGCGGTGTTCGCGGACAGGCCTTCGTTGGCCTTGCCCCAGGCTTTGTCGAGGACGATCTTGCCGTCGCGGACGATGGCGATCTCGGCCGACGGGACGCCGGTATCGGCGAGTGTCTTGGTGACCAGCTTGTCGACCTGCGACACTTCCGACGGGGTGAGAGGCTGGGCCAGGGCGGGGGCCGAAACTACGGCCAGGAGGACGAATGGGGATTTGAGCATCTCCGCAGCCTAGCCGTGGTTGCGCGGCTGTCGAGTCCGGTGGAAATGACGCTCTTCCGGACCGGCGGGGAGCATTCCAAAGTGATTCGCGATCGTCTCGAAGACGCGCTTGCCCGAATCCGCGATCCGGCGGGAGAGGGCGCCCGCGTGTATCTCACGCTTTATCCGGAGACCGCCCGCGCCGAGGCCGATGCCGCCGATCGCCGCTTCCGCGACGGTACGACGCTTGGGCCGCTCGACGGCGCGATCGTCAGCATCAAGGATTTGTTCGATGTCGCCGGTGAGGCGACTCGAGCCGGATCGAAGACGCTGGAAGACGCCGCGCCTGCATCGGCGGACGCGCCGGTGGTCCAGAGACTTCGCACGGCCGGCGCGATCATCGTCGGCAAGACCAACATGTCCGAGTTCGCTTTCACCGGCGTCGGTGCGAACCCGCATTACGGGACGCCGCGCAATCCTGCGGACCGGGAACGGGTTCCGGGCGGATCTTCGTCGGGGGCAGCGGTCGCGGTTGCAGATCGCCTATGCGAAATCGCGATCGGAACCGACACCGGCGGATCGACCCGAATCCCGGCCGCCCTGTGCGGAGTGGTGGGATTCAAGCCGAGCAAATATCGGGTGCCGACGAGGGGCGCCTTTCCCCTTTCCCAAACGCTCGATTCGGTTGGACCCATCGCCGCGACCGTCGAGGATTGTGCAACCGCGGACGCCGTCATGGCCGCAGAAGGGCCCTGGCTTTTGGATCCCGTGGAGCTTCGCGGCTTGCGGTTTGGGGTTCCGCAGGGTTTGCCGCTGCTCGACCTCGACCAAACCGTCGAGAGGAAATTTGCCGCTTCAGTCGCCGAACTGGACCGGGCGGGAGCGCGCCTGTCCGATGTCAGCCTCCCGCTCTTCGATGCCATGGCCAAGGTCAATTCGGTGGCGACGATCGCAACCGTGGAAGCCTTCCAGCTCCACCGCGAGCGGCTGGTGGAGCGCGGAGACGAAGTCGACCCCTTCATCCGCACCCGGATCGAGATGGGAAGTAAGGTGTCCGCTGCCGATTATCGAAAAATGCTATCCGAACGGAGCGCGCTTGCGCGGGCGATGGACCTGGCCCTTACCGAATACGATGCGCTGGTTCTTCCGGCGACACCGATCGTTGCGCCGACCATGGAAGACGTTTCCACCCCCGAAGGGTTCAAGCCTCGCAACCGGCTCTTGCTCCGCAACACCGAGTTCGCGAATTTCTTCGACTTGTGCGCGATTTCGCTTCCGATGCCGGGGGATGGGCTTCCGGCCGGGCTCATGCTTTTCGCCCGTCGCGGCGAGGACCGGCGGCTGCTGCGAATGGCGGCGGCCGTCGAGCAGCTACTCCGCGAGGGAAATTAGCTCAGGCGGGCACGCCGTAGAGGTCGTGGGCGTCGGAGTCCTCGACCTTCGCGGCAACGATATCGCCCGGCTTGAGGACGCCGGCGTCGCGCAAATGCACTTCGCCGTCGATTTCCGGAGCGTCCGCCTTGGAGCGGCCCGTCGCGCCACCGTTCTCGGCATCGACGGCATCGACAAGCACATCGATCGTCTTGCCGACTTTCGCCGCAAGCTTCTCGGCCGAGATACGCGCGGAGAGCTCCATCACGCGATCGAACCGCTCCTGCTTCACTTCCTCGGGGACCTGGTCCGGCATCGCGCTTGCGCTCGCGCCCTCGACGGCCTCGAACTTGAACGCGCCGACGCGATCGAGCCGCGCTTCTTCCAGCCAGCCCAGCAGATAGTCGAAATCTTCCTCGGTCTCGCCCGGGAAGCCGACAACGAAGGACGAACGAACAGCAAGGTCCGGCACCAGGATCCGCCATTCCCGGAGCCGCTGGAGCACTTTGGCCTCGTTCGCCGGCCGCTTCATCGCTCGAAGAATCTTCGGGCTCGCGTGCTGAAACGGGATGTCGAGATAGGGAAGGACGAGCCCCTCGGCCATCAACGGGATGACGCTGTCGACGTGCGGATATGGATAGACGTAGTGGAGCCGCACCCATGCGCCGAGCGATCCAAGCTCGCGAACGAGGTCGGTCATGTGCGCGCGAACTTCGCGGCCCTTCCATGGCCACGCCGAATGCTTGAGGTCGAGCCCATAGGCGGAAGTGTCCTGGCTGATGACCAGAAGCTCCTTCGTTCCCACCGCGACCAGTTTTTCCGCCTCGCGCAGGATCGCGTCAGGGCGGCGGCTTTGAAGATCGCCGCGAAGTTGCGGGATGATGCAGAAGGCGCAGCGGTGGTTGCAGCCCTCGGAAATCTTCAGATAGCTGTAGTGGCGCGGGGTGAGCTTGAGGCCCGCTTCGGGAACGAGGTCCGTGAAGGGCGACGCCGTTGGCGGAGCCGCATCGTGAACCGCGGCGACGACCTCCTCATATTGCTGCGGCCCCGTGACCGCGAGGACGGCCGGGAAGCGTTCCCGGATCAGTTCGGCATCCTTGCCCATGCAGCCGGTGACGACGACTCGGCCGTTCTCGGCGATGGCTTCGCCGATTGCCTCCAGGCTCTCGGCCTTCGCGCTGTCGAGAAAGCCGCAGGTGTTCACCAGCACCACGTCGGCTCCAGCATAATCTGGAGACATGTCATAGCCGTCGGAGCGCAGCTTGGTCATGATCCGCTCGCTGTCGACCAGGGCCTTGGGACAGCCGAGCGAGACCAGGCCCACGCGCGGGGGCTTCGGGAGAGTTGTCGTCTTCATCGGAAGGGGGCGCCCCTACTGGAAAAATGCGTCTGAATCGAGGCTTAAGATGTCCCATCTGGACAAGCTTGTTCATTGTGCGATGCAGCGGCTAAGACGCTGCCCCCAGGCGGCTCGGGAGTAATGAATGCGTATCGCGATGATCGGAACCGGCTATGTCGGGCTTGTTTCGGGCGCGTGTTTCGCCGACTTCGGCCATGACGTCACCTGCATCGACAAGGACAGCTCGAAGATCGACGCGCTTCATGCGGGCCGGATGCCGATCTGGGAGCCGGGCCTCGAAGCACTGGTCAAGTCGAACGTCGAACGGAAGCGCCTGGCGTTCACGACCGACCTGAAGAAAGGCGTCGAGGAGGCCGAGGCAGTATTCATCGCGGTCGGGACGCCGGCACGGCGCGGCGACGGCCACGCCGACCTCAGTTATGTCTTTGCCGCGGTGCGTGAACTTGCCCACGCGCTGAGCGGACCGGCAGTTGTGGTCACCAAGTCCACCGTTCCTGTGGGAACCGGGGACGAGATCGCGCGGATCCTTGCCGAGGAGGGCGCTCCCCATCCAACGAGCGTGGCGTCGAACCCGGAATTCCTGCGCGAAGGCGCGGCGATTGCAGACTTCAAGCATCCGGACCGAATTGTCGTCGGTGCGGAGGATGAGCGGGCTCGAGAGGTCCTGCGCGAAATCTATCGCCCGCTGTTCCTCAACAAGGCGCCGATCCTGTTCGTCGGCCGCAGGACGGCGGAACTCACCAAATATGCGGCGAATGCATTCCTTGCGGTGAAGATCAGTTTCATCAACGAGGTTGCGGACCTGTGCGAGGCCGTCGGCGCCGACGTGCAGGACGTGGCGCGGGGAATCGGGCTCGATAACCGCATCGGCCCCAAGTTCCTCCACCCGGGTCCCGGCTATGGCGGAAGCTGCTTTCCAAAGGATACGCTGGCGCTGCTGCAGACGGCCCAGGAAGCCGGAATCGAGCAGCGGATCGTCCGCACGGTGGTCGATGTCAACGACCGGCGAAAGAAGTCGATGGTCAACCGGGTCGCCGATGCACTCGGCGGGAGCGTCGCGGGCAAGCGGGTCGGAATCCTTGGCCTCGCGTTCAAGCCGAATACGGACGATATGCGCGACGCCCCGTCGATCCCGTTGGTAGAATCCCTGATCGAGCAGGGCGCAAGCGTCATTGCCTTCGATCCCGCATCCATGGGGCACGCGGCTCCGATGCTTCCGGGCCTGTTATTCGCCAAGGGTCCATATGCCGTCGCTGACGGCGCTGACGCGCTGGTGATCGTGACCGAATGGGACGAGTTCCGCGCCCTCGACCTCGACAAGCTCGCGAAGCGGATGCGTGGCCGATCGCTGATCGACCTGCGTAACGTCTACGACCGGGAGGAAGCGGAGCAGGCCGGGCTCGATTATCGCGGGCTTGGCCGGCCAGCGGGTCGCCCCCGGTCTGCGTTGCAGGAATAGCGGATGGCAGGACAGCCGCGCATTGTCGTCGTCGGGCTCGGCTACGTCGGCCTGCCGCTGGCGATCGCCCTTGCACGGAAGTTCGATGTCATCGGCCTGGACGTCGATTCGAGCCGGATCGCAGAGCTTCGCTCGGGCGAGGACCGAACCCGCGAGGTCGAACCCGGCGCGCTTTCGGCTTCTTCGATCACGCTGACCTGCGATCCGGACGAATGCCGCGGGGCCGACATCTACATCGTCGCCGTGCCGACCCCCGTCGACAAGCACAACCGGCCGGACCTGAACGCGTTGGTCGGCGCGTCGAGGACTGTTGCCGGCCTGCTCGACCCGAAACGCCGGCCGACAGTCGTGTTCGAAAGCACGGTCTATCCGGGCGTCACTGACGGGATATGCGGCGGCGAGATCGAATCGGTGTCCGGCCTGAAGCGCGGGCGCGACTTCCGGCTCGGCTACAGTCCCGAACGAATCAACCCCGGCGACCGCGAACATACGATCGACAAGATCACCAAGGTGATCTCCGGCGAGGATGAGGACGTCGTCGAGCAGCTTGCGGAAATTTACGGCGCGATCACCGAAGGCGGCGTCTTTCGCGCCGCGTCGATCAAGGCTGCGGAGGCAGCCAAGGCGATCGAAAATGCGCAGCGCGACGTCAACATCGCCTTCATGAATGAGGTCGCGCAGATATTCTCCTACGTCGGCCTATCGATCTGGGACGTGCTCGCCGCCGCCCGGACGAAATGGAACTTCCTTCCCTTCGAGCCGGGACTTGTCGGCGGTCACTGCATCGGGGTGGATCCTTATTATCTGAGCCACCTGGCGGAGCAGTTCGGGCACCACCCCGAGGTGATCCTTGCAGGCCGCGGCATCAACGACGGGATGGGCCGCTGGATCGCCGACACCCTCCACGAGCGGCGCGGGTCCAAGGCCGGGACGGTGCTGGTGCTTGGCCTGACCTTCAAGGAAAATGTGCCGGACCTTCGAAACAGCCGGACGATCGACGTCATCAAGCGGCTTCGGTGGCTCGGCCATTCGGTCGATGTCGCCGATCCGCTCGCCAACGAGGCGGAGGTCGAACATGAATATGGGATCGGCCTGACCAAGCTCGACGGGCGGCGCTATGATCTCGTCGTCGGTGCCGTCCAGCATGATTCCTATCGGGACATGGACTCCGGCAGGCTGCAGGCGCTGATTGCTCCCGGCGGAACGCTCGCCGACCTCAAGGGCGTGTGGCGCGGGCTCGAGATCGACGGCACGATCGATCGCTGGACGCTCTAGCGCGTCAAATCCGGTCGATCGGGATTTTCAGGTAGCGCGTGCCATTGGCTTCCGGCTCGGGAAGACGGCCGGCCCGCATGTTCACCTGCACCGACGGGAACAACAGCCTGGGCGTGCACAATGTCGCGTCGCGCCCGGTCCTGAGCTCGACGAACGAGTCTTCGGAAACGCCCTCGCGGATGTGGACATTGCCGGTCCGCTCGGCGCCGATCGTCGTCTCCCAGGCAAAATCGTCGCGCTTCGGCGCCTTGTAGTCGTGGCAGACGAACACGCGCGTTTCGTCCGGAAGCCGCATCAGCCGCCGGATCGACCGGTACAGCTGGCGCGCGTCGCCGCCCGGAAAGTCGGTTCGCGCCGTTCCGTAGTCCGGCATGAACATGGTGTCGCCGACGAATATGCTCTCGCCGATCGCAAAGGCCATGTCGGCGGGCGTATGGCCCGGGACGGCAAGCGCAATCGCGCCGATATCCCCGATCGCGAAGCGGTCGCCGTCATCGAAAAGGCGATCGAACTGTGAGCCGTCGCGGCGGAACTGCGTCCCCTCATTGAAGACTTTCCCGAACACGTCCTGCACCGTGATGACGCCGCGCCCGATCGCCAGCTTCCCGCCGAGCTTCTCCTGCAGGTAGGGCGCCGCCGAGAGGTGGTCGGCATGGGCATGGGTTTCGAGCAGCCAATCGACGGCGAGCCCGGTCTCGCGAACGAACCCGATGATTGCGTCGGCCGATTGCGTGGAGGTTCGGCCGGACGCCTCGTCGAAGTCCAGGACGCTGTCGACGATCGCCGCCCGCTTCGTCCCCGGATCGGAGACGATGTAGGAGGCGGTGAAGGTCGGCTCGTGGAAGAAGCAGCGAACCTCCGGCCTGGAATGCTTGCCGGAGCGCGCTTCCTCGATCCCGGCGATCGCGGCGGCGAGCGGCGCATCGGATGTCGCTGACGAGCTCATCGGCCGCAGGATAGTGCCACCGTGACGGACGGTCGATAGGCCGCCGGCTGGCAGCGTTTCGCGATTGCGCCTACGGCGGCGGCGATGAACTGGCGCCGCGCTTTCTTCCTGCTCCTGCTCGGGATCCTGATCGGCCTGGTGGTCTTCCATTCGGCCTGACCCGGCCGCTTGCCCGCATCGGCGAGTGAACGGCGGGCGGCGGTTTGTAACTCGGCACCGCGGCGGTAATCGCGTAGACTTCCCGCCGGAGGCGTTGCGATGAAGTGGGCCATCATCATCCTGGTGCTGATCTGGCTGCTTTGCGGACTGGTCGGCGCGTGGATTCTCGACGACCTCAACGCCCGTCACTGGAAGACGATCGCGCTCGGACCAATCACCCTTGTCCACGCCGTGAACGGCAATCCGGTTTCGATTCCGAATCTCGGCTGATCCGTCGCGGGGCGGCGGAGGCCGCAGCCGCGCCGCCCAGGCGCTCGGCGCGCAACAGCTCCAGCCACTCGTCGCGAAGCGCCTCGTCCTCCGTCCGTTCGGCTTCGCGGGTGCGGGCGGCGTCGGCTTCGAGAATTTCCGCCTCCTCGGGCGTGCACTCGCGCTCATATTTCTCGTCCGGATCGCCCCAACCGCAGCTTTCGTAGCCGGTGAAGCCCGGCGGCGGCGGGAAGTCGGTGAACCAGGTCTTTTCGCCGTCGCGCCAGCTTTCCCAGAAGCGGTGGGAGAGGTCGATTTCTTCCGGCTCGTCGGGGGGAAGTGGAAGATTCGGGGCTCCGTGAACTTCTTCTACTTTGTCACCATCGCCCAGGGCGAGCGCCCTCGCGACACCCGCGTCGTCCCCGGTGCGAAGCGCCTCGACCGCGAGAGTCCAGTCAAACGGCTGTGAGCGCGGCGCGGGCACGCTTCGGCGGGGCTCGGCACGGACCATGGGGCTGCGGACCGAATCCGCCAGCCGGTCAAGCCTTCGGAGGATTTGCAGGCCGAGGCGGTTGTCGAGCAGGTGGCGTTCGCCGACGATCTCGCCGTCCTTCCATATCTGCTCGATATTGCCCTCCATCGATCGGGCGAGGAGGGTGTCGGCAAGCCGTTCGCGGGCGATGGTCAGCGCCGCGTCCCAGGCGGCGGCGAAGGCGGGGTTGCGGCGCCGGAGCGCATAAGCGCCGCTGATGCTTTTGCCGGCGACCTCGCAGGCTTCGGCGACGACGGCCGTCTCGGCGAGCGTCTCGCAGAAGATGGCCATGCATTCGCCGTTCCAGCCGTCGTGGCGGGTCGCGGGTTTCAGGAGCGCCGGCGCCGCCGGAGCGGCCTCGGCCAGTTTCGGTTGGTTATCACTGCCATTCATGAACCATATTGGAACACAGAACAGGGTCTGTAGGAAAGTTTTTTCTTGCTCAATCCCCCAGCATGACGTCGGCGAGGCTGTAGCAGTGGCTCGCCTGGTAGGCGTTGCGGCCGTGGTTCATGTGAGTGAGGTTGAAGTTGCGGATGGCGCGGAGCGCTCGGGGGTTCGTGAGGAACGCGCGGATCGAGGCTGCGGTGCGGACCTTGGCGATGAGAATCTCCCGGCCATTGCGCCACACCGCATGGCTGACGTCCTCGGGCCGCTCGACCATCCTTTCGAGGAGATCGGTGTCGACCCCGTCGGGGTCGGGCGAGCCGTCGGCGGTGAAGTCGGACAAATGGAGGATGATGCGGGCGCGGAGGCCGTCGCCGTCAGGCTGAAGCGCGAACAGCTCCATCCAGCTCGCGTTGACGCGGGCGAGGGGCTTGTCGGGGCTCCCGGGCAGGCAGGACACCGACCAGTAGAAGCGCTCGGTCGTGCGCGGGATGGGCAGGCAGGTCGCGCCGTAGAGGCGGAGGATGTCGAGCACGTCGTCTGCCTGCGGGTGGCGAAGCAGCTTCTCGAAGCGAGCGACATATTTGAAGCGCTGTTCGAGGGATTCCGGGCGTTCGAGGGCGTCGGAGAGGTCCGTTTCGCCGTCCACGTCCAGCCAGGCGCACTGCTGCTCAGGGCTTAGGAACTGGCGCAGACCTTTGGCGGAGCACGGATCAGTGGAGGTTTGAACGGCACTCAAGTGAGCGGTCATCGGAGGCGCCTAAGACGTCGGGAGGCGAATGTCCGCTTTCGACCCAAAGCGGACACTAGGGAACGGCATTAGAATTGCTCGGTCTTCGATAGGGCGCTCGTTTAAATGCGGCTTCGGAGCCTTGCCAGCAGAGCCCTTCGTGGCATGGGAACTCTCGCTCGAAGATGTCCCGAATGTGCGTCGCATATGCGCAATCCGGCGACCCTCCCGGGTCGAAAATCAGAAATGGAACGGGATTCAGCGCGGCTGACTGTCGGATGTAATCTGTGAGCGTCCTCTCGTCGACCCTGTTTCCATTCCACCGGATCGACCGGCCAGTCAAAGAGACGGTATTCGCGAGCAAATAGGCAGGCTTGCCAGTTTGCGGTGTCGTCCATCCCGGCAGGACGGGAACACAAGCTCGACGCTGGCTCCCGTTAGGCTGGCTCTTATTGCACCCGCCCACAGCGAGGACGGACACGCAAATTAGGAGCCGAGTTAGCATGGCTCAATGGTGGTGGAAGCTCGCTCCAGCGGCAATGCCCGCTTTCCACCCGTTGCGGACCCCTCAGCCAAGCTGACGGGCGTGCAGATATAGAGCCAGCTCTCGTGCATGGCGGGCCCAGTGGAAATAATTGAGCCGAAAATACCAAACGGCATCATCGATGCCGAGATTCTCGGCACGCCACACCACCTCTCGCATATCCAAGGTGATGTCCAAGATGTCGTCGATTGCATCACCCGTCACAGCCGCTGAATCGGGCGCTGAGGTTGGGTCGGCGACGGGATAGTAGCCATAGCTCGGAAATCGATCCCCCACTTCCTTGGAGACCAGCTGCCAGTCCTCTCTCGGCGGTTCGAGCATCGTGTTGGCTGGCTGCGTTTCGGATGTGTCGTGGTAACTCGCGAGCAGACGGTCCAGCGCAGCCAATAGATGCGCGTCGTCGGGAGGATCGCCGTCCCAAACAGTGCTGAGGAAACCCCGGGCAGCGTCTATGGCTGATGAATGCTCCATGCACCGAGCGTCGCACGCTCTAAGGTCGCGACGCAATGTCTGCTTTCGACCCATTGCCGACATTAGCTCCCGAGCGTTAGAGTGCGCTATGCGTAATCTTTGGCCAATCGAGCGGGCCGTTCTGGAAGCCGCTGCGCATGATTATCAGGCGTCAGCGGACCCAATGCGCGAACAAATCGCGACTGCCCAAATGACTGATTTCGAGAACCCGGAGTGGGGTTCTTCTCGACAATGAAGGTGTCGCCGAAGCGCCGCGACTGACCGACCAGTCGCCACTCAGGACCGGGAGGCCGGATGACCGAAGCGCCATTGGAAGTTGGAATGGACGACGTGAAGCCGACGCCGCGACGAACAGGGCGAGCGCACTTCGACCTGGTTGTCTCGATCACTGCCATCTTCATTTCGGCCGTCTCACTCTATGTCGCGATCCAGCATGGCAAAACCGAGCGCGACCTCGTCGCCGCGAACGTTTGGCCGTTCCCGCGCGAGATACTCAGCAACGGCTATGACAGCAAAGGATCAACGGCCATCGGCGTATCGAATGGCGGCGTCGGACCGGCGAAGATCCGGAGCTTTGAGCTTTTCTACCGTGGACAGCCGGTTAGCTCCGGTTTCGATCTTCTTCGAAAATGCTGCGGCCTCGGTCCGGGCCGAGACGCGGTCAGAGCTGCGTTCCCGAACGGCACTTCAAATTCGGTCGTGGACGAAACCGTGCTCAGGCCCGGTGAGGAGAATCCGGTCTTGCGCGTCCCACCCTCGACGACCGGTCCCGCAATCACGACGCGGCTCGCGCAGGTCGGCGTGCTTACCGAGGTGACATTCCGCGTCTGTTATTGCTCGGTGCTCGATCAGTGCTGGATCAGCGATCTCAGAAGCACGCAAACCCAGCCCGTTGGCCAGTGCACCGCACCGAAGCATCCATACGATCCGTACGGGCCCTGATCACTCGATCTCGCGGTTCTTCACGTCCGCAGGCCACCCAAAGCTGCCGCGACAGCCTTCGATCCATTGCGGACATTGGTGGCGGAAGTTCGCTCATTTGCTTCCGAGGACGAAAGTGTTGCCGTCGGGGTCGCTGAAGATTGCGTAGGTGCCCCACGGTTGCTTCGTCGGCGCTTCCTCAAACTCGACGCCCCGCTCCTTCAACTGACGATAAGTATGTTCAACGTCATCGCAGCCGAATGACCCATTAAAGAAGGAGCCGATCCGGTCCTCATGGCCTTCCGGCGTAAACAGTACGATGCCGGTCTCGGCTCCCGGTATGGCGAGCTCGATCCACCTCTTGCCCTCTCCCATCGGTTGGTCGGTTGCGACGCGAAAGCCGATCTTCTCGGTCCAGAACGCCAGCGCGCGGTCCTGATCAGCAGTCGGAATGCCGACGAACTTGAGCTTCCTGATCATGCCTGGGTCCTCCTGCCATAAAGCTATAGGCGCGGCCGTTCGGCGTGGAGTATGGTAATGATTGCTATGGCAACGAATAGCACCATTCAAATGGACAGCTATGTTGTGGATGTACTCATGCGCGATCTCGTCGGGCATGATCGCTGCCCGTCCGCTTACCTTGTCTATCTCGCGATCCATGCCGCAGCCAAGCAAGGCAGGGCTCTGTTCAGCTACAAGGCAATGGGAGACCTTACCGGGCTGTCGAGGCGGACCTGCCAGAACGCCGTCGCGCATCTCCGTCGCCGCGGATTGGTGCAGGTTAGCCGTAAGGGTGCAACCGACGCGGCCGAGTATCGGCCGCTGCAGCCTTGGGATCGCGGTATCTAAGGTGGCTCTTGGTAGAACGGTCCTGTCAGGAGCAACCGATGATGTCCGTTTTCCACCCATTGCGGACATTAGCTCACCACGCCCATTGCCCGCATAACAACATCTGTTAGCCTGCGCCTGCCGGGGGGCCAGGCTCATGCACTTCCACCTTCCAAAGCCGTTGCATGGCTGGCGCGAGTTCGCCGGCGAGGTGGGGATCATCGTCGTCGGCGTGCTGATCGCGCTTGGCGCGGAGCAGGTCGTCGAGAACTGGAATTGGCACCAGAAGGTCGGCATCGTCCGCCAATCGCTGATGG